>Ga0315273_10010277_pt1 | contig 11924 bp, 11 predicted proteins | sample YL17G02_0_MG_FD_205753 | JGI IMG/M metagenome (GOLD analysis project Ga0315273, IMG submission 205753) | Sediment microbial communities from Yellowstone Lake, YNP, Wyoming, USA - YL17G02_0 | ecosystem: Environmental > Aquatic > Freshwater > Lake > Sediment | place: USA: Wyoming | collected... | reverse complement strand
TGCAACTGACCGGGATCACGGTAGATCCAGGCGCTGGTCCTCGCGTCCGGAAAATGCACCCGCTTTGCCTGCTCCGGGACATAGGTCTGCAGTCGATCCGCCAGGCCCGTTTCCCGGAAAATGAAATCCGGCATCAGGCCCAGCACCGAGGCGCCGAGGGCGTAGTGCTGGGCATGCCCTTCCACCGTCGCCACGTCTGAAATGCACGCCCCGCCCACCCGCTCCGCGCGCTCGATCATCGTCACGGCAAAGCCGGCACGCCGCAGGTAGTGGGCGGCGATCAGGCCATTGATTCCGGCGCCAACAACAACAACTTTCTCGCTCATGGGCGTAACACTATTCTTGTCAGGCAGTGTTCGTGCCTGCTGGGTCGGGACCGGACATGGGTCGTGGCAGTATGCGATGAGGTCCCACGCGGCGCCATAGTGGGTGCGACATGGTGGAATAGCTAGCGACGGGTCGGACCGCCACCAAGAACCTTCTCGGGCTGTCGCGAACGGCGACGCGCCCGCAGCCTTCCCCACCCTCCCGTCCGGCCATACCTTGCAGCGACCGCGAATCCCAATGAGAGGTCGTGCCCACCTGACAGACCGCGCTGCCCCCGATGCCCGCCTCGCCCTGCTGATCGCCATCGCCGCCGCCGGCGTGATCGCCCTGCTCTGGCATGGCCCGATTCCCCAGTCCGCCAGCTACCACGCCTTCGCCGACCAGCGATCACTCTTCGGCATCCCGAACGGCTCCAACACCCTGTCGAACCTGCCGTTCCTCCTGGTGGGCGTGGCCGGCCTCGTCGCCCTGCGGCGCGGCGTGCCCGGCGGCGGCCTCCCGGCGCTTCGCGCCGCCTACCTGGCCTTCTTCCTCGGCGCGACGCTGCTCTTTCCCGGCTCCGCCTGGTACCACCTCGCGCCCTCCAACCACACGCTGGTGTGGGACCGGCTGCCCATGACCATCGCCTTCATGGCTTTCTTTGCCATCATTCTCGGCGAGCATGTGAACCCGCGCCTTGGCGCGCGCCTCCTCCTGCCGCTGCTCGGCGTGGGCGGCGCGTCAGTCCTGGCCTGGTGGCTCTCGGATGATGGCACCGGTGGTGATCTCCGCCTGTACGTACTCGTGCAATACCTCCCGATGCTGCTGATTCCGGTTATCGTCCTCGCCTATCCCCCAGCGCGCAGGCCCACCGGGTACGTGTGGGCGCTCGTGGCGGCGTACGCCATCGCAAAGCTGTTCGAGCTGCTGGACGGGCCGGTCCTCTCCGCCACCGGCATCGTGAGCGGCCATGCCCTGAAGCACCTCGTCGCGGCGGCGGGCATGCTCGTGTTCCTCATTGGCCTCTTCCGGCGGCGGGCATCCCCGCTCATGCTTCCCTGAGACTGGAGATTCGCTCGATGCCCGTCAGCGACACGTCATGCGAAGTCATCGTCATCGGGGCCGGGATCGCCGGGCTCACCGCCGCCCGCGACCTGGGCGTCGACGGACCCGATGTCATCGTGCTCGAGGCGCGCGACCGCATCGGCGGGCGGATCTGGACCTCGCCGGCACTCGGCGTACCCGCCGACCTGGGCGCCTCCCGGATCCATGGATACGAGAACAACCCGATCGCCCGGCTGGCCCGGCGCCACAGCATCGACATTCTCCGCACCGACCACGGTGTCCAGGCAGCTTACGAGATCATGCTCGCCGGCTCCCGGGAGGACCTCATGCGGAAGGGCGCCGAGCCAACAGACCTCGACGGCTGAGAAGGACGTGTGGATAGGCCGCGAACGGCCTGACTTTCACAGGAGATTGAAGCAATGTTCAGGGAGAGGAACCGGCAACGTAGACGTCCAGCTGTGCCACCGAAAGAAGGCATCCTGAGCGACGTGCTGGGCGAGTTCCTCGACCCCATCGAGGCGCTCTTCACCATCTTCTTCAGCATCCTCTTTGCGCTCCTCTTCACCCTGTCATATGCCATCCTGGTCCATCGTGGTGCGATCGACGCGAATCTATCGAGCAGAGAAGGGCAGAAGCTGTTCACTACCATCCTGGGGGCGGTCGCCGCCTGGGCGATCATCGACGGCATCCTGTATGTGCTGGCCGAGGTCATGGCGCGCAAGGAGCGCCATCGCCTGCTGCAGTATGTCCAGACGAGCGGCAGTGACGAGGCAGCCGCTGGCGCCATTGCCGGTGAGCTGGACTTCATCCTCGAGCCGATCACCAGCGATGCGCAACGAGAGGCGCTGTATCACGACATTCGCAAGTACCTGAGACAGGCCGAACCTCGGGCGGTCCGCGTACAACGTGACGATGTGCTGGGCGGATTGGCCGCAACGTTGCTGTCGGTCGTGGCGGTGCTGCCATCCCTGCTGCCGCTGCTGCTGGTGCCCGGCAACATCGGGCTGGCCATTCGCATCTCCATCGCGGTATCGTTTCTCGTCATCTTCGCGGCGGGTTACCAGTGGGGGATTCACACCGACACCAGTCCCTGGAAGACGGGCGTGCTGCTGGCATCTGTTTGCCTGGCCATGGTCCTGATCGCGGTGGCTGCTGGGGGCATGGAGTGACCCCCGACATCCCCGTGTTCGACCCGCGGATCGCATGATGCGTTGGCGCGACCTTCGGCTTCGCCGCGAAACACTCAAGGATGACGCCGTGGCCGGGCTGGTGCTGGGCCTGCAGAGCGTTCCCAGCGGGCTCGCGACCGGCCTGCTGGCCGGCGTCAACCCGCTCGCCGGACTCCACGGATACCTCGTCGGTACGGTCACCGGCGCGATGGCGACGTCGGCCACCTTCATGATCGTCCAGGGCACCGGCGCGATGGCGATGGTGATCGCCGACATCCCCGCCGTGCACACGTCCGACGGCGGCGCCCGCGCGCTGTCCACGCTCGCCATCCTCACCGGGGTCGTGATGCTCGCGGCCGGGCTCCTGAAGCTCGGTTCCCTGCTGCGGTTCGTCTCGAACGCCGTGATGGTCGGGTTCCTCAATGCCGTTGGCGTCAACATCGCGCTGGGTCAACTCGCGAACTTGACCGGGTACGCCGCGCCCGGTCCGAACCGGATCGCCCGGGCGCTGGAGACACTGATGTCGCCAGGGCAGTTGCACTGGCACAGCATCGCGGTCGGGCTGGTGACGCTCGCACTGATCCTGGCGCTCCAGCGGACGCGCGTCGGCACGCTCGGCCTCGTCGTGGCGGTCGTCGTCACCTCGGGCGCCGTCATGGCGCTCGGCTGGCAGGACGTGGCGATCCTGAACGACCTGGGCGTCACCATCCGCGGACTCCCAACCCTGGCGTGGCCCCTGCTGAGCCAGGTCCCGGCGTTGCTCGTCCCCGCGCTCTCGCTCGCATTCGTCGGCCTCGTACAGGGCGCCGGCATCTCCGCAACCTACGCGAACCCCGATACCTCGTACCCGGATCCGTCGCGCGACTTCATGGGGCAGGGCGCCGCCAACGTGGCGTCCGGCTTCCTCCGGGGCATGCCGGTGGGCGGCTCGCTGTCGGCATCAGCGCTGAACCGGACCGCCGGCGCCCGGTCGCGGCAGGCGCCAGTGATCGCCGGGATCGTGATGGTCGTCGTGATGGTGGCGTTGGGTGAGCTCATCGGCCACGTCGCGATGCCGGCACTCGCCGGGCTGCTCATCCTCGTGGGAGTCCGCACCCTCAAGCCCGCTGGTCTGTCCGCGGTGTGGCGGACCGGCACCGTGCAGAAGACCGTCCTTGGGGTCACCTTCCTGCTGACCATGCTGATCCCGCTGCACTACGCGGTGCTGGCGGGGGTGGGGCTCTCGGTGGTGCTGCACGTGGTCCGGGACTCAAACCAGGTGGTGATCCGGCGGCGGGTCTACCACCCGGACGGGGGGGTGATCGAGGTCGACCCGCCCGCGGAGCTTCCCGGCTCCGAGGTCGTCGTCCTCCAGCCGTACGGGAGTCTCTTCTTCGCCGCGGCGCCCGTGTTCGAGGCCGCTTTGCCAGCGGTGAGGGAACGGTCACGGCGCTCGGTCGTGATCCTCCGGCTGCGCGGACGATCCGACCTCGGCACGACGTTCATGGAGGTCCTGCATCGGTATGCGCTCGCGCTCGCGGCGGTCGGCTCGAAGCTCGTGATCGTGTCGGCCAACGAGCGCATCCGCGAACAGCTCGTCGTCACGGGGATCACCGACGTGATCGGTCCGGAAAACGTCTACGCCGGCGACGAGCGCGTCGGCGGCACCGTTCGCCGGGCGTACGACGATGCGATGGCGTGGACGGAAAGCGGGTCCGCGCCGGCTTAGGTCGCCATGAGGACAGAGTAGATGCTTTCAGCGCTCCTGCTCGCCGGCACCTTGGCGGGGTCACCCATCGGCGCTAGACGGCCGCACGTTCGAGGACGCCTATGAATATCAAGAAGATGGCCATCAGCGCGGTGCTCCTCATCATCGGCCTGCCTGTGGTGTTGGTCCTGATGGTTCTGGTGTCTGTCTCCATCCTGGATCGGACCAATGGCTCGATCGTTTCTTCCGGCGAGAAGCGCGAGTACGTGCTCTATGTGCCACACTCCAGCCCGAGAAACAACATCTGGCTCCGCCACAATTCGTGGTTTGAGGAGGAAATATTGACCGCGCTTCGGCGGCGAGTATCCGCGGTGCTTGCGCCATGAGCTGGCGGCAACGCTACCGTCACTTCGTGCTGCTCGCGCTCTCGATCGCCCCGCCTCACGCGCTGGCAGCGCAGCAGCTCCCCTGGCGCACCGGCCAATGGAATCCGGACTCGCTCGGCAACCACCGCGTCGTCGTTCACGTCGCCGACTCGGCCGCGGTGGTGCGCGTGCACATCCCCTGGCGCCGTCCCGACGCAAAGCCCGACGCCGTCGAGATCATCGCCATGAGCGCGCGCACCGGCACGCGGATCACCAACCTCTACCGCCGCGAGATCACCCGCGAGTCCGGCGACCTGGCGTTCGAGCCGGTGGACGGTGCGGGCGACTACTACCTCTACTATCTCCCCTATCGCGGCTCGATCACGTCGAACTATCCGCGGATCTTCTATCCTGCGCCCAGCACGACCGCCAACCCGGCCTGGCTCGCGGCCACGCAGTCCGGGTGGGCCTCCCTGCCCGCCGCGACGGTGGTGGCCATCGAGTCGATCGATGAGTTCAACAGCTTCTCGCCGATGCAGGTCATTGCGACGCAGGCGGAGACGCAGGCGCTGGTGAAAGCCCGCGGGGCCGCACCGTTCCTGCTATTTCCCGAGGATCGCACTCGCCCGATTCGCATGCGACATGATCTCCCCGCGAGCTGGGTCGCGCCGACGGCGCCACGTAGTGTCAACGGCACGGCCATGCGCGGCGAATGGTTCGCCTTCCAGGTCGGCGTCTACGCCAGCCGGCAGGCCCTCGACAGCGCCCGCGCCACCTTCACGCCGCTGCGTGGCCCCGGCACCATCGCCGGCTCGGCGTTCACCTGCGTCAATGTTGATGGAATCGACTGGCGCGGCCGCCCCTTTACTCGCCGCGTCACCATCGCGAAGGGCGAGGTCTATCCGCTGTGGTGTGGAGTTCAGATCCCGAAGAACGCGAAGCCCGGTCGGTACTCAGGCCGTATCACCGTCCACGGAGCTGCTGCAAACTCACGACTCACGGCCGACTCACGACTGCCGACTGTCGACCTGGCAGTAAGCCTGACCATTCTCCCCGACACGATCGCAGCCGCAGGAGACGACCAACCGTGGCGCCTCTCGCGCCTCCGTTGGCTCAACTCCACGCTGTACCAGGATGACGATCTCATCCCGCCGTACACGCCCGTCACCGTCGCCGGCACGACACTCGGCGTGCTCGGCCGCGATCTCCGGCTCGCGCCATCCGGTCTCCCCGGATCGATTCGCACCTTCTACACCCCCGATATGACATCGATCGGCTCCACGGCGCGCGACCTTCTTGCCGCACCGGTGGCGCTGGTCGCCGAAGATGCGCACGGCAAGGTGCTGCCGTGGACGTCGGGAGGCCTCACCTTCACCAAGCGCGCAAAGGGAGCAGCGGCCTGGACCGTCACCAGTACCTCGGGGCCGCTCACGCTGAAGCTCACGGCACAACTCGATTTCGACGGGACCATCGAGTATCAGGCCGCACTCGGCAGCACGGCGAACGCCAACCTCGCCGACGTCCGCCTCGAGATCCCGATGGCCGACTCCGCCGTCCGCTATTTCATGGGAATGAACCTGAAGGGCGGCAAGCGTCCGCCGAGCTACGACTGGAAGTGGGACGTGACCCGCAACCAGGACGCTGCCTGGCTGGGTGACGTGAACGGCGGCATCCAGTTCACCCTCAAGGACGATCACTCCTACGTCCGCCCCCTCAACACCAATTTCTACCAGCAGAAGCCGCTGGTCATGCCCGCCTCCTGGGCCAACCGCGGCCGGGGCGGCTGCCGGTTCGCCGAAACCGGCGCCATATATAGGACAACCTGCTTCAGCGGCCCCCGTACCCTGCTGGCCGGTGACACGCTGCACTATGACTTCCGGCTCATGATCACCCCGTTCCACCCCATCGACCCGGCCCAGCACTGGAAGGAGCGTTACTTCCACGCCTACGTGCCGCTCGATTCGGTGGCGAAGATGGGCGCCAACGTGATCAACGTGCATCACGCGACGCCCATCAACCCATTCATCAACTATCCCTTCCTCCGCCCCGACACCATGCGGGCCTACATCGACTCGGCCCACGCGCGGCAGATGAAGGTCAAGATCTACTACACGGTTCGTGAGCTCACCAATCGTGCGCCTGAGCTCTGGACCCTCCTCACGCTCAACGACGAGGTCCTCGCCGACGGGCCGGGCGGCGGATGGTCCTGGCTCCAGGAACATGTGGAAGGGAGCTATCTCGGCGGCTGGTTCGTCCCCGAGATCAGCGACGCGGCACTCGTCACCAGCGGCGTGTCGCGTTGGCACAACTTCTACATCGAGGGCCTCGACTGGCTGGCGCGCAACATCGGCATCGACGGCCTCTATCTCGATGACGTCGCCTTCGACCGCACCACGATGATGCGCGCGCGGAAAGCGCTCGAGCACAACCGCCCCGGCTCACTCATTGACCTCCACAGCGCCAACCAGTACAACCCGCGCGATGGATTTGCCAGCAGCGCCAATCTCTATCTCGAGCACTTCCCCTTCATCGACCGCCTCTGGTTCGGCGAGTATTTCGACTACAACTCGTTGCCCGACTACTGGCTCATCGAGATCTCCGGCGTTCCCTTCGGCCTGATGGGTGAAATGCTCGAAGGCGGCGGCAATCCCTGGCGCGGCATGCTCTTCGGCATGACCAATCGCCTCCCCTGGTCCGGCGACCCGCGCCCGCTCTGGCGCGAGTGGGACCGCTTCGGCATCCAGGATACCCGCATGATCGGCTGGTGGGTGCCCAGTCCGCCGGTTACCACCGGACGCCCCGACGTGCTGGTCACCACCTACGCCGGCGACGGAAAAGCCTTGCTGGCAGTCGCCAGCTGGGCGCCCGACACCGTCAGCGTGCCGCTGGTCATCGATTGGATGGCACTCGGTCTCGACTCGGCCCGCGCCCGATTCACCGCCCCTGCCATCGACAGCTTCCAACCCGCCCGCGAGTTCCGCCCCGGCGAACCGATTCCCGTGGCGCCGGCGCGAGGATGGCTGCTCGAGCTGCGCTCGCCGCCGCCTCAGCGGCCCTGAGGCGCGCGGCACCTCTCGCGTCCCACGCGCGCCCGGTGCATGATTCAGCGCCAGCGTACGCCCTGCAGGCCACAGTCTCTTCCCTCACCGCAGTGAGTGGGGGTGCAATGCCCAAGATTGGTAAACTTGCCTTGGCCTGTCTACTGTGTATTGGCGTGATCGGCGGGATTGTCCTTCTGGTCCAATGGGTGCGTCGGTAGACGCTCATGCTGAAGGAGGAAAAACACAGATGAAAGCGAACATGGGAACGGCCGACCGGGCTATTCGAGCGATCGTCGCGCTGGCGATTGCCGTGCTCTACTTCACTGGTAAGATCAGCGGTACGGTCGCCATTGTGTTGGGCATCTTTGCCGTGGTGTTCCTGGTAACGAGTTTTGTCAGTTGGTGTCCAGCCTACATGCCCTTTGGCCTCTCCACCCTGAAGAAGGGCCGATCGTAGCTGGGCGACGCCCGCGGAGCTCGAGGGGGCGGGGGGCCGCGGCCTCTCGGGCCCCGACAGCATCGCGCCCGGGGGGTGATGGCCGGAATGAAGGCGCACCCGTGGCGGGCCCGAGGCATCACGCTCCCCTGCCGACGGCCGATGCCGAGATCCGGCTGAGCGATTTCGCCTTCACCTCGGGGGACATCGCCGCGGGCACGCACACGTTCCATGTGGTGAACGACGGCCCCCAGATCCACGAGATCCAGTTGGTCCGCCTGATGACTGCACCACCACCGCGGCCGCGAAAGGCGATCTGGGCAGAATGTGGCGTCCCGGCGACCCGCCTGAAGGCGTCACGTACCGCAGCGCCGGGCGCCGTCGTTCGGGGTCATCGCGCGAGCAATTGGCCGATGATCGCGTCGGCCACGTCGATCCCGGTCGCGCGCTGCAGACCCTCCCAGCCGGGAATGCCGTTCACTTCGAGCACGTAGACCGTCCCGTCCGGCGCGGGCAACAGATCGACGCCCGCATATTCCGCCCCCACCGCCTCGGCCGCGCGCACCGCCAGCTCGGCCCACTCCGGCGGCAACTCGAACCGGCGCACCGAGCCGCCCCGGGAGAAGTTGGTGCGCCAGCCCGGCGCGCTCCGCTCCATGGCGCCGAGAACCTGGCCGCCGACGACGAAGACGCGGATATCCCGCCCCGCGTGCGGAATGAACCGCTGCAGGTAGTAGACGCCGCGCACCGTCTCCACCACCCGGAACACCCGCCAGGCCATGTCCTCGTCGCTCACCCGGGAAATGCCGAGGCCCATCGATCCGAAGATCGGCTTGACCACCACGTCGCCCATGGCGCGAAAGGCCGCGAACGCATCGTCCGCGCGCTCGCAGGCGACGGTTTCCGGCGTCGCCAGCCCCGCCCGTTCGAGGATGTCCGAGGTCCAGGCCTTGTCCACCGTGCGCTCGATGGCGCGCGCGGTGTTCATCACCCGCACGCCATCTTCCTCCAGCCGGTGCAGGGTATCGACCCGGTAGATGATCTGTTCCAGCGAGCCGCCCGGGATGATGCGCGCGATCACGGCGCGGGCGTCGCGCAGCAGGTGGCCGCTGTTGCTCACCCCGCGAGCCACGCCCATGCGGCCGATGTTCGCGTCCCACGGGAGCAGAAGCGGCTCGAGCCCGCGCGCGCTGGTGGCGCGCACGAGCTCGTCGGTGTGCCAGCCCGGCTCCGAGGCGAGGATGACGACGTGCATGGCCGCCGCCGCCCCCTACGCCATGACCAGTATTTCGCCGCGTCCGTCGTTGGCGACGTCGCCCATGAACCGGCGGACCCGGAGGCCGCTATCGGGGAGGTTGGAGTACTTGCTGCGCAAGGTGCGCCAGGAACGCACCAGCAGCGTGAGGAAGTTGAGGGGATACACCCCGCAGTCGTTGAACGTCGGCGGCAGCGCACTGGAGGGGCGCTGAAGAAGGAGCGTCCCCCGCCGCATCCCGAGTCCGGGCATGGTCCCCACGTTGCCCCAGACCGCAATCGTCCCCGCCACCATGCGGGAGGCACAGTAGTCGCCGGCATTGCCCTCGATCAGCACCATTCCACGGCGCATCCGGTCCCCCACCCTGTCCCCCGCGTCGCCATCGACCAGCACCAGGCCGCCCCGCATGCCGTGGCTTTCACCGGGCCTCGCCGCGGCCAGGAAATCTCCCGCGCTGCCATAGACGTGAATCCTGCCGCCCTGCATGCCCGTACCCGCGTACGCACCCACGTTGCCGCGTACCACGAGGCTCCCCCCGCTCATCCCGGCGCCGAGAAAGGCACCCGTGTCGCCCGCCACGATGATCCGGCCGTGCGTCATCCCCGCGCCGATGCCGTCCAGCCGGTCGCACGAGCCGTGAATCTCGAGTTCAGAGGCGAATGTGCCCGACACGGTGAACAGGCTGTCCAGCCGGACCTTCCGGTTCCCGGTGGCGAGTTCCAGGGCGGCCACGTGCTCGAGGGCCTTTCCCATGAGTTGCCCCGCGGTCAGCGGCGACAGGTCGACGCGCTGGGCCGGCTGCTCGCGCAGGGTGAGGCAGAGAGTGCTCACGCAATGCTCACGGTTGGGTCGGCTCGAGCAGCAGGACTTCGCCCCGGTTCAACTCGACGGCATCACCGCACCAGCGCTGGTAGCTGCCATCCAGTGCCTGGTCGCTGACAGGCAGGCCGAGCCGGCGGAGGTGCAACAGGTAGAGACGCAGGTAGACCGGGCGGTAGGAACAGGCATAGGTGAAGGTGGGGAGCATCTCCGCCGGATGCATGCTGACGATTGACCCCCGCTTCATTCCTGCCCCGGTGCGCGCTCCCATCTGGCCGAGCACCACCACCGTCCCCGCCAGCATGTTGACGCCGGTGAAGTCGCCGGTGCTGCCGCCGATCGCGATCAGCCCGCGCCGCATCCCGCCACCCACCTCGTTGCCGGCGTTGCCGAACACCACGATCTCGCCGCCCTGGAGCCCGGCCGGGCTTCCCCGCGATGCGCTGCCGACCAGGTGGCCGGCATCCCCCTTGATGATGATGCGGCCGCCGGACATCTCCGGTCCCACCCAGTCACCCGCGTTGCCTTCGACCACGATCTCTCCACCCGTCATCCCCGCGCCCAGGTTCATGCCGACGGAACCATGCACCACGATGGAGCCCTGCGTCATCCCCGCGCCGATCAGCTTCACCCGGGACAGGTCACCGGTGAGGCTGATCTCGCCGCCAGCCGCCCCGGACACGCGGAAGAATTCGCCCACCTCCGCCGATTGGTTGCCATGCACCACGACGAGCTTGGCCGCTTCCTTGGCGGTGCATCCCGCCAGCCGCGCCGTGCTGAGGACGTCCGCCTCCAGCGGAACCGACGGAACCGTGTGCAGCGTGAAGTCGAGGCTCATGGGGCCAGGAGGGAGTGCAGGCGGATCTGGTACTGGCCGAGCCCGCCGCCATAGTTGCCGGCCGAGATGCTGAGGGCGCCCGCACCCGCGGCGGCGTGGATGCCGCGGCGCATCGCGGTCTCGACCGCCGCCAGGTCGAGTCCGTCGATCACGATCTCGAGGACGCACCCCGCGTCCACCCCCACCTGTGTCTCGGGAGCCACCGCCCGCAGCGTCGGACAGAACGCGTCGTTCGTCGAGGCGTGGAGGAACTTGTACCGTGCCGACGGTTTGCTGCCGCTGCGCACCACGCCGCCGGGAAATGGCAGGATCGCCCCGGGCGTGCCGCGCATCGCCGCGACCGCCGCCCCCGCGGCCCGGAGCGTGGCGCGCCCGTCTCGTCCCAGGATGAGGATGTTGCCGCCGCCCACCGCGGGCTGGACCCCGAACCGGTCATCGACGAGGAACTCGCCATCCATCACCGGGATCCGCCACAGGCGGCGGCCATCCAGCACCTTGGAGATCTGGTACTTGTCGCCGAAGAAGCGCAGTTGGCTTCCCACCGGCACCTTCGACTCGGCCGCGAGACCGTCGTAGCAGGCCGTGCTCGGGCAGGTCATGATGCACTGTCCCACCCGCTCGACCAGCCGCTTGCCAAGCCCCTCCTCGTTCATCGCGAAGATCAGCACACTCACGCCGGGCCGGGCGTCGGGGGTCTGGTCCGGGGTGAGGTCCGCCTCGATCCCCGCCTCGCACTTGCAGCCGATGATCGACGTCGCGAAGCCGGTCACCGACTGGGCCGCTGCCGCGGCCCACTCGGCCGTGTCGGCCGTGATCACCAGTCGTGCCGCCCGCATCGCGAACGCTTCCGCGAAGGTGTCGGCGACCTCGGTCTCGTGAATGCGCATCGTGCCCGCTCTACCCGACCACCGGCGCGGCGGCGCTCGCCGCCTGGAGCGCCGTC
>Ga0315273_10010275_pt1 | contig 11925 bp, 11 predicted proteins | sample YL17G02_0_MG_FD_205753 | JGI IMG/M metagenome (GOLD analysis project Ga0315273, IMG submission 205753) | Sediment microbial communities from Yellowstone Lake, YNP, Wyoming, USA - YL17G02_0 | ecosystem: Environmental > Aquatic > Freshwater > Lake > Sediment | place: USA: Wyoming | collected... | reverse complement strand
TTGCTTCGGCAAGTGTTCAGAATCGCAGACTAAGTCTGATAGAGGCGCCGCCTTTGGGCGCCTCGAAATCGGGAGTGATATCGACGTCGAAGCCGGCGAGGTGGGCGTCCACGTAGGCATCAAACATGCTCAGGAAAACAGTGAGCCCGACCGCCCAGAGATAATCGTCGCGGCTGGTGCGATAAGATCTGTAAATACTGTAGCGGGTGTTTTGCTGGGGTAGATCGACAGTTTGCTGAATCGAGTTGTACTGATCTTCAGTTTTCTTCCACCAGTGAACCGCCTTGGCAATAAAGAAGGTCTCCGCGCCAAACACGACAGCGCTTTTGACATACTTGCGATTATAGAATTGCCCCCAGCCAGGCACGGCGACAGAACGGAGAAGCGCTCCCATCGGCGCGCGCTTCGGTTTAACCTGCCTGACCGAATCGCCCTGAACGGACAAGCTGTCTGCCGAAATACTGGTGGTAATCGCCAGCAACGGGATCAGCAAAATGAGAAGGACATATCGACGCATCGGATTGTATAATAACTGTGCGCACTAACAGAGGCAAGGCCTTTGCCAACTTGACCTTGACAGCATGGTTGATTCCGGTATATTCTCACGATGTCCATCACCGCGAAATTGATCGAGTTGTTGAGGGCTAATGTCAGGACGGTGGCGTTGACCGGCGCCGGAGTTTCGGCAGAATCGGGCGTTCCCACCTTCCGGGGTAACGACGGGCTATGGAGCAAATTCGACCCCACCGAACTGGCTTCGATGAATGCTTTTATGCGCAATCCCAAGCTCGTTTGGGAGTGGTATCTTTACCGCCGCGACGTAATCGGCAAGGCGAAACCGAATATGGGACACGAGACGCTGGCGAAAATGGAGCAGCATCTGAGCGCCTTTACACTGGTAACTCAAAACGTCGACAACCTGCATCGACGCGCCGGATCTCAAGACGTGATCGAATTGCACGGTAACATCCAGCGGAACAAGTGCAGGCAATGTGGCTCGCCAATGGATCAGGTTGAGATCGATCCCGACAACATTCCGTGCTGTTCCTGCGGCGGACAAATCAGACCCGACGTTGTCTGGTTCGGTGAGTTGCTCCCCGAGGAGGCTCTGATGACCGCGATTAAGATGGCCGAACAATCGGCACTGTTTTTGTCCATTGGCACTTCGGCATTAGTTTATCCGGCGGCAGACTTGCCGCTAATCGCCAAGAACAATGGCGCATACTTGGTAGAGATCAATCCCGAACCGACCGCACTGACACGTTATGCTGATGAAGTATTTCGCGGCAAGTCGGGTGAAATTCTGCCGGCAATCTGGCAGGCGGCAACGGAGGAGACATCTTCCGAGGAAGCTTCCCTCAAAACCAAGGAAGCATGAGATGAAAGAGTTGCTCAACACAAATCGACAATCGAGCGAAGCGAATGGCTGCGGCAGCGCTGGTGATCGCACGTCCCGGCAATTGGCGCTGTCGGGACTGGTCGCGTTCTTCTTGCTGTTGAGTTCCGGTTGCGTCTACTTCAACGCTTTTTATCACGCGCGAACGTGGTTCAAGCAGGCAGAGAAGACTCGGCAGAGGGACAATCGCGATGCGGCTGCCGGCGGCGAAATCAAGCTTTATCAGGATGCGCTCAAGAAATGTTCGAAAGTGATCAGTGAGCACCCCGGCTCCAGCTATACGGACGATGCTCTGTTCATCATCGGCAAGTCGTATTACTATCTTGGTGATTTTCCCAAGGCGGAGCGCAAATTCCGCGAGTTGTTGGCGTCGTTCCCCAAGTCGAAGTATGCGGACGAATCGCGCTTTTTCCTCGGCAAAACGCGTCTCCATCTGGAGAATTATGTTCTCGCTATGGAAGTGTTCAAGGAGTACGCTGATAAGGTCAAAGATAACCCTTATCGCGCCGAGGCGATCTTCTTGACGGGGGAGACCGCATTGCTGGAGAATGACTCCACGGGTGCAGTGGAGCAATACCAGAAGTTCGCAAAAGAGTACAAGAACAATCCGAAGGCACAGGAAGTTCAGTTCAAGATCGGCCAGATTCAATTTGAGCGCCAGCAGTTTGGCGAAGCTGCGAAATCGTTTGCCGCAGCCGAAGCGCTGGCCGAAGTTGACAAGGTCCGATTTCAGTCGCGATATCAAGAGGGGCGCTCGCTTTTCCGGATCGACAGCGTGAAGGCCGGATTAGCGATCTTCGAGAAACTCGCGAACGACAACAAAGACTCCGTTTTTCAGCCTGAAATTCTGCTGCGGATCGCGGAGGGCAACTACCTGGCCGGCAATGAACGGGAGGCGATTCTGCTATATGATGAAGTGACGACCCGCTACCCCCGCTGGGCACCTGCTGCCGAGGCGTACTACTGCGTGGGCGCAATTGTGCAGAATGACTGGAGTGACCTGGGACTCGCCAAGAGCCTGTATGATCAGGCCGCCAGGATTCCCTCCACCGGCAAGTGGGGACAGATGGCATTGACAAAATCGGCTGACATCACAAAAGTAGAGAAGTACCGCGCTGAGCCTTCTGATTCGGCAATTGACATCGCCGACGACAATCGTTTCTTATTGGCCGAACTGTATCGCACCACTCTCAACCAGCCCGATTCCGCGCTGAGTGAATACAAAGGCTTGGTGGAGGATTTCCCGGGAAGCGAACTGGCGCCCAGAGCACTGATCGCGATCGGATGGCTATATGAGAACCAATACCACGATACTGCCAGCGCCAAAGAGTATTATCAGAAGATACTGGATCTGTATCCGTTGTCAGACGAGTACGGGCAGGCTATCAAGTTGCTCGGCCTGCGCGACACTGAATCTGACGCACTCTCTGCCGACAGACTCTACGAATTGGCGGAAGAGCAATACTTTGACCGGGGCGATGCTGATTCGGCGCTGACTCTGTTCCGGCGGCTGATGGAGGAGTACCCCGATTCGCGGCTCGTACCGCGGGCCGATTTCGCGATTGCCAAGATCGAACTGAGTAGGTTTGTTCCGAAGACGGAGTCCGCCGACTCGACCTATGTCGACTCTACCATGATTCTGCTGTTCAAGGAATTGGCGGAGAAATATCCCAAAACGTCGATTGGCGTGGAAGCGGCAAGGCTGGCGGGTGGACAGGGGACGCCGAAAGCCGTAGTTGCACCGACTGATCGGGACAAGCCCAAGACAGACAGTATAACTGTACCCGACACGACGGCAGTCTTGGCAAAGGTCGACACTCTCTCGGTATCGCAGCGCGCTGAAGAGAAGCTACGGGCGGAAATCGAGGCTACACCACTGATTACGATTCAGGAGCCGGTTACCAAAGGCGAATTCGTTTATCCTCTCAGCGCGGTTGGAACCAGGATCGAGGGCAAACTGATGCTCAAAATCATGATCGATTTCACCGGTAAGGTCACCGATGTCAATTTCCTGAAGGGATCAGGGAATGCCGATATTGATCGCGACGTCAAAAAGGCTTTACTGGAAACCTACTTCAACCCGATCCAGTTTGACCCGTCGAAATTCCCCGGCTGGTTTATTTACTACTATGACGTCAAACTACCGGAGGTCTACAGATAGACAAGCGTGACATTTTCCATCACTGCAAAGTAATCGGCAATGGTGCTCTTGGTTCGGGGATTTTTCTTCTCGCAATCAACTTGCCACAGGAACGCTTTCCGATTCCGGGGACCTTTCTCCACATCAAGCCGAATACCACTGGCACTGATCCGCTGCTGCGTCGGGCGTTTTCAATCTTCGACTATAACGAGGCAACCGGAGTTGTGGACATCCTCTACAAGGTTTTAGGTCGCGGCACCGAGGTCCTTTCGCGGGTACGGCCGGGCGAGACACTCGATGTTCTGGGGCCGCTCGGTAATGGTTTTGATTTGCCTCTGACGATCGACCGTCTGGTGCTGGTTGCCGGGGGTGTTGGGATACCTCCGGTGTATCTACTGGCCAAGTCACATTTGCGTCAGGGATTCGACGGTGGCAAGATCACCTATCTGTGCGGTCTGACAACCGCCACCGAAAAACCGATGGCAGATCGCGTCGAGAAACTCCCGATCAATCTGCAATTTGCGACGGATGATGGCTCGATTGGATTCAAGGGTTTCGTAAGCGAACTGCTGCGTGCGCGCCTTGATGATGGCTCGCTGGGGATCAACCCCGTCATCTGTGCCTGCGGGCCAGACGGCATGCTCAAATCTGTACAGGCAATCGCCCGGGCATATGGTAAGAAGTGCTATCTTTCATTGGAATCCATCATGCCATGCGGCGTCGGTACCTGCCTGGGCTGCGTAGTCAAGAGAGATGGCGAAGAGAAATATGCGCGCGTTTGCCGTGAAGGTCCGGTCTTTGAAGCGACCGAGGTGGAGCTTTGACGACGCCGAATCTCAAAGTGATTATCGGCGGTGTCGAGTTCAAGAATCCGATTCTGACGGCATCCGGCACTTTCGGCTACGGCGAGGAATTCGACGAGTATATCGACTTGTCGCGGCTGGGGGGAATCGTCACCAAGTCCATCACTCGGTACGAACGCAAAGGTCATCCGCCGCCGCGTACTGCCGAGACCGCTTCCGGTATGCTTAATGCCATCGGTCTCGCCAACGTCGGCGTTGATGCCTATGTCCGTGACAAACTACCATTCTTGCGCAATCTTGGCACGCGCATCGTCGTTAATGTCGCAGGATTCGACACCGACGAGTACCTTTATGTCATCGACAAGCTTAACGGTCACGATGAAATCGACATGATCGAATTGAATATCTCCTGCCCCAACATCAAGGGGGACGGCATGGAGTTCTCGTCGAATCCTCAGATTGCGTACGATATCGTCAGGCGAGTGAAAGAGGTTTGCGGATTCCCGCTGATGCCCAAACTTTCTCCGAATGTCGCCGATATCAAGCCAATCGCCAAGGCTTGTGAAGAAGCGGGCGCCGATGCTCTGGCATTGATTAATACGCTTTACGGCATGGCGATTGACCCCGTTAATTGGAAAATTAAACTGACTAATATCACCGGCGGCCTGTCGGGTCCTGCCATCAAGCCGGTCGCCGTTGCAGCGGTCTGGAAGGCGGCAAGTGTAGTCAAGATTCCGATAGTGGGCATCGGTGGAATCATGGACTATCGTGATGTGATCGAATTCTTGCTTGCCGGCGCTACCGCGGTGCAATTTGGCACGGCAAACTTTGTTCAGCCCGATTGCACGATTCGGGCCATAGATGATCTAACGGATTACCTCGGGAGCCGTAATATAGAAGATGTTAACGATCTGATCGGAAAGGCAAAGAAGACGTGAATGCGTTTATTGATAAACTGACTAAGGCGCAAAAGAAGAACAACAGCCTAATCTGTGTGGGACTCGATTCGGACATCGATGTTCTCCCCGAACACTTGCAAGACTCTGGTGATCCGGTGTTCGAGTTCAACAAGGCCATTATCGATGCCACCTGCAACGGCTGCTGTGCTTACAAGCCAAACCTGGCGTTTTACGAGTCACTCGGTCCGCGTGGTCTGGAGACACTCAAAAAGACGATCATGCACATTCCTCCGGATATACCGGTCATTCTCGATGCTAAACGAGGCGATATCGGCAACACGGCTCAGAAATACGCTGAAGCGATCTTTGACGACCTCGAAGGGGATGCCGTGACAGTGTCGCCATATATGGGCTATGACTCCATCGAACCATTCTTGAAGTATAAAGATAGCTTTGTCTTTGTGTTGGCGGTCACTTCCAATCGGGGCGCTCAGGATTTCCAGTATCTTAACTGCGAGGGCAAACCGCTCTACATGCACGTTGTCGACAAAGTCTCATCCTGGAATACTGACGGCAATCTTGGACTCGTGGTCGGGGCGTCGCAGCCGGAGCAAATCCGCGAGATTCGCCTCAGAGCGCCCCAATTGCCATTTCTGATTCCCGGTGTAGGCGCACAAGGGGGCGATTTGTCCAAGGCGGTTGAATTCGGCACAATGCTGGACGGCATCGTTGTTATCAACGTAGCCCGAGGGGTCATTTTCGCTTCCAAAGGCAAGGACTTTGCCGACGCCGCTGCTGAGGCGCTGCAAGCGTTTAATTTCCGGATCAGCCAGATGCGGTAGAACTTGAGACTCGTCGATGACTCTTTGAAGTACATGCGCGACTTGAAATTGAGTATCTGCTTCCGAGTTGCGGTCGAGAACATGTGCATTGGGTCTGCGAGAGCGCAAGTTAGCGTGGGAGTTGATTGTCATAATGATGGTGCGACGTTAGCGTATGGATCTTAAGGAATCGTTTTCGGTAGCTCTTTCGGCGTTGTTGTCCAACCGCGTGCGGTTGGTGCTAACGATGCTTGGTATTATCATCGGTGTAGGCGCCGTCATTGCAATGGTGGCTTTGGGACAGGGCGCCAAGCAAGCAGTGGAGACGCAGATACAACAGTTGGGGACTAATCTGCTTACGGTGCGGTCCGGTACCGGTGGCGGCGGCATGTTCAATCGCGCGTCAGGAGCCACCACCGGCTTCACTCTGGAGCACCTTAAGGTAATTCGCGAGCAGTGTAAGACAATAGAAACAGCCATCCCCGAACTCAATCAGAATACTCAGATCAAATACGCCAATCAGGTTACTTACTCGCAGGTACTCGGGACTGAACCGGAGTATGAATTCGTTCGCAACGCGCCACTGGAGCAGGGGGAATACTTCACCAACGCCGACAACTCCCGTCGAAACCGCGTTTGTGTGATCGGTGAGGAAGTGCGAAGCGAGTTGTTCGGTGAAAGCAAGGACGTCCTCGGCGAGCAGGTGAAAATTCGCGGTATCAACTTTACAATAGTGGGATTGCTGAAGTCAAAAGGTGAAGGTTTTGGCGATCCCGACAACACCGTGATCATTCCGCTTTTGACTGCCCAAAAGCGAGTCTTCGGCACTGAACGCGTGTCCCAGATTGATATCAAGGTTGCGAGTCTCGAGATGATGGAGGCCGCTTCGTTGGAGGTGGAACAGGTGCTCCGCAAGCAGAACCGACTTGCCGAAGGTGATGAGAACAACTTCATGATCCGCAGTCAACTTGACTACTTGAATACGTTCGGTGAGGCCTCCAAGACCCTCACTACTCTCCTGGCCGCAATTGCGGCGGTGTCGCTTCTGGTCGGCGGTATCGGTATCATGAACATAATGTTAGTGAGCGTCACCGAACGGACGCGCGAAATCGGAGTCCGCATGGCGATTGGGGCGCGCAAGAAAGATATCCGGTACCAGTTTCTGATCGAAGCCATTGTGATTGCGATGGCTGGGGGAATCATTGGCATTCTTGCCGGAGTTGGAGGCGCGATGGCGCTGGCGAAGTTCGCCAACTGGAATACGGCCATCGTTCCCGGAGCGGTGGTGCTGGCGTTTGTATTCTCCGGAGTCGTGGGTGTGGTGTTCGGCCTCTTCCCCGCGATCAAAGCCTCCAATCTCAACCCGATCGATTCGCTGCGATACGAGTAATCGTCGCGCTTGACACTCCTCGCTACCGCCGATATATTGCTCCGTCAAGAGAGGAGCCTACGTGTCACAAGATCTTAATGCACTTAAATCGAGACTGCTTGAACTAGTCAATAAGAATGCCGTGGTTCACGGCGACTTTATTCTTACTTCGGGCGCGCGATCAACCTACTACATCGATGGCAAACTTCTGTCGCTCATGCCGGAAGGACTCAATGTTTTGGCACGTGTTATTCTAAAGATGATCAAGGATGACACCGTGGATGCCATCGGCGGGCTAACCCTGGGCGCTGACCCGATCATCGGCGCGGTAACGGCGCTGTCGCATGACGCCGGCAGACCGCTTGCAGGGCTAATCATTCGTAAGGAGAAATCATCGCACGGTCGTGAAAAACGGATTGAAGGACCGCTGAAGCCGGGCATGAACGTCGTCATCATTGAGGACGTCGTCACCACCGGTTCGTCGTCATTCAAAGCCATCGAGGCACTGAAAGATGCTGACTGCAAGATCGTCAAAGTCATTGCGATTGTCGATCGGTTGGCAGGGGGTGGTGAAGCGTTTGCGGCGCAGGGATACCGTTTCGAGCCGATCTTTACACTCAAAGACCTTACGCTCTGATGACCCTTTCTCGGATTTACTATAGCGCTGATTGTGATCCTGAGTTCATCCAGAGAAAGCAAATTACGGTCATCGGCTACGGATCACAGGGACGAGCGTTTGCGCTCAATCTCCGCGATTCCGGTTGTAACGTGCAAGTTGCGCTGCGTGAAAACAGCGCATCACGGCAACAGGTGCTTTCCGAGCGATTGCCCCTGCGATCAATGGCAGCCGTCGACAAGAGCGACATCGTCATCTTTGCCATTCCCGATCACGAACAGCCCGACTTCTATCGGAGCCATTTCTCCGACGAAGACCGCAGCAATCGCCTGTTAGTTTTTCTGCATGGGCTGAATATTCATTTTGGCAACATAGTTCCCAACCCAAAATACGATGTTATTCTGTTGGCTCCCCATGGACCCGGCAAGGACTTGCGCGACAAGTACGTTCAGGGCAACGGAATGTCATGTTTCCTGGCTGTCGCTCAAGATGTTTCGGGCGGAGCACTCAAAACAGGGCTGTCGCTGGCAGCAGCAATCGGCGCCGACAAGGCCGGCATTTATGAAACGACGTTCGAACATGAGACTCTCGGAGACCTGTTTGGCGAGCAGACACTGTTGGTCGGCGGATTGGCTGGTCTGACGATGGCCGTCTTTCAAACGATGATCGAGAACGGCATTCCACCGGAGAATGCCTATTTAGAGACGGTACACCAGTTGCGTATGCTGGCGTCGATGATTGAAGAGCATGGCCCTGCCGGCATGATCGAGCGCGTCTCTAAGACTGCGGCTTATGGTTCATTGGAATCGATGCAGACTCTCTTTGATCGACAGTTTGGAGACAGACTGCAAGAAATTTTTGACGGCATAAAGTCCGGGGAGTTCAATAGGCGATTGATGGCTGATGCTGCGAAAGGGTTTCCTGTCCTGAAGGAACTTCTAAGTGCGGCACGCGAGGATCAATGTCAGCAGACTGTGGCGAAGCTTGCCCGCAATGAAAAGGAATCATGAACGAGTCAATAGAATACCGAAACCTCAAGCCGAGCGACTATGACGAAATCATTAGCATCTGGAATGAAGCCGGTCTTGGGCACAAGCCAAGAGGTCGCGATAATCGCGACCACATGACAGTTGAAATCAGCCGATCACCCGATCTGTTTATCGGCGCATTCGTTGAGGCCAAGTTGATCGGCACTGTATTCGGCAGTTTCGACGGTCGCCGTGGCTGTGTCAATCGGCTGGCAATTGTTCCGCAATACCGTCGGCAGCGAATTGCTGAGAAGCTGGTGGCCATCTGTGAGGAGCGCCTCAAGAAAATGGGCGCGTTGGTGATCTACTGTTTGATTGACAAGGAGAACGAACCCTCACTATCTCTGTTCAGCAAACGGTTGGGTTATCATGTTCACGATGGTCTTGTCTATCTGTCCAAACGCGACAACTGGGATGTCTGATCATTTGAGCAACTGTGACTGCGACTGGACGTATTACATTTCATGTTACTTCTATCAGATGTGAGTAACTAAGAGGATGTTGTGATCAAAGTTGACAATTTATCCCGCCAATATGGAACGCTCTGGGCGGTTAAAGATCTGAGCTTCGAAATCGCCGATGGCGAAGTGTACGGTTTGCTGGGACCCAATGGCGCCGGCAAGAGCACGACCGTCAAGATTATGGTTGGAATGCTGGCCGCAACAACCGGCGAGATCACGATCAACGGGCTCAACATCAAGACTGATGGCAACGCAATCAAAGCCAATCTCGGTTTTGTGCCCGAATCGTGTGCGCTTTACGAAAACTTGACCGGTCGCGAGCATTTGGAGATGGTCTGCAATCTGCACCATCTGCCGGTCGAAGGCATCGAACCGCAGGTTAACAAGCTGATCGAATTGCTCGACCTGAAAGATGCCGCTGACAAACGCATTGCCGGCTACTCAAAGGGGATGAAGCAGAAGCTGCTGCTCGCCGGTGGCATCATACACAACCCCCGCGTATTGATACTTGATGAGCCGCTCTCGGGACTGGATGCCAATGCACAATCGCTGTTTCGGGAGTTGATCAAGGAATTTGCGCGTGACAATCGCATCGTGATCTTCTGTTCACACGTTCTGGAAGTGGTCGAACGCATTTGCGACCAACTGCTGATCATTGACCGCGGCAAAAAGCTTACCGAAGGTACGCCGCAACAAATCATGAAAAACCAGAGCGCCACGACTCTGGGTGAGGCGTTCAGCCGGCTGACGGGTGCTACCGATATCGACGATCAGGCGCGCGGAATCCTGCGGGCGATTGAACGCGGTAATGGCGAAAATGGCTAAAGAACCAATCGACAAGCGACAATTAAAAACATTACTGAAAGCCAGTCTCAAGACCGACTTGCGCTCTTCGTCAAGCCGTTTTGGCGGCGAGCGCAAGAGTCTTCTCGGCATTCCGCCCATTGCCTTCGTGCTACTGATGTATTTCATGGTGTCGGTCATGCTGGCGATTGTTGCGGTCGGAGCGCAAGACGTGTTTCTGGGCGCGTTTTTTTTGATCGCCATGCAGATGGTGTTCATTGCCATCACCATTCTCTTGGAGTTCTCCAATCTAATTCTCAGTCCGGACGACTTTCCGATCCTCGCGCCACACCCAGTCAACTCCCGGACGTTCTTTGTCGCCAAGATGCTGCATCTCGCGATTTATGTGACCTTGTTGGTCATCTCTTTGGGACTGATACCTGCGGTGATTGCAGCCATCAAATACAAGCACGCGCTTTTGGGACCGGTGATGTTCCTGGCGTCATGGTCGTCGGGTATTGCAACAGCGCTTTTCTTTGCGGTATTCTACACGCTGATGTTGCGGCTGGGAAACCGTGAACGGATGCATCGCTATTTGAGCTATCTGCAACTGCTCATGATGTTCTTCATCTACGGAGGCTATCAGTTCCTGCCGGATGCTGGCAAACGTATGCTCGCGCTTACGAAGTCGGGTTTTGACCTTTCTTATCTGTACCTGACGCCACCCGGTTGGTTCGCCGCTTGGCCGGCGTTTCTGACCGGTGGCATCTCGCCCGCCCAAGTCTGGGCAGCAACCGCCGGACTTGTAAGTCTGGTGGTGATGTATTTCCTCGGCATTTCGCGACTATCGATTGGCTACGCGCAGACGCTCAACGAAACGGTGGAACAACAACAAAGCAAGAGCGAGAGCAAAAGTGATGTGCGCAGGCGCCCCGGTATTTTCAATCGGTTGGTACAGTTGTTCAGCGCTCCGGAAGATCGCGTTGTCTGGCAATTAATGCGCAAACAATTCAAGTATGACAACCGTTACAAACTGTCGGTGCTGATGGTAATACCGCTGACCCTGCTATATGTTTACATGGGTCTGAAGGATGGGCAGGTTCTGGCGGATCCCTTTAATGTCGCTGCGGCCATTGCCAAAGGCGGTTCGAATTTTACCGTCTATATGGCGCTGGCGTTTATTCCCAGTATGGTAATCTTTGGTTCGGCTTACAGCGCATCCTACCAAGCGGCGTGGATCTATTATACATCGCCGGCAGACCGCACTCGATTGGTGCTGGCAAGCAACCGCTTCGCCACGATTTTTTTCTGCATCCCCTACTTGGTCTTCATGTGTGCGTTGATGACCTATTTTTTCGGCAGCATTTTGCATGCTATCTTGCACTGCGTCGTTCTATTTTTTGTGCTGGTGGTTCTCGTGGACCTGATTGCCCTGATCGCGCCGCGCATTCCGTTTTCGCTCCCGATGAAATCCGGACAGCGGACGGGCGCTATGATGATCACGATGTTCATTCCGATGATAGCCGTTTTGGTTGGGATGCAGGTCCTCGCGCGCACCGGCTACGGCGGAGTTATCGGTTACGGCACGATTGTGTTCGTGTTGATATTG
>Ga0315273_10010274_pt1 | contig 11925 bp, 9 predicted proteins | sample YL17G02_0_MG_FD_205753 | JGI IMG/M metagenome (GOLD analysis project Ga0315273, IMG submission 205753) | Sediment microbial communities from Yellowstone Lake, YNP, Wyoming, USA - YL17G02_0 | ecosystem: Environmental > Aquatic > Freshwater > Lake > Sediment | place: USA: Wyoming | collected... | reverse complement strand
CTTGGCTGGCGGCGGCCCGGTCTCATAACCCCTCCTACCGCATGTTCCTGAAGCACTTCCGCGAGAACGTCATGCCCCCGACCGTCCGCGACGGCATCATGTTCGTCGACGACAGCCAGATCTTCAAGTCGGCGGACGAGATGATCGACGAGTTCGCCAAGTGGGGCAAGACCTTCGCCCCGGCGCCCGTCGGGTTCCAATACGGCTACAGGACCGACAAGCCGTGGTGGGGCATGATGAAGGACCCGGTCAAGGAGATCGGCGACCGTATTCTGGCCGCAACGCCCAACACCGAGACGCTGATCTGGGTGGACTTCTCGGTCCAGGACGTCTTCCCGCCCGACCCGTCCAAGGGAGACCGCGTCCCTCCGAAGAAATAGCGGGGGCGGCCCAAGAAGCGCATGGCGGCCAGAGCGATCCTCGGCGACCACGCGCCCCACTTCGTCGAGCCGTTGGAGCGTGAGCTTGAAGGCCTTGACCTTCCTTGATCAAGATGGAAAAGCATTCGCTGGTCGTGATCGGGGGCGGGCCGGCCGGACTCTTCTGCGCCTTGAGGGCCGCGGGAAACGGGCGAAGAGTCCTGCTCGTTGAAAAAATGCCCCTTCCGGGCCGGAAGCTCCTCCTCTCCGGTTCGGGGCAATGCAATATCACTCATGATGGGGAGATCGGATCATTTCTTTCCCATTATGGAGACAACGGCCGATTCCTCAAACCCGCCCTGATGAATTTCCAAAATCGGGACCTGATTTCGTTCTTCACCGAACGGGGACTGCCGCTTATGACGGAGCCCGGCGGAAAAGTATTTCCCCTGTCCCGGAAGGCGTCCGGGGTTCTGGATATTCTGTCCAAGGAATGTGCGGCCGCCCATGTGGAGATTCGATGCGGGGACCCGGTCTTGGACGTCTCCGTCGGGGACGAAGGGTTTTCGATCCGGACAGGTCAAAGGACGTGTCACGCCGATCAGTTGGTCATGGCGACCGGAGGCATCACCTATCCGGCCACGGGCACGACGGGAGACGGGCATGTTTTCGCTCGAAGCCTGGGGCATAGCGTGACGGAGGTGAGCCCGGCGCTCGCCGCAGTGACCATTCAGGACTACCCATTCTCGGATCTGGCCGGGATTTCTTTTACGGATGTGATCATCTCTTTAACCCGCGCCGGCCAAAAGACAAGGCAGCGCGCCGGAGACCTGCTTTTGACCCATTCCGGCTTATCCGGGCCGGGGATCCTCGATCTTTCCCGGTTCATCCGTCCGGGAGACACTCTCAGGATATCTTTCCTGCCGGGCATGGATCCTCAGAAAGTGAAAGAGACCCTGCTTGACCGCATCTCCGCCGCCGGAAATGCGCGCGTCCGTAAGGTCCTGACGGCGTACGATCTGCCGGAACGGTTCGTCAACAAGCTCCTGGCTATGGCCGGGATCGAACGGGATCTGACAGGAGCCCATCTCTCCAGGAAGGACCGCTCCGCGCTTATCGGGCTCCTGACCGAATGCCTGTTCGTGGTCGACCGGCTCGGGGGAATTTGTGAAGCGATGGTGACCCGAGGCGGAGTATCGCTGGCCGAGATCGATCCGAAGACGATGGAGTCCAGGCTCGTCCCCCGCCTCTTCTTCGCCGGCGAGGTCCTGGACATCGACGGGGATACCGGCGGATACAATCTACAGGCCGCGTTCTCGACCGCGGCCCTGGCCGCCCGAAGCTTGATTTGACATTCCGGAACGCCACAGCTTGTCATCCCCGGCGATGGAGCGCGGAGGGTACTTTCACCATGATCAGAGGCAAGATCATCGAAAAGAAGGTCGGCTACGAAGATAATTTCCGCTGACGCGGGACGGACGAGGCGCGGATCGAGGGGTTCAGCGACGCCGCATTCGCTTTCGCCGTCACTCTGCTTGTGGTTTCCCTGGAGGTTCCCAAGACCTTCCACGAGCCCTTGACGGCCATGCAGGGCTTCGTCGCCTTCGATTTCTGTTTGCCGTATTGATCATGAAATGGTACCGGCAATATAAGGATTTCCGTCGCTACGCCCTGAACGATACGTTTGTCATTGTTGCCAACGCGGCTTTGCTGTTCGTCGTCTTTTTCTACAGCGGTTTCGGCGCCGCGCTTCGGTCAGAGCTTCAACGACATCCGGCACCGGTAGCCCAGGTCGGTCTTGACGAAATCGAACGACGAGACGACCTTGAGCTCCAGGATGTTCCACTTGGCGATACAGGCATAGATCTCCCGGTGCCCCTGCGCCCGGGCGTATTCGATGATCAGCTTGTGGAGAGCTTTGGAGACGCCGCGGTTCCGGAAGGCTTTGGATACGAACGTGATCTGGAGATAAAACTCCGGCGGCGTCCGTCCCGGGGACACGGGCAGGATATCGTACATGTTGTCGACTTCCGGGGCCCCGACGGACGCGTATCCGATCAGATAGCCGATGAGCTTCCCGTCGGATTCGGCGACGAACGTCTTGTACTTCGTTCCGGGCTTGAGATAGCGGTTCGCATAGTCTCCGACCACGGACTCGATCCTAACCTCTTTGAACCTTTCGGCGAGCTCGGCCTCGAGCTCAAGGACGAGGCCGAGCATCTGCGCGAGGTCGGTCGTCCGGTATTCGCGGGTGATGAGATTAAAATCGAGCGTTCCGTCAGTCGCCATGGCTATATCTCCAAGGATACGATACGGTCAAAGTGTATCGTCGGCCGCATGGCCATGTCAATGACCACCTGCACTGGCCTCTATCGGCTTTGACGCCTATTTTTTTCAGATCCCCCCTCTAGAAATCTTAAAGCTCCCTTAAGGCCGCTCAACAGCTTCATCATGTCCGGCAATGGACTGACAAGCCTTCCGAGCTCTCTTTCCCAGTACGGCTTCAGCGTTTCCTGCAGGTCAACGGGAAAGATTTGGTCGAGCCCCCTGAATTCGAGATTCTTGACAGCCAGTTTCTTTTTGTAAACATGTATGAGCTTCTGCCGATCAAAATCCATCTCGCTGAGCTTCCATAGGTCGAAATAATCCTTGCACTTCTTGCGCTCAATCACAGCCCTGAGCTTGGATGAGAAAATCTCTTCAAGAGACTCGACCCTGACCCTGCACGAAATATAATCGGAATATTCCTGCGGAATCGCCCTAATCGCCGGTCTATCGACGAGGTCATTCATCGTCACGTCAACTTTTATCCAGTTTCTGTCTATGACGCCCTTGTATTGGATCTTGAGTTGGAGATAATCTGGATTGATGTGACTGCTTTTCAGAACGAATTCGATGCCTGATTCCTTTTTCACCTCGGCCAGAACGGTATCGATGCTTTCCAGGTGCATCTTCAGCTCGCCTTTGACGAGGCTGAAGTCCAGATCCTCGGAAAGCCGCCAAGTTCTGGGGAAATAGACTTTTGAAAGTGCCGTTCCGCCCTTGAAGACGAGGTCTTTATCCAGCGCCAGGCCATACAGCAGCCAGCCGAGAATGTAGTCCTTCTCGACGATCATAAGGCTGAGATTCCTTCGCCGCGCCTTTTCTAGGAGCTCGCGCCTGTCAATCAATACATCCACCTCTTGCGGTTGATGTCGGCGTTGATTAGGAGCTTCCACTTCTCTGAATACTTGCCTCGTTTCAAGCCGAGCTTGTCCAGCGCAGGATAGCCTTCCGTCAGTCGGATGCTTTCGAACATAGCGGCATATTTGTCGAGCAGATCCGTCGCTTCAAGGATGAAACCAAGGCGCTTGAAAACGGCGACACTCTTTGTTTTGGCTGCATAGACTCTTATTTTTTCAAAGTTAAGTTCTTCATGGTTGAAGTATACCGCCTTTGCAACCTCGTCTATCCCACCCGCGTGTTCGGGATGATCCAGGCAGTCGACAACAGTCTTGTCCTTATCTGATATGTTGACCTCCCGGCCTTCGATCACGGTTTTCTCTATGCCGACGAATTTCCCTTTCGTGAGCTGGACGAAGACGAACCTGGAGCTTAGCACGCTCACGGGCTTCTTCGCCTTGGTCGTGCAGATGAATACTGACGCGGGAATCTGGTCAGAAAGCCCATGGTAGTTCAGAGCCGACCAAAAGCCTATGTAATAGGGTTTCGTCAGATGTGAGGCGATGACAAAATCATGGACGATGAAGCTCTCCGCGCCCATGACTCCAATATCTAGAGGGACGATGGCGTACAGCCCCCCCTTTAAGGACAGAATCCATTTCTTCCTCTTTAGGTTGTGGAGCGTGGCATACGGATCCTCGCCCAGAACCTTTTTCGCCTCTGCGGCGGTGAATACAGGTTTGTTCTGCCCGGCCAGCTCGGACAGGAGAAGCGACTCCTTCTTGCCCAGGCCCTTCCTATATGCTTCTGTGTTTTCTTTCATATTAGATAAGATATTACAGATTCATATAAATTTTAAAGCCTATTTCGGGTGAAAGTCAAGATAATTGATTCGAGTGAACGTCCTTAAATCTTACATACAGAGGCAAGAACCTTGTCGATGTCTTCAAACCAGTACCTTTTGTAATTGGACGGTAAGCCATCTTTGTCGGCGGTATGCAAGAAGGTGAACACGAAAACCTTCTTGCCATTGTTGCCAAGGGGCTTTTTCGCCCCACCTGCCGCCTCGAAGATAGCTGAATAACCATCAATCTTTCGCTGGTAATCAGTATGCACTGTTCCCTTCGGGTCGACGAAGAGGATAAAATATTGGACACCCTTTTGTAGCCAGAAGATGAAATCAGGCTTGAAATCCCTGACCTTGTTCGATGTGCCGTCGTAATAGGGGATGTAAACGTCATCAAAACCCTCTGCTGAGCGCCAAACAGTTTGCGATGTCCTTACGGTCCTTAACATTAAGAATCAGTTTGCGATGTTATTACGGTTACCAGTTAAGCACGGGACAAGGGGAAAGGGCCAACCGGCCTGCTTACCGGACGCGGGGATAATAATTGCTGTGCCACTTGATCCGCGTCGGCCGTCCGTCCGGGCCCATCTCGAAGACGAACTCTTCCCCGAGGGCCTCGTCCTTTCTGACCCGCCGGAACGTGTTCTCCCCCGTCTTTTTAAGCTTCGTGAGCTCCTTGAGGGGATCCCACGTCGGCAGGTCCACCGCGGCGAGGCCGCCCTCCCAGACGATCATCGCGATCTCCCCCCAGGCGCCGGTATAGGAGCCCGTGTATTTTTTCAGCTCTGGATCGACAGGTTTCGCGCCTGAAGGGTCTTTAACCGCAGCCTTGATGGCCGGCGCGACGATGTCGTAGATGCGTCGGGCGAACCCCTCCGAGTCCACGCCCAGGGCGTTGGACATGAAGACGGCGGCAATCCGCTCGTCCGGCTTGAGAAGGATGCCCGTACGATAGCCCGGGCACGACCCTCCATGACCGACAAAGGCGTTCGCGTCGCCCTTCATGACCGAGAAGCCCAGGCCCCAGACGGTCTCGAAGTCGGGATCAACCCAGTGGACACGGTACATCTCGCGTAGAGTGTTCGCCTTGAGCACTTCCGTCCGCCCCGTGCCGAGAAGGCGGAACTGCCATTGGGCAAAACGGGCGAGGTCCTCGGCGGTCGAAGCGAACCCGGCCGCCGGGGCGATGCCGTGCGCCTGGAAGAAAGGCATCAGGGGTCGATCGCCGTCGCGCGTCATGCAGCCGTAGCCGGTCGCGAGCCGCGCTCCACGCTGGTTTTCAGGCATCTCGGGCGTCGTGCTGTCGAGCCCGAGCGGGTCCAAGATGTTGCGCCGAACGTACTCGTCATAAGGCATTCCGGAGGCCGCGGCGACGACCTCGCCCGCCAGTGTGAGCCCGAGGTTCGAGTATTGAAAGTACGTTTCGGCCGGATAAAGGGTCTGCTGTTTCGAGATCCGTTCGACGATCTGTTCATGCGTTGGGAACGGAAAATCCGGGCCGGTCCAATAGGGATAGTCGGACTCGCGGGGAAGACCCGAGGCATGGGTGAGAAGGCCCTCGATGGTGATCTCCGGCCCCTCGGGCGCGGTCCTCTGGATGGAGAACCAGGGCAGATGCTTGCCGACAGGATCGTCCAGGCGCAGTTTCCCGGCGTCGCGCAGCTGCATCACGGCGACGCTCGTGAACAGCTTGGAGATCGAACAGATGCTGTAGATCGTGCCCGGAGCCGCCGGCGTCTTGCGCACGAGGTCGGCGTAACCGAAACCTCCGGTCCAGAGGATCTGCTGGTCATGGACCACCGCCGCGGATACTCCCGGGATCTGGCCGTAAGCCCGCTGGGCTTCGAGCCAGACGCCCAGGAACTCCAGGGCGGACGCCACGCGAGGGTCGCCGGAGAGTTCTGGAGTTTGAGAAAAGGCCGGACCGGAGAGGATGAAGAAAACGAGGATCACCGTTAGGAATGACCGAAAGTGTTTCATCGCGTAATCTCCCTTCATGGGTTTTCTTTAATTATAGGTCTTTCCCTGTCCGGCCGGCAAGCCGGAGCCCGAAGATTCTTGACACCTTCTCTCGGTCGGAAGTATATTTCCGGCATGCTCAAGAGGAAGGATTCACGTCCCGGTTCGGCTATTCGACACGCTTTGTCCCATGCGATTGCTCTCATGGGTCTTCTCATTTTCACCCATTCATCAGTGTTTCCGGCCGGGGGCGGATCCGATCCCGCGCCCGCAACGACGCTCAGGGTCGTCGACCTGACAGGAACGCCTTACGAGATGGGGAAGATCCACGGCCGGACCCTCAAACCGGAAATCCTGGAGCTGCTCGAACGCTGGAAAAAGGATCTAACAAAAACCTATCAGGTCCCGGCGGAGGTCTTTATCCGGAATCTCCTAAAGAAAACGGATTTCCAGCCCGCCATCGCCCGCTGGACACCGGGCCTTCTCGATGAAGTCCGCGGCATCGCCGACGGAGCCGGCGTGGATTTCGACACGATGTACGCTTATCAGCTCGTCGACGAGATCTGGGCCATGGACGCTGACCTGGGCTTGTCTAAATGCACGTCGATCGCCGCCGGAAGAAGGAACGGAAACCCCGCTTATGTCGCCCAGACGTTGGATATCCCGACGTTCTATCATGGTTTTCAAACGGTCCTTCGCATACGGGACAAGCGGGAGGATCTGGAAACCCTCGTCTTTACGATCCCTGGAGTCGTTGCCGCCAACGGCTTGAACAGCCGATCGGTCGGAGTCTGCGTCAATGCCGTCACCCAGCTCGCCTATTCCCCGAAAGGGCTCCCCGTCGCCTTCGTCATCAGGGGGATCCTGCGCCAAAGAACCTACGAGCAGGCGGTGAAGTTTCTCCAGGACATCCAGCCCGCCGCCCCGCAGAACTACGTCATCGGCGGGCCGGCCGCTGCCGCCGCCTTCGAGCGCTCGGCCGGCAAGATGTCCGGGTTTTTCCCGTTCGAGGGCGCCGAATTCACCTACCATACGAACCATCCTTTGATCAACGACGATTTCAATCCGAGATTCCCCGAGACGTTGAAGCGCGCGGGAATGACCCTGGAGACGTACCGAACCCTCTGTCCGCGATTCAACTTTCTCGGCCAAGCCCTCAAGGACAATGCCGCCGCGATCGACCTGGCCACCCTCAAGACCATCTTCCGGAACCGGGCTTCGGGCATCAACAACGCGTCGACCTACGGCTGCACCATCATGGTCCTGGGCGAGAATCCCGAGCTTCACATCTCTCCGGGCCGGCCGGACGAAGGGCCCTTTCAGGTCCTTTCCTTTTCACCCGGCTTCACCCGATAAACGTTCCCGCCGGCGAGCGGGCTCAGGTATAGAGCAGATTCTCCATGCGGCTGAATCCCTGGTTCACGACGTGCCGGATCCAGCGGATCGTGCCCAACTTGGCCGAATATTCCATGATCAGGCCGCCCGCATCCATCATCGCCTGCCGGGCCCGCGAAATGTCCTCGGGATCGGTTTGATCGAAAAAGTAATCGTACTCGAGGATGCATCGCTTCCCGTTGTCGAGGGGCGTGATGAACCCCAAATCGTTCGCAAGCCCGTGGCCGTCCGCGATCCGCTTGAATCCTTCGCTGATCTCGCCGATCAGCTCCCGCTCGAGGGGGAGATAGACGATGTTGACGGCGAACTGCTTGTCCCGTCCCATCCTCGAGCTCAGGATCCGAAACATGTTCAGCCAGACAAGGTCCGTCATCTCCGGCCGGCCGAAAACTTCCTCGAAGAACGGCCGGAGGTCCGGATCGACCGCCTCCGCAAGGCTCGCCGCCGACGGCGCCAGAGCCGCCTCCACGATCTCCGCGAACCCCTTGATCCGGAGATATGAGAACGGTTCGAGGGCGGGAAGCCCGCCCAGGAGGTCCGGCCACTCGGCCGACCGGAGCGAAGTCAAGCCCAGGCTGAGGGCTTTGAAGAGCCGCTCATCGAAAACAGGCCGGCCCATGGCCAGGACGCTTTGGATCGCGTAGCGATCGCCGATCACCAGAACCATATAAGCGATGCCGAGTTTTTTTTCAAAGACGTCCCTGACGTCGGCGGCCAGTTGTTTCGTGGGGGCCAGGAAGGACGAAATATATCCTCCGCCGAGGACTCCCACAGCCAGGCCGATCCGCCGGACCGCGCAATCCCTGGAAAAAGCGAGAGCCTTGTCCAGCGAATCAAAGGGCACGAGGACTCCCGCCTCGTCGCCCGTCACGGGATGGAGCTTCATGCTCACCGCCGTGCAAATGCCGGGGGCCGGCTGGTCGGCCTGTTTGAACGCGAACAGGTTGGGGGCATCCTTATCGCCGAGCGAGAAGTACGAGCCGTCCCTGGCCACGAACTCGGCATCGACGCAATTTTCGGCGGCGGTCCCGTACGCCGTCAAAAAGGTCGAGAAGATGCCCGAGCAGATCATATTGGAGCATACGAGCGCCGCCGGCTCGGCGACGTTGACGCGATAGCCGCGCCGCACGGCCTCCCGCTGGAGGTCGAAGGCCGAAACTCCCGCCCCCACCCTGACGGCCCAGTTCTTTTCGTCAAAAGCGATGTCTTTCATCCGGTTCAGGTCGATGACGGCCCCGTCGCAGAGGCTGAGGCCCGCGCCCTGCGACCCGTTACCGCGGACCACCCAGGGAATGTTATGGCCGTTCAACAGCCTCAGAAGCGCCGATATTTCCTCCCGCGTCCTGGGGAGGATCACATAGGCCGGCATCTTGGGCACGGCCAGGGGGGACGTATCATAGGCGTACGTGACGGCGACGGCCCTGTCGTTGGTCGCCCACTCCTCGCCGACGATGCGCCGGATTTCGCGGAGCAGAGGATCCTCCGGAGCCCTTTCGCCCGCCCCTCCGCCCTGCACATGGGCGGCAACGAAGTTCTTCAACGCTTCCATGACGCGGGAGGGCCGCAGCTCCGTGACGAAGTAACACTGGTAATCGCACCGGCCGCAGAGATCACAACTCGCGGCGATGTCGACGCATTTTTCGGTGACGGGGATCTTGTGCTCCGCCAGGGCGGCATAAAGGTCCATCCGCCCCTCCGGATAGTAGCTCACAAAATGCTTTTCCAGCCCCGAGGCACAGACGCCGCTGCCCAGGAAATCGATCTTGCACATCGCGTAGTGCCGGCAATTCTTGGCGATCTTCAGGACCTCATCCATCTCGACCCTCCTTCTTCTTCGGTCCGGCGTCGGCGCCGGACGGATATCTTTTCACGGCATAGCCCATGTACATGATCGCCCTGACGCGGCTTTCGACCATCCCGACCTTGGCGGCGAGTTCGCCGTAGGTCCATTCCCCCCTGGCCCTCTTTCGCAGGTAGCCAAGGAGCCTGGGGATGGGAACGCCGGGCACCAGGCCCCTGTGCTCTTTCCACTCCAAGCCGTTCTGCCGGAGGAGCGATTTCATTTCCCGGGGCTTGATGAACATCCTCCAGACATGGAGGTTCGGGGGCATGAAGGCCCATGGCTTCCAGACCTGGCCGACCTTGATGGCGGCAAGGAAGCTCGCCCATGTGCGGTTGAAAGTATCGTAAACAAACACTCCCCCCGGCTTCAGAACCCGGGAGATCTCGGTGATGACCATGGGCAGGTCGCGGACGTGTTCCAGGACGTCGCAACAGAAAACGGCGCCGAAGGACCGGTCCTCGAACGGGAGAGACTCGCCCGCGCCCGTTTCGTAGCGGATGTGGAGCCCGGTCTCCCGCGCGTGGACGGAGGCGGCCCGGACGGACCGCTCGGAAGGGTCGACGCCGGTCGTGTCGAAGCCCAGCCGGGCGATCTCCTCGGTCAGGAATCCCCCCCCGCAGCCCACGTCCAGGGCGGCCGTGGCTTTTGGATCGATCTTGAGCTCCCCGATCAGTTTCCTTTTCGCATAGCCCACCCGGGCGGGGTTCAAGAAAACCTTGATCTGATAAAAAGCGGAATCCTGCTGCCACCATCGGTCGCTCCAAGCGCTATAGAGGCCGTTGTCGATGCGGTCGTAGATCGCCTGCGGGGCTTTCCGCATTTATTCTCCCTATCGGGATGATAATATACCGAGTATCGATAGATTATGCCATAGAAGTTCGCCATCCGCATACGCTCACGGCGGGCGCGTCGTTTGGGACTATTCCTATCAGGATGATAGAATGGAGGCGAGCGGACAAAGCCCGCCGACGGGATCGTAAAGGACGAACAGACCCAGATGATCGACGCTAGACGGTTCCGGACCTGCGCCTGCGCGGTTTTCCTGGCCCTGGCCGTCGCGGCTCTGCCGGGAGTCCTTCGGGGCCAGGAATCAGAATTGCTGGTATCCCCAGGCAAGCTCAGCAAGGCTCACGGCGAGTTTTCCGGCCTGAACAACTGCCCGAAATGTCACACGCCCGGCAATAGATCGGTCGACCAGAAGTGCCTGGCCTGCCACGAAGAACTGGCGACCCGGATCGTCGCAGGGCGGGGCTTTCACCGGGACAAGAAAACCGGCTGCCCGACCTGCCATCCGGACCATCAAGGGCCGGATTTCCAGCTCATCGACTGGAAGCCGCGCGAGTTCGATCACGCCAAGTCCGCCTACGATCTGAAGGGAAAACATGCGGGGATCACCGATTGCGCCAAATGCCACAACGCCCGCAATTCCCCGACGGGCAAGACGGAAGGGACATACCTCATCCAAAGTACCCGGTGCGGGTTCTGTCATGAAGACGTCCACAAAGGGCAGTTCGCCAAGGACTGCGACGCGTGCCACGCGATCGACGTCCCGCTCAAGGAGGTCAAGTTCGATCACGCCTCCGCGGCCTATCCCCTGAAGGGGGCCCATCGGAACGTCGCCTGCGAAAAATGCCACCCCCAGAAAAAGTGGAAAGGCCTGCCCTACGCCTCCTGTCTCGACTGCCACCGCGACACGCACAGCCCGTCCTTGGGAAAGACCTGCACGAAGTGCCACACCGAGACGTCCTGGAAGGTTACTTCCTACGACCATGACCAGACCAAGTACCCGCTCAGGGGGAAACACGTCGGGCTCAAGTGCGCGCAGTGCCACCGGAGCGGCAAGATGGAGAAGATCCCCTCGGCCGCCTGCCGGGATTGCCACGGGAAAGACCCCCATCAAGGCCAGTTCAAGGACGACTGCGGCGGCTGCCACAATGTTTCGGGCTTCAAGCCGGCGACCGTGGATCACCAGAAGACCCGATATCCGCTGACGGGGAAACATGCCCCGGTCGCCTGCGCGAAGTGCCATCTCCCCGGAAAGGAAGACGCTCCCGTCATCTACAGGCCGCTCAAAACCGAGTGCGTGGATTGCCACAAGGACATCCATATCGGGCAGTTCAAGAAGGCATGCGAGCAGTGCCATTCGACTGGGGGGTTCGACCCAGGGACCCTCGGTTTCGACCACCAGAAGGACTCCTCCTACAAGCTGGAAGGCGCCCACGCCCCGCTGAAATGCGAAGCCTGCCACAAGAAGGAAAGCGCGGTCTTCCCGGGGGGCGCGGGAGAGGCCGTCCGGTATCGGCCGATCTCCGCGGACTGCGTCACCTGCCATCCGGCGATCCACGGCGGCCAGGTGGGAC
>Ga0315273_10010272_pt1 | contig 11926 bp, 9 predicted proteins | sample YL17G02_0_MG_FD_205753 | JGI IMG/M metagenome (GOLD analysis project Ga0315273, IMG submission 205753) | Sediment microbial communities from Yellowstone Lake, YNP, Wyoming, USA - YL17G02_0 | ecosystem: Environmental > Aquatic > Freshwater > Lake > Sediment | place: USA: Wyoming | collected... | reverse complement strand
CGCCATCGACATCTGCCAATGTGGGTCGCAAGACTAAAATGGCAGATAGCGCAGACGCATCGAGATCACCAAACAGCCGGATAATGTCGGCTGAAGAGGCGAGTGGATATTCGCCGTCAAGTTTCGATTTTTTCATTTCTATACCTCCGTTTCGATCATAAGGCTTTGTACTTCTCTCACCTATTGCACTGCCAGGTCTTGACGCTGATCAATGCGACTTGTTGGCGACTGGTTTGTGCTGAGCAACTGTTAATCTGATAGCAGAATGACCTGAATATAATCGGAGCAGTCGTCAAATTAACTATGGAGATGGAGGAAAAGATGGGAGAGAGTACCCCTACGCTGGGGATCAAGCGGCTGTTCGAGGGTTTTGATGTGGGCTCCTGGTTGACACTTTTGCGTCGTCTGCGTGCGGAGATCGAAGTGAAGGTTGCCTGATCAGTTGCCTTGAGAGTTGTTGCCGGCCGACGCGGTCTGCTGTCGTCTGTCCGGCGTTTTGAACACGACAGCAGCGAAAGTGGGAGAAAGTCCGATGAGCCAGACCGAAGTCCTGACGGTGATCAGGAATCGTCGTGCAGTTCGTCACTACACTGATGCACGGGTAAGTGCTGATCAGGTGAGAACAATGCTGAATGCCGCGGTACATGCGCCAACCGCCATGCATCTGGAACCCTGGGCCTTTGTCGTTGTGCAGAAGCCTGCGATGCTTAGGCGCCTCTCGGATGCGGCGAAGAAATTGTTGCTGGCACAGTCGGTTGGTGACGAACACCATCTTCTGCACCACAGCGAAGTTTCATCCCAGGGGTTGCGTACAATGCTTTCGGATCCGGAGTTCAACATCTTTTATGATGCGACGACGCTCATCGTTGTATGCGGTAAGCCCGTGGGGACTTACGTTGTCGCCGACTGCTGGCTAGCAGCCCAGAATTTGATGCTGGCAGCCTGTGCCTTGGGACTTGGAACCTGCCCGATCGGCCTTGCAGTTGCAGCCTTGAATGACACAGCGGTCAAAACGGAACTCAACATACCATCGGACGTAACGGCAGTTGCACCAATCATTGTCGGGGTTCCGCGCGGTGTCACCTCTCCGGTACCGCGCAAGGAACCCGAGATTCTCAGTTGGCACTAAGGCAACTCCCGTTCGAAATTGCGCACTGGGCGCAATTCCACGGCGTTTGCTGGAAAAATTGGGTGTATCGTGAAGTTTCCAGATGGAGTTCGCCGCGATGAGCAGGCTTGTTCACAATTCTGAAATCACTGCCATGCTTGAGCAGCTCGCCGACCTTCTTGAAATCGAGGGCGCAAATCGTTTTCGCGTGAGGGCCTACCGGAACGCGGCACGCGAGGTGGCCAATCTACCGCGTGAGGTGGCCGACATGCTTGCGGAGGGGAAGAATCTAGCTGTCCTTCCGGCGATCGGCGATGATCTGGCTGGCAAGATTGCAGAAATTGTCAGATCTGGACATCTTTCCCTCCTCCAGGAGGTTTCAGCGCGCACCCCTCCGGGGCTTTCTGAAATTGTCGCGCTGCCTGGAATTGGTCCAAAGCGGGCCAGGCTGCTTCATGATGGACTCGGGGTGAAGGATCTCGCCGACCTCTCGGCGAAGATCAAATCAGGCAGGTTGGCAGGCCTGCCCGGTATCGGCAAGACCACGGTTTCGAAAATCCTGCAAGCCATCCAAGAGCGGCAGAAGGCGCAACCACGTTTCAAGCTTTTTGATGCGGAGCTTTATGCAGAGCCCATGCGCAATTATCTTGCCCAGCTTGCCGGCGTCGAGCAGGCAGTGATCGCGGGCAGCTACCGCCGCCGGAAAGAGACCGTTGGTGACGTCGACATTCTTGTGACGGGAGAAGCAAAACATGGTGCTGAGATCATTTCCCGCTTCACGCAGTATCCCGACGCCGAGCGCGTTGTAGCCAGTGGCGCCACCCGTTCGACGGTCATTCTCAGGAATGGCCTTCAGGTCGATCTGCGCTTTGTTGCCAGCCGAAGCTATGGCGCGGCCCTGCATTATTTCACCGGCTCGAAGGACCACAACATTGCCATTCGCAACATCGGTGTGAAGGCCGGCCTCAAGGTAAATGAATATGGCGTCTTCAAGGGCGAGAAACAGATCGCCGGGCCCACCGAGGCGGAGATCTATCGCCTTTTCGGCATGGACTATATCGAACCTGAGTTGCGTGAGAACCGCGGCGAGATCGAGGCTGCTCTCACGCACCGGCTGCCGAAGCTCATAGGGCACGAGGATATCCGTGGCGACCTTCACACCCATACATCAGCATCGGACGGAACCCTGTCTATCGCCGACATGGCGGAGGCGGCAAAACGCAAGGGCTACGAATATCTTGCCATTTCCGATCATTCCAAACGGGTGAGCGTTGCTCATGGCCTCGACGAGAGGCGCCTCAACGCGCAGATTGAGGAGATCGACAAGCTGGCCGGTTCCTTTGGCAAATTGCGCCTCCTGAAGTCATGCGAGGTCGATATCCTCAGCGACGGCTCGCTCGATATTGCCAACGATACGCTCCGGCGGCTGGATTTCGTCTGTGGCGCTATCCACTATAATTTCAACCTGTCGCGCGAGAAGCAGACGGACAGGATCATCCGCGCCATGGACAATCCCAATTTTTCGATCCTTGCCCATCCCACCGGGAGACTCATAAACAAGCGGAAACCCTATGAGTTGAATATGGAGCGGGTTATCAGGGCGGCGGCCGAGCGCGGCTGCATCATTGAGATCAACGCCCATCCGGACCGCCTGGACATGAATGATGTGCACGCGCGCATGGCAAAGGATGCGAAAGTGAAGATTGCAATCTCGACCGATGCGCATTCTGCTGAAGGCCTGGACCTCATGCGCTTTGGGATCGATCAGGCGCGGCGGGGCTGGCTGGAGGCCAAGGACGTTGTCAATACCCGAACCTGGCGCGAGTTGAAAACTATCTTCCGCAGGTGACGCCGGTTGATTGGGTTACTTCAGCAATTGCAGTCTAGGCATGATTTAAATTCCACAGTCGCCACTTCGACCATCGGTTGGACACGATAAGCCGCAGTTTGCAATGGGCTTCGCAGATGTGCCGCTGGTGGTTCGCTTCTGCGTTCGCCGGCAAGGCGTCGACATGAAAACTATAATGCCGTATTCGACCCCGTAATAATGGGAAAATCAGCCTTCCTTGAAGCTTTTAAAGCACACTTTGGTGGAAGAGGAGTTTCTGCACGTGAAATAGTTATCAGTCGAACATCCGTCCCTAACGAGCGACGAGCATTGCAGGAGGCCGCTGATCGACTTGCTAGTGAGAGCTATTTTACGCCCGCTACCTTGATCTTCGCTTTTCTTCCAAACCATACGCAGATGGCAACGATCACTCCAAAACCAACGCTGTGAAGGGTAAGAGGCTCGCGATTCACTATTGCTGCGGCTGCAAGTGTAAAAAATATCTGCAGTAACTGAACCTGTCCCACGCGAGCAACACCTCCAATCGCCAAGCCCACGTTCCAGAAAAAGAAACCAACCAACTGGCTCATAAGTGCTACATATAAAAAGCAACTCCAAGAGGTGACTGATATTGCGGCCGGTTGCTGGGGAAGAACATAAATGGTGAGAGGCAATGTTACAGGCAGGGCCACCACGAGTGCCCAGCAAATGACCTGCCATCCACCTAATTTGCGGGAGAGATTTCCTCCTGCCGCATAGCCTATGGCAGCGGCGAAAAGTGCTCCTAGAAGGAACAGATCGCCCCTGTGCAAACTTGTACCATCGTCAGATAGCGCGAAAATAATCACAGTCAGTGAACCCAATATACTCCACAGCCAGAAGGCCAGTGACGGTCGTTCACCGGCAAAGACAATTCCCATCAAAGCCGTTGCCAGCGGAAGGGCTCCGAGCACAACACCACCATGGGCAGCAGGCACTGTTTGCATGGCGAGCGCTGAAAGGATCGGAAATCCAAAGACGATTCCCATTGCGATGATGAGCAATTGCCAGATATCTTCGCGAGATGGTTTTGCTTGCTTTGTAAGCAAGAGAGCTGGAATGGCAACCGCAGCCGCAATGACTGTTCTGCCTATACTAAGGAACAGCGGACTTAGCTCGGTCACCGCGATACGCGTTAGTGGCAGGGTTAAAGAAAAAATTGCTACCCCTATAAGGCCCAGCAGAAAACCGCGATTTGATTGGGTCATGATCGGTGAATAGCCGAAGGACTTGTAACTGGCAACTCAACCGACGTGATGGCTGCGCTGACCGATCTGTTCATCTTGCGTGGGCCGCCTGCATGCACAGGATCCGACAACGTCTCATCCACCCGCACTGGAATGTATTATCTCAATGGACCAGAGGCCGATCATGCACTAATATTCCATTTGGACCACTCAATGGGGGTAGTCCAGTCTGCATGGCTCCGAATAGTAAATTAAGGTGCTGAGGGGGTCGCCATAATATGGTTGAGAACGCCGTGCAGCGCCGCTTGGTCGCCATCCTGGCTGCTGATGTGGTCGGTTTCAGTCGGCTCACCGGCGCCGACGAAGACCGCACTCTTGCACGATTGCGAGCGCTACGCAGCGACTTGATTGATCCTACTATTGCGGTACACAACGGACGCGTTGTGAAGCGTACGGGCGACGGCGCTATCGTTGAGTTCCGCAGTGTAGTCGATGCAGTGCGATACGCCATCGAGATCCAGAACGCAATGATCGAGCGCAACGCAGGCGTGCCACCAGAGCGCCGCATCGAATTCCGCATTGGCATCCATCTTGGCGATGTCGTCGCAGAGAGTGATGGCGATTTAATGGGTGACGGCGTTAACATCGCGGCGCGATTGGAAGGTGTTGCTGCCCCAGGCGCCATTTGTCTTTCAGAGGATGCCTATCGGCAGGTGAAATCGAGGCTCGATCTGTCTGTTAGTGATCTTGGTGAGATAAGACTGAAGAATATCAGCGATCCCATGCGAATTTATTCTCTGCAGGTTGGCGTGGCCGCAAGTGCGAAGACGCCACTGCAAGGGGAACCTACTACGACCGAGAAGCCTCTAGTGCTATCCGAGAAACTGTCGATTGCCGTCCTGCCCTTTCAGAACATGAGCGGCGATCCCGAACAGGAATACTTTGCCGACGGTATTACCGAAGACATCATCACCGAACTCAGCCGTTTTAAGAACTTGCTGGTCATCGCCCGGAACTCATCCTTCACTTTCAAGGGACAGGCTGTCGATGTGAAAGATGTGAGCCACAAATTGGCTGCTCAGTATGTTGTCGAAGGAAGCGTACGGAAATCGGGAGGTCGCGTTCGTATCACCGCGCAGTTATTGGAGGGGGCGACCGGCAATCATCTCTGGGCCGAGCGATATGATCGTGGTTTGGAGGACATCTTCGTAGTCCAGGACGAGTTGGTGCAGGCAATTGCTGGCATTATTCCAGGCCAACTTGATCGGCATGCCATGGTGGGTCTTCGTCGGAAGCCACCCGGAAATCTCACAGCCTATGACTGCGAACTGCGGGGTCGCTGGGCACTGGCGCACTGGAATGATGGCCTGACTGTTGCCCTGGAATGGTTCGAGAAGGCAATCACAGCAGATCCCGACTACGCCATGGCGCATGCGGGCCTCGCCATGACTTATTCCTATGGTCTTTACGTTCTGGGGCTACCGCCCGAGACCGCGCTAGCCCGCGCCAAGGAACATGCACATCGGGCTATTGCACTGGATGACCGAAACCCCATCGTCAACGCATATGCTGCCTTTACCTACCATCTCGCTGCTGAACACAGGCTGGCCAGAACATACGCGCAAAGAGCTGTCTCCCTTAATCCCAACGACCCCTTGGTGCTCTATATCCAAGCTTCCACGTTGCTTTATGCGGGCGGAAAACCGGAGGAGGCTCTGGAGTGGTTCAGAAAATCGGAACGCATCGAAGCCTACGCTCCTGACGATTACCGTATCGACACGCTCGGAGACTGCTACTACATGCTCGGGGAGTATCAGAAGGTGGTCGAGCTCCATGAAGTTCATCACCTTCCAGCATATCTAAGATTGGTCTTGGCTGCTGCCTTGGCTCAAACCGGCCAATATGATAAAGCCAAAGCGGCTGTTGAAGAGTATGAGCGGACACGTCCTTCCGGACACGATGCGACGACAATGATCAAGTACCAGGTCCAGATGTGCGTGCGACCGGAAGACAGGGAGCATTGGCTTGAAGGCTACCGCAAGGCGGGGCTAGCCGTATGACGGGTCGAATTAGACATCATTGCCTCTCGGTTGTTGCGCATCGATCCAAACATCTGCCTTGTATCAACTGAGGAGACACATCATGAGCGACATTTCTGTTCTAGGGCTTGGACTGATGGGTTCGGCCCTCGCTCGCGCCCTCATCGGACACGGACACAAGGTTACAGTTTGGAACCGGTCTCCCGCCAAGGCCGAGGCACTCGTCAAGTTGGGTGCAAACCGCGCAGTGAACGTTACGGCAGCAGTTGGGGCAAGCCCGGTAACACTCGTCTGTGTCGACAACTACCAGACGACACGCGCCTTGTTTCAGGCTCAAGATGTCGTAGGCCTGCTACCGGGTCATATCGTTATTGAGTTGAGCACGGGAACGCCTAAGGACGCCCGCGAGGCCGAACCTTGGTTCGTAAAGCACGGTGTACGCTATCTGGATGGCGCCATCTTGTGTGGAACACCAGCAATTGGAACTGCCCGGGGCCTATTATTGTATGCTGGCAATCGTGAGGCATTTGAGCTGTGTCAACCCTTGCTCTCGGCACTTGGCGAGGGAACCCGCTTCGTGGGAGAGGACATAGCAACTGCTACCACCCTCGACTTCGCTTGGCTTTCGCGCATCGCGGGAGAATACACCAGCATCTACCACGGTGCTGTCATTTGCCAGTCAGAGGGGGTCAATCTTGATCTGTATTCGAGCCTGTTCTCCGAGAGTGACAGTGCGCAATTCTGGCTCGAGCCTCTCAAAAAGAATGACTTTGGAAATGCCACCGCCCCGGTAGCGGTCTGGAACGCAGCTGCCAGGCGCCTGGCAGAGCAAGCAAGAGATGCTAGCATCAGCAGCGAAGTTCCAGATCTCGTGGTGAATATTCTCAGCCGAACCGAAGCGGCTGGCTATGGCCAGGAGCGTGTTGCCGCCATGGTCAAAGTCCTGCGCCATGCAGGTGCCTTTCAGAAAAACGCTTAGTCACGCTGCACATTTGCGCTTATGGTCTAGATGTATGGACCGGCTGCGTTTGGCATCGGTGAATATGCAAGGTATCGGACGTAGCTGATACGTATCCCACCTATTTGATCGGCTCGCGGGCCGCAGCCCCAGTGGGAATACGCGACGCTTCATTGGTCTCATTGACGGGCAGGTTCACAGGAACCGTTTAGAGCCACCAGACTTTGGGTGCGTTGTTTGGTCCGTTCCAAGCAGCCATCTCAATCGCGAACAGGCGGGAAGTCACGAGGTATCAGATTGCCGTCACTTCAATGCGGTGTGTCAAAGTCCTTTGCATGTCTCAGGACGCCCAACACAATGCGTGCCAACGCGTTGGCCAGGACCGCTGCCAACTTGTTCTTATGCATCCATTTGTGGGCCTCCGTCAGCCAGGTGTTGAAGCTGAACTTCTCCCAGCTTTTTGGATCGCATCGGGATGGTTTGGTCCGTCTGAACGACCAGGGTCAGCAGGTATCTAGGATGGGGTATTTGCTGCAAAAACCTATTAAAATCGCGGTTCGCAAATAAGCCCCGGCAACTTGACAACACTGTCGACATGCTATGGGAACAAGGTTTAAGAATTGCCCATGAATACTCAGGCTACCGCATCGACGCTGGAGGTATTGGCCGGCCTGGTGGACCGTGTGACTTTCCACAATCCTGAAACTGGTTTTTGTGTCCTGCGGATAAAGGCGCGGGGTCAGCGCGATCTCGCAACGGTTATCGGTCACGCCGCAGCCATCTCAGCGGGGGAATGGATTACGGCGTCTGGCGAATGGATCAATGACCGGACCCACGGCCAGCAGTTCAAAGCGCGCTTCATGCGTAGCTCAGCACCAACCTCTATTGACGGTATCGAGAAGTATCTCTCCTCCGGCATGATCCGCGGCATTGGGCCGGTCTATGCAAAAAAAATGGTGCAGATTTTTGGTGAAAGGGTCTTCGATATCATCGAGGTTGAACCTGATCGGCTCAGGGAAATTGACGGCATCGGCGTGGTCCGCGCCAAGCGCATCACCGAAGCCTGGGCCGAGCAGAAAATCGTCCGCGAGATCATGGTCTTCCTGCACAGCCACGGCGTCGGCACTGCCCGCTCGGTGCGTATCTACAAGACCTATGGGGCCGATGCCATCCAGGTCATGACGGAGAATCCGTATCGGCTGGCACGTGACATCCGCGGTATTGGGTTCAAGACCGCCGATGCGATTGCCATGAAGCTGGGTATCGAAAAGTCAGCGATGATTCGCATCCGTGCGGGAATTTCCTATGCGCTCACCGAAGCAATGGATGCGGGCCACTGTGGCTTGCCGACCGACGAACTGATACCCCTTGCCGAAGGTCTATTGGAGGTTTCTCAAGAAACTGTCCGCACGGCACTTCACCTGGAATTGACCCAAGGCTCGGTTATCGCGGATACAGTTGGCGATACAGCTTGCGTGTTCTTAGCCGGACTGTACCGGGCTGAACGTGGCATTGCAGAGCGTTTACAGCTGCTGGCAAGTGGCAGACTGCCTTGGCCATGGATAGATCCCGAGATGGCGTTGCCCTGGATCGCAAAAAAGACGGGTCTTTCACTTGCCGAAAGCCAAATGTCGGCCATTCGCCTTGCCTTGGTGTCCAAGGTCCTCGTTATCACCGGTGGACCAGGTGTGGGGAAAACCACTATCGTTAACTCTATCCTACGGATTTTGTCAGCAAAGGGCGTGAAGCTTTTGCTTTGCGCTCCCACGGGCCGCGCTGCCAAGCGCATGACTGAGGCAACGGGCTTCGAGGCCAAGACGATACACAGACTGCTTGAGACCGACCCTAAAGCGGGTGGGTTCAAACGCAATCAAGATAATCCTCTTGAGTGTGATCTACTCGTGGCCGACGAAGCTTCAATGGTTGATGTCATGTTGATGCAGGCGCTCGTGAAGGCTGTCCCTGATGATGCTGCCCTTCTGATTGTAGGTGATATCGACCAGCTTCCCTCCGTTGGGCCAGGTCAGGTACTTACAGATGTCATTGCATCGGAGGCAGTCCCAGTGGTGCGGCTTACCGAAGTGTTTCGTCAGGCTGCCCAAAGCCGGATTATCACAGCTGCCCACCGGATCAATCAGGGTTCCATTCCAGACCTTAGCAAACCCGAAGGTGACAGTGATTTCTACTTTGTGCAGGCAGAGGATCCCGAAATTGCGGTGCCGCAGATCGTCGCGTTGGTCAAGACGCGCATTCCACAGCGTTTCGGCCTTGACCCCATACGTGACATCCAGGTGCTGTGCCCCATGAACCGCGGCGGTGTCGGTGCCCGCTCGCTGAACATCGAACTGCAGGCCGCGTTAAATCCTGCGGGCGAGCGTAAGGTTGAGCGGTTTGGCTGGAGATTTGCCTCCGGCGACAAGGTTATGCAGATCGAAAACGACTACGACAAGGAAGTCTATAATGGCGATATCGGCTATGTCGTCGATGTCGATCTCGATGCCGGTGAATTAGCTGTCAATTTTGATGGCCGTCCCGTGACCTACAGTTTTGGTGAACTCGACACTCTTGTACCCGCCTATGCCGTGACTATCCACAAGTCGCAAGGCTCTGAATACCCCGCAGTCGTCATTCCGGTACTAACGCAGCACTACGCCATGCTTCAGCGCAATCTACTCTACACCGGCGTGACGCGGGGCAAGCGACTGGTGGTTCTCGTTGGTCAGAAGAAAGCTGTCGCAATCGCCGTGCGTAATGTGTCAGGCCGACGCAGGTGGTCTAAACTCAATGAATGGCTCGCGGCGTCCCACCAAACAGGAGGAAAGGCCGATTGAGGCATGATAGTGTTGAGGCCTGACCGCAGGCTAATATCCAAGAGCAAGTCACCGATCGCGCTGGTCGCCAAGACCAAGTCGCTCCCAAAGCCAGCCAAAGTCGCAAATGGCCATGGGGTCGCTTGCGGGCTGTCGAGCGGAGTGGTTCTCCAGCATCTTGAGCGAGGCGATGACCTTCTGCCGACCCTTCGCGCTCTTCGCTTGACTCCGAGTATCAGATCGCATCATGACGCCAAGCATCGCCTAGTCGCGCTGGCGCAGATAAACGAACCAATAGACTGCGCCCACCATCAGGCTGCCGCCTATAAGATTGCCAACGGTTGCGACCATTATGTTGTGGAACGCGTTAGCCAAGGTCAGCTCCGGATAGGCCGCGGGACCTTGTCCTATCGCAGCCCAAAACTCAGGCCCAGCCCAGGCCTTGAGCGCCAGGCCGTAGGGCAGAAGATAGAGATTGGCGATTGAGTGCTCGAAACCGGCGGCGACGAAGGCTGCAACAGGCGGAACGATGACTATGACTTTGTCTGTAGTGCTTCGCGCACCAAACGACATCCACACCGCAAGACACACCAGCACATTGCAGAGCAAGGCAAGGAAAAACAGCTGGATCGTCGGCAATGCGGCTTTAGCCGACGCGATGGCAAGAGCCGTTTTGCCGACGGCGCCGCCGGAAAATCCATGTTGCCCAGAAAGGTACACGAGCATGGCTGTGCCAGCCGCTCCAGCGATATTGCCAACATAAACCAGTGACCAAGCGCGCAGCAGTGCACCGAGCGTGATCCGCCGGCTGGCGCAGGCCACGATCATCAGAGAGTCTCCCGTAAACAGCTCAGCACCTCCGACAATCACCAGGATAAGCCCGAGCGAGAACACCGCCCCTGCGAGCAGGCGCGCAACGCCCCAAGGAAGATCGCCGGCCCCGGTTAGTACTATGGTCATGAACATCGCGCCGAGTGCTATGAAGGCGCCTGCAAGAAGACCAAGGACGACGAGCGCTAGCGCATCGCGCCCTGCCTTGGCGGCACCAGCGGTCTCGCACGCAAGTGCCATCTCACGCGGTAACAATGCATCAATGATCGCAGCACCGGGTGTTTTATCGTATGTTTCGGGCATCTTTTTTCTCCGGAATGCGATACGCGAGTCAAGTGGAGGTGAAACTCAACCCGATACTCATGGGGTAAGGGAGGCCTCGCTGGGAAGACTTCAAACTCCCATAGCTGACGATAACACCAAATATTTGGTCAGCGCAATTTCAAGAAAAACCCCCACCCGCAAGGTAGACGACGGCCATGCATTCGAGCAAAATTAAGGAAAAGCCGTGTCTTGAAGACAGTAAAATCAACATTCCTGGCACGCAAAGCGCTGGCATCACCGCTTGGCTGGATCGCCGACGCCATTTGCCAAGTTCCGGCCTTGCATCAGATGTCATTTAGCGCAAAACTTGATTTCAACGGGCTGGACATCCGGCAAATCTCGAACAAGTATACAATGCCTCCTATTTATGGGGGCAAGCGCTGTGGGAAACACATTGGACCATATCAACTCAGGTAATGAACTGTTTGGTCACGTAGCCTATGCCTTCCTGGCGCTCTCCTACATTCTCACCAATATCTTCTGGTTGCGGGTGACAGCTGTGATTAGTATGTTCCTGGAGATCATCTATTTCAGCTACTCGGGTGGCGACCTGGCCACGGGAATTGGCTGGACCGTGCTGTTTATTCTCATCAATGCCTATCAGCTTTTCTGGCTACTGCGCGACCGCATGAGTCTTCGTCTGCCCGAGACGGAGGGCCCTCTGCTGCGCGAAGCACTTTCGGGCCTTGATGATGCGCAGATTTCAAGGTTGCTCAAGGCCGCAGAGTGGAAAGACTGCATCGCGGGGGACAGGCTCACCACTCAGAACAAGCCCGTTGACGAGCTCTACTTCCTGTGCTCG
>Ga0315273_10010271_pt1 | contig 11927 bp, 14 predicted proteins | sample YL17G02_0_MG_FD_205753 | JGI IMG/M metagenome (GOLD analysis project Ga0315273, IMG submission 205753) | Sediment microbial communities from Yellowstone Lake, YNP, Wyoming, USA - YL17G02_0 | ecosystem: Environmental > Aquatic > Freshwater > Lake > Sediment | place: USA: Wyoming | collected... | reverse complement strand
GGGCCAACCTGCGGCGGATCGAGGCAATCACCGGCGAGGGGGCCCTCGCCCACATCCGCGACGAGGAGCACGCGCTGCGGGACGCCGCGGGAATGCTCAAGGTTGCGCCAACCGAGGTCGGCGCGAGGATTGGCAAGCTCCTGGCCGAGGCGAAGGCGCTCCGAGCCGAGCTCGACGGCGAACGGGCGCGACAGGCGGTTTCCGAAGCAGGCGCGCTCGCCGTCGCCGCCCGCGACGGGGTCGTGGTTGCCCGGCGCGACGGTCTCACCAACGACGGCCTTCGACGCCTCGCGCTCGCCACTCGCGACGCGCTTGGTTCCGGGATCGTGGGACTCGTCGGCGTCACTCCCGACGGCGCGAAGGCGGCGGTCGCCGTCGCGGTGAGCAAGGATCTCGTCGGGACCGGCGTCACCGCAGGAGCGATCGCCGCGGACGCGGCGCGCGCGCTCGGCGGGGGCACCGGCAAGCAGCCCGACGTCGCGGTTGGTGGTGGTCCGAACGCCGGGGCGGTCGAGGAAGCCGAAGCGCTGCTGGCACAGCGCGCCAAGGAAGCGGCCGGCTCGATGCCGGACGCCGACTGACCGGCACGGTGGCGCGCGTGCTCGGTGTGGATCTCGGGACGCGGCGGATCGGTTTGGCGATCTCTGACGTCACCGGGACGCTCGCCACGCCGCTCACCGTCCTCCAGCGAGCGTCGAAGCCATCGCTCGACCACCAGGCGATCGTCGCTACGGCGCACGACGAGGAGGCGCAGCAAATCGTCGTCGGCCTCCCACGTTCGCTGTCGGGGAGCGACGGGCCGGCTGCACGGTCGGTGCGCGACGAGGTGGCGGAGCTTCGTGCGATGGCCGGCGAGCACCTCCCGGTTGAGTTGCACGACGAACGGTTCACGACCGTGACCGCGACCCGACAGCTGCGCGAAGCCGGCCGGTATCGGGGGCGCGATTCCGTCGACGCGGCCGCGGCCGCCGTCATCCTGCAGTCCTACCTCGACGGACCGGGACGCGCCGGGAGGAACGTGTGAGTCCCGACCGTCGCCCGCCCGACGGTCGCCCGCCCGACGGTCGCCCGCCCGGATCCCAGCCCCGACCCCAGCCCCGATCCCAGCCGGGGGGCTCGCCTCCGCCCAGGGTCCCGCGACGCGGAGCCGGCGCCGCGCAGCCGCGACGACCCGCGGTCACTCCGCACCCGTCCGAAGCGTCGACCCGGCCGATCGCCGCGGTCGGGGGAACGCGGCGGGAGCGCCAGGACGCCGCAGCGTCGTCCCGTCGCGGTGGCGGCCGAGGCGCCAACCGAGGCCCCAAACGAAGCGGGGGACGACGCGGGCTGCGGGTGTTCCTCGTGCTCGCAGTCCTCGCGAGTCCGTTCATCCTCGGTGCCGGATGGTTTGCCTACCAGCTGCGGCCGGGCTCGGCGGGCAAGGCCGTGACCATCGCGATCACCAAGGACATGGGGACGAGTGAGGTCGCCGACCTCCTCGCAGAGAAGGGCGTCATCGACTCGGCGCTCGCGTTCAACGCGTGGGCCACGATCGCGGGCGCCGGCCCGTACGACGAGGGCTCGTACCAGATGCACCAAGGCCAAGGTGTGCGGGGTGCGCTCAGCGTGCTCAAGGCGGGTCAGCAGGTGGCCACTGCGTCCGATGTGAAGCTGCTCCTGCCCCCGGGCCTCACCAACGCGCAGATCGCCGAACGCGTCGGGCAGATTCCCGGGCACACCGCGGCGAAGTTCCTTGAAATCGTGAACTCGAACACGATTCGCTCGAGGTACCAGCCGCCCGAGGTGACATCGCTCGAGGGGCTGCTGTTTCCCGATACGTACTTCGTCGGAGCGAAGGAGAGTGAAGAGGCGATCGCCCGGCGCCTGGTCGCGCGCTTCGATGAGATCGGCGACAAGATCGGTCTCGGGAATGCGCAGGGCCTCACGCCGTACCAGACCGTCATTGCCGCGTCGCTGATCCAGACGGAAGCCAAGCTCGTGGAGGACGGACCGCTCATCTCGGCGGTGATCCGCAATCGCATCCGGGACGGGATGCAACTCCAGATCGACTCGACGCTCTGCTACGCCAAGGGCGGCTGTCCGCCGACGCCGACCGATGCCGACAAGGCGATCGAGTCCCCGTACAACACCTACAAGATTGCCGGGCTGCCGCCCACACCCATTGCAAGCGTCACGGAGGCATCGCTCGTCGCGGCGCTCAATCCGACTGACGTGCCGTACAAGTTCTACGTCGTCTCAGATGAGACCGGGAAGCACGCGTTCGCCACCACGCTCGAGGAGCACGAGCGCAACGTGGCCGCCGCACGCGCCAAGGGGCTGCTGTGAGCCGAGCGCCCATCCGAGCAGTCGGCGGCACAACACGCGTCGCCGGGATCATCGGTGATCCCGTGGCGCACTCGCGGTCACCGGCGATCCACAACGCGGCCTACGCGGCCCTGGATCTCGACTGGGTGTTCGTCCCGTTTCCCGTGGCCGCCGGCGGTGCGGCGGCCGCGCTGTCCGGAGTGCGGGTCATGGGCATCGCCGGTTTGAACGTGACGATGCCGCACAAGACCGACGCGGCAGCAGCGTGCGACGTGCTGTCGCCGACCGCTGCGACACTCGGCGCGGTCAACACGGTGGTCGCGAGGGATGGCCTGTTGGCCGGCGACTCGACCGATGGTGAGGGGCTCGTCCGGTCGTTGCGCGACGAGGGGATCGATCCCGACGGCAGCAAGATCGTGGTGCTCGGTGCGGGCGGCGCAGGTCGAGCGATCGCCCAGAGCCTGGGCGCGCACGGAGCTCGCGTGACGGTCGCTGCTCGTCGGCTCGACGCTGCTGCCGCGGCGGCAGCGCTCGCGGCAGACGGCGAAGCCGTCGACCTCGCGCTCGTCGGTCCGGCGGTCGCCGAGGCCGACGTGGTGGTGAACGCAACACCGATCGGGATGCAGGGCGAAGCGCCGCCCTTCGATCCGGAGCTGCTCGTCGGACGACAGCTCGTGCTCGAAACCGTGTACCACCCCGTGGAGACCCCGTTGCTCGCCGCGGCGCGTGCGCGATCGGTGCCGGCCGCGAACGGACTCGGCATGCTGGTGCACCAGGCGGCCCTCGCGTTCGAGGCATTCACCGGTGTGGCTGCGCCACTCGCGGTCATGCGAGCCGCGGCGGCATGACCGCCGCGCTCGCTGCGGTGTGCGGGGTGGCTGGTCTCGTGGTCGGAGCTGTGCTCCCCGTCGTGATCGAGCGCGTGCCCGCGAAGCAGCCAGTCAGCGCCGGTCCGTTCCCGGAGATCCGCGCCGGAATGCGGACGCCGAGCGGGTGGCTGGCCATCGGCGTCACGGGCGCGCTGTTCGCGGGGATGGCACTGCGCTTCGGCGAGAGCTGGGCGCTTCCGGCGTTCCTGGTCTTCGCGGCCGGGCTGGTCGCCCTCTCCGTGATCGATCTGCGCCTCCGACTGCTGCCGAACCGCATCGTGTTCCCCCTGGGCGAGGTGACGGTGGTTCTCCTGGGCGTCGCCGCGATCGGCGAGTCCGATGGCGACGCGTTCCTGCGGTCGCTCGCGTGCGGCTTCGGAGCGTTCGCCGCCTTCACGCTCCTGCACCTGGTCTCGCCGCGCGCCATGGGCTTTGGCGACGTGAAGCTCTCGTTCGTCATCGGGCTCTCTCTCGGATGGCTGGGCGTCGGGGAGACTGTGCTCGGCCTGCTGCTCGGGTTCGTCTACGGCGCGGTGATCGGGCTGATCCTTCTCGCCTCGAAGTCGCGGTCGCGCAAGGACCACATCCCGTTCGGCCCCTTCATGGCGGCCGGAGCGCTCACCGCCGTTCTCGTCGGCAACGTGATCCTCGATTGGTACAGCCGCTGACCGACTGCTCTCGCACGTGGGCAGGCCGGTCAATGGACCCCGGAGCGCCCGGGGGGCGCCGGTAGCCTGGACCCTGTGTTGCGATACCTGACGGCGGGTGAATCCCACGGACCGGCCCTGGTCGTGATCGTCGAAGGGGTTCCCGCCGGCCTCCCGATCCTCCTCGAGGACGTCGCCGGTGAGCTCGCGCGCCGTCGCCTCGGCTTCGGCCGCGGTCCGCGCATGCGACTCGAGCAGGACGAGATCGAGTTCGTCGGCGGCGTCCGCCACGGGCGCACGCTCGGCTCGCCCATCTCGGTCATCATCCGCAACACCGAGTGGCCGAAGTGGGTCGACGAGATGTCGCCGGCGCCTGGCGCGACCGAGAAGCCGCTTCGTCGGCCTCGGCCGGGCCACGCCGACCTGGTTGGCATGCAGAAGTATGGCTTCGACGATGCCCGCGACATCCTCGAACGAGCCAGCGCCCGCGAGACCGCGGCGCGGGTCGCGGCCGGCGCAATCGCGAAACGGTTGCTCTCGCACGTCGGTGTCGACGTGATCAGCCACGTGCTGGCACTGGGCTCGGCGCGGGCGACGACCGACCTGCGCCCGAAGCCCTCCGACCTCGAGACGGTCGACGCGTCGCCGGTGCGCTGCTTCGATCCAGAGTCCGAGGCCGCGATGATCGCAGCCGTCGAGGCGGCCGCAAAGGCGGGAGACTCTCTCGGTGGTGTTCTCGAGGTCCTGGGCTACGGCGTCCCGACCGGCCTCGGATCGCACGTGCACTGGGATCGGCGGATCGACGGGCTCATCGCCCAGGCGCTGATGAGCATCCAGGCCATGAAGGGTGTCGAGATCGGCGACGGCTTCGATGTGGCGAGGCGTCCGGGGAGCGAGGCCCACGACGAGATCTTCTGGGACGACGACACGAGCGCGTACCTGCGGGGGTCGACCCGGGCCGGGGGGACCGAGGGCGGGATGACCACCGGCGATCTGCTCGTGGCGCGTGCCGCCATGAAGCCGTTGGCCACCTTGAATCGGCCGGTGCTCCAGACCGTCGACATGGAGACGAAGGAGCAGACGGTCTCCTTCAAGGAGCGGACCGATGTGACGGCCGTCCCTGCGGCCGGCGTCGTCGCGGAGACCATGGTCGCGCTGGTCCTGGCCGACGAAGCGTTGCGGAAGTTCGGTGGGGACTCGCTCACCGAGTTCGTACGCAACCACGACGCGTACGTGGCGTCGCTGGGATGACCGGGCGTCACGTCATGCTGATCGGCATGATGGGCGCGGGCAAGACGACCGTCGGAGCGGAGTGTGCACGCCGGCTCGATCGCGCATTTGTCGACACCGACGAGATCATCGAGGCGGCCGCCGGTCGGACGATCTCTGAGATCTTCGGCTCCGGCGGCGAAGAGGCGTTCCGTGCGATGGAGCGCGCCGCAGTGGCGGACGTCTGCGCGTCACCTGCCCCGCTGGTGATCGCTGCCGGCGGTGGTGCGATGTTGGATCCCGTCAACCGACGCTTGGCCGGTACGAGCGCCACCGTCGTGTGGTTGCGCACCGGTCCGCGTGAGCTCGCACAGCGCGTTGCCGCGCAGGACATCGACACCGGGTCAGAGCGACCGCTCCTGGCGACCGCCGACCCCATCGCCACGATCGAACGCCTGACCAGTCTCCGGGCCGACGCATACGCCGCGATCGCGGACGTCGTGGTCGATACCGATGATCACTCCGTCGGAGAGGTCGCCGATGCGGTCCTGGACGAGCTTGCCCGATGCGACGCGTAGCCGTCAGGGTCGATCCGCCGTACGACGTCACAATCGGCGCGGCGGCGCTCGACGAGCTCCCGACGCTGCTCGGCCGGTACCGAAGGGTCGTCGCCGTCACCCAGCCCCGCATCCACGAGCTCTTCGGAACCGCACTCGACGGCATCTCGTGGATCGAGACGATGGGTGATGGCGAGTCGGCAAAGTCGCTGTCGACGATCGAATCGCTGTGCCGCGCGTTCGCTACCGGTGGGCTGCTGCGCGGCGACGCGGTCGTTGCAGTGGGGGGCGGTGTCGTGGGGGACACCGCCGGGTTCGCTGCGTCCGTGTACCACCGAGGGATCGACGTCGTGCAAGTACCAACGACGCTGCTCGCTCAGGTCGACTCGGCCATCGGTGGCAAGACCGCGGTCAACCTGCCCGAGGGCAAGAACCTCGTCGGTGCGTTCCATCAACCCGTCGCGGTCATCTCGGACACGGCGACGCTCGCCACGCTGCCGGACGCGGAGTATCGCTGCGGGTTGGGCGAGGTCGCGAAGTACGCGCTCATGCCCGAGGGCACGGCCCTGATCGATCTCCTCCGCCTCGACCTCGACCGCGTGCTCGAACGCGACGCCGGCGTCCTCGCCGACCTTGTTGCCGTCTGCACCGAGATCAAGGCTGCCGTCGTCGCCGCAGATCCTCAGGAGCGCGCCGGCGTGCGTGTGGCGTTGAACTTCGGCCACACGTTCGCCCACGCACTCGAGACCAGCTCCTCTCGCACGAACGATGTGCAGCGGCTGGCTCATGGCGAGGCCGTTGCGATCGGGTTGATCTTCGATGTGCGCCTCGCTCATGCGCTCGAGCGCGTCGGAATCGATGCGGTCGACCGCGTCCACGGGGTGGTCGCCGGGCTCGGGCTCCCGGTCGCCGTGCCGGGTGACGTCGGGCGCGAAGAGCTTCTGGCGGTGATGCGGCGCGACAAGAAGGCGGCGGGCGGCCTGACGTTCGTGCTCCCCGGCCCCGACGGCTTGACGGTTGTCGACGACCCGCCCGCACACGCGCTCGACATCGCGTTCGGGTCCGTCGGCGTCTCGTGAGCTGCCCGGCGCGTGAGATGCTGAACTGATGCCGGTCGTTCTCCTGCTCTCGGGCCCGAATCTCAACCTCCTCGGCGACCGCGAGCCCGACATCTACGGGACCGACACCCTCGATGAATGCGTTGCCGACGCCCGGGCCATCGCCGATGCGGGCGGCCACGTGCTCGAGGATCTCCAGTCGAACCACGAGGGGGAGCTCGTCGACGCGATCCAAGGTGCCCGCGGTCGCTGCGCTGCAGTGGTGATCAACCCCGGTGCGCTGACGCACTACTCGTTCGCGCTCGCCGATGCGCTGGCGGCGTTCGACGGGGTGAAGGTCGAGCTGCACCTGTCGAACCCGGCGTCCCGTGAGGAGTGGCGCCGCCGCAGCGTGATCGCGCCCTACGTCACGGGAACCATCGCCGGGTTCGGGAGGTCGGGGTACCGCCTCGCTCTCGAGGCTGTGGTCGAGCGGCTGGCGTCGGAGTGAAGAGCGCCAGCCCGCTGCCCGGCGTGGACCTGCGCACCATGGATCTGCCCGCCATGGACGTCGGGTCCCGGACCGGCCGAGTGCGCGCATGCCTCGATGGCGCGGGCTGCGACGCGCTGGTCGTCACCCGCCTCCCGAACGTTCGGTACCTCACCGGCTTCAGCGGATCAGCCGGCGTGGTGCTGGTGACGCCCAGCGAGCTCGTGCTGTTCACCGATGGTCGCTACACCACCCAGTCCCGCGAGCAGATCGACGAGGCCGGGGTCGCCGCCCGGATCGAGATCAGGGCGACGCAAGCCGCGCAGCAGGCCGTGCTCGCCGACCTCACCCGACCGTTCGCTCGCCTCGGTCTCGAGGCCCACGGGGTCACCTGGGCCCGGCAGCGCTCGTGGGCGGAAGCGTTCGGCGAGGTCGAGCTCGTACCGACCGAAGACCTCGTCGAGGGTCTGCGACGGGTGAAGGAACCGGGTGAGGTCGCCCGGATCCGTGCCGCCTGCTCGATCGCCGACGATGCCCTCGGATCAGTGCTTCCTTGCCTGGCAGAACGACCCACCGAGCGTGCGTTCGCGCTGAACCTCGAGGTCGCGATGCGGGAGCGGGGGGCATCGGGCACGAGCTTCGACACGATCGTCGCGTCCGGTCCGAACGGGGCCAAGCCGCACGCGCGTCCGGGTGAGCGGCGAGTCGAGCACGGTGAGCTCGTCGTGATCGACTTCGGGTGCATCGTCGACGGGTACTGCTCCGACATGACCCGGACCGTGAGCGTGGGCGATCCCGGCGCCGACGCCCGCCACCTCTGGGAAGTCGTGCGGGAGAGCCAGCAGGCGGGCCGCGACGCGGTTGCCGCCGGCGTGGAGTGCGCCGCCGTGGACCGTGCCAGCCGAGCCGTCATCGACGCCGCCGGCTGGGGTGAGCTGTTCTCCCACGGCACCGGCCACGGGGTCGGGCTCGAGATCCACGAGGCGCCTCGGGTCGCCAAGACGTCCTCTGGTACTTTGGAGGCCGGCGTGGTCGTCACCGTCGAACCCGGCGTCTATCTCCCCGGCGTCGGCGGTGTCCGTCTCGAAGACACCGTGGTCGTCACCGACGCGGGCGCCGAAGCCCTCACGTCGTTCCCCAAGAACCTGGAAACCGGTACCTGACCCAGCACCTCCCGATCTGAACCCGCAGGACGGGCAAGAGCCAAGAGGCCGCGAGCTGAGCATGAGCATCTCCACGAATGCGCTGAAGAACGGCATGGCCCTGAACCTCCCCGAGGGCCTCATGACCGTCGTCGAGTTCCAGCACGTCAAACCGGGAAAGGGCGGCGCGTTCGTCCGCACGAAGCTCAAGAACTTCCGGTCGGGCGCGGTGATCGAGCGCACGTTCCGGGCCGACGAGAAGGTGCCGTTCGCGATCATCGACAAGCGCGAGATGCAGTACCTCTACCGCGAGGGGCCCGCGCTGGTGTTCATGGACTCGGAGAGCTACGACCAGCTCCACGTCGAGGCATCCGACCTCGGCGAAGCGGTCCACTACCTGAAGGAGGGGGATTCGGTAGTCCTCCCGATCTACAACGACCAGGTCGTCGGGGTCGAGCTGCCGGCCGCGGTCGAGCTGACCGTGGCCGAGACGGAACCGGGCGTGCAGGGCGACCGAGTCTCGGGCGCTCGCAAGCCGGCGACGCTCGAGACCGGCCTCGTGGTGCAGGTTCCGCTCTTCATCGAACCGGGTGAGACGATCAAGGTCGACACGCGCACGGGGGAGTACCTCGCTCGCGCCTGACGCGGGCCTGAGGTTCGAGTGGCGACGCGACGCGAGGCACGGGAGCGGGCACTCGAGCTGTGCTTCGAGATGGAGGCCCGGCGGCTCGATGTCGAAGATCTCCTCGCCGGGTTGCCCGTCGCGCCGGATCCCTACACCGTGCAGCTCGTACGGGGGGTCGACGCCCACCGGGAGGATCTCGACGCGCTGCTCCGGAAGTTCTCGGAGCACTGGGCCATCGAGCGAATGCCGGCGGTCGACCGGGCACTGTTGCGCATGGGCGGGTACGAGCTGGGCTGGGAGCCGGAGCTGCCGACAGCCGTCGTGATCGACGAAGCGGTCGACCTCGCCGGTCGCTACTCCACCAAGGATTCCGGCCGCTTCGTCAACGCGCTGCTGGCGCGCATGGCCGAGGAGCTGCGTTCTTGACCGGCGCTCCGGTGGAGGCCCCGGTCGAGGCGCCCCTCGAGCTGCCACTCGAGGAGGGGGAGCCGGACGTCGAGGAGTCCGACGTCACGGATCGTCCCTGGATCGTGATCGTCTGGAACGATCCGGTGAATCTCATGTCGTACGTCGTGTTCGTGCTGCAGAAGCTCTTCGGCTACTCGCGCGAGAAGGCGACACGCCTCATGCTCCAGGTGCATCACGAAGGCAAGGCCGCGGTCGCGGAGGGGCCGCGGGAGAAGGCCGAAGGCGACGTCGCCCGCTTGCACGGTCACGGATTGTGGGCGACGTTGGAGCACCCCTCATGAAGCCAGAGCCGATGAGCCAGAGCCGATGAGCCGGCGCTTCGTGCGCAAGGGCGATGTCGTGCGCGTCACCCTCTCCGAACCCGAGCGCGAGCTCCTCCGTGAGCTGCCCGAGCAGCTGCGGGGCCTCTACTCGTCCGACGACCCGGACGATGCGGTGACGGCGCGGCTGTTCCCGCGCGCCTACCTCGATCCGACCGAAGAAGCCGCAGAGCGTGAGTGGGAGTCGCTCGTCCGCCCCGAGATCCTGCGCGAGAAGCTCGCGGCACTGGAGCTGGTCGTGGTGGCGTTGGATGCTGCGTCTCCCGGTCGGCGAGGTCGGTTGGTGGTCGACCTCGGTGAAGACGACGTCGCCGCGTTCCTCGGGGTGCTCAACGACGCTCGGCTCGCGCTCGGGACGACAATCGGGGTCACCGACGACCTCGACCTGTCGGTGCTCGATCCGAGCGATCCGGAGAGCGCCGCGTACGCCGCCTACGGATGGTTGACGTATCTCCAGGGAGAGCTGGTCGAGACGTTGCTCGGAAAGATGCCCGGCTAGGGTCGAGCCCGGTCGAAACCGGCCTTGGGCGACATCTCGCCGGCACCCGGCGACAGGAAGCAGGAGCAGAAGAGTTGGCATACCTCGACGGCAAGACGATCGCGATCACGGGCGCCGGCCGCGGCATCGGCCACGCGGTGGCGCTGGCGTGTGCCGAAGCCGGCGCCAACGTCGTCGTGAACGACTTCGGCGTGAGCATCGACGGGAACGATCCGAGCAGCGAGATCGCCGATGAGGTCGTCGCCGAGATCAAGGCCGCCGGCGGCAACGCGGTCGCGGTGGCCGACACCGTCACGACGATGGAGGGCGGTGAGCGCATCGTGCAGACGGCCGTCGACACCTTCGGTTCGATCGACGGAGTGGTGTGCGTCGCCGGGATCCTCCGTGAGCGGATGCTCTTCAACATGAGCGAGGAGGAGTGGGACCCGGTCATCGAGACCCACCTCAAGGGCACTTTCACCGTGTTCCGCGCCGCTGCGCCCAGGATGCGTGCCCAGAAGTCGGGCACGATGATCGGCTTCACGTCCGGTGCGTTCGCCGGCAGCGTCGCCCAGGCCAACTACAGCGCAGCAAAGGGCGGCATCGTGTCGCTGACCCGTAGCGCCGCCGTCGGCATGCACAAGTACGGCGTGACCGCGAACGTGATCGCGCCCGTGGCGAAGAGCCGCATGTCGGGCAACGTGCCGTTCGGCATCGAGATGGGTGAGCCCGAGGACGTGGCGCCGATGGTGGTGTTCCTCCTCGGCGACGCAGCCCGCAACGTGACCGGGCAGGTGTACACGGCCAACGGCGGCAAGATCGCCGTCTGGAACCAGCCGGTCGAGGTGCGCGAGATGACGAAGGACGGCCGCTGGACTCCCGAGGAGATCGCCGAGCGCTTCGACGAGGTCGGCCAGGAGCGGATGGGCATGCTCGATCGGCTCGAGGCGATGGCCCAGGCTGCCGCGAGCGGCGACAAGCCGAACCAGTAGCGGCACGCTCGGGAGATATGGCCGTCGGGTCGAGCGGCATCACCTGGCTGGCACGCCGGCAAGTCTGGACGCGGCCTCACGCCGCGTCGGGTTGTCGGCTCGTTGCCCCGCCTGTCGGTGGCTCGAGGGTCCACGTGTCGTCGGGGTGCGGGATCAGCTCCCAGCCGTTCGACTTCAGCCGGTGGTGCTGACGGCAGAGCGGGTTGAGGTTCTGGTTGTCGGAGTCGCCACCCTCTGACACGGGCTGATGGTGATCGGCCTCAAGGCGCGCGGCGCGGTTGCAGCCGGTGACGATGCAGGTCGCATCACGTGCTTCGAGCAGCTGCGCGAGCGCCGCCACCACTTTGCGTCCGGGGCGGGCGAAGGTCCGGACGTCGCGCCCGTCCTCCACGAGGATCGTGAGCACGGCGTCGCCGAGTAGCTCGCGGACGTGGGCGACCGGCACCGGCCCCACGCCGGCGATCTCGCACCGCTCGCCTGGCGCGGCCATCCCGGAGACGAGCCTCGTTGCGTCGACGTGGGCGACGACGTGCGGCCGCGTCTTCGCACGCCCGCGCGGCTTCCCGGTGGCAGGCGCGGCGCCGTCGCGTGCGGCGCGGGCCATGGCGAGCATTCCGTCGAACGCGATCGCGTCCGGTGTGTCGCGCTCGCCGCGCGCCTGCTTCGACGCTCGGTCCCACGCGGTGTCGTCGAACGGTGCGAGGCACGCCTCGATCTCCGCACCCAACGCCACCGGCCCCTGGAGGGAGAGGTTCCACACGCCGTCGCGGCTGACCCAGCGGCGTCGAC
>Ga0315273_10010268_pt1 | contig 11932 bp, 13 predicted proteins | sample YL17G02_0_MG_FD_205753 | JGI IMG/M metagenome (GOLD analysis project Ga0315273, IMG submission 205753) | Sediment microbial communities from Yellowstone Lake, YNP, Wyoming, USA - YL17G02_0 | ecosystem: Environmental > Aquatic > Freshwater > Lake > Sediment | place: USA: Wyoming | collected... | reverse complement strand
CCTGCCTCTCCGACACTCGCCCCGCTGCCTCTACCGCCACGCCCGGCCAGAATTGCGTCATGATGTCATGCAACCTGCTGCGCGGCCGCTGGACGGCAGTCCCTTTTCTCGACCCGCCTTATGCCCTGCTGATTGCGGTCGCCTGCGCGAGCAAGGCGCCGGGGCTGACTGTCAAGCCAGGGACAACATGACCTTCCCGCCCGAGCGTCTCGTGGTCCGTCCGGGCCTGCCGGTGGGGCCGACGCTGGTGAACCGCGGCCGGCTGGACCACACCTTCGCCGTCCCAGAGTTTAATGTCGAGGTCATGCTTCCGGCGCTCCAGACGCAGCACCTCACCCTTGTGGTACTCAAGGAAAGCAAATGGCGCATTCTGTGCAACGCCATCGGCCACTTCGACACCATGAAGGGTACCCTAGTCGCCGCGCCATAGACACCCGGGCGCATCGCAGCCGCTCTGCGCCCGGGGCGGGTCCCAACGTCGGGGCTGCGGCATGGGCAGCCAGGATCACGGCCACGTGCGGCCAACGGCGAGGCCGTTATCGGTCTGCGCCTGGGTCCGAATTTCCGCGGTCACGCAGACGTGATCGCCGGCAAAGGCCTCACGCCAGACAAAGCCCTGCTTGCATGTATCCGGGCCGTACTGGAGAAGCTTGCGCGAGGCGGCCGCGGCGTTGTCGGCTCCCGCCTGCGCGCGGACCTCGCCTGTCACGCAGACGTGATCGTCGGCAGACGCCTCGCGCCACACGAACCCTTGCTCGCAGGTGTCGGGGCCATAGGCCGCGACCTCGCGATGAGAGACGGCTGCGGCATTGTCGGCTGCCGCCTGGCTGCGAGTGGCCGGCACTACGCAGACATAGTCGTCGGCGCGCGCCTCGCGCCATACGAAGCCACTGATACACGTATCCGGACCATATGGTCCGCCCGGGTCCTTCCGAGAGACGGCCGCAGCATTATCGACTGCCGCCTGGCTGCGAGTGGCCGGCACCACGCAGACGCGATCGTCCGAAAAGGCCTCGCGCCAGACATAGTCCTGCTTGCAGGTATCAGGCCCGTATTGCAGCGCCTTCCGCGAGGCAGCTGCCGCATTGTCGGCAGCTGCTCCAGAGCGCACTTCGGGCGCCACGCAGACATAATCGTTTGCGAACGCCTCGCGCCAGACAAAGCCCTGCTTACACGTTTCGGGGCCGTAGGCAGCGACTTCGCGCCGCGCCGAGGCGGCGGCATTGTCCGCAGCTGCCTGGTCACGCGTGGCCGGAAGTACGCAGACTCTGTCGTCCGGACTCGCATCCCTCCGGACGAAACCCGGCTTGCAGGTTCCACTTACCGGCGGCGCTGTAGGCACAACGGAGGGTGGGGCCGTAGTCGCAGTGGGCACCGGCGTCGGCGGAACCGAGGTCGCCTTGGGAGCTGCGGGCGCCTCGGCCGCGGCTGCCGGGCGCGTGGTCGCCGATGGCGCGATTGCCGGCACGGCCGAAGGCGCGGCCGCAGTGGGCGTAGCGACTGAGTCCTCTATCGCCGGGGCCGTTGTGGGGGCAGCGGTGGGGAGTGGAGGCGCCACGGTAGGTGCTGCGGCCGCAGGGGCAGTGATGCCCGACGGCACGGGGGTGCCCGAGGGCAGCACCACAGTCAGGCATCCAGCGAGAAGGAACGGGACGATTCCAAGGAGCACCAGGGCCGCAAACGTTCGTTTGTTCATCGCTCGCCTCCTCACGTAGGTTCTGCGCGTAGACCACTTTTGGCCCAGCGAAATCTGACGGGCCTGAGTATATTATATCACATAATCGACCCGCGCGCGTCGATGTCGCGAGAACTGACTCAGCGCCGGCCATGGCACCCGTGCATCATGGAGTGCGTAACGGTGCGGGTGCCAATAGCTGCCTCTGCAATCCCCTCGGCCAATTCGACACCATGTAGGGCGCCCTTGCAGGTGCGCAGGCCCAACACACTTCACACAGGTTCTATCCAGAAGGCTACGGACTCAGGCAGTCGGGTGCAACGCCGGGCTGCAGTAAGCCGCGTCGCCCATGACAGAGGCGGATTCCGGCGGAGGGACGCGACGCGACCGCCAAGCAAAGTTGCGCCCGAGTGGTGGGACTTCACCTGTCTGGACCGGGCTATCCTTGACGCCGCCGCGCGCCTCAGAGCGGACGACCTGCTTGGCTTGGCGCGGCCCGGCCTGAGGGTCGTATTCTACGAGACGCTCGAGCTTTTCTGCCTGACACCGGCGCTCGAGTACATCACCGCTTGGCGCCAGGCGACCGGCAGCTCCCCGGCTGGAATCTGCGGCCCCATAGGCCCAACCGAGCAGCTCCCCCGCTGCCAGCCTGGCCCAGCCGCCGGCCTTGGTGGGCTCGACGAATGAGCCGGTCTGGGGCGTCCGAGGGGGGGCACCGCGCCCCATTTCCTTGTGTGACGCCCTACCCGTGCGGCAGCATGACCGCCTTGATGATCGGCTGGGCACCGTAGACGTTGGCGGTGATGGTAGCGATCGCGTCGTCGAAGCCGAAAGTGTGCGTGATGATCTGCGAGGCGTCGACCAGCCCCTCGCGCAGCAGCCGCAGCGACACCGGGAAGTTGATCGCCGGCTCGGCAAACGTGGGCACTAGAGTTATCTTGCGCAGGATCAGATCGTTTATGTCAATGTTTACCACGTTCTGTCCGCCGAAGTGGAGCCCGAAGAAGGTGATGATCCCGCCGTAGCGAATGACTTTTAGGGCGTCCAGCATTGCGCAGGGCGGAGCGCTCACGATCACCCGGTCCACACCGGCCGGGAACAGGCGCCCGACTTCCTCGGCGACATCCTGCACCCCGTTCTCGACGACCAGGTCGCAGCCAAGACGGCGCGCTGCCTCCAGACGAGCCTTTTCGCCTGGGGTGGTTGCCGGCATGCCCGTGATTCCCACGAAGCCCGCGCCGCGCAGTTTTGCCAACCGGGCCGCCATCAATCCGAGCGGCCCCGGCCCCAGCACCATCACAGATCCGCCGAGGGGGATGTCGGCGTTGAGCACGGACGTCAGTGAGACCGCCAGCGGCTCGGTGAGGCTGGCACTGACGTAGTCGAGGCCCTCGAACTTCACGAGCGAGTTGTACCGCACCCGCAAATACTGGCCCATGCCGGGCTGGCCTTCGATGCTGTACAGATTGCGGCAGTGTTCCGGGTGCCCGCTCTTGCAGGCGCCACAGATGCCGCACATGCTGACGTCCTCGACGATCACCCGGTCGCCCTGCCTGACCGTGCTCACATTCTTGCCGACTTCCAGCACCTCTGCGGCAATCTCGTGCCCCAGCGCCATGTAGTCGTCCGGCCAGTCCTTGACGAAGTTGAGATCGGTGCCACAGACGCCGCACGCGTGCACCTTCACCAGGACGTGGTCCTCGTCCAGCGGTGCAAGCTCGCGCTCGCGCACCTGGATGTCCAACCCCCTCTTGCCGAAGAGCCCTTTGCTGATCACCATCGCACTCCTTTCAGGACGCGTCGCAAATCAGCCCGCGCCGTACAGCTTGCCGTCGGCGCCGGGGTAGATCGCATCGTCTGCGTGTTCGAGAGCCTGGCCCAGATTGGCGAACACCTTCTGGAAGGATGCCACGATCTTGTCCATCAGCGCCTTGCCGTTGGGGGCGTGCACGCCGTGAACGATGGTATACGTGTCGCACAGCATCTTGGCGACTGGCCATTGGTCGACGTCGTAGTCGTAGCGGATACCCTTGGCCTCGTTGACGCTCCATGGGTAGCTCGAGCCGCCGTAGCCGAGCTTGCTCTGGAACAGGTCCTGCGCCGGCACAGGCATAGTCTGCCACTGGCCCACCAGCATGCCCTCTTTGTAGAGGGCCTTCTCGACGGCGATGCGGAAGCGGCGCGGCTCGCAATCCACGCCCGCGGCGCCCGGGTCGAAGCGAACGTTGTACATGAAGTACACATGCTTGCACTCGGGCGGGCAGTAAGGTGGGATGACGCCGGGGATCTTGCCAAGCTCGCGCGAAAGGTATTCGGCATTGGCAATGCGCACGGCGTTGCGCTCGTCCAGGTGCAGAAGCTGGCCCCGGGTCAGGGCAGCCGGCAGCTCCTGGTTGCGGTACATGTAGCCGAGGATCGAGGCATTGTAGACGCGCCGGTGAGAAACTTCGTCGACCTCGTCGCCGAAGCAGCGGACAAGCGTGCCCTTCTGCAGGTACGGCTCGCTCTCGGTAATGAACAGGCCCCCCTCGCCGCCCGGCAGGTTCTTGAAGTTGTTGAGGCTGAAGGTGCCGATGTCGCCGATCGTGCCGACCTTCTTCCCGCGGTACTCGGCACCGTGCGCCTGGCAGGCGTCCTCGACGACGAAGAGACTGTGTTTGCGGGCAATCGTCATGATCGGATCGAGATCGGCGGGCAAGCCCTGGATGTGCACCGGGATGATCACCTTGGTGCGCTCGGTGATGGCCGCCTCGAGCTTGGCGGGGTCCATGTTGTAGGTGCGTGGGTCGATGTCGACGAACGTCGGGATCGCGTTCTGGTGGATGGCGCAGGACGCCGAGGCGAGGAAAGTGAAGGCGGACGTGATCACCTCGTCGCCGGGGCCAACGCCGAGCGCGGCGAGCGCCATGTGCAGCGCCGCCGTGCCGCTGGTGGTCGTCAGACAGTATTTTGCGCCGGTGTACGCGGCCCATTCGCGCTCGAGCGCCGACACCTGGGGCGCGGTCCCGCCTGCCACGACCCCGCCGTCGAGCACCTCATTGACAAACCGGCGGTCGTCGTCGGTGATGATCGGCCAGTTGGCATAATCGCCGCGCTTGAGGACCGGCGTCCCTCCGTTGACTGCGAGTTTCTCCGACATGTTTTCCTCCTTCAGTTTTCTATCCAGAGTCTCAACCAGCGCGCGGGGCGGCGCAAGACTCGCGCACGACCAGCGTTGGCTCCAAAATTAGGTGCGGCGGCGGCTCAGGCGCCGTCTTGGCACGGATACTCGCCAGCAGCAGATCGATCGACCCGCGCGCAAGGTCCTCGATCGGCTGGTGCACCGTCGTCAGCGATGGATTAAGGTAGGCCGAGACCTTGATATCGTCGAAGCCCACTACAGAGAGATCGCCCGGCACTAGCCAGCCGCTGACTGCGGCGGCCCTCATGGCGCCGATTGCCATCATGTCGTCGGCGCCAAAAACGGCCGTCGGGGGCTCGGACAAGGCCAGGAGCCGGGCCATCGAACGGTAGCCGCCCTCCAGGCTATTCTCGCCCAGCTGGGCGTACTGATCCGGCACGCCTCCGTAACATTTCACCATATACTCCTTGTAGGCGTCGCCGCGCTCGAGCAGATCGCCGAGGCGCGCCGCACCGACAAATCCGATCCGGCTGTGGCCGAGCTTGGCCAGGTGTTCCAAAGCCAGCATTGCGCCTCGCCGGTTGTCGATATCGACCGACGGGTTCGCGCCGACGAGCTGCCTGCTTCCGCGGAAGGCCAGGATCAGGGGAAGCCTCTCGCCCATCAGGCTCAGATAAGAGTGGTCTTCGGGGGACTCGCGCAGGTCGCCCAATAGTAGCAAGCCGTCGCAGAAGCGCAGATCCAGCGTCTCGCTCAGCGCGAGGGCCTGCTCCGGGTCGCTGCCCGCATAGCCCAGTACCAGCTCGTAGCCCTCGTCCTTGGCCGCCTTCCCCAGGGAGTCTATGAACTGTGAAAAGAAGGGATCGTCGCTTTCGCGTACGATCACGCCCAACAGGTTAGTGCCCTTGCCTCGCAGCGCGCGGGCTCCAGGGTTGGCGCGGTAGGCCAATTCGCGAGCCGAGCGCAGCACACGCTGCCGAGTGCCCTCGCTGATAACGATGTGGGTCGTCGCGCCGTTGAGCACACGGGAGACGGTGCTCTCGGCGACGCCGGCGCGCCAAGCCACGTCACGGATCGTAGGCGGCTTGAGGGTCTTCATCCTGAGCCTTCCAAACAAACCTTAGCATGCAATCGCAACACCGCAGTCGATTGCACGCATCATAGGCCAGGGACGACGGACTGTCAAGTAGCGAGAGGACCTGCGCTGGGAAAAAACGCGCCTCTGGCGGGTGTTGACCAAAATATAAATATTCTTCGTAACCCCATTGACACGCACCGCGTTATGTGCTATATTCTAGTTGCCCGGATATTAGCGCTACGTTTCGCGTCCGTGCTGTACGAGCGCACGAATCGCCGGCCTTCAATCGTTTGAAGGGGCCGCCCCGTCCGGCCCGCCCGAGGAGGTACTTAACTATGGCCATGCAATCGCGCTTCTTCAGTCAGGTCCCGCAGGAAGACGACTTGCGAGGGGGTGGACCGGATTCCACGGACGATATCGACGTGCCGGAGGTCGACCTCAACCCCGTGCCGCCGGCTGAGCGGCCGCTACCGTCGAAAGGGTTGGCGACGCTGCAAGGCCTCAACCCGCTCCTGCTGCTGCTCCTCATCCCGGTGCTCGTCGCCGGGGTGCTGTTCGCTCGTGGGCAAGCCACCAGCGCAAAGGCGCGCCCTGCGGCGCCAGCGGTCGCGGGCGATCCTGCAGCCGCCGCGCTCACGGGATTAGGCACGGCTCCGGCGAAAGCCGCGGCTGCCGCTGCCTCCGGGCGCACCACAGCTCAACCCGGAGCAACGTCAGCCAAACGTTCCGCAGGCGCAAACGAAGCCTCGGGCGCGGCAGCGGCGAAACCGGCGGGTCCTGCGCTCGTAAACGCGGCGGCGAACCTGCGGTCGGGGCCGGGCACCAGCTTTCGCCGGACCGGATCTGCCGCTCTGGGCCAGAAAGTCCAAGTCACAGGGCGCAACCAGACTGGCGATTGGCTGCAGCTAGCCAGCGGCGCGTGGATTGCAGCATTCCTCGTAGACAATGCGCCCGTCGTGCCGGTGGCTCCTGGCGCTCCGACCCCGCCGCCGCCTACTCCGCCCCGGACCACTTGAGCCGGAAAGAGACGTGCAATATGAGGGGCCGCGCCTAGCGCGGCCCTCGCCATTCCAGATATAGGAAGAGCCCCAACCCCAGGCCTCCAACGCCAACCATCTTGAGTGCCTGGCCGGGCCCCAGGGTGATCAGTACCACCAGAGCGAGAAACAACAGCACTATCCCACCGAATATCGCCGCCCCGCGCACACCCAATTCGACACCTCTTCCGTAGGCTCGCTGGGTCCTATTCTACCACAACGCTGGAGAAGACCATCTCTTCGAGCGTAGTCCACGTCTCAGCCCGGCAGGTGAGGTTTTGAGCAACCCAGAAGGCCATCGATTTGCATTGTGGCCCAAATCGGTGTATCGTGTGTGCTGTGCACCAGAACCAAAGGAGGCCCAAATGTTCGGTCTACAGCCACTGCACCTGATAGTGATTGTGATCATCGCGCTGCTGATCTTCGGGCCCAAGCGCCTGCCCGAGCTGGGCAAGTCGCTCGGCAAGTCAATCACGGAATTCAAAGATGCCACGAAAGACCTCGGCAAATCCGACGCGCCGGCCGAGACAGCGCCCGTAGCGCCCGTAGCGCTGGCCGCGCCGGTGGTTGCAGCCGCTCCGCAGGCCGTACCAGTGGTGCAGCCCGCACCGGCGGTCCAGCCCCCGCCGACGGACCAGGCCGCGCCGCCTCCGGCAGCCGCCGCCGCAGTTGCGCCGCAAGAAGCCTAGCCCCTTCGGCAGGATAGGTCAATGCCCGGTCTAGATATCGGCCATATAGCCCTGCTGTTGGGCATCGCGTTTGTCATCTTCGGGCCTGAGCGGCTGCAGGAGGTGGCGCGCACTCTCGGTCAAACGCTGAACGATCTCCGGCGTGCCAGCGACGGCTTGCCGGATTTGCTCAACCCGGATGCACAGACTTGGGAAGGCAAGCCCGGCGCGGAGGATTCCGGTTCGGAGGAGTCCGCGGTTGCGGCTGAGCCCGGCACGATGCCGCTGATGGATCACATCGGCGAGCTGCGCAAGAGGCTGCTGTGGGGCGTCATTCCGATCCTGGTAGCCGCCACCGTCTGCTTCTTCTTCAGCGACTTCATCCTGAAGGTACTCAAGGCGCCGGCGGGTCCCGACTTCGTCATTAACGCCTTCGGCCCGATGGACGGCTTTCTGATCCGTTGGAAGGTGGCTCTCTGGGCGGCGCTGGTCGTCTCATCGCCCTTCTGGATCTACCAGCTCATCGCATTTCTATCACCCGGCCTTACGCGGTCTGAGCGCCGTTTCCTGATGCCCACGCTCATAGGGGTAGCGTGCCTGTTCATCGCCGGCACCGTCTTCGGCTATGTGCTTTTGCAGGGTATGTTGAGGGTGATGCTGACGATGTACGGCAACCAGATCAACTACCTGCCAAACGCCTCGCAATACCTCTCGTTCGTGGTGTTCTTCATGCTGGCCTGCGCGCTTGTCTTCGAGCTGCCTGCCGTGCTGCTTGTGCTCGTGCGATTTGGCGTCATCAAGCCCGAGATGCTCCGGCGACAGCGCAAGATCGCCTATTTCCTGCTGTTCGCCTTCGCGGAGGTGATCACGCCCGTCGCCGACCCCATCATCGCGCCGATGATCGTGATGGTGCCCCTCGTGATCCTTTACGAGGCGGCCATTTTTGCCACGCGCTGGGCTCTGCCGCCCGTCGCAACGCCACAGGCCGCTGAGAGCGCGGAGCAGCCAATCGCCGGCTGAAGGTGAGTGGCCGCATGAGGCTTGCGCGGCTTTCGGAGCCAAGGAGTCTTGAGAATGTTTGGTCTGCAACCGTTGCACCTGATCGTGATCGCGATCATCGCCTTGCTGGTTTTTGGGCCCAAGCGGCTTCCAGAGCTGAGCCGGGGAATCGGCGAGTCGATCAAAGAGTTCAAGAAGTCCACCAAAGAGGTGACTGACCCTGTCAAGGATGTCACCGACTCGCTGACAGGCGGATCGACCAAGAAAGAGTCCTGAACCCGACCCGGGATAATTCTGGATGGCTCAGCAGCGGGACCCGTTCCAGGAGCTCGAGCGGGGCGTTGTTCGGATGGAACAGCGCCTGGACGGCGAAATCAAGCGCCTGCCGCATTTGCATCCCGATCGCCCGCCAGTGCGCAACGTCAACGAGCAGTATAAGGCCAGCTTCTCGCCTCTAGAGCGGATCGCGCTTTGGGTGACCTAGCACGTCGGGACGCCCGGCTTCTTCTTGATCATCCTGGGCTGGACGCTGACCTGGTTGGCGTGGAACATGTTTGCCCCCGCCGGCGCGCGCTTCGACCCCGCGCCTGCGTTCGTTTTGTGGTTGTTCATTTCGAACCTGATCCAGATCCTGCTCCTACCGCTGGTCATGATCGGGCAGAATCTGCAGGGCCGACACTCCGAGTTGCGCGCCGAGTCGGACTTCGAGATCAACCAGAAATCCGAAGTCGAGATCGAGACGGTTCTCCAACACCTGGAAATCCAGGCCACGATGCTGACGCGCCAGGGCAAGATGATCGCGGAGGTACTGAGGCGGCTTCCGGAGCCCGTGCTTCCCAGCACTCCCTGCGAGCTTCAGCAGAGTTCCGCGGCCGGGCCTTGTGTTCCCTCACCGGGCGGAGAAGACCGCTCCACATCCTGGGGCCGCGCCGCTCCTGTCGCACCAAATCTCCACTCGCGCTATGACAGATCGATCAGGGTGACCCACTTTCCCCAGCTGCCACCGAGGCGCGACGGCAAGACCGCCCTCAGCGGGTAGCCATGTGAGGGTGGCAATGCCTCGCGTCGCCACTGCCACGCAAGAAAATTCTCCGGCAACAGCACCTCTTCCAGCGTATAAGTGTACGTGTAGCCGTCCAAGCAGCTCATCCTAACGCTCTTCGCGCCCTCCTGCGGCCCGGCAGGGAGAATCACGGCCGCAATCGTGGGCCCTGCGAGGTCCAGCTCGTCGGCGAAGAACCCGGGACACTCGAGCCTCACATGCGCTGGCGTCATGGGCATGCAGCGGATCTCATCATAGGTCAGGCTAAGAGGTGTGTCGACCTTGCCCGTAATCTTCAAGCGGTATTCAGCGATGTCGACGGCCTGCGCCTGTCCCGTGACGTGGAGCCCGGTTGAAGGCTCTTCCTGGGTATAGCCGGGATAGGGAATCGGCGTGGGCTGCACTGCCGGTGGCAGGGCGCACGACGCGCTAATACGGGCCGGGGTGGCGGTGACCGCCGGTGTTGGCTCGGCCGAAGCGGCCGCGGTGGGCGTTGGCGCACCTCCGGCGCTGCCCGGGGAGGGAACAGGGGGCGACGATAGGGACGGAGGGAGCGGCACAGTGCACGCTGCCAGGACGGCCAGCGCCTGCAGCGATGCAGCGAGAAGGGCACGGCGCGACAGAAGCGCGCCGCGCAGAACCGGCGCGTCTGCGCCGGCGCCTAGTACGGCGATCGCCGCCCTGAGGCGGCGGCGTCGCATCTGATCGAACATGTTAATCTCCGCAACGCGCATTTGGCCGCTGGCCAGGGATTCGTGAACCTGGCGCCGATTGTACGCCAGTTTGGGTGCAAGGGCAAAGCGTTCATGTTTGCAGAGCCATTCAGTGTGCGGACAGGGGGCCACCCTCCTTGCCAGGCCCCAAGCCAACTACCCCATCAGGTGCACATCCTCAAGTAGGATCCTGTGTCCGTGTTGGATGGCCAGCGCGACGAGACCTGGCGGGCCAGTGAGCCGGCCAACTGAGTGGACATCGGCAGCACCTGTTTCCGGTGCCAGTTGGCGCCCATCGCGTGGTATGCTACAATGCCTTCAGTGCTTCCGAGCAACGCTCCCGCATCAAACACTCTCGATGGACGCCCGGGCCGAGCGCCCCACTGGTTGGGACCCCCTACGGCCCAAGCGTCGAAAGGCTAGCGACTTGCCGCGAAACCTGATTGCGCTCGTTGTATTGGGTGCCGTCCTCCTGACGGGCTGCATCTTCCAGCTGCAGGGCGAGCCGGGGTCGAGCGGTATCGGGGCAGCCGGTACACAGCTACGGTCCACGCCCGCAGCCACAGGCGCGCACGCCCTGCGGGCCGCGCCTGTAGGGCTTCGTGCGCGCACGACTCCCACACTATGGCGACCGGCGCCAGCGCGAACACAGGTGAGTATTCTGCAGACTGCTCAGGCCGCCAGGCTGCACCCTCGGGCGGCGACCATCGACTCTGCGACGGCCGTTCCAACGCCGGCGCCCTCTGCCACTTCCTCGTCCACGTCATCTCAGGTGCCAACCACCACCCCGACTGCGACGCCATCGCGGACCTCTACCATCCCACCAACTTTGACGCTACTGCCAACGCCAACGGCCACGACGGCTGCCATCCCTTCTTCGGCACCAACCGCTACGCCAACCGCAAGGCCTTCGGCGACGCCAACGATCACGCAGACCGCAACGCCTTCGCCTGCGGCCACTGACAGGCCGAGTTCCACGCCTTCGCGGGCTGTCACCGACACGCCGAGCGTCTCGCCGACGTCCATCGCGGCGCGCTCCGCCGGAGCGACCTGGACCCCGGCACCTACCGCCACTCGAACGCCCCGCGCCACGCCCACACTTTCGCAGTCTGCCCGCCCATCGCCGGCCCTTTCCCTCACACCCGGCATTGGATCCTCTGCGGCCGTCCTTGCCGGTCGGCCGGCGCCTGCATACTGGCCGACAGAGGGTTGGCGAATTTCGCCGCCTGAAGCGCTTGGAGTCGACTCGGAGATGTTGGCGCAGATGCTCGATGCCATGCACAATCGAGCGCTCGGCGTCGATAGCGTTCTGGTCGTTCGCAACGGATACATCGTCTTGGAATCTGCGACCTACCCTTACCAGGCTGAGGCCCGGCACGAGCTGTTCGGGGTGACGCAGGGAGTGCTCTCCGCCGTGACGGGCATCGCGATCGAGGCGGGGCTCATCGACGGCGTGCGTCATCCCGTGCTAGACTATTTCGCCGGCCGCACGGTGGCGAACTTGGATGAGCGCAAGCGCGCTTTGACGCTGGAGCATCTTCTGACGATGAGGGCGGGCATGCAGTGGCCGGCGGGGCCCTGGCCACCGAGGGACGCGGG
>Ga0315273_10010267_pt1 | contig 11933 bp, 11 predicted proteins | sample YL17G02_0_MG_FD_205753 | JGI IMG/M metagenome (GOLD analysis project Ga0315273, IMG submission 205753) | Sediment microbial communities from Yellowstone Lake, YNP, Wyoming, USA - YL17G02_0 | ecosystem: Environmental > Aquatic > Freshwater > Lake > Sediment | place: USA: Wyoming | collected... | reverse complement strand
TAAAACTCACGGTGGAGTTGGGAAGATCCAAGATGGAGATCCGTGATGTCATTCAGTTAGCCCAGGGATCTGTGATTGAACTGGCTAAATTCGTGGGGGAACCCTTGGAAGTTCTGGTGAACGATAAGTTAATCGCGCGGGGCGAAGTGGTAGTGGTAAATGAAAAATTCGGGGTCCGAATTACGGATATTATTTCTCCCGTCGAGAGAATTGAACAACTGAAGTGAGATTTCAGGGAAAAATGAGAGACGGCTTGATGAAAAAGAATACTTTTCTGAAAAAAAGTCTGAATGGAATTCTCTGGGTGGGGTTATGGATTACGAGCGCCCCCGTTACCTCTTTGGCCATGCCAGTGCTTAAGCATGTGGAGGTCAAAAACAATTCCGAGTTCAATCTGGTATTTGATGGAAAGGTTGAAGAAAAGCAGATTAGCTCAGAGTTTGTAAATGACACTTTTCAGATCAATTTAAGGAATGTAGCGGTTTATCCGGCAAAAATAATCCCGATTCAGGGCAAAATTTTTTCCAAGATATTTGCGTATCAGTATTCCCCTAAGCTAGTGCGATGTCGTTTTACGCTCAGGGGCCGGGCCGCCGATCTCGCCGGTCTCGCCGGTCTAGCCGGTCTAAAGAAAAAAATTAAAATAACGGCTCGAGGAGAGCAGCTCACGATCAAGTTCGAAGATTCTCCCCATGCTTCGAGCCTGACTCGGATGGCGCCACTGGCAGCAACTCAGGCGGCAAGTCATGGGGCAACTCAGGCGGTAACTCAGGCGGTAACTCAGGCGGCAAAAGAAAAGCGGTTGGCACAGTCGACCGCCCAGTGGGTGGCGCCGCCATCGTTATTGGCGGAGAATGAGACCGAGAAGTCAGGACAAGAAAATCCTGAAGTGGCCAAGGTTGGGTCTGATAAATCGGGGTCTGGCAAAAATGGACAATTAACCAACGAATTAACCAACGACGCCGAGCAGGCGGCTGAAGCCCTGGATGAACAAGCCCTTCTACAAAAAGTAATTCGGGGGACCGATCCCGCTCGAGCCGCAGATAAACTGGGAGGAGCCGAGTTTCCTGAGAAAGCCGAAGGGAAAACTCGCTTGACCGGAGGGAAGCCTCTACCTCCGATTTGGCCGGTAGTGGCAAAACTGGGCATGGTCATTTTGTTGCTCTGTTTGTTGGCGGCGTTGGTAAAAAAGCTGAAAATCACTCCTACCCGAGGCAGCTGGCTGAAGGCCGTGGGGGAGTTGGCAAAAAAAAAGCTGATCAAAGAGCGTGATCTGATTCAGGTGATTTCAACTCATCATCTCGATTCTAAGAAGAGTCTGGCCGTGGTCAAGGTAGCGGGGCGACTTTTGGTTCTGGGTGTCTCCAATGAGGCTATTAATTTAATTACACAGCTCCCTGTTGATGGGAACGGGGACGTGGACGGGGCCAGTGTTCTGGATCTGGAGAATGACCCGGCGTTTACCCAGTCTGATTTCGCCGACTTTGCAGAGGTAGGGAAGAACCCGGCCTTTGCGGAATTCTTAGGCAAAGAAAAAACTCAGGCAAGCGCGTCCGCCGCAAGTCGGTATTCTTCGCCCTCCCGGTCGATCTCGGCAACACCCTCGGATTCGCCTTCTCTGATTCCAGACGCGCGTTCCCGAATTAAGAACCGGCTTGAGGGGCTGAAACAATTATGAGGCTACGCTCGGTCGCAGCAGCATTGATGTGTGCGATGCTTTTATTGCCCAACGCCTTTGCCCAGACCGCCCAGGGAAAAGGCTCGTTTATTCCGGGCACGTCGGGCATAAGCTTGCCTTCTCTGAGCCTTTCCTTTGCTAATAATCAGAAGCCCACCGACATGGTCTCCGCACTTCGGATCATCATGATGTTGACCGTGCTCTCGTTGGCACCGTCGATTTTGATTATGATGACCTCCTTTACTCGGATTGTGGTGGTTTTAAGTTTTGTCAGGCAGGCCCTGGGTACTCAACAGATGCCGCCCAATCAGTTGATTGTGGGACTTTCTCTGTTTATATCTTTTTTTGTCATGGCTCCAACCTGGAAGGTGATTTCGGCACGAGCGGTGGATCCTTATCTGAACGAAAAAATCAGTCAAACAGTGGCTTTAGAGCGTGCGGAGATCCCCTTACGTGAGTTTATGTTCAATCAGACGCGCGAGAAGGATCTGGAGCTTTTCTTATCGCTCTCAAAAGAGGCGAAGCCCAAAAACCGCGTGGGTGTGCCAACCTATGTTTTAGTCCCCGCGTTCATTATCAGTGAGCTCAAGACGGCCTTTCAGATCGGTTTTATGCTTTATCTTCCTTTTTTAGTTTTGGACATGGTGGTGGCGAGCGTCCTGATGGCGATGGGGATGATGATGTTACCTCCTATTATGATATCGCTGCCATTTAAATTGATGCTTTTTGTTTTGGTGGATGGTTGGGAGTTAATGATCGGGAGTCTGGTCAAAAGTTTTGGTTAAAATTTTCAAGTAAGGGAGGGAGTCGGGATGACCGAAGAAATGGTGATGTCTTTAGCGTCAGAAGCGATAAAAACCACAATTTACTTGGCAGGTCCTCTCCTGCTGGCCGCCATGAGCGTAGGGATTATCGTCAGTATTTTACAAGCGGTTACGCAAATTAATGAATCGACGTTAACCTTTATTCCGAAAATGATTGCCGTACTGGCGGTCCTAACCGTGATGGCACCCTGGATGCTCGAAGTGCTTCGTCAATACACCAGTGATGTATTGGGAAATGCTGGAGGCTTGATCAGGTAATGTCGCTCTTTAATTTCAACATTGACGAATTACTGACTTTTTTCGCGGTGCTGGTCCGCTATAGCATTTTGTTTTCAATTTTGCCTTTTTTGGGTGACCGTTTGGTGCCGGGCCCGGTTAAAATTCTCCTGGCAGTGGCCGCAACCCTGGTGCTTTTTCCAGCCTTGGTGGCTTCTGGAAAGATAAACCCAGGGGAAGCCAGAATATGGGCCGCCACTTCGGGCGGGATTCTTACCACGGTCGGTCTTGAAGTTGTTTGTGCTCTGGCCTTGGGGTTTGTTTGTCGACTGATCTTCGATTCGATTAGTATAGGAGCCAATTTCGTCGGGAGTTTTATGGGATTTGCGGCGGCCAGTCAATTTGATCCCCACCAGGAATCCCAAACGGAAGTCATTGCCCAGTTTCAAACGGCGATAGCGATGCTGGTGTTTCTGGCCTTGGATGGTCACCATGTAATGATTCGGGCGGCCTTAGACAGTTACCGAGTCGTGGGACTGGGAAGAGCCAGTCTGAACGCGATTTTCAATCAGCGGTTGATTCATATGAGTGGTCAAGTCCTGGTGTTTGGCTTGCAGATCGCGGGTCCTGTCGCAGTTTCCATTTTTTCCGTGAATATAATTTTTGCCGTTCTCTCCAAGGCCATGCCGCAGCTGAATGTGATGGTACTTTCGCTCGGGATTACTACTTTGCTGGGTTTCTCGGTTATTTTTTTCAATATTCCAGGATTTCAGGGAGAAGTCATCGGTATCTTTGGACGAATGAATGATTGGATGCAAGGGGCTCTGGGTGCATTGGCATCCAGGAGCGCGGGGAGCTAAATTTGGCAGATGACCTTGAGAATCAGTCGAGAGAAGACTTAACGGAAGAGGCGTCGCCCCACCGTCTTGAGGAATACCGATCCAAGGGTATCGTCTCTCAAAGTCGGGAAGTGACAGGTCTGTTGGTGCTGCTGACCGTGGGGGTTGCCATGTACATGATGGCGCCTCGTTTTGGCTCCGATCTCGCCGATTTTATGCGGCAGGTATTTCGCACGGACTTATCAGCCCGAGCGGACTTGGGTTCTCCTCAGGTCGTGGGTCTCTACTTGATGAAATCGCTGAGAATGATGGTGGCCATTGGTTTTCCTATCTGTGGCGTGGGTTTTATTCTCGGCGTCCTAAGTAGTTTTGCCCAGGTCGGGGTGATTTTTTCTTTGGAGCCCCTGGCTCCGGACTTTAAGAAAATCGATCCCCTACAAGGTTTTCAGCGCTTAATGGGCTTGAAGCAACTCATCGATGCCGGAAGATTAATAATCAAGATAGCGGTAGTCTTGGCAATCTGTGCCTATTTCCTGAAGACGATCGCCATGAATTCCAGTCGGTATTCAGATGTGGAAACATTTTTTATTCTAAGTGAGCTGGGGCGAAATGGAAAAGTAATATTTCTTTCCCTCGTTTGTGTTCTTTCTATTTTTGCCGCGGGGGATTTTTTCCTTCAACGACAAGAGTATGAAAAAAATCTCAGAATGACGAAACAGGAAGCAAAGCAGGAACACAAGGAGCGGGAAGGGGACCCGCAAGTGCGAGCCCGGGTACGTTCGATACAACGTGAAATTGCCCGTCGCCGCATGATGGAAGCCGTAAAAAAGGCCGACGTCATCATTACGAACCCTACGCACATTGCGGTGGCCTTGGTTTATGATAAAACTTCCATGTCGGCCCCTCGGGTCGTAGCCAAGGGCGCGGATCTGATCGCCCAAAAGATTAAAAAAGTTGCATTCGAAGCCGGGGTTCCCTTGTTTGAGAATGTGCCATTGGCGCGGACGCTCTATAAATCCGTCAAAGTGGGGCAATCCGTTCCTCGCGCACTCTATCAGGCCGTGGCCGAAGTCTTGGCTTATGTCTATCGCTTAAAGAGGAGAAATTAGTTGACATTTACTGAGAGACTTTCCAAAAATTCTGATTTTTTCATGGCAATGGGGCTCCTCGGGATTCTCTCGGTCATGATTATTCCTCTTCCGAGATTTCTACTCGATATGTTGTTATCCCTCGGGATTGCGTTTTCGGTGGTCTTACTACTCACGTCGGTTTATGCCACGCGCGCCTTGGATTTTAGTATTTTTCCATCGCTGCTTTTGATCACGACTTTGTTTCGCTTGTCTCTTAACGTCGCCACTACCCGCGTGATTCTCCTGCGTGGGGCCGAGGAGGGCACCGCTGCGGGGGGGGATGTGATCCGGTCCTTCGGGGAGTTCGTGGTGGGTGGGAATTACGCGGTGGGGCTGGTAGTATTTATTATTTTGGTCATTATCAATTTCGTAGTTATCACCAAAGGCGCCGGCCGAGTCGCGGAAGTCGCGGCCAGATTTACCTTGGATGCCATGCCGGGTAAACAAATGTCGATCGACGCCGACCTAAATGCGGGTTTGATTAATGAGGAAGAGGCGCGTCGAAGAAGAACGGAGATCGCCAAGGAAGCCGACTTTTACGGGGCCATGGACGGAGCTTCCAAGTTCGTACGTGGAGATGCCATTGCGGGTATCTTAATCGTTATTGTTAATATTGTCGGTGGTATTATTATCGGCACTTTACAAAAAGGGATGGATATCGGTCTCGCGGCGGAGACGTTCACGCTGCTCACGGTGGGGGACGGGTTAGTCACTCAAATACCCGCCCTGATAGTTTCAACTGCCGCCGGTATTATCGTGACCCGAACGGCTACGAGTACCAATTTCAGTCAAGAGGTGTCTAAACAGTTGTTTATGAAGCCTAATGCCATCGCCGCGGCATCGGGGGTCATGGGCTTTATGTCGATCATTCCGGGTTTACCGTTTTTACCGTTTGTCGCTCTCGCCCTGATCTTGGGTGGAATTGCGTACATGCTTTTTGCGAAGAACCGGCAAGAGAAACTCGTTTCCGAACAAAAAGTCACCCAGGAGCGGTTAAAACCTCTAGCGGAAAAATTGGAAAGCTACCTCAGTGTGGACATCTTGGAGTTGGAGGTGGGATATGGTCTGATCAGTATTGTCGATGCAGAGCAAAATGGAGATCTCCTGGAGCGAATTTCTAATATTCGGAAGCAGTTTGCACTCGATATGGGAATTATTATTCCCTCCCTTCGGATCCGGGATAATCTTGAACTTAAGCCCGGAGATTATCAGGTTCTGTTAAAGGGCGTGCAGATCGGCTCTGGAACCTTGATGGTGGGAAATCTTTTAGCAATGGATCCGGGTAATGTTCTGGAGCCTGTTAAAGGGATTCCGACTCATGAGCCGGCTTTCGGCCTGGATGCGATCTGGATTACCCCCAGACAGAAAGAAGAGGCGACCTATGCAGGCTATACTGTGGTGGATTTGTCCACTGTCATCGCCACTCACTTGACGGAGCTGATCCGCCAAAATATTCATGAACTCATGGGGCGGCAGGAGCTGCAGAGTCTGCTCGATACTTTCAAGATTTCTGCTCCAAAAGTTGTAGAAGATTTAGTGCCAAACATTTTAAGCCTTGGTATTATATTAAGAGTATTTAAGGCTCTCCTGAAAGAGGGCGTCTCGGTCCGCGATCTTCGTAGCATTTTGGAAACGTTGGCGGATTACGGGGTGGCTCAGAAAGATGCGATGGTTTTGACGGAATATGTGCGCACGGCCCTGGCCCGGACGATTACCAAGAAATTGGTCGGGTCAGACGGAACCCTGAACCTCATCACTTTGGATCGGACAATCGAAGAGACCATTGCGGCAGGGATCATACAGACCGATCAAGGGACTCAGCTCTCGGTGGATCCAGAGTTTGTCCGGACCTTTGTGGCCCAGCTGAATCAGCAGGCGCTGGAAATGGGTAAAGAGGCTAATCAGGCGGTGGTTCTGTGTTCCCCGTTGATCAGGAATCATTTGAAGTCCCTGATTGATCGCTTCATTCCCAATATTACTGTTCTTTCACATAACGAAATTACTGCTAATGTTAGCGTAAAGTCCTTCGGAACGGTGAGGTTAGCCTATGCAAGTTAAGAAATTTGAAGCCCCGACGATCCAAGAGGCATTGGACCAGGTAAAAAGAGAGTTAGGTCCGGAAGCCATCATTCTACAGACCAAAAAAAATAAGCGAGGTTTTGGGTTAAAGTCAAAGTCCTCCGTGGAAGTTACCGCGGCCGTCTCAGAACGCTCCCTCGGAAAAAAGCAGGCCGTCGAAGTGCGGATCCCCGAGGTGAGTCGGGAAATTATTAAAAAATACTCAGCGGAGAAGCAGGCTCAAGTCTTTGACAAATTTGCAGACCGACAAGTAGAGCAAGTCAGTCAGATGAAAGATCAAGTCACCCTAGCCAACAAGAGTAGACGAATCACCGCCACCCGCTATATAGATATCGGGGAGACTCAAGGTTCAGAAGTTCGGGCCGTAGCGGCTAAGCCGCCCGCAAAAATTCAGGAAACCCGCCCCCCTGAACGAGCAAGCGCCTCGGCGTCTCAGATACCCCAGATACCCCAGATTCAAGACGAGGTCAGGCAGCTCAAGCGCATGATCCAGGACCTAAAATCTACACAAGATGAAATGAATCGTGGGCCAGCCGAAGGACGTAACGCGGCGGGATCGGATAGCGCGAAAATTTTCTTAAATCAGATTTCTCTCGACAATCCATTATTACAAGACGCCTTCGAGCAGTTAGTGGTCAATGGAATGGATCGCCGGTATGCCTTGTCCCTCATCAAAAAGGTGGGCTTTGAACTGGGCGGTCCTGGAGTCGATACCCCGGATAAAATTTCAGATCTCCTGGCCAATGAGATCATGGATAGCCTGGAAATCATCTCCCCGTTGTCAGATATCAAGCGTGAAACTGCAGCGGGGACTGCTCAGGGGCCCAAACTGATCGCCTTGATTGGTCCCACGGGCGTGGGCAAGACCACCACGATCGCGAAACTCACCAGTGATGCGGTTGCGCGGGGTTTTAAAGTCGGGCTTATCAATCTGGATAGTCAGAAGGTTGGCGCCTTTGAACAGCTGGGGACGTATTCTAAAATTTTTAATGTACCCTTTCGATCAGCAGGAAGCGTGGATGACTTGAAGGCCGCCCTATCGGACTACCGGAGTTTGGACTTAGTCTTTCTGGATACGTCGGGGTGTTCGCAGAAGGATCCGGAATCCCTGAAAAAAATGCAGGAATTATTTAAGATCATGGACGGTTTGAGGAGCTTCCTCGTGCTTTCAGCCACGACTCGGGATGTGGAGCTTTACGAAATCGCCAGCCGATTCGCGGTGTTCCGCCCGGAGGGTTTAGTTATTTCCAAATTGGACGAGGCCAGTGTTTATGGTGCAATTTATAATGTTTTTCAGAAATCGAAATTGCCGCTACTCTACTTTACGACCGGGCAAAAGGTTCCTGACGATATTGAAGAGGCCACGCGGGAAAGAGTGGCTTCCTTGGTTATGGAAATATAATAGACGATAGTTTTTAAAGTCTGATAGAATTAAAAAACAGCGAGAATGATTCAGGAGCTAAAGTCCTCTTGGGGGTAGGCGAGGGATGAGTTTAAATCAGGGAATTCAAAAATATCGTGAGAACGTCAGAAAAGCGGCCACCGAAAGCGAGTCCGCCCGTGCGGAAAAAGCTGCGCTAGCCCGGGCCAAGAATAAAAAAATAGAAACACCCATCGTGGATCTCAAGGCGCAGGAAGAAGTGATCCAGGCCCAAGAGCTGGAGCGTCAGGAGGAAGAATTAAAAAAGGAACTTGTTCATGAGCTCGAGCTGGAAACCCAACAGGCGACCGAACTAGTCAAAGAAGACGTCTCTCCGGTGAACAGTACAAGGGAGAGATTAGTATTAGAATATGCTCCCCTCATCAAGTACATTGCCCAGAAGATCGCCGCCCGCCTGCCCGCCAATATAGAGTTGGACGATTTAATCAGTTCGGGCGTGATCGGTCTTATGGATGCCATGGAAAAATATGACTCCTCCCGAGACAATAAATTCAAAACCTACGCGGAATTTCGAATTCGAGGCGCGATTCTGGATGAATTGCGGGCGCAGGATTGGGTGCCTCGTTCGGTGCGGGAGAAAGCAAAAATTCTGGAGCGCTGTTTTTCTAAAATAGAACAGCAGCTGGGCAGACAGGCCACTGAAGAGGAAGTTTATGCTGAGCTTGGAATATCTCAGGCGGAGTATCATGAACTTTTGAATCAGGTGCGAAGTGTTTCGCTCCTTTCTTATGACGATGTTTCGCATTTTTCTAAAGCCGATAAGAGAGCCCTGCACGGTGCCGGAGAGAACGGTGTTAAGACTCCCACACCTTACAGTGAAGTGAACATCGCTTATATCAAGCGGATGATTTCCGTGGCGATTCAGGATCTGCCGGAGAAGCAAAGACTGGTGCTTTCACTTTATTATTACGAGGATCTGAACTTGAAAGAAATTGGTAGAGTACTTGATGTTACCGAATCCCGGGTAAGTCAGCTTCATACTCAGGCAATTGTACGGCTGAAAGCCAAGTTGAAGAATCACTGGGATGATTTCACGATGCTCTTTGGAGAGAAGGTATAGAAGGTATAGATGACCCGCTCTTAGCCTTGAATGGGGGGGCCAAGATAGGTTTTAGTCATTTCGGCGCAAAAATCTTGCACAGCCGCGGTCTCTTCCTCGTTCTTAATCAGAAACTCAACCCCCAGGCGATAAGAAAATGGCTGTGAAGTGATGATATGGCTGTTGGGGTTATGAATTTGGCACCATTTCACTTTTGCCGTAATTTCCAGAAAATGAGGTTTCTCGAAAGTGAGTAGAACTTCCTGCCCCGGATTTAAGGCTTCCTGGGAGTAGAGTCCCACGCCTTCCTGAGTGAGGTCGTTGAGGATCGCTCGGACTTCAATCCTGGGGAGTTGATCGTTTTCCAACGCCTCCAGGGAAAGAATTTGAATGGACGCGGCAATTCGCTTGAAATGGATATGGAGACGAGAATAGTCTCTTTCCTGCTTTTTAGCTTCGGCGATAGCGCGGAGTTTTTGAGACTTGTTTTGCCACATGCTGAACTGATGATCGGAACAAACCAGAGGAAAATTGAGGATTAACTTTAGATCTATAGAATCCGCCGGCTTAGGCGTTAAAAATGGAGGCCAAGGCTAAAGGCATAACGTCGATCCTCATAGGTTCCCACGTTGAGGCCCAGTTCTTCTCCGTAAGTCGCGAAATTCAATGTCAAAAATCTAAAATCTAAGCCCAGGCCCGCCGTAAAGTAACCCTGATTGAGCCCCAGTCGAGCGATAATGCTGTGCCAGCGGGTTTCCGCTCCGATGTGAATGAGTCGGAAAATACTTCCATCACGATTGTTGAGTATATCGGAAGCTTCAAGGGCCAAGGAGGTGTAAGTGAAGCTACCCCACACTGCTCGGGTGGCCGCTATTCCGACGCCGTAACTGCGAGGTTGGGTGACCGGGCCACTCGCAAAACCCAAGGGTAAGAGTGAAAGATTGCTGTAGTCGCCACCCAGGAGGTTCTGAATTGCCGCCCCCAGGGTGATGTCAAAATCCTTAATTTGCGTGAGCTGGTACGTGCCTCCGAAGTCGAAATCCACCATGGAGCCTTGCCCGGCTAGGCTGGTGAGGCTGGGACCTGATCCGGCGAGGTAGTCCATTAAGCTGTAATTCGGCGAGGTCGAGACGCGGTAACTGAGATGGGTGGTTAATCCAATGGCTAAGGCGTCGTCGTGGAGTAATTTATATCCCAAGGTTAAGGCGGGCCCGGCATCGGCGACGGCCCCTAAATTTAAACGATAGCTTTGGCGGAGGTTGATGTCGATTTGAACGCTGCTGAGCATTCCGAATGCCAGGGCGAATTTTCGCTCCCCCGTGGCGGCGAGATAGTAGGCGGGCGTGACCAGCTCAAAACGTTCATGCAGATTGTTTCCCGCCAAGTTTGCGATGGCATTGGAGGGATTGGCTGAGATGGCGCTCACCGCGTTGAGCGTCCGAGTATTTATATCAATGGGGGTCATTTCAATGAAGGTGAATTTGGAAGTGGGATTGGCGACCACCCGGGCGGGGTTACCAAAAAAATTATCGTCATAGAGGCCATTCGTAATTTTCGTACCCCCCATGCCGAAACTTCTGACACTTTGGTAGGGACGGGTGATTTGGTCCATGGCCAAAGCCACCGAGCAAAAAGAAGAATAAAAGGAATAAGAAGAGGAAGCTAATAAAAGCGCAAGGGTGAGACGTTTGTTAGATATTGAAATCATTTTTCTGCACCGATCTTAAGATTAATGAGCGTGTATCTGAATAGAGGGGAGCCGGCGGGAGTCCCAATGACTTGCCCTAAAATTCCTGAAGCCAAGCTAGATGTGGCGGAGCTGATCCCACCCGAAGAGGACATCGCGTTGATTCCAGATTGAATCTCACCGGCCGTGGCCAAGATCATTTGTAAACTCGGGGCCGTAGTGAGGGAGGTGGCCGTCGATAATGTAATTGCGGTGGCTCCATCAATGAGAGTAGCTCCTGCCGGGGGTTCGCATCCTGTTGTAGGTTGGGCGATCGTGGGAATTCCTTGGGAGAGTTTGCAGGCGGTTACGTCTGATACTAGGTTGGTTTGCTTGAGTTTGCCCACATTGTTGGTCGTGTCTACACTGGCATCCTCAGCCAGAATTTCAGCCATCAGGGTGGTGGCGGTGATGAATTTGATGAGTCCCTGGCTGCGTCCAGGTTCCATTTTCAGGCTTTTTTGATATGCGCCAAACAGTGCCGCCCGAGTAGGGTAGGAGGTGGGGGACGTGGTAGTCACGATGAGTGGGTTAGTCGTGGCGCTCGTCCTTAAAGTTCCCGCAAGCTGAGTGACTAAGGCCCCTGCATCGGTGCCACTTGCTAGTACAGTTGACATGAAAACGGCAAAGGTGATGCCATTTTGCGCCAGAATCTCAAAAGCGTCCTCACTATAGGCTTGGTTTAAAATGGCGGTCGAAGTGGAAAGCTCCAGTGTCCGGTATCTATCGGCGGCGCATTGGAAGTCGCCTAGGTCAAAACAGGCCCTGGCGGCCGCTAAGATGGCTACATCCCCTGAGGGTGTATCTAGCGAAGTAAAAGCGTTACAGCCTGTGCCAATAAGGACAAATGGAATGAGTATCGTCCGATATAATTTTACCATATGGGTTAATGGTAGGGGACGAATCCGACTTTGTAAAGTCCGGCGTAAAGTCCGGCGTAAAGTCTGGCGTAAAGTCTAGC
>Ga0315273_10010266_pt1 | contig 11933 bp, 18 predicted proteins | sample YL17G02_0_MG_FD_205753 | JGI IMG/M metagenome (GOLD analysis project Ga0315273, IMG submission 205753) | Sediment microbial communities from Yellowstone Lake, YNP, Wyoming, USA - YL17G02_0 | ecosystem: Environmental > Aquatic > Freshwater > Lake > Sediment | place: USA: Wyoming | collected... | reverse complement strand
ATTGTACTTTGATGAACGCCGGGAAGTTGAGATAGGTCTTGACGGATCTGCCGACAACAAAGTGTTTAACGGAAACATTGGTAATGCCTCGCACCAGAAGCTGTTTATTGACGGCGACAAGCAGGGCGAGTGGGATGTGGTTCCAGGTAATATACCAAAAATATAAAACTTAAAAACAAATGGCACAAAATACTCCAGATCCTTTCGTTGGCAACTGTGATAACAAGCCTAACGACGCTGAATGTATAAAAAAGAGGAAGACGATGCGTTTTATTATCATTGTGCTTTTGATTATTGTTGCGATTGGTTTTATTAATTTTTTGACAGGTAATAAATTATTTTTTAAACTAAAATGAACAAAAGACAATTAGCTAAAGGCACAAAAGTTGAAATGGAACACGCTGAAACCATAAAGAAATTTATGAAGAAAGGTGTGTCCGTGAAGCTCGTTGCCAAGCATATTGCCAAGGATCACCTCGAAGAAAGTCCAGACTACTATACTCAACTGGACAAAATAGAGGGAAAGTTTAAAAAAGCAAAAGCGAACAACAAAAAGTATAATAAGAAATGAGTGGATTTGGAGAAGTAATAAAGTCGGGAAACGGGAATACCCTTATCTTGACGGCGCTGATTGCGGCGGCGATTGCCAATGCACTGCCCACTCCTGCCGACGGCTTGTATTTTAATATGCAACAAAAAATAAAGGAACAGTTAAACAAAGGGGAAATTACTCCGAAAGAATACTGGACCAAGGACATATTGCATTACTACACTTTTACAGCCGGCTGGTACATTTTATTGATACTTCTTATTCTGGCTGTCGGTGGCAAGTACCAGACCAACTCGAAGATCCTTATTGTTTTAATAAGCGGTGGGTTTATCTTCGGTGTGTGGAAAAAGAACATTGAAAAAGATGAGGCTTTACAAAAGCTTCAACGAGAGAGTAAGAATTAATGGAACAGGGAGAAAACACTCAAGGCACCGGCGAACCAAGTATGGTTTGGATATTTGTAAAGATAGCTGTGGTGATCTTGGTTGTAATTCTGGGAATAAAATACTTTAGTGAAAAGCGTCAGTCTGGCGAAGAAGAAAGTTTTGTTGAGCGTAAAAAGACAAAACCAAAACCTCGTAAAAAAAAGAAAAAAGATGATTGATGATAAAATAGAATGTAAAGGCGGTGTCACTTTCTTGAAAATTGATGTGTTCGGCGAAAGCAGTCACCTCAATCCTTTTCGGATAAACACAAACCAAATTCGCTACATCAGAAAATACACTGATATGAAAGGCGATGGCTGGGCGGTAATAGTTGGGGATAAAATGTATCCGACAAGGGATCTTAATTTCGACGATGTTGAGATTGGCGATGTCATTAAAATTGGCAACACTGAATTTGAATGTGCGACAACCACGAGTTTGACCGAAAAAGACAAGTATAAGACCTTGATTAATTATAACAACATTCTCTACACCAGAAAATACTTCAAAAAAGATAACAAATTTGATAGTAACATTGTAGAAAGTTCGGATAATTTGGATAAATTTGCTCTTATTACTGTTGATGAGAGAGTTATTCCTTTAATTAACGAAGTGGAAAGCGATGTTAGATCAAACAATGAGTCTGGAAGTTCCCGAGAGGGCACACCAGCAACGGCTTAAAATATGTGAGGGTTGTCCTCTACTGCTCCGTGCCGAGGGGCAAGCTATGACTACCGTTAGATGCGGTGATTGTGGCTGTTTTGTTTATGTAAAGTCTGGATTAAAAGATTTCACCTGCCCACAAGGTAAGTGGTAAAAACATAGATATGCAACCATCAAAAACGATATTAGTCCTTTGGGGAACATTCCTGGTTCTTGGGATAATCGCATTCTCTTATCAAATCCACCATACAAGAATACTTTTAAAAAACTTAAATAACCAATAATGGCAGACATAGCATTAGTAACAAACGTAACCGATCCAGCAGTATTGCTAAGTAAACGTAACTTTAACTTTGATGCAGAGGGTTACAAAACACTTATAAAGGAGTTAATTCGCCTGGACGTTCCTATTCTTGAAGTGGGAACATCATCAATCGGAAAGTCATACTCTATCCGTGAGTTTATGGAGGAGTGCGGGATAGCTGGAACATTCCTGTTTGTTGGTACCGAGAAGTCGGAGTTTATTGAGGGTATTCCAAACCTAAGAAACATTGAAAAGGGCCAGGCAAGATTTGAGTATTTAAAGCCATACTGGTTCCCTGTTGAATCTGAAATTAAAGACAGATTAAAAAAAGGTAGATTACAACTTGAGCAAGATACTAAAATAACATTTGCCGATCAGAAAATCGGAACATTTAAAACAATCAAAGAATTATGGACTGCCTGCCAAAGAAACTATCCATTAGTTGAAACGCTTAAAACGGCACTATTGTCATTTAAGAGAACTGCGGATGAGCTAAAAGCGTCCACAGCCCTAACTGCTGAAGAGCGTGAAAGAGGCGATAAGAAAAGTCAGCTCGGAAAATACATATACGAAGACGCGTTACTTTACCTTTCAACATTACAGGGTTACGGAAATTTCTGGTTGATACTTGATGAGATTGATAAAGTTGAGAAGCAGGAGAAAGATAAATACGCACCACTATTACATATTGTTCGTGAACGCGAATTAAAAGGATGGAAGCTTTCTGGAATGCGTGAGTTCCCAGAATACGACATTAAAAATACGCCTGATTTTCCTAAACGTATCATTAGGCTTAATGCAGCTCTTGAAGATCCAAACGCCTCTGTTACCGACACGCGTATTATCGGTATAGCCAACGACCTGGACAACATTCAAAAAGAGTCGCCGGCACTATATCGTCGTTTCGTAAAAATTATTATTAGAAAATCATTATACTCTGAGCGAAAAGCTACGGCGTTCTCTCTTGCCGAGAGTGATAGCACAGACAAAGGAAAGACGGTTGGATTTAACTGGGCGTCTTGGTATGAGTCGTCAAGACAATCCGTACATAATTGCGTTATCGCAAAGCCTATCCGTGCTGTTGTTAATGGAAAAGTAAAAACTATTGGGATAGGGGAGAATATGGCTACCATTGAGGATAAACTCGTTGGTTTACCGCTTACCGAAATGAACTTGCAGTGGACTCTTGGTTTCCTGCCAGACATATTGTTTCCAGGAAGTATGCCTGTAAATGTTAAGCACAAGGTAAGAAATGCTATCGTTGATAATTTTAACGCTACTAACGATCCTTTTGAATCCTTGTTTTTCAAAATCGTTGCTGATAATTTCCACTACGAATACTGGAAGTCGTTATTAGAGTGTGTGTACACTCAGGTTGATGACAAAGGAGAAGAGGGGTTTGTTGACACAGGCGTAGAGTCTAAAATTCAAGGATTGTTTAATGATTATGGTTTGACCAGAGATACATTTAACAACCCAGATATAAAAGGCGTTGATAATTTATTAGCTTACTACCAGAAAGAATTAAATGCGGCTGATAAAAATTACGCCGATCACACTTTAGGTCAAGGAAAAGGAACTAAAGGAAAAGGAACAGCCGGCAGTAATCTACTAAAAACAGCCGACGACTCAGTGGCGTTTGGTGATCTTATGGTAATGGCGTCATTGATTGACGATAAGCCAACTATGTTTACCAGAATGTTAATGAGTTCTATTCCTTTTATGCAGACCAGGATGTTCGCGTCATCGCCTTACGTTCCTTTTGAGGCCGCACAACAATTAATAGCAACACAGAACAAAGGGCTGATTAATTTTGTTGAAACAGTATCAGGTAAATCATTTACCAAAGAAGAAGAAGCGAAACAAGCCGCAGCGATAGCGTTTGCTCTTGTAGAGCCGTACAAGCCTTACATTGTTAAGTATGGTGTTGGCGCCAGTGGTAAAGACATTCAGGATATTGTAGATGGCAACTACAAAAACATTATACCGAGGATTACAGAAGTAGTTGAAGATGTTATAAAAAACAATCCAGCGATTATTGATAACGGATTAGCCGGTAATATCAGTGCACGACAAGGTGAGTTGAAAGAGAAATACTTTAACTCTATCGCCAGCGTTAAGCTAATTGAGAAAGAAGTTTACTCTAATCTTCCTGGAGAGCCTTTTGAAATGCTGAAGAATAGCTGTAAAGCCGATGGTCTTACCGCCGAGCTGAAAGCAGAGATCACGGAGTATTGTAAGATGTTCCCTTATCAAATGAAAATGCTTTCTACGTTAATCCCTGCCACAAAAGAATATGCTGGTATGGCCGATTACATTGTTGAAGAATTTGAAAAATATAAAGGATCTGGAAGCCGTATTGATTTTGTAAATAGTGTAAAATAATCCGTTTAGGTTATGATGGACAAAAAAGATAAGCGGGTTCAAAAGCAAATGGGGATAACCGACAAGGTTATTGCTGATATTTTCGCAAAGAGTGGAAACTTAACCGAGGAAGAGTTTACGATACTCAAACAAAACGCACAGGATAATGTTCTGGGCAGATATGTTGATTCGTTAAGAGCCGCGGAGAAAAAGAGACCATTGAGAACTGCTATTTATGTTGCCCAATACACCAAGAGTCATCCGCACATTACTACTGTCCAGAACGTAATTGATTACCATACGCATTATTTCAATTACTATATGGACTCAATGAAAAATGTTGAGCAGATAAATTTTGAAATAGAGCGAGCAAAAAGATTATTGTTTGAGGGAGATTTGGAGCTGTCTTTAAAAGTCGAGTTCGACATTCAGTATTACAGAGAGAAAGACCTTTATAAAAAGCCAACATTTTATTCGTATTTTAATTATTCCACGGTTGATCTTAACGGCAACTATTCCCACCACATAGCTATACCAGCAACACAATCTCGCCTCACTGATGATGAGGTAAGAATTATTATGAAGCACGAGTGGGGCCACATTCGCCAAGGTCATTGCAGGATAATGGGTAACGACCAATTTGATAGCCAGTACAACAATCAGGCAATGGATATTTCTATCAACTCTGGTATGACCGAGGAAGAAAAAGAACTGCTATTCGTCGCTCTCAGAAAAATGACAGACGATCCTAAAGCGTGTCCTTGTATGGATCTTATCAGCCCAAGAGGAGAGGGTGGGCTTGGAGTAGACTCTTATATTTCTCCTACCGCCTGGGTAAGAGCCGTGAATGTTATTAAAGCGTATTACAACAAACAGAAACAGGAAAGTGGCGAAGAGGAAGAGGAAGAAGAGGAAGAACAACCACCAATATCAAGCGATATAGCTGTTGGAGATTATGTTTATGTTGCCGGCACTAAGCCTGAAGTTTACGGAGAGGTTATTGATATTGACGCCAACGGCAAAGCAACATATAAAGAGTTTACCGACGAGGAATGGGAAGCCATCAAGGAAGAAAATAGGTAGTTAAAAAATTATAATACTAAAAATAAATTGACATAAATTTGTAGTTCTAACGATTGTATGTTATATTTGTGAATCAATAAAACTTATTAAAATGGCTATCGAAAAACAAGCAGACGTAAACGATTTACAAAAAGCGGTATTTGGGAAAAAAAGCCCAACGTGTAAAAACCCTAAAGGGCCGCCTCCTCCTGACGTTAAGGTTGTGCCTCTTGATGAAGAAGATGAAGAGGAGGAAGAAACTGATGGCGAAAAAGAGGGGGAGAACGAAGAAGAGTCAGAGGAAGAATCGGAGTCTGAAGGGCAGGGTAAGGGTAAGGGCAAAGGCAAGCCGAAAAAGGGCGAGAAAAAAGTAGAGCCTGGAGAAAAAGAAGAGGGCGAAGATGGGGATAAAGAAGATGGTGAGGACGAAGAAGCCGGCGATAAAGAAGATGGCGATAAAGGAGAAAAAGGCGACAAAGAAAAAGGGGAGAAAGGTGATAAAGGCGATAAGGACAAAGGCGATAAAGGCGACAAAGACGGCGACGAGGATGGTAGTGGAGATAAGGATGGAGATAAAGACGGAGAAAAAGGAGATAAAGACGGAGATAAAGACGGGGATGGCGATAAAGACGGGGATAAAGATGGCGATGGCAAGGACGGGGATAAGGACGGGGATAAGGGTGGCACCGATGGAACTCCTGGCCAGGACGAGAGCGATAAAAGTGACGGCAAGGATGGTAAGGATGGAAAGGGTGGCAGAGGCGACAAGCCTGATTTTGATAGCGTAGATCTTGATGCTGTTGATAGGCAGATTGACGAAATGATTGAAAGAAAAAAGGCTCACGACTCACAATTTAACGAATGCGGAAGTGTTATTGCCAGGGAAGAAAATCATTCTATGAGTGGCGTTGATAAAGACGACGCTAACATTGCTGAAAAAATAGCGAGAGATAAACTTCAAGCGGAAATAGAGGAAGCTGCGGCCAGGCAAAAAGACAATAGCGTATTTAATACTGGGAAATATCAGAAAGCTGGCACTGGAACTGGTGCAGGACAAGGACCGAAAGGAAGCATTATTGTTATTGCCGAAAGAGAGCCAGAGTTCCTTGATAAAATGGTGGACTTCGCTGAGAAAGATTGGGAGAGAGAGCGTGCAAAGAAAGATACCGACTGGGTTTATACTTCGGCTTATGATGATCTAACATTCAAGGCTACTCCAAAAATAAGTGTTCCCAAGAAATCAATTTATATTATTGTTGACGTTTCTGGTTCTATGGATAGCAATGTTGATAAGAACGGAACATCCGTGCTTGAATATGTTATCGGATACTTACCGCTTATAGCCTCCAAGTTTGTTGGAGAGGTTTGGTGGGTTTCGTCTGGCATTCTTCATTGGAACAAAAAATCTAAATACTATATGGAAAACCCAGAGAACGAAGCTATATCTAATTTAGCAGACTTCTATGGAAAGACTGGAATTGAAATGGCTGAATTTTATCAGGGCGATATTCAAGAAGCCTTTGGAGCAGGACACGGAACGACATTCCATAAAGATCTTGGACGCATCCAAAGAAGAAGAGAGGAAGAAAAGCACAACGCACCTATTATAGCTCTTACAGACGCCTTTATTGACACCACAGCCGTTAGATACGAGTGGCCAACTGGATCTGGTATAAAGATTGACGGCAAACTTCCGCCGGCTACTTATATGATGTGTTTTGACGAGGGTGTTAAGTACCTGAAAGAACATTATTCTGAGATCGATGCCGATGGAGATTTCCTGGGAGTTGAAAAGAATATCCAGGTGTATAACCTAAGTAAAGAAGATAGGTTTCATAAAAAGACAATCTAAAATCAAAAAGGTAGTCAAATTTATATTCGTTGTCGTATCCGTAATTTTCTTTACGGTATTTTCTATAATAGTTTTTGTTCTCGGTAAATCGGCGAAACTTGTTGTGTGGATATTTTCTCTACCAAAGAAGATTAGCGAGAAATTCAAAAAGAAACCCGAAAAATAAATTATTATTTTTTTACCGGTTCGATAGACATTAATACTATTGCTACTAATGCTGTGATGGCACCAACAGTAAAGTCCTTTTTAATAATTGCGTAAGCACCAAGGTAAATTGCTTGATTGTTTTACTTCAGTAATTTTTTGTTTAATCACCTTTCCCGGCTCTTCATCGTCTTTAAGGAAAACGAAGTTACTTTCATCGCCAGGGATCTCAATTTTAGTTCCGTGTTTCTTTCCGAAGTCCACTATGAAAGACTCTGCATCATATTTCAGTTTATTCGTACACATAGGATTTGCCTTACATCCGTCTTTACGCGATTTGAACTCTGCGTATTTATCGAGAGGGAGTGGGTACGTTTCGTTTAATATGAATAGGTTTTTTACTTGCATTTATTATCTTGCTGTACGAGAATGATATTTACAACCTTGTTTGCCACCAACTTTCTTTGCACTACCGACAACGCTACCAGCTTTGCTACAAGCTTTCTTTGAACCCTTAGATCCTTTATCGCAAGACTTTGAAGCTAACTTCGCTGCGGATTTACGACACGAGTCGCTCGGTTTAAAAATAGACAATAGTAGGCTACCTACTTTTTTGTCTGCTGTTTTGCGTTGCATTGCCATAGCTTACAATTTTTAGTTTGTACTCATTGATTGAGTTGTTCCTTTTGCTGGAGCAACTGAAACTTGACCAGACGCAACCATATCAGCTACTTTTTTCTGAACTGGGCTTACCGGTTTTGACGCTGGCTTCTCTTCTTTTTTTGCGGCTTCAGCCGCTAAAGCATCAGCTTTCTTTTTTCTTTTGTAGAAGAAAATCATTAACCCGATCACCAGGGCTGCGATGCCTACGATAATCATTATTTTTACGTTCTTTGACATTGTGTTTTGTATTAATTTGACTTGACAAATTTTGTCTTGTCAGTTTTTGACAACTTAAATTGCTTGACTAAATCCTGTAAATCCAGGTATCGGCGTTCCTATATCCCAAACAGAGATCGCTAACGGAACAACGATAATAATAAGCATAAGAAAAATAACAATGATAATTTCGTTATCGATTGCAGAAGATTTCTTTACTGTATTTTTTACTTCTTTAGCCATTTTAAAACTATCCGTTTACCTGACCTCTTTTCCAGGCTTTAGAGATAATGTAAATGATCAAGAAAAGGAATAACATTGAGATAGCTATTGCTACTGCTTGTTTCCAGATCGGTTGTTTTGCTTCTACGGGAGTTGTGTCCATTTTATTTGTTTTAAGATTTTAAAAAAAGGGTGGTTGTTGGCCACCCTCTATGGTTATTGAAAATTAATTATTTTTAAGCTGATGCTACCAAAGGTGTCTTTACTTTAGACATACATCCCCATACCCACTTTGATCCGTCCCAATACTCTGCCCATTGGCCACCCTTATTGGTACAGTCTTGCCTTGGCGTATTTTGTGTAGGGTTTACTGGATTTACACCAACAGATGCGATGCCGCGAAAAGACGATATAGTAGCAGTATCACTATCTAAAATAATTCTTCCTTCTCGGCAAGACATTACGCCATTTGCTTTTGTGCATATACCTTTTTGTTTACCGGTTCCGCAAGGGCATTCTCCTGCTTCTGCGCTATACAATTTCCCCGTAGGACCTCTTGAAACACCAGCTCTACGAGCATAATTGCTTTCGCTTACTTCAAAACCAGCGTATCCGCTTTCATTCAGTTGATCTCCCCACATTCCATCACCGGGGATCATAATGTTTGAGTTGAATGAACTTTCGGTGGCTTTCTTACGGAAGAAGAAATACCAAATTACTACTACGGCAACTACTATGCCTATAATGATCCAATGTTTTTTTTCTAATTTCATTTGTCAGGTTTTTTTAGTTATTAATCAGTGCTTAAAGGACAAGGTAGAGGTTTATCGTGGACCATACCGTCGCCACCAATCCAATTACAATATCTTATTCCGCTTGCACCAGTGGTTACCCAAAATCTTGCGTCTGTTGATCCTTTATTCGGAACAGAAACTCTACCGCTTTTATTAATTCTCCAGTTACTTTCGCTAACATCTTTACCGGTATAACCAGATCCGAAGCCAGATACTAAATTAGTTCCAAGCGAATTTGCCTTTGCACCAACGTAATTGTTGCTGTTTATTTCGCCGATTCCGTCGTACCCGCTATCTCCGATTAACGGTAAGCCGTAAGAACTTTCAGATGCTTTTTTGCGGAAGAAGAACCAATATACAAGGAATAGAACAACTACTCCACCGATGAGCATAGCCCAATGTTTCTTTTCAAATGTCATTTTAGTCAGGTTAATGATTAACAACTGCAAATCTAACGCAAATGAGAGGTATAACAAAATTGAAATACGGAAATTTAGTGAACGAATGCCGTTCACCTATTGGGTTATTAACAATCTGTTTGTTAATTGCTTACTTAGACATAATTCTACGGTGTTTTTCCTTGGCGTCGTACCTTAAATGACATAGCTGGCACCAGGCTCGTAATCGGTCAATTTTTACATCGTGATTGGTTTCATCGTGGTCAAGGTGAGCTACTGTCAGGACGACCTTTACTTCTTTGGGATTATCCACATACTTGCCTTTTTTGATCTCGTAGGTTATCGGCTGTTGCTCGGCTTCGCCTTTTGATGCGAACCACCTGGTCTTGCCTTGGAATTTGACTGCCCAGACTAACTGCCCATTACGGAAGCCACAATCCTCGCATTTATCTCCTGCCCGTTCTAAAACAGCAGGACGGATCTCGGTTTTCCACGTCAACGGGTATCTGTCGTAATTTATAGGCATTATTTAGCTGTACTGAATACAAGCTCTGGCTTGGGCGCTACGTTTCTAACAATACGCTTCCGCTTCTTTTTTGGTTTTTCTATTTCCATTTTTTTATGATATGCTATCTTGCACATTTTCTCCAGGGCGTCCATCGCCTCTTTGTCTTTAAAGAACTCTGGCGAGGCGTTGATGTGAATTATTTTATCCGTGTACTCTCCCATTATCCTTTATGTCTTGGAATACCGAGAATGATATTTGTACGATCTATTTCCGTTCCCCAAATATGCAGCTCTTTATACATCTTTTGGAATAACACTACATCTTTTGCGAATTTACCTCTGTCGATAATCTCAAGGATGTTTCCTATCTCGTAGGCTTTCGCTAATACCTCGTCTCTCTCGATTGGATCATCAGACAAATTCCTGCTGTCGTCAAAAAATTGGTTTTCAAAATGCTCGAAGAAGTCAATGGTGATCTGGGCATATCCCAGCTTCGGATCGTCGGCGAACCCACAAAGGGTTTTTATGTTTTCCGTGTTGTGCATTAAATATAGGCTTTTATGTATGAGTTCATCATATCAGTGTTCAGGAACGAAAACTTCTCGGTAATATAGTTTTTCGCGTGCTCACTTATTTTATGTCGGATCTCCAGGCTGTCCACTGCACTCCTCACGCTGTCCAGAAAGGTTTTCTTTTGACCGCTTAATAAAATATGAACATCTTTTTTCAGTAAATGATTGTACGGGTATTCGTTCATTGATACCATTGGGATATTAAACACCCCGAACTCCAGTATTTTATAATACGTTCTGTGGAACACTTGTTTCTTAACAGGGATTATCGCCAGGTCGGGATTCATATTCCAAATGATCTTGTAATACTCGGTCAAGTCGTTGTACGGAACCCTGATATAATTAATGAACCTCAATGGGTTTTTGTTTTCAAATAAAATGGAGTTGCCCAGAACGTAAATCTTCGCCTCTGGTACTCGCACCATTACGTCGTTAATGGTATCCCTGAAAGAATTAATGTCGTCATAGTCGTCGGGATCTGACATAAGGACTATTCGGAACTTTCCGTCTTTATCTTTTGCTCTTTCAGATTTTCTATCAATGCCCTCAAGCTGAAAAGGAGAAAGCAAGTTCGGTAGAATAAATGTTTTTATTGCCAGACCGATCTTTTTCTTGTAGAAATCTTGGGTAATAAAATCGGGATACGTTGAGAAGTCCACCAGGCGTAAGTTGCTTTCCAGGTTGCGTTGTTTCTCAATGGTAAATCTCTTTGCTGTATAGTTGTTCGGGTTAAGGGCGTGATAGTTTCTGTCCATATCCATAGAGATCTTAACCTTTGGGTTAATTGCTCGTATCTGGTCAATGACTGGTTTTAAATTCTGTCCGTTTGCGGCGAACACAATGTAGTCGGCCCACTTAATAAGTTCTGGCACAAGTTTAATGTTGTAGTCATCGATTGTTTTTTGATAATCGTCAGGGAGGATCTGATTTATGATTGTGTTATACCTGCCGGTTTCTTTTAATTCAAGTGCCGGGAGTATCATCCTGTAAAGCCCTTGCTTATTAAGGATTGGCGAAACGAATAGAATGTTCCTGCCCACATTTATCAACAACTCGGGATAACGCTCATTAACAGAGAGCTTGGTGTTGTTCACCCTTTCCATTAGTTTTTTTATAGCTTCCATTCTTTTATCATTAAATTTATTATTTGTGAACCGAGTCCTCCGTCTGTGTATCCAAGTTTTTGCCTTGTTATGT
>Ga0315273_10010265_pt1 | contig 11933 bp, 9 predicted proteins | sample YL17G02_0_MG_FD_205753 | JGI IMG/M metagenome (GOLD analysis project Ga0315273, IMG submission 205753) | Sediment microbial communities from Yellowstone Lake, YNP, Wyoming, USA - YL17G02_0 | ecosystem: Environmental > Aquatic > Freshwater > Lake > Sediment | place: USA: Wyoming | collected... | reverse complement strand
GAACCACCAGATGTCGGGGGCACCCGAGTCCTCCTGCTCCTTCCCCGTCAGGAAGGTCGGCCGGCGAAAGATGGGATGCGCACGGCGGAGCGCGATCAGCCGCTTCGTGAAGGTCAGGAGCTCCCGGGACCGCTCGCCGAGCTCCCAGTCGAGCCAGCTGATCTCGTTGTCCTGGCAGTAGGCATTGTTGTTCCCCTTCTGGGTGCGGCCGATCTCGTCGCCTGCGAGCAGCATCGGCACCCCGTGGGAGAGGAGGAGCGTTGAGAGGAAGTTGCGCACCTGCCGGTCGCGCAGGGCGTTCACGGCGGGGTCGTCCGTCTCTCCCTCGACGCCGCAGTTCCACGAGCGGTTGTCCGTGGTGCCGTCCTGGTTCGCTTCGAGGTTTGCCGCGTTGTGCCGATCCTCGTAGGAGACGAGGTCGCGCAACGTGAACCCGTCGTGCGCTGTGACGTAGTTGATCGATGCGAACGGCCGCCTCCCGTCGGACTGGTAGAGGTCGCTCGACCCGGTGAATCGCTGGGCGAAGGCTGCGACGGCGCTGCGGCCACGCCAGAAGTCCCGCATCGTGTCGCGATACATCCCGTTCCACTCGGTCCAGAGGACGGGGAAGTTGCCGACCTGGTAGCCGCCCTCACCGACGTCCCACGGCTCTGCGATCAGCTTCACCTGGGAGAGGACCGGATCCTGGTGGATGATGTCGAAGAAGGCCGAGAGGCGATCGACGTCGTGGAACTCGCGGGCGAGGGCCGAGGCGAGATCGAAGCGGAAGCCATCGACGTGGCACTCGAGCACGAAGTACCGCAGCGAGTCCATGATCAGACGCAGCACCGAGGGGTTGACGGGGTTGAGCGAGTTCCCGGTGCCCGTGAAATCCTTGTAGTAGCGCGGCGCGTCGGGCATCGTGCGGTAGTAGGCGTAGTTGTCGACGCCCTTGAACGAGAGAGTCGGCCCGAGGTGGTTGCCCTCGGCCGTGTGGTTGTAGACGACGTCGAGGATCACCTCGATCCCGGCCCGGTGCATCGCCTTCACGAGCCCCTTGAACTCCCTCACCTGCTCCCCTTGGGTCCCAGTCGCGGCGTAGCCGGCATGCGGAGCGAGGAAGCCGATCGTGGAGTACCCCCAGTAGTTCGTCAGGCCCCGCGCCTGGAGAAAGTGCTCGTCGGCGATGTGGTGGATGGGAAGCAGCTCGACCGCGGTCACGCCGAGGTCGACGAGATGCGAGATCGCAGCGTCGGAGGCGAGCCCGGCGTAGGTGCCCCGTAGCTCGTCGCGCACGCCCGGCATCTGCTGGGTGAATCCCTTCACGTGCACCTCGTAGATGACCGTCGCGTCCCACGGACGCCGCAGCAGCTGGTCGCCTTCCCACTCGAACGACTCGTCGGTGACGACCGACTTCGGAATTGCCGCGGCGTCGTCACTCGTGTCGATCACGAGGTCGTCACCGTCCGCGTAGGCAAGCGTGCGTCCGCGGTCCCACAGCACGGGTCCCTCGATCGCCTTCGCGTACGGGTCGATCAGCAGCTTGTGCGGGTTGAAGCGGTGCCCGCGCTCGGGGGCCCAGGGGCCGTAGACCCGGTAGCCGTACCGCTGTCCCGGACCGACACCCGGGAGGTAGCCGTGCCAGTTGTGCGCCGTATGGCGAGGGAGCTCGTACCGGGTCTCGACGTCCTCGCCGTCGAAGAGGCACAGCACCACGCGCTGAGCGTTCTCCGACGTGAGGGAGAAATTGGTGCCGCTCCCGTCCCAGGTCGCACCGAGCGGGAAGGGGTCTCCGGGCCAGGGTCGCATCGCGGCACCCTAGCGGGCGAACGCTAGCCTGCCGCCTCCGCAGAGCGCAGGCCGCGGTACGCCCACACCGACAGAACGAACGCGGCGAGCAGTGGGAGGCCGAACCCGAACGCGACACGGGACGGATCGCCGGCCAGGAGGCCGCGACCCGCCTCGAGCGCGTAGGTGACGGGATTGAACCGTGCCACCGCGTGCAGCGTGCTCCCGAGCAGCGCCAGCGGCACGTAGACAGGAGCGATGAAGAGGATCAGGAACACGGGCATCTGCATCAGCGGGCCCGCCTGGATCGTCCGCAGCCGCATGGCGATGCCGGCCGACCAGAGAAAGCCGCAGAGGTTCATGATCAGCGCGAGCGAGTAGAGCGCCACCACGTCGACGGGGCCGCCGCCCACCTGCATCCCGGCGGCAAGGGCGATCGTGGTCAGAAGCGTCGCCGTGATGCACCAGCGGAGCATGGCCGCGAGGCAGTAGCCGACAACGATCCCGGTTCGGTTCGGCGCCGCCAGCATCAGGCGGCGGGCGAAGCCCCCCTCGAAGTCCCGCGCGATGCCGAAGCCCGTGAAGACACCGCCGAAGGCCGCCGACTGGAGCAGGGCGAAGACGAACTGGAACGCCGTATAGCCGTTCGGGTAGTCGAACCCGGGCGTGTTCTGCACCTGCGAGAGCCCGCCGGCGAAGGCGACGAAGAAGAAGAGCGGGAACATCAGCGACGGTACGAGGAGCGACGGCGTCGTGATCACGTTCTTCAGCGTCCGCCAGGCGACACCCGAGGCAACCGGCCAGACGCTCATGTTCGCTCCAGCCTCCGCCCGAGCGCCCAGCTCGCCGCAGCGAGCGACAGGATGGCCAACGTAGTGGCAATCCCGAAGCCGAGCGCCAGCGCCTGTGTGTCCCAACCCGTGATGACAAGGCTGCGAACGCACTCGATCAGGTACGAGACCGGGTTGATCGAGGCGAGGAACCGAAACCAGTCGACGGCGATCAGGTTGCGCGGCGTGTTCATCGAGGAGATGAACAGGAAGACGAAGAGCACGGGGAAGAGCCCCTGGATCGACTCGCCCGATCCGGTTCGGAGTGCCAGAAACGAGCCGAGCGCCCCGAACCCGACTGCGACGAGCGCAGCGTAGACGAGCAGCAGCGCGATTCCTGCCGGCCCCGCGGCGAACCGGACGCCGAGCAGGAGCCCGACCGAGATGTAGAACACCGCCTGGAGCACACCGAGCACGACGATTCCGGTGATCTGACCCGCGAGCAGAGCAGAGCCGCGCACGGGGGTCAGCGAGAGGCGCGAGAAGAACCCCGTCTGGATGTCGCGAGCGAGGTCGGTGCCGGCGTTCATCGTCGAGAAGAGGGCGCCCTGGATGAACGGGACGGCCAGCGCGAAAGCGAGGAACGAGTCGGTCGGGAAGCCCGGCAGCTCGGTCGACGCCTTGAGCCCGCCCGAGTTCAGCAGCAACAGCGCGACGGGAAGGACGAGCGGCGGAATCGCGCTCGCGGGCTGGCGCGCTGTACGCATGATCGAGCGCCGGGCGAGGGCGCCGATCTGCGTCGGCAGGGCGCTCATCGTGACGCCGCCTCGTCCTCTCCGGTCGCGGCGCCCTCGAGCGTCCGCCCGGTCTTCGCCAGGAAGACGTCGTCGAGCGTTGGTGCCCGCAGCTCGACGTCGTCCACGACGACGCCGTCCGCGTCCATGGCGCGGATCACGTCCACCATGCCGATGCCGTCGCGCAGGCGGACGGCGAGGTCGCGTCCGTCCCCGAGCCTCTCGCCGAAGCGGGTCAGCAGCGCGAGGATCCGCGGCCCGTCTTCCTCGCGGCAGGGAATCACGTGAATGGACGGCCGACCGATCTCCTCCTTCAAGGCGGTGGGTGTTCCCTCGGCGACGATCTTGCCATGGTCGATGATCCCGACCCGGTCGGCGAGCACGTCTGCCTCCTCGAGGTACTGCGTCGTCAGGAATACCGTCACGTTGTCCTCGCGCGCCAGCCGGGCCACCTCCTCCCAGAGCGCCGTGCGGCTCTGCGGGTCGAGCCCGGTCGTCGGCTCGTCGAGGAAGAGGATGCTGGGCCGGTGGACGAGCGCGAGCGCGAGGTCGAGGCGCCGCTTCATCCCTCCCGAGTATCCTCCGACCTTACGGTCGGCGGCGTCGGTGAGTCCGACCCGTTCGAGGAGCTCCTCTTGCCGCGGCTTGCGCTCGGCCTTCGGGATCGCCTGCAGCATCGTCTGCAACCGCAGGTGGTCGCGCCCCGTCAGGAGCGGATCGAGCGCTGCCTCCTGCAGCGCCGCGCCGATCACCGAGCGCACCTTCGGCCCGTCCTTGCGGACGTCGTACCCGCCGACGCGAGCCGTGCCGGCGGTCGGGGGCAGCAACGTCGTCAGCATCAGCACGGTCGTCGACTTGCCCGCGCCGTTCGGGCCGAGGAAGCCGTAGATCTCGCCGGGAGCGACGTAGAGGTCGATGCCGTCGACGGCGCGCGGCCCCTTCCTGAACTCGCGGACCAGCTTCTCGACGACGATGCTGTTGTCGCGGGTCATCGCGTCAGCCTACTGGCGGGCAGAGGCTTCAGCCTCTGCCCGGGGTATCGGCCGAGAAACCCGGGGGAGAGGCTGAAGCCTCTCCCCGCCTCTCCCCGCCTCTCCCCGCCTCTCCCCGCCTCTCCCCGCCTCTCTCCGCCTCAACGTCTCGCCCTTCCGTCACCCCGGCACGAGCCAGATCGTGGCGAGCGGCGGCAACGTCACGCGGGCCGAGAACGGCTGCCCATGGAGGGGCGAGGCCTCTGCCGTGATCCCGAGCCCGTTGCCGACGTCAGAGCCCGCGTAGAAGCGAGAGTCCGTGTTGAGCACTTCCACCCAGCGGCCGCCGACGGGCAACGGCAGTCGCCAGTCCTCCCGCACGATCGGCGAGAAGTTGACGACGCACACGAGGGGGGCGCCGTCGGTCGCGAACCGGGCGAACGCGATCACGTTCTCGTCCCGCGCATCGCCGACGAGCCAGGCGAACCCCTCCGGCCGGAAGTCGACCTCCCACAGCGCCGGTTGCGCTCTGTAGGTGGCGTTGAGGTCACGCACGGCTGCTCGGACGCCCGCGTGGTCGGGGTCCTCGAGCAACGGCCAGTCGAGCGAGCGCCCTTCCGACCACTCGCCCCACTCGGCGAGCTCACCGCCCATGAAGAGCAGCTGCTTCCCGGGATGGGCCCACATCAGCCCGTACAGCGCCCGCAGCGTCGCGAGCTGCTGCCAGCGATCGCCCGGCAGCTTCGAGAGCAGCGAGCGCTTGCCGTGGACGACCTCGTCGTGGGAGAACGGCAGGACGAAGTTCTCGTCCCAGGCATAGACGAGCGAGAAGGTCAGCTCGTCGTGATGGAACCGCCGGTGCACCGGCTCGTGCTCCGCGTACGAAAGCGTGTCGTTCATCCAGCCCATGTTCCACTTGAACGTGAACCCGAGCCCGCCCATCGAGGTCGGGCGCGAGACACCGGGCCAGGCGGTCGACTCCTCCGCGATCACCGCCACGCCGGGCTCACGGTCATGGAGCACCTCGTTCAGCTCCCGCAGGAACGAGACCGCCTCGAGGTTCTCGCGGCCGCCCTGCTCGTTCGGCATCCACTCGCCCGACTCGCGCGAGTAGTCGAGGTAGAGCATCGAGGCGACGGCGTCGACGCGCAGCCCGTCGGCGTGGAACTCGCGCACCCAGTAGAGGGCGTTCGCGAGCAGGAAGTTCCGCACCTCGTGGCGTGACAGGTTGAAGATCAGCGTGCCCCAGTCGGGATGCGCGCCACGACGGGGATCGTCGTGCTCGTACAGCGCCGTGCCGTCGAACCGGGCGAGCGCCCACTCGTCCCGCGGGAAGTGCGCGGGCACCCAGTCGAGCAGCACACCGATGCCGGCGGCATGGAACGCGTCGACGAGCGCTCGGAAGTCGTCCGGGGACCCGAAGGTCGACTGCGGGGCGAAGTACCCGCTCACCTGGTACCCCCACGACGGCGCGTAGGGATGCTGCATCACCGGCATCAGCTCGACGTGGGTGAAGCCGAGCTCGGCCACGTACGGAACGAGCTGCTCGGCGAGCTCCCGCCACGAGAGCCCCTGCCGCCATGAGCCCGCGTGCACCTCGTACACGGACATGGGCTTCGTGAGCGGGTCGGCGACGCGGCGGCGCCCGAGCCACTCGTCGTCGGACCAGGTGAAGCGGCTGCGGTAGACGACGGAGGCGTTCTCCGGTGGCACCTCGGCATACGCGGCGTACGGGTCTGCCTTGAGCCGTGTGATCCCGTCGGCGCCGGCCACGGCGAGCTTGTACCGCTGGCCCTCGGCGGCGTTCGAGGCGATGCCCTCCCAGATCCCGGACGATCCGAGCGGCTGCAGGGGGTCGGCACCCTCGCTCCAGTAGTTCCAGTCGCCGACGACGGACACGGCGCGCGCGTTCGGCGCCCACACGGCGAACCGCACCCCACCCTCGTCGCGGCAGTGGGCGCCGAGCCGCTCGTACAGCCGCTCGTGGCGGCCCTCGCCGGCCAGGTAGAGATCGATCTCGCCGAGCCCGGTCATGTGGCCTCCAGTATGCGTTCGAGACCCGAGACCGGGATGCCCACCCAGTCGGGTCGGTGGGCGAGCTCGTAGCGGAGCTCGTAGAGGAGCTTCCGCAGCTCACAGAGGACGAGCAACCGCTCGAGGTCCCGCTCGCTCGCGGGCAGAAGGCGAGGGTCGACCATCGCGCGCCAGCCGGCGACGAATGCGGCGCGGCACGACGCCTCCCAGCCGGCCGGTGCCGGCGGGCCGCCGAGCAGGCTCGACGCGTCGGCCACGTAGGCGAACGACCTGAGCATCCCGGCGACGTCCCGGAACGCGAACGCCCGGCGTCGGCGCTCGGTGAGCGTCCGGCCGGGCTCGCCCTCGAAGTCGATCACGACCCAGTCCTCCGTGTCGGCCCACAGCACCTGGCCGAGGTGATAGTCGCCGTGGACTCGCACCACGAGCTCCGGTGGAGCCGCGCGGCCGAGATCCCGGATCAGGTCACGCAGACCGTCCAGCCGTCCTGCGAGCCGGGAGACCTCCGGCAGCGCCTGGACGCTCGCGAGCCGGACGACCTCCTCGTCGAGCGCGGCGGTCAGACGGCCGATGGCATCCCTGTCCGCGGCCTTCGGTGCAATGCGCGGGTCGGTGCTCGTGGCCAGCGCCGCGTGCATCGCGCCTGTCACCTCGCCGAGCCGCGAGGCCCGGGTGGGCAGCCAGCCGGCGTTGCCCTCCGCGAGCGAGGCGAGGGTCAGCTCCCAGCCCCCGCCCGCGGAGGGGACGTAGTCCGTGAAGACGGCGACCGTCGACTCGAAGGGCGCCCCTGTCAGCTCGATCACCCCTCGCAGCTTTGGTGCCGCTGCAAATCCGGCCGCTTCGAGTGCGCGCAGCAGCTCGACCTCGGGGCTCGGGCCGGCCTCGAGACGGCGGTAGAGCTTGAGCACGACGCTCTCGTCGAGCACGACCGACGTGTTCGACTGCTCGACGCCGCTTGCGCGGGCCGTCAGGCACGGCGTTTCTGCCCCGGCGAGCGCGACGAGACGTGCGAGCGCGGGCAGCTGCTCGGTCGCGTCCTCGCCGTCCGGCCCGACGGCGACGACGTAGGTGCTGCTCTCACCGCCTGCGAGCTGCACATCGACGAGCGCGAGCTCGAGGTCGTCGTCGCCATGGACGACGCGGGAGACGCGCGCACTCTGCGGCCCCCGCTGTGCGTCCGCAAACCACCGCCTGCCGGCGAGGAGACCGAGCAGGGCGTCGTCGCCGAGGCGTTCGAGCCGGGTCAATCCACCGCCGTCCTCGACGAGCGAGACCGGGCGCCCGCTCACGCCCGCCCTCCAGGCGGCTCGTGCTCGACGACGATCACGTGCGCGCCGCCCGGAGGAAGCCCCACGTAGTTCCTCCCCGTGCGCCACCGGTGCGTGCTGTCGGAAAGAAGGTCGACTGCAATGAACGACTCCGGCAGCCCGAGCTCGGCCGGCACGATGCAGAGCCCCTCCTGAGGCCCCGCTGGATCGAGGTTGACCACGGTGATCACGACATCATCGCCCTCACGCTTCGCATAGGCGATGAGGTCGTCGCTGTGTGTCTCGAGCCAGCTCAGGTTCTCGAACCGCTGCAGGGCCGGGTGGGCCCGCCGGATCTCGTTCAGGCGTCGGATCAGCGGCAGCAGTGGGCCGGCGAGCGCCCGCTTCTTCACCTCGTACTTCTCGGAGTTCAGATATTCCTCGCTGCCCGTGCGTACCGGCACGTTCTCGCACGCCTCGTAGCCGCTGTAGATCCCGTAGCTCGGCGACAAGGTGGCGGCGAGCACGAGCCGGGCCCGGAAGGCAGCGGGCCCGCCTTCCTGGAGGTACTCGTGGAGGATGTCCGGGGTGTTCGGCCACATGTTGGGCCGGTAGAACACCGACCACGAGCGCACCTGCTCGACGAACTCGACGAGCTCCGCCCTGGTGTTCTTCCAGGTGAAGTAGGTGTAGGACTGGCCGAAGCCGATCTTCGCGAGAGTCGTCATCGGAGCGGGCCGGGTGAAGGCCTCGGCGAGGAAGACGGTCTCGGGATAGACGGCGCGCACCTCCTTCATCAGCCACTCCCAGAAAGGGATCGGCTTCGTATGCGGGTTGTCGACCCGGAAGACGAGGATCCCCCGGGCGCACCAGCCGAGCACGACGTCACGGAGCGCTGCCCAGAGGTCCTCGCGCTCCTCGGTGTCCCAGTCGACGTTGTGGATGTCCTGATAGCGCTTGGGTGGGTTCTCGGCGTACTTGATCGTGCCGTCGGGGCGGCGGTTGAACCACGCCGGGTGCTCGACCAGCCAGGGATGGTCGGGCGAGCACTGGATCGCGAAGTCGAGCGCAAGCTCGATCCCGGCCTCCCTCGCTGCGGCCACCATCGCGTCGAAGTCCGCGTCGCTGCCGAGATCCGGGTGGAGCGCATCGTGGCCGCCGGCTGCTGCACCGATCGCCCAGGGGCTGCCGGCGTCGCCCTTGCGGGCGCGTTCGGCGTTGTTGCGGCCCTTGCGGTGGGTGACGCCGATCGGGTGCACCGGCGGGAGGTAGACGATGTCGAAGCCGAGTGCGGCGATGTCCGGCAGAACCGCCGCGACGCCCCGGAACCCACCCCACGAGCGGGGGAACAGCTCGTACCAGGCGCCGAACCGGGCCCGCTCGCGCTCGACGTCGGCCCGGAGCAACGAGCTCTTGGCGGTGCCGTGACGCTCGCGGTCGTTCAGCTCGGCTGCGGCGGCACGCCAGTCGTCGACCGAGCCCTCGCCGAAGAGCACGCGCCCTTCCGAGAGCTCGCCGTCGAGGTCGGCCTGCCCGGCGGCCAACTTGCGGTCGTACTCGTCGAGCCAGCTTGCGTACGGGTCGACCCAGGCCTGGATCCGGAACTCCCACGACCCGAGCGCATCGGGCGTGATGGTCGCCTCGAAGCGATCGTTGCCCCTGGCCTCGAGGGCCGTCTCGCGCCAGCGGCGTGCTCCCACGGGCCGGAACCGGACGATCCCGCAGATCTTGTCGTAGCCGTCACGGAAGATCGTCGCCGAGACCGACACCGTGTCTCCGAGGCATGCTTTGGCCGGAAAACGGCCGCCGTCGACCTGCGGTTGGACGTTCTGGACCTGTATCCGTGGCGGCGTCATCCCCGACAAGGTAAACAGTCTGGCGATGTGGCTCACCCGCTCCCTCGGCGTCAACCTCCATCCGACCTCTCTGCCGGGCGGTCGACTCGGTCCCGAAGCGTACGCATTCGTCGACTGGCTGGCTGCCGCCGGGGCACGTTTCTGGCAGGTTCTGCCGCTCAATCCACCCGATGAGTACGGCTCTCCCTACGCCTCGGCATCGGCCTTCGCGACCTGGCCCGGGCTCCTGGCCGATCCCGAGGCGACGGTCGCGCCGTCGGAGCTGCGCCGGTTCGAGGCGGAGAACGCCTACTGGGTCGACGACTGGGTTGCCTTCGCCGGTGGCGATGCCCTCGCCGACCAGGTGCGGTTCCAGCGCGAGTGGTCGGCACTCCGCGCCTACGCCGCCGAGCACGACGTGCAGCTGGTCGGGGACGTCCCCATCTACGTCGCCGCCGACAGCTGCGACCACGCGGCCCACCCGGAGATCTTCCTGCCCGGCGACTTCGTCGCGGGCGCACCCCCCGACCCGCTGAACGACATCGGCCAGAAGTGGGGCAACCCGCTCTACGACTGGGACGCGCTGGCACGGGAGGGGTACCGCTGGTGGACGGAGCGCATGCGGAGGACGCTCGGCCTCGTCGATGTCTTCCGGATCGACCATTTCCGCGGCTTCGCCGGCTACTGGACGGTGCCGGCTGCGGCGGAGACCGCCCGTGAGGGCCACTGGTCGCGCGGCCCGGGGGCAGCCGTCTTCCGGGCCGCCGAGCGAGAGCTCGGCGAGTTGCCCGTGATCGTGGAGGACCTCGGCGTGATCACGCCGGATGTCCACGAGCTTCGCGACGAGCTCGGCTTCCCGGGAATCGTCGTCCTGCTCTGGGCGTTCGAGGGCCCGCCCGACAACCCGCACCGGCTCGAGAACCATCACGAGCACCAGGTCGTCTACACGTCGACCCACGACACCGACACGCTCGCTGGCAGCTATCCCGACGAGTCGGCGTGGGCGCTCCTCGAGCTGGCGCTCTCCTCGCCCGCCGCTCTCGCGATGCTGCCCGCGCAGGACGTGCTCGGGCTGGGATCGGAGGCCCGGATGAACCGTCCCGGCGAGCTGGGCGGCGGGAACTGGGCCTGGAGGCTCGAGCCCGGACAGCTCGGGCCCGACGCGGCCACCCGGTTGCGGGTCGCTGCGGAGGCGGCAGCTCGTGCGTGACGACTTCCGGCGCCTTGCACACGCCGGCCTGACGTTCAACGCGCCGCTCTCGGAGGAGCGCGCGAGCGCGCTCGTCGCGGCGCTCCCGATCTCGCCCGGCCATCACGTGCTCGACCTCGGCTGCGGCTGGGGAGAGCTCCTGCTCCGCATCCTCGCCGCGCATCCGGCCAGCACCGGCACGGGCGTCGACACCGCGAAGGATGCGCTCGACCGCGGGGTTCTTGCTGCCGCGCGACGCGGGCTGCACGAGCGGGTCGAGTTCGTCGAAGCCGACGCTGCGACGTTCGTCGACCTCGCCGACATCGTCGTCGCTGTCGCCTCCTCCCACGCCTTTGCCGGCCCTGCCGGAGCGCTCGACTGGCTGCGGCAGAGCGTCACGCCCGGCGGCCGCGTGCTCTACGGCGACGGCTTCTGGGAGTCTGAGCCGACGCCGGCCGCGCTCGAGACGATCGGAGAGTTGCCCGATCTCGACGATGTCCGCGCCGCCGCGCAGGCGGCGGGCTTCCGGATCGAGCACGACGAGGTGTCGACGCTCGCCGAGTGGGACGCGTTCGAGGCGGCCTGGCGCGCTGGGCTCGAGGCCTCAGCCGATCCGGAGGCCGTGGCCTTCGCCACGAAGCGCCGGCGCGAGTACGAGGACGGCTATCGCGGCGCGGTCGGCTTCAGCTGGCTCGTGCTGGCGCCCGTGTAGGCAGCCCGCGTCCTGAATGCGGTGTCCGGCTTCAGCCAGACGCCCGGGTTGCGCTCACTCCATCGGCTCGACCGGCAGCTTCGCTGCCACGACCTTGCGGCCGTCGCGCTCGTAGGCCACGTCGACCGAGTCGTTCTGCCTGTACGAGCCCGCGATGCCGAGCGTGATCGAGGCCCAGCGCATCAACCCGAGCTTCCCTTCCTCCTTCATCCGCCGCTCGAAGAGAAGGACGCCGTCGCGCACGACGTAGTCCTTTCCCTCCTGCTGGAGCACCCCGTTGACGAACACCTCGAACGGACGCACGACATCGGACGGGAGGCGGACGACCGTTTGGGTTCGCTCTCCGTCGGCCATGCCCCTAGAATGCCAGCGCAGCAACCCCTGACCCTCGAGAACCGCGGCCAGCTCGCCGCGCGCGACAGGAGCACACCGCCGTGAACGCCGAGACATCCGCCGCGAATACCGGACACCACTGGCGCGGGGGCCGCGTCAGCAGCTGGTTCTTCGCCACGGATCACAAGCGGGTCGGGATGCTCTGGCTCGCGATCGGCAGTCTCGGGCTCCTTCTCGGCGGGATTCTCGCGCTCGTCAGCGCGCTCCAGACTGCCCGGCCC
>Ga0315273_10010264_pt1 | contig 11934 bp, 10 predicted proteins | sample YL17G02_0_MG_FD_205753 | JGI IMG/M metagenome (GOLD analysis project Ga0315273, IMG submission 205753) | Sediment microbial communities from Yellowstone Lake, YNP, Wyoming, USA - YL17G02_0 | ecosystem: Environmental > Aquatic > Freshwater > Lake > Sediment | place: USA: Wyoming | collected... | reverse complement strand
AGCTTTGACTCACTGAAGCGGCCGGGCAAGAGCCAAATGAGCGCGAGGAAGAGAGAGGCTCCCTGCAAAAGCCTGGAAGCGAAAGAATTGCGTCGACGAAGCGCATTCACCATGGGGCTAAAGCCGTATAAGCGAAAACCATCGGATATTATCATCCCGATTCCACCGCGAGAAGCGAATCATGACGATGCCTGTGATTCAGACACTGGAAGCATCGATCCCAGTGCAAGAAAAAGACCTGCCACGGATTTCACAGATTTCACGGACTTGTCGAGTGGCCTGAGATCTCCTCCTCATTCCGTGAAATCCTTGGAATCCGTGGCATTGCTCTGGCTCTCTTGTCTCGCAGCTGTGACGCCGCATGTCCACTGTCTGGATTTCAGGGACACTGCAGGAGCCGGTACGGGGAAGGCTGCAGCCAGTGCTTTTGTGCTAAGATTAGCGCGTATTTGGTTGACATCGGGGCCGTGAGGGGACCGGCTTGCGGCAGGCGATCGAGGAACGAATCAGGCCAATCGCCAGGGCGGGCTCCCCAACTACGGGTCTATCTCTCCCCAATGCGAATCTTCTCGAAAGGACGATCAACGGCATCTACTACCGCGATGCTGGGAGTCTGGGTCCTTCTCCATTGGGCTCCCTCTCATGCCCAAGCTCCCCATTTCAGCTCTGCAGAGGCCAGATCACACTACGAAAAGGCCGTCGGGCTGGGTGAGAGGTCCCAGTGGCGCGGCGCTATGCTGGAACTCAATCGCGCGCTTGAGTACGAGCCCAACAATCCTGAGATCCTTGTCGAACTGGGGATCGCATGGGGGGGGCTCATGGAGTGGGACAAGGCAACGAAGGTTCTGCAACGAGCCCTACGGTTGGCACCGAATTCCGTCCGTGCTCACTACAATCTGGGTGTGACCCTCGACCGCGCCAGCCCTGGACAATACCTGGGCATACCGGAATACCGGAAGGCACTCGAGATAAACCCTGTTGATGTGGGCTCGCTCATCAACCTGGCTGCCGGCATCGGATACCGGGATGGCGAAGAGGCAAGGAGGTTGCTCCGGAAAGCCCTGCAGCTCGATCCGAAAAGCGGCCGGGCTCATTTCAATCTGGCTCTCCTGCTGAAGAATGCCGGAGACCCGCAAGGGGCGATTGAGCGTATGCAGCAGGCAGTGGAACTTGCCCCCGAATCATTGGAATTCAGGAGGCAATTGGTCTCTCTGCTAGTGTCTGAGGGGAGATCGGATGAGGCCGTTATCCATTGTCGAGCGATCCTCAAGCTGGATGAAAACGATTGGAACAGCCACTACACCCTGGGCCGAGTCCTGATTCGCCAGGGCAAGAAGGAAGAGGGGGAAAGGGAACTCCAGAAGGTACAGGAGATTCAGCGATACCTGAAAGGTCAGGAAGCAGTTGAGAAGATGGTGAGCATGGGAGCCTCTGCCCTGGCCGAGGCGAAATTCGAGGAAGCAACGAAGCAGTTTGCCGCGGCTCTGGAGATCGACAAAGGATCGGTGCAGGCCCTGATGTACCTGGGTGTTGCCCTGGCCGCGATGGGACACCCTGATCAGGGGACTGAAAAACTCAACCAGGCTATAAAGATCGATCCTTCCAGCCCGTGGGCGCATCTTAACCTGGGAACACTCCTCCTGCAGGCCGGCCGCATCGACCAGGCGCAAATAGAATTCGAAAAGGCGCTGGAACTGGACCCCTACTTCCCGGAGGCCCACAGCAATCTTGGCCTCATTCTTGCCAAGAACAATCAGGCAAGGAGTGCCATAAACCACTTTCGAATGGCTTCGCAACTGAATCCTCAATACCTGGAGGCCTTGTTTAATCTGGGTATTGCTTTGCGATCCGCCAATCAGATCGGAGAGGCGGCGCAAGTGTTTCGCCAGGCGGCGGAAGTGGCTCCAGACAACCCTCAGGTACAATATGCGCTCGGCATGACCCTGAGGGACAAAGGCGACCTGGCAGGGGCAAAGCAGGCTCTGGATCGGGCGAACGCCCTGCAAAGGCAAGCCGAGTCAAACGCCAATAATCACAAATAATGCACTTCCCTCCCTCGATGAGTCATCTGTGTGACGGCGGCTTTTGGAGTGCGGGGACAAGCTGTCGCATTTCAATTTTCTCGCGTTCAGCTGACCGGCTCTCCCCGCGGATTTGGCCCCGCTTCTTTCTCGCCTTCTGCCTGGTCGTTGCCTCCCGGCCAGCGTTCTCCACACAGCAGACCGCCTCCCCTCCGGCCCAGACCGGCAAGGAACAGGATCTTCGGCGGATCGTTGCCAAATCACTCAGCTCGCTCGGCGCCTTTTACTATGAGAGACGGGAATCCAAAAAAGCGATTGAGACTCTGGAAGAGGCGCTCACGTACGCTCCGGAGAGCGCTGACATCCGGACAAACCTGGCTATGCTGTACCTTCAGCAGCAGCAGTTCGAAAAGGTCCTGGAAACTCTAGGTGCCATTACAAACCTGGACGAGCGCGAAGCACGCGCTGTAACGGCCCTGGCCGTTTGCAATTTCGTCTTGGGCAGGTATGAGCGGGCTGTTTACTTCTATGCGAAGTTGGCCCAGCTACATCCCGAAGACAAAGAGCTCACTCTCACGCTGGCCGTCGCTCTTCATCTGAATGGTGAAGCCGAAGAAAGTGAAAAGGTGCTGCACCGCCTGCCCAACGAACCGGCGACTCAAGCTCAATATCACGTGATAATGGCCGACGCCTTTCGTTTTCGCGCCAAACTCCCGCAGGCTTTGGCGGAATATGAGAAAGCCATTGCACTTGCACCGGACCTGCCCCTGGTGAACTACCGGCTCGGAGTGCTTCAAAGCGAACTTCACGAGTACGAAAAGGCAGCGCGGTCTTTCCGGGAGGAATTGAGAATCGATCCCAACAGCTTCGACGCCAGTTATTCGTTGGGAGCCTACTATTTCAATAACGGCAATGACCCGGGGACAGCCAGGACCTATTTTGAAAAGACCCTTCAGATCAATCCACAACATCTCGGTGCCTATCTCGGTCTGATGAAGATCTATCTCAGCAGCTCCCAGGCGGCGGAAGCTCTTCAGCTCGCCGAGAAAGCGGAGGAGCTGGGGAGAGGGAATGAAGAATTTCACTATCTCAAATCGAGAATCTATAACCTGCTTGGGAAAAAGGATTTAGCGGAAAAGGAACTGAAGATCTTCGAAGGAATGAAGGAGAAGCAGAAGTGATCTACCGCGCCTTTAGGGCGTGATCGTGGCCTGCTCCGCTCGGTGGGGCGAATCGAAGCTGCTCTCGGTGCAGGGACCGGAATCAATGCCGTTGGCCTAAGCGCGAAATCAATCAATTGAAAAACAACGAGCCGCGGATTTCACGAATTTCACAGAAATTCTCTAATCCTCCTAGCTTGAATCCACTCAATCCGTGAAATCCGTGGCTTCCTTTTCTTAACCCAGCTTGGAATGAAGGGGGGAGCAACAGCCATGACTTCTATACCCGAGGCGGGACAGGGGCAAAGCGTTCTGATGGCTGGACCCGTCGCAGAAATACTGCCCGCGGACAGATTCCCATTCGAGAATGTTCTGCTGGCCCGTGAACGTTACAGCTATGAGGGGAACTGGCTGTTTTGCGCTTTCGATCAGGCTGACATCGTGGCGGCGCGCATCGGTTTTGGATTGGGCAGATTCTATTGGCAGGATTACGGCCTGGAAGCGCAGCAGGGTTCATCTGTCCCTGTTGCGTACCGTCTGGAAGTGGTCACCCCAGCAGGGGTGCACGCGTGCCTGTACTCCGACCAACATATGGGTGTGGCGGTCAAGTCGGATCCGACTTCGATGGAGATCAGGTTCAGCACTGACAGCATGGAATTGTTCCACCTGCATGGCTGGCCGCAGATGAGCTGGCAGTTCCGGAGTCCGGACGCCGCGATTACTGCGGAACTGCAGCTATCCTTGCAGAATATGGCGGTGTGGCCCGACTGCATCATGCCGAATAACACCTTCTCGATGTGCATAGGAGTCTGCGCGGTTCGGGGAGATATTTCTCTCGGGGGCAGACGATTCGAGGTAACCGGCGGCGCTGTCTATGATCACCCTCGTGTGGTGGTTCACCCCAACGCCGTGCCTCTCTTTGGGTGGTATCTTTACGCTCCTCTCCGCTTTCCGGATGGAACCTTTGTGGTCAGCTATTATTCAGAGGATGGTTCAGGAAGAAAGGACGACCGCTACTCAACGGGATTCGTCACCCTGCCTGACGGCAGCAGCCGCTGGCTGAGAAATGCGCAGATTAGCAGGCTGGAAATTGGCAGAGACGGCCTACCCACGGCGTGGGAGGCCCAACTCGCCGGAGAGGCCGTATCGATATCCTATCGAACCAGGATCGCAGACCTTTCGTCGATCGGCGCCTCCGCTCCCTCCGACAGCGATCATCCCACGGGGAAGTATCTGGCATTCCCCCTTCTGATGGACACCGAAGGAGAGTGCCGGATGGACGGAGTCACAACGCAGCTCAGGCATGGATCGGGAATTGCGGAGTTTCTCGTGCGAAAAGGTCACCAGCCGGTTTTCCCCTGACCTTGCCGGTGTGCTCGTTCGTAATCTCTTTGAAAATAGAACTTGACGCCGCAACAATACGAAAGAGCCGCCAGGAAGCAAACCAGGGCGGCCAAGCTCAGCATGTGGTGAATGCCCAGGTCTCTTTTCCACATGCCCCCGAGTAGGGCGGCGAACCCCGAAACAAGACCCCCGATGAAATTGAGGCAACCCACGGCAGATGCCTGGGTGTCGACAGGAACAAACTCAAACGCCGATACCATGTAGCGCAAACCTCTTCCCGTCCCTGACGGGACTGTTTTGTCGAGCATTTTCATTTCCGCAGAGACCGACCGATTCATGGCTACTAGAATGTCAGTTTCAGACTGTCAGTCGTTTTGGGCCCGGCGCCACCCCTTATCAACGGATTAAGGGCCGTCTTGGTCAATTGAATTGCCACGGCCTTCCTGATAGCTTTATCTTTTTCCTTGTCCGGGCCGGACGCTCTATTTCACCATTCTCCCTGGAGGATAATAGACGACGCTGGTCGACGTTCACAGTCACTTCTTCGGATACCCGGGTCACTTCAGCAGGGGGCCGAATGAAATGTTGGAGGGCACGGCTCGTACCCGTCTAAATAATGATCGGATGGAAGCCATGCCTTTTCGAAACACTCTGGACATTCTCGAGATAGAGGCGTGATATGGAAACTTTGACGCTTGTCAGCGTGTTCTGTCTGGTTCTCTTCGCGACGGTCAACCTGCAGGAAAACGCTCCGGACCTACCCAAGGAGATCATCCCCTACCCGGTTGTGGCCAACATCGATTTTGCCGAGGGTCCGATCTTCAACTCGCGAGGAGATCTCTATTTCGTGAACTATGTGCGGAATGGAACGCTGGGAAAGATGACCCCCGACGGGACGGTCACGGTCTGGTGCGAAACGGGCGGGCAGGTGAACGGTTTGAAGGTCGACTCTGAGGGTTTTGTCATCGGAGCTGACGCCGGAGCCAAGCGCGTGCTGCGAATTCATCCGGATGGTAAGCAAATCGAAGTCCTGACCGACCGGTATGAGGGCAAACCGTACCACAGTCCCAACGATGTCTGTCTTGACATGGCCGGAAACATCTACTTTACGGATCCATCCAATGAAACCCCTGAAGCGCCGATTGGCGGAGTTTACCGGATTGACCGGAGCCGAAAGGTGACTCGGCTGCTATACGGTTTGAAGTATCCCAACGGTTTGGCTGTCTCGCCTGATCAAAAGCAACTCATTGTGGCTGAGACCATGACCAATCGGATTCTGGCTTACGACTTCAATCCTGACGGTTCCCTGGGGCCCCAGAAAACGCTCTACCAATTCCCTAACTCTACTGTCGACGGAATCATGTTCGACGAATACGATCGCCTGTGGGTGGCGCGTTGGCTCAATGGCACGGTCGATGTGATCACCCTTGACGGGAAACTGGTTGCAGAAATACCTGCAGGCGGCACGAAAGTGACCAATTTGTGTTTCCGGGGTAAGAGCGTCTATGTGACGGTGGCCGGGAGTCATTCGATTCATCGTCTCGACGTCGGAGTTGGTGGCAAGGCGTACACAAAATGAGAATCCAGTTGACGGCCGCCGTCTGAAGCGCGGCCACCGCATGGTGCTCACTACATCTGGTCCAGCAGTCGCATGAATCGGTCGCACGTCTGCCGGAGACTCTCGCCGTCCGGCCCGCCGCTCGTCAGCGTGAACCACCCGTCGAAGCCGGCGCAGCGAAGGATGGAGATCATCTCTTTGATTTCAGCGTTTCCACCGGCGAGCGGCGTTGAAGCGCCCTCGAAGGTGGCATCGGCCACGTCCAACTGGTCCACGAAGCGCCGGAGCTTCCGCTTGTAGCTCTTCAGGAAGGGCTCCTCGCCGGCGCGAGCGAAGCCGGCGGCGCTGAACGTGAACCGCGGCTTCAGGCCGTCGGCCTGCATTTCCAGCAGCAATTGGCTGGCGATTTCGCTGCTCATGGCGACGTTGAAGAAGGAAACCTCCATCTGTCTGTCTCTTGCGGCGCGCCCGATGAGCCCCGCTCTGCCGGATAGCGGCAGGACCAGCCGCGTGACTCCCGCGGCCCGAGCGTTATCCAGCACGGCTTCGTCATTCTCGGTGACCGCCGCGGTACGCAGCGCGGATACCGCGATCCCGGCTGCGCGAAACTCATCGCAGACCCCCGCGAGCCGGCCTCCGAGGCCGCACGCCGGGCGGCCCTGCACCAGGTCCAGCTCCACAGCCGTGATTCCCGCAGCCGTGAGATTCTCGATTATCTCCGGGACATATCGGCCAGCGAGGCGTGAACCGGCGGCGAGGCGAAAGGACTCCTTTGCCAGCCGGTCGTGGCGCAAGGCGGCAAGCTGCGCGACGCAGTCCGCGCAGTTGGGGTTGTTGCACAGCGCCCATGCCGGGTTTGTCCGCCCGTGTGCCACCAAAATGTCGATGAGATCCCGGCTCCTGATCAATCGGGCGACGGCGCTGCCGATCCGGCCCACGGTCATCTTGCCGCTTGCCCGCAGGAGGGCATCGGAACCGATGAAGTCGCGGTGCGGTCCCGGAAAGAGCGGCCACGATCTCGTCACAGGGCCCGAAGGGGTCTCAAACGTCTTCGCCTCCGTCGTCCGCAGATACGGTAGGCGCAGTAGTTCCTCGACCGTATGAAGTGTCGTACTGCGGTCCTGGTCGACACCCAGGAGCAGCACCCAGCCGCCCAGGTCCGCTATGCACGCGTACGGGGTGTCCGGCCCGTGGGCAAGTTCCGCCCTCCAATGGTCACGGCAAATCGCTGCGGCCTCTTTCCCGATTGCCGCAACCGCTGCCAGGGGATGGATGCTTCTGACCGCGTGAGGGTGATTCTCCACAATCTGCGTGAGAACGCCGAGATCGCCGAAGATCGGTACGACCAGCGTGCCGGCCGGGCCCAGGACGTTGAGCAGGGCGTTCAGGACCGTGTTTGCTCCGCCTTCGACCCAGCCAATGCTTGCCAGCGAACTGTGCATCAGCGCGATGTCACCCTGTCCCAGACCCAGCTGACGGAGGCCCGCTTCGATGTCCCGTTGTGTGAGGTTTGCTGCTGCCATGTCTGGATCAGTCCTCGGCCATTTCGGCAAATGCCCGGCAGGGCAACTGGTTGACTCCAGGAATTCGCATCGGTAAGGCCCAGACCCTCACATGCGGCTGGACCAGCAGGTGCAGGTTGATCGGGTAGCAAACCGTCAGTATGTGGGCCGCGAACAGTTTCAGGAACACGCCATGCAGCGGCTGGCTCTCGTAGATGTCCGAAACGAGCAGGTGAATGCCTGTCCGGCAGATCCAATCGACGGCGTCGGTGGCGAGCCAGACGCTTCGTTCCTCAATCTCGTCGAAGCGGCGGGCGCCCAGGGCGTTGACGATCATTGCTCCGCACCCGGCCAGCGGCGGGCTGACACGCTGCAATTCTTCCGCCGACACAGCACCGCTCCCGTCGCTCCTGTCGAGGTGAAGAACCGCCGCGGGCACGCCGGCGAGCTTTGTTAACGGGTAGTTGCCGGCATCCGTGCCGTCCTCGGTTTCGACAACATGGCCTGGAAAATCGAGGTAGGTGCCCTGCAGGGAGTCGTGCGCGAACTCGTATCGGGTCGCGACGTAGGTCATGGACTTGCGGATTGTGATCGTCTCCAGCCTGGCCACCGCGCGCGGATGGCCCGGTCCGTGCAGCGGCAGCGTGAGATCCACCAGCTTCATCGGATCGCTTCCCGGACCATCGTCTGCCGGTAGAAGTCGGCCATCTGGCCGCAGGTGCATACCCAGGCTTCATGGCGGCTCGCATGGCCGGCCAGCAGGTCAATGACCGGGAACAGGAATTCTTCGACGGGATCGCCCCAGCGGTTGCTGAGAACCGCAAGGTTGATGGGATGGCAGAGCAGCGTGAAGACCGACCGGGACGCGATGGTATCGAGCATCCGTTGGCGCCAGATATCCACGCCGCCCGCCGGCGTGCGCACGAAGGGGACGCCTCGGCTGCGGGAGTAAGCTCTCACCGCCTCGACGAATACACCATTGGCCTGCTCGTCGGCGACCCAGATCGGCCAGTCATACGTCTGCGTATCCAGCGGGATCTCGACGAGGTCATATTCCTTGTCGCCCAGCCGTATGTGGCAGGGGGCTCCGCCAAAGCCGTTGGCCGGCTCCACCCAATCGTCGATACCGAGGTTGCTGGACCAGAACATGCCGGCGGCGGCGATCGCGTCGTAGGTATACTCGTTGAAATGGGCATACGGCATGCGAACGCCGCGGATGCAGCCCTTTTGAATGCGATCGAATACGGCAAGGGCGGCCCGGACTTGAGCTGTGTTCTCCGGGGGGCCGTAATGTCCGGCGTATGCCTTCATAGGGTCGTATCGCCGGTTCATGTCATGCACATAGCCGTGGGCAGCGACTTCGCATCCGGCATCCAGGATCCAGCGCACGAAGGCCGGCCCTTGCTCCTCGGCCATCTGGCCGACGATGTTGAAAGTGGCCAGAATACCCGCGGCCTCCAAGCGGGAGCAGATGCGCTCGTAGTTCGCCACCTCGAGCGTCATGTCTCCCGTCCCGTTGCTGTATGTACCCTCGACGTCGAAGGTCAGAAGAAGGGCGGCAGTGGCGCCGTTTGGAAAGACCGTGCCGGGCGGCAGCGGTGCCACGGTCGTCACGCCATCGGGCATCTGCCCGCCGAAGCAGAAGCCGCCGTAACGCCCCTCGGCATGCTTGAGGCCCTCGACGAGGGATCGCTGGGCATCGTCGCCATGGGACGGAGGAGAGGATAGCTTTTGATTCTTCATGTCGGTTTTCGTTTCGACTCTGCCCGATCCCAGGGATAGCGGATGGTCATGACCTCCCCCCCTCTCTTAGCCGATTCGAGGGCATAAAGGCCGGGAAGAGTCATGCGCAACGCCCTGCGGATGTCGATCGTGACCGGAGCACCATCGTTGATGGAAGCCAGGAAGTCCCGGATCATCAGAAAATCGGATCCTCCATGCTCGCCGATCCCGGCTTGAACCTCGGGACGCGACTCGGCCACCGGAAGCACGGTCATTCCACTCATGCCGTAGATCTCCCGCGACGAGAGCAGAACCTTTTGTGCTCCATCGGCCAGCGGCTGGGTCCGCTCGAAATATCCCTGGGTTCCCAGCATCAAGTACCGGTGATACGGGACGGGATGCGCGTTGATGAAGCTGGTCAACAGCTTCACAAGCACCCGCGATCGGGTGCGGAAGATAGCCACCATGGCGTCATGCTCCTTCGGATCCCCGTGAGCATGGCTGCCCCCATCAAAGCAGGAAACAGATCGGAGGTCCTCATCGAGCCAATGAAGGATGGGACCCAGCGAATGTGTGCAGTAGCGGATCGGTTCGTAGTATTTCCGCCACGGAGTCTGGCGGGTCATCTCGCCCAGATCGGCCACATAATCAGCCTCGCAATAGAATGGTTTCCCAAGCAGGCCTTTCGACAGGATGTCACGGCCGGAGTCGACGAAGGCCCAATAGTTGGTCGTCGCTCCCATCATATACACTGCTTTGCTCTTGCGGGCCGCTTCCCAAAGTCGGGGAGCCTCGGCAATGGCATGGACCGCCGGCACGTCGGCGAGCACATGGATCCCCCGTTTCAGCGCCTCGATCGAGCAGGCGGCGTGCGTTTCGGGAGGAGTCTCGACCAGAACAGCATCAATATTTCCCTTTTCAAAAAGGGAAAAATCGTCAGTGAAGGTGCTTGCTCCCGGGAAATCGGCGCAAGCCCTGTCCCGAGCGGCTGCGCCCCCGTCGCAGACTGCGGCGACCTCGATGCCGTCGAACCCCTTGCACGCGCGGCCCAGAATCGCGCCGCGCAGGCCATATCCGATGATTCCGATCCTGAGGCGTTTCATGATCAAACCTCCTTCGGGCGGGGAACGCCCATGATTTCGTATGGAGTCATCCTTTCGGCTGTCTCCCGCTGCCCGCTGGTCATGCGCAGCGCGCGGAATCCGCGCCAGCGATACCACAACAGGCTGTCGTCGAGGTCCGAGGTCGAAAGGTCGGAGCCGAAACAGAGCTGTGCGGACGGCACCGAATCGGCCAGAGCCTGCGCGGCGGACAGATGCGGACCGCAGATGCACACATAGAAATTGCGGTAGCGCCGAGCCGCGGCGATGGTTTCCTGCCAGAGGTCGCACAGCCCCCCATGTCCCGAAACGACCTTGAGGTTCGGGAAGTCCCGGCAGAGCCGGGCGACCTGCAGGGGGGTGCTGTACGGGGGAGTACCGTCGTGAAAGATGATGGCGACCCCCAGCTTCTCGCATAAGCCCGCCACCGCGTCCATCTCCGCCGACGTCACGGAGAAACCCTGCAGCCAGGGGTGCAGCTTGAGCACCCGGCTGTCGTGCACCTCCCGGCAGCGCCTGATCTCATCGAGTGCCGCACCCCCCATCAGGGGATTGACCGTGAAAGCTGCGAAGAGACGATCGGGAAACTCCCGGCAATAGTCGTGCACAACATCGTTGTCGGCCGGATGGTCGAACCAGTTCGAGAAGAGGCCGGCAAACGGCATCACCAACGCTCCCTCTACGCCGAACCGGGACAGGCGTTCCAGCGTCCCCGCGGGACTGTCCTGCTCGCTCCGGACTCCCCCCCACGCGCCCTGGTGGACGTGAAAATCGATGATCCGGTTCATGGCCTCTCCAATATGCGCAGAAGATTCGCGGACAAAATCCGGGTCCGGTCCGACTCGGACGGAAACACCGCTCCGATTTTCTCCAGCTCGACTTCCATGGAGCCGTACGGGGAATCGGAACCGAAAAGGATCTTGTCCACGCCCACTCGCTGGGCAACCGCCCGGACGAACCCGGGTACGTGGTGGGAGGTTTCCAGGTAGAGATTATCCACACAAGCGGCGGATGCGCTGACCTCGTACCAGAAATCGCTATAGGCCATGTGCCCCATGATGAAGATCCCCTCGGGGTATCTCATGGCCAGTTCGGTCAACTGGTAAGGCATGCTGGAGATGGGAGTCCCGGCGTGGAAAAACATCGGTTTGCCGTGCTCAATGGCAAGTTCGACGAGCGGCAGGAAGACCTCGTCGGACAGGGTGAATCCCTGAAACCCGGGATGGAACTTGACTCCCGCCGAACCGGCGCCGAACGTCCGTGTCAATTCGGCTCTGGCCCTGTCGCAGAACCAGGGATTGGCGGTCGTGAAGGGGATGAACCGGTCGGGGTGCGAACGAGCGGCGGCCAGGATCTGGTCGTTCCCTTCAGAATTGTCAACGGCCAGAAAACGGTCGACGGGAACGACGACCGCCCGGGAAACGGAGTTGACGTCCATCTCCTTCAGCAGATCATCGGCAGAACGCGAGCAGGTGAGGCCGAAGCCAAGATGACAATGGGCATCGATCGTGGCGGGCGAAGTCATCT
>Ga0315273_10010263_pt1 | contig 11934 bp, 8 predicted proteins | sample YL17G02_0_MG_FD_205753 | JGI IMG/M metagenome (GOLD analysis project Ga0315273, IMG submission 205753) | Sediment microbial communities from Yellowstone Lake, YNP, Wyoming, USA - YL17G02_0 | ecosystem: Environmental > Aquatic > Freshwater > Lake > Sediment | place: USA: Wyoming | collected... | reverse complement strand
CATGGATCAAAGCCGCGGAGCGACCGCGTCCGATCTGCTGATGCGGGCGAGCGAGGCCGAGCTGGCCGACGTGATCTTTGAATACGGCGAAGAACGGCGGGCCCGGGCGGTCGCACGCGCGATTGTCGCCGCGCGCCGCGCAGCACCGCTGCGGACCACCGCGCAACTGGCCACGCTGGTGCGCCGCGTCGTGGCGCGCAGTGGACGAATCGACCCGGCCACCCGGACGTTTCAGGCCGTGCGGATCTGGGTGAACGCCGAACTCGAAGGGTTCGAGGCCTTCCTGCGGGCCGTGTGCGGGAGGTTACGCGTCGGAGGGCGCTTTGCCGTCCTGACGTTTCATTCGCTGGAGGATCGGCCCGTCAAGCACACGTTCCGGGCGATCGCCGTCGAGCAGTCGACCTATCGGGTCATCACGAAGCGATCCGTGGTGCCCGGGTTTGAGGAAACCAGGCAGAACCCTCGCGCGCGCAGCGCGAGGCTTCGTGCCATCGAACGGATTGGGTGACGGGGCATGGTTGAAATCTCCAGAACCGCAGTTCCGGTCGGGTTCGCCGTTCAGAAGGACATCCTCAACCACCCGGTGCGCGAAGTCGACCGGGCGCGCCATCGTGAGATGTGGCTGACCGTGCTGGCAGCAGCCGTCCTCGTGGTGGTTGTCCTGGTGACCCTGTGGCAGCAGGCCGAGGTCCGTCAACTCGGCTACGAGCTCGAGAAACTGCAGAAGGAACTGGTGGCCGAAGAGGCGGCGACCCACCACCTGCGAGTCGAACTTGAGTTGCTGCGGTCGCCGAAGCGGATCGAGCAGTTGGCGCCGCAATTGAACCTGGTGGCCCCGGCCAACGGGGATGTCGTCGTCATTGAGCGCGTCACGCCGTCGCCGGCCCCCGCGAAGGGGCTCGTAGCGCGCCGGTAGCGACCTGGTTGGGTGTGGCCTGGCGGCGAGCCTGTCGGCCCCGGCTCGGGGCAAGGACCACCCGGCTTCGTGCGGAGCATGTATGAGCGACCCGACAGATCGAGCCTGGCAGTCGACGATTCGCACCCGCGTGCTGGTGGCGGCGGTGTTCTTCGCGCTCTGGGTGGTCGCCATCGAGGCCCGACTGGTGTGGCTCCAGGTCTACCGGCACGACTACTACGTCACGCGGGCCGACAAGCAGCAGAAGGACACCGTCGACGTGCCTGGCCGCCGCGGCGACATCGTCGATCGCAACGGCCAGACTCTGGCGCTGAGCGTCGACGAGGAGACGATCTGGGCCGTCCCGAATAAAGTACGGGACCCGGACGCCACCGTCGCGCGCATCTGCCAGGCCATCGGCGGGTGCCCGCTCGAGGAAAAGAACCTGTACGCGAAGCGGCTTCGTCAGGAGCGGTCGTTCGTCTACCTCCGCCGTCGGATTCCACCCGATGCGGCCGCGCGTGTTGCCGCACTCAGGCTGCCAGGCATCAGCCTGATGACCGAGCAGCGGCGCTACTACCCGAACCGTGAACTGGCCGCGCACGTGGTTGGGTACGTCGGGGTCGACGGCGACGGCCTCGGCGGCATCGAGGCGGCCTACGAGTCGAAGATCAGCGGGGAGAAGGGCGAGGTGCTGGTTGAGGTCGATGCCCGTAACAACGTGTTCACTAAGCGCGTCAGGCGTGCGCCCACGACCGGGGCGACCGTCGAATTGACCATCGATCGGGTGCTACAGCATTTCGTGGAAGGGGCCCTGCAGGACGCCGTGCTCTACCATCGCGCCGCCGGCGGGACCGCCATCGTCATGGTCCCGCAGACCGGCGAGATTCTCGCGCTGGCCAACTACCCGACGTTCAACCCGAACGTCTACAACGACTCGAAGATCGAGGACCTCCGCAACCGCGGTGTCCAGGACCTGTACGAGCCCGGCTCCACCTTCAAGATCGTGACGGCCTCGGCGGCCATCGAAGAGCAGGCCTTCCGCATGGACGAAGAGATCGATGTCAGTGCGGGTGCCATTCACGTCGGATCGCGGGAAATCAAGGATGTGCATGCGTCCGGGGTGCTCAGCTTCACCGACGTTATCGTCAAGTCGAGCAACGTCGGGGCGATCAAGATCGGGCTGCGTCTTGGGCCCGAGCGGCTCGGCCGGTACATCCGGCGATTTGGCTTCGGCACACGCGTCTGCCCGGACGTCGAGGGGGAAACGGCCGGCATGTTGTCGGAACCCGGGCGCTGGAGCGACAGCACGCTCGCCTCCGTGTCGATGGGGTACGAGATCGGCGTGTCGCCGCTCCAGATGGCCGCCGCGGTGTCGTCGGTCGCCAACGGGGGCATGTTCGTGCAGCCGCGGCTGGTCCGCGCGCTGCGGCGTGGCCTGTCTCGCACTGAGGTGACGCCGCTCGAATTGCGCCGCACCGTCACGCCAGAAACCTCGGCTGAATTGCTCACGATCATGGAACAGGTGGTGCAGCGCGGCACCGGGACCGCGGCCGCCGTCCAGGGGTACACGGTTGCCGGCAAGACCGGGACCGCGGCAAAGGTCGTGGGCGGACGGTACTCAAAGACCGAGTATCACGCGTCATTTGTCGGATTCGTGCCGTCGCGGCAGCCCGCCCTTACCATCATCGTCGTCATCGATTCTCCGCACCGGGGCCCGCTCGAGATCTTCGGAGGCGTGGTCGCCGCGCCGGTCTTCAAGCGAATCGCCGAGGCCGCGCTGCGGCATCTCGTTGTTCCGCAGACGATCAATCCCGCCCCGCCCATCGTCGTCACCGCGTCGGCAGCCGAACCGGTTCCAACGATGATGCCGACCACGGGCCACCTGTCCGCGTCGCGCCTCGATGTGGTCACGGGCTCACCAGTGGTACCCGACGTCCGAGGGTTGGGTGCCCGGGAAGCCATCCATCGCCTTGCGCGTCTCGGTCTGGTTTCGCGACTGACCGGCGATGGCGTGGTCATCGACCAGGACCCCGCGCCCGGCACCCTGCTCGAGTCCGACACCGTCTGCCGGTTATGGCTCGAGCGCGTCATGGTTCCGCCACCGTCGTCGTCGCCGCAATGACGCTTCGCGAACTCATCGGCGCGATCGATGCGCGCGGCCTTACGGTCAATCCCGGAATTCCTCCGGGCGCGGACCAGTTCGCCGGGCGCCAGGTGGCCGCTCTCGAGTACGACTCACGGAAGGTGATGCCGGGCGCCGTGTTCATAGGCGTCGGTGGGGAACACGCCGATGGCGCGGCCTACGCCCCGCAGGCTGTCGCGAACGGTGCGCTCGCCGTCGTGTCGGAGCGGGAGAAACCTCTTGAGATGTCGGTGCCCTGGGTACAGGTGCGGGATGGTCGGCTCGCCATGGCGGTGCTCGCCTCGACGTTCTTCGAGCATCCGAGCCGCGCCATGTTGATCGTGGGCATCACCGGCACCAATGGCAAGACCACAACCGGGTACATCGTGCGCGAAGTGCTGGAAGCGGCCGGTTTCCAGTGCGGGTTGATGGGCACCGTGCAGTACCGGGTCGGCCAGCACATCCGCGAGGCGGCGCGCACGACGCCCGAGGCGATCGACCTCCAGCGCATGCTCCGCGAGATGGTTGACGCGGGCTGCCGCGCGTGCGCGATGGAAGTGTCGTCCCACGCGCTCGCTCAGCGGCGGGTCGACGACACGCGGTTTGCCGTCGGCGTGTTCACCAACCTCACGCGCGACCATCTCGACTACCACCACGACATGGAGACGTACTTCGCAGCGAAACGCCGGCTCTTCGAGATGCTGCCGGCCGGGGCGCCCGCTGTCCTGAATGTTGATGATCCGCGCGCGGCGTCGTTGGCCGATCACCGGCCGTCGGCCATCACCTTCGCGGTAGATCGCGACGCCGATGTCATGCCGGCGTCGCCGCCCGCGTCACTGATGGGGCTGTCCTTCGACGCGCGCACGCCGCTCGGCACCTTGCGCGTCAACTCGCGCCTCGCCGGCCGGTTCAACCTTTACAACCTGCTCGCGGCCGCGGCCACCGGGGTGGCTCTGGGGCTGCCGCTCTCCGCGGTCGAAACGGGTCTGGCCGCTGTGAAGGCAGTGCCTGGCCGGTTTCAGATCGTGAGTTCCCCCGACGACGATGTGGTCGTCATTGTCGACTACGCTCACACCGACGACGCGCTCAAGAATCTGCTCGAAGCCGTTCGCCCGCTCGCCAAGGCCCGGATGATCACCGTGTTCGGATGTGGAGGCGACCGCGATCGCACGAAGCGCCCGCTGATGGGAGTGGTGGCTGCCCGGCTGAGCGACCTCGTCGTGATTACCTCCGACAATCCGCGAACCGAGGACCCCGACGCCATCATCGACGAGATCGAGCGCGGCATCGCGCCCGCGGCCGAGCGGGCACGCCACGCATCTGGTGTGGCCGCAGACGGCCACGCACGAACGGCGACGCCGTGGATCCGCCTCGCCGACCGCCGCGCGGCGATCACGCGCGCTGTCGGCGAGGCCGGCCCCGGCGACGTGATCGTCATTGCCGGGAAGGGCCACGAGAAGACGCAGGCCATTCGTGATCGGGAGTTTCCGTTCGACGATGTCACGGTCGCCCGGGAAGCCCTGCGGGACCGGCACATGGAGCGGGCATCATGACCGCGACCGGACTCGGGCCTTCCGGCCTCGTGCACGTCAATGCCAGCCGCGTCGATCTCACCGCCGCGTCCATCGCTCTTGCCATGTCCGGAACGCTCGTGTCGGGCGCTCCCGGCTCGACGGTCGGCGGGTTTTCGATCGATTCGCGCACGCTTCGGTCTGGCGACGTCTTCTTCGCGATCGTCGGGGACCGATTCGACGGGCATCGATTTGTCGGCGCGGCCGGCGCGGCTGGTGCCGGAGGATTCGTGGTGTCCGACCCGTCGTCGGTATCGCGGGAGGCGGCGGCCGGGGTCGTGGCGATCCTGGTGACCGATACGACACGGGCGCTGCAGGTGCTGGCCCGCACCATTCGCCGCGAGTCGGGCTCCCGAGTGGTGGCGGTGACAGGCAGTGCGGGAAAGACCACCACCAAGGACGTCGCGGCGGCGTTTCTCGAGACCAGCTATCGGGTGTTCTGCACGCAGGGCAATCTCAACAACCACATCGGTCTTCCGTTGTCCCTGCTCGAACTTCGGCACGGACCCGACGTCGCCGTGATCGAGATGGGGATGAGCCACGCGGGCGAAATCAGACTGCTCGCCGGGCTGGCCGAACCCGACGTCCGCGTCTGGACCAACGTGGCCGACGTCCACGCGGAGTTCTTCACGTCGATCGATGCGATAGCCGACGCGAAGGCCGAGATTCTCGAAGGAGCGGGCCCGGACACCCTCGTCATCGCCAATGCCGCGGACCCACGCGTGATGGTGCGCGTGCGGCAGTCGGCGGCGCGGGTCGCCACGTTTGGCGTGGACGTGCAGGCGGACGTGATGGCCACCGGCGTGGCGGACGCTGGCATTTCGGGGACGACCGCCCATGTCTCGACGCCGGCGGGCCAGGCCGTCTTCACGATCCCTCTGCTCGGGCGAGGCCATCTCTCCAACGTATTGGCCGGCATTGCCGTGGCACTGTCGTTCGGGGTGCCGCTCGATGTGATGGCGGATCGGGCATCCAGGCTGAAGCCGGCGCCGCGCCGGGGCGAGGTGTGGCGGCTGCGGGACGGAATCGCGCTTGTCGACGACTCGTACAACTCGAATCCACGCGCCCTGCAGGGGATGCTCAATGTGATGGCCAATGAACACGGTTTCGCCCGACGGGTGGCCGTGCTGGGCGAGATGCTCGAACTCGGTGAGCAGGGGATGCGGTGGCACCAGGAATGCGGGCGGTCCGCTACGCGGGCCGGCGTCGCCCGGCTCGTCACCGTGGGAGGGCCCGCCGCGCGCGCGATGGCCGATGCCGCCGTCGAGGCGGGGCTTGAAGCCGCGGCAGTGACACACGTAGCGACCAGCCTCGATGCCGCCGAGGTGGTGTCCGGTGCGCTGCGACCGGGCGACCTGGTGCTGGTCAAGGGGTCGCGGGGCGTTCGGATGGATGTGGTTGCGGACCGGGTGAGAGTGGAACGTCAGGAATCGGGGAACTAAGGCGGATGGACATGAGCGAGTTCAGCGTGCGTGGACAGCACGCGGTCGTGGTGGGGGGCGCCCGCAGCGGTGCGTCCGCCGCGCGTCTGCTGGCCGAACGCGGCGCGTCGGTCACGCTCACCGATCTGCGCAGCACGATCGCGGAGGGCCCTGCCCTGGTCGGCGCCGGTGTGCGGCTCGTGCTGGGATCGCATCCGGTCGACCTGTTCACGTCGGCCGATCTCATCGTCGTCAGTCCCGGCGTGCCGCAGTCGCAGGAGGCAATCGTCGCGGCGCGCAAGCGGGGCGTGCCGATCATCGGTGAGGTCGAATTGGCGTTCCGGTGGCTCCGGGGACGCGTCATCGCGATCACGGGCACAAAGGGCAAGTCGACGACGACCGCGCTGACCGGAAAAATCCTCGAGCACGCCGGGTGTCACGTGCTGGTCGGCGGGAACATCGGGCCGCCGTTGTCTGGACAGGTGGGTGAGTCGACGCCGGACTCCATCCACGTCGTGGAGGTCAGCAGCTTCCAGCTGGAGACGGTCGACACTTTTCATCCGTGGATTGCCGTGCTGCTCAACGTGACGACCGATCACCTCGACCGGCACGCGAGCTACCAGGAATACACCGACGCCAAGGCGCGGATCTTTGCGCGGCAGACCGAAGAGGACTGGGCTGTTGTCAACGCGGACGATCCGCAGACGCTGGAGCTGGCGCGACGCGGACGCGCACGCTGGCGGCAGTTCGCCCTCCGCGCGGGAGCGAATGCCGACATCACGGTTGCCGACGGCTGCGTGGTTGAACGGAAAGACGACGGCGACACGCCGCTGGTCCGGACAGCAGACGTGCGGCTGATGGGAGCACACCTGATGGCTGACGTGCTCGCGGCGGCGGCGATCACGCGACTGGCGGGTGCTCGGCCCGGAGACATCGCGGCGGCGGTATCGGCATTTCGGGGCCTCGAGCACGCGATGGAGTGGGTCGACCAGATTGATGGCGTGCGCTACGTCAACGACTCCAAGGCCACCAACATCGACGCGGCCCGGCAGGCCATCGAGACGTTCGGGGCCGGTCTGGTCGTCGTGATGGGCGGACGCTACAAGGGCGGCGACTTCGGGAGCCTTCGCGATGCGCTCGTCGCGCGCCGGGCGACGATCGTGGCCATTGGCGAAGCCGGGCCGCTCATCCGGGCCGCGCTCGGAGCCGCGGTGACGGTCGTCGACGCGAACTCGATGGCCGAGGCGGTCGGTGCGGCCAGGATGGCGGGAACAACCGGAGGGACGGTGCTGCTGGCGCCGGCGTGCGCCAGTTTCGACATGTTCGTCGATTACGCGGAACGGGGCCGGGCCTTCAAGGCCGAGGTCGCGCGTCTGCGTACGAAGTGACGGGACGAGGCGGCCCCGTGTCGGGCCGTGAGCAGTCGTCAGTCGGCCGAACGAGGCAGGAATCTGGCTGCTGGGACCCCGCGCCGCCCCGGCGCGGGTAGCTGGTGTTCCTCTCCGTTGGCTGGCTGATGACTGCTGACGGCCCGACCCCCGGGAACCAGGATCCCGCGTGGATCGTGCTTCTCGTGTTGTCGGTGAGAGTGTTGGTGAACTTTAGGGTGAAGCGGGGATCATGGCGCGAAAGCTGAAGTCCGATCGCATGTTGTTCTACACCACGATTGTCCTGGCCTTCTCCGGCTTGGTCATGGTGTACAGCGCGTCGAACATGTTGACACCCCAGGGCGGCAGCCCGTCGGGCCAGTTCCTGATCAAGCAGGTCTTCTTCACAGCGTTCGGCCTTGCGGCGATGGCCGCCACGATGAAGATCGACTATCACGCCTACCGCATGCCGACGTTCATCTGGGCGCTATTGGCCGTCACGATTGTCGCGCTCGTGGGCGTGCTGGTCTTTGGCCCGAGAATCAACGGCACGCGCCGATGGTTCCGCCTGGGCGGTGTGGGCCTCCAGCCGTCTGAGCTCGCCAAGTTCGCGATGGTCATCTTCGCCGCGGCGGTGCTCGAGCAGCGGATGGACCGGATCAAGGAGTTGCGCTACTCCCTGGGACCGATTGCCGTCGTGCTGGCCGTCGTGTTTGCGCTCATCTACTTCGAACCGGACTTCGGCAGCGCCGTGGCGCTGCTGGCGGTGGTGGCCGTGATGGTGTTTGCGGCCGGCATTCCGTTCCGTTACCTCCTGCTCATCGCGGCGGGGACGCTTCCGCTGCTGGCGGCTATCGCGTATCTGGAGCCGTATCGAGTCAGACGGATTCTGATCTTCCTCCATCCCGAGCAGGACCCGAGGGGCGACGGCTTCCAGATCCTGCAGTCGCTCATCGCCGTCGGCACCGGCGGCGTGACGGGCCGGGGACTCGGCGAGAGCATCCAGAAGATGCTCTACCTGCCGTTTCCCCACACGGATTTCATCTATGCGGTGACGGCCGAGGAACTCGGGCTCGTCGGGGCCACGCTCATGCTGGCGTGCTTCGGCATGCTCACGTGGCGCGGTCTGCGCATGGTCTCGCGTGCGCCGGATGCATTCGGTTCACTGCTGGCGATCGGTCTCACCGCGATGATCGCGGTGCAGGCGTTCATGAACATCAGCATCGTGCTGGGCATGCTGCCGACCAAGGGGATTCCGCTGCCCTTTGTGAGTGCCGGCGGCTCGTCGCTCATCATGAGCCTGGTTGGCATGGGCGTGCTCCTGAACATCTCTCAACAGGCGTCGGCCGAAGGGTAGGACGTGACGATGTTGGGACGGACCAGGCGCGTGCACTTCGTCGGGATTGGCGGCATCGGCATGAGTGGCATTGCCGAATTGCTGGCCAATCTCGGCTATGCCGTGTCCGGATCCGACCAGAAAGCCAGCGATGTGACCGAGCGTCTCCAGACCCTCGGCGTTCATGTCGTGATCGGTCACGCGACCGACCACGTCGGCGAGGCAGACGTGGTGGTCGTCTCGTCGGCCGTACGCCAGGACAACCCCGAGGTGGTCGAGGCCCACCGACAGAGGATTCCGGTCATTCCGCGGGCTGAGATGCTGGCCGAACTGATGCGGCTCCGATCGGGCATCGCGGTGGGCGGCGCGCATGGCAAGACGACGACCACGTCGATGATTGCCGTGGTGCTCGAGCGCGCGGGCCTCGATCCAACCGCCGTCATCGGCGGCAAGCTCAGTGCGTTTGGCAGCAATGCCCGTCTCGGGCGCGGACCGTACATGGTGGTCGAAGCCGACGAGAGCGACCGGTCGTTTCTCCGGCTGTCGCCGACCGTGGCGGTGGTGACCAATATCGATCACGAACATCTCGAGGCCTACCGCGACTTCGATGACCTGTGCGGCGCTTTTCTCGACTTCGCCAACAAAGTCCCGTTCTACGGCGCCATCATCGCGTGCGCCGACGACGCCCACGTGCAGGCCTTGCTGCCGCGCATGACGCGTCGGGTGATCACCTACGGCCTCGGGGCCGGCGCCGCGGACGTGCGTGGATGCGATGTGCGGCAGGAACAGGAACTGTGGATCTGCCGCGTCGAGGCAGGGGCGAGCGTGCTGGCGGCGATGGGGCGCAGCGCGGGTTCAGGCTCCCAGACCTGTGAACTGCGACTCCAGGCGCCCGGACGCCACAACCTGCAGAACGCGCTGGCGGCGGTCGCCGTCGGGCTCGAGCTCGGCGTCCCACTGGCCGTCATCGCCGAGGCGCTCGCGTCGTTCAAGGGCGTCGATCGCCGGTTCCAGCGCCGGGGAGAGGCGGGCGGCGTGCTGGTGGTCGACGACTATGGCCACCATCCGACCGAGATCGCCGCTGTGATGGAGGCGGCGCGCGCGACCCTCAGGCGGAGGATCATCGCCGTGTTTCAGCCCCACCGGTACACCCGAACGGCGCAGTTGCTCGATCGGTTCGGCCCCGCCCTGCGACAGGCGGACGAGGTGGTGCTTACCGACATCTACGCCGCGGGCGAGGACCCGATTCCCGGCGTGACCGTCGAGGCGCTCGCGGCGGCAATAAACGCCGGGCGGCCGAAACCCGTTCACCTGGTGAAGGCGTTCGACATGGTTGTGCCGATGGTGCTGTCGCTGGTTCGTCCAGGCGATGCCGTCTTCACGCTCGGGGCCGGCTCCATCAGCAGCATCGGTGATCGCCTGCTCGCGGAACTCCGGCCGACGGAAGGAGGGCAGGGCTGACATGGCCGTCACCGTACCTTCCGACAAGCGCTTCCTTCGCCGCCAGGTTCACACGCCGCGGCGGCGACGTCTTCGCGCCCGGCCCATCGTGCGCATCGCGCGGGTCCTGGTCGTCGCCGGTGTGCTCATCTACGGCGGCTTCTGGTCCGCCCGTGCCGCTGGCGATCTGCGATGGCTGCGGGTCCAGTACATCAGCGTGACGGGCAACCAACGCGTGCCGACCAGCGAGATCCACGCGCTGGTAGACGGTCTCAAGGGCGAAAGCCTGCTCTCAACCGACCTCGACCGCTGGCGTTCGCGCCTGCTGGCCTCGCCGTGGGTCGCCGATGCGACCCTGCGGCGAAAACTGCCCGCGACTGTCGAGGTCGACATTCGCGAGCGCCACCCGCTGGGCCTTGCGCGGATTGGCCACGAACTCTACCTGGTGGACGGGACCGGCACGATCGACGAATTCGGTCCCCGCTACTCAGACCTCGACCTGCCGATCATCGACGGCCTCGTCCTCGACGCGGCTTCGCCAAGGGCGCAGGTCGACCGCGCGCGCGCACAGACGGTCGATCGCCTGATGGCGGATCTGCGGTCCAGGCCCGCGCTGGCGCGGCGGGTGTCGCAGATCGATGTCAGCGACGCCCACGATGTGCACGTGATTCTCGCCGGCGATTCGGCCGTCATTCGTCTGGGCGACGCGCAGTTCGCCGAACGCCTGCAACTGTACGCGGATCTGCAGGCCACGCTGCGGGAGCGCGTCCCCGAGATTGACTACGTGGATCTTCGCTTTGGCGAGCGCGTCTATGTCGGCCCGGCACGCGGGACGACCGGCGTGGTTGCCAGGCCGGCTACGACACCACCCTCTCGCGATCCAGGCGAGCGGCACCAGCCATAGCGGCGGAGGACGAGTGGGACGAAAAGAGCGGCATCTGGTCGGGCTCGACATTGGGACCTCGAAGGTGGCGGCCATCGTCGGCGAGTTCCTCGACGGGCGCGACATCGGCATTATCGGCCTCGGTGTCGCCGAGTCGCAGGGCATCCGGCGCGGCGCCGTGGTCAACGTCGAGGCGGCCGTGGAGTCGATTCGAAAAGCCATCGACGAAGCCGAACTGACGGCCGGGATTGAGATCGACAACATCTACCTCGGCCTGTCGGGCACCCACATCAAGGGCTTCAACAGCCGTGGCGTCGTAGCGGTCGCCGGTAAGAACCGGGAAATCACGCGCGACGACGTGCGGCGGGCGATCGAAACGGCCCGCGCGGTCAGCCTGCCGAGCGGACGCGAGATCCTCCACGTCCTGCCCCAGGACTTCGTGGTCGACGAAGAGGATGGCATCAACGATCCGGTGGGGATGACGGGGTCGCGACTCGAGGTCAATGTCCACATCGTGACAGGCGGCACCACGACAACCCAGAACCTCGTGGCGTGCGTCAATCGCGCAGGTGTCAACGTCAAGGAATCTGTCCTGGAACAACTCGCGGCCAGCGACGCCGTGCTGACCCAGGACGAGAAGGAATTGGGCGTGGCGGTCGTGGATATCGGCGGTGGCACGACGGACCTCGCCATCTTCGAACGCGGCTGCCTGTGGCACACCGCGGTCGTGCCAATCGGCGGCGACCACTTCACCAACGATATCGCTGTCGGGCTGCGGATGCCAATCCCGGAGGCCGAGAAGCTGAAGCGGAAATGCGGTTGCGCGCTCTCGTCGATGGTTGGCGATGACGAAGTGATGGAAGTCGCCAGCGTCGGGGGGCGGCCCGCGCGAACGC
>Ga0315273_10010260_pt1 | contig 11935 bp, 8 predicted proteins | sample YL17G02_0_MG_FD_205753 | JGI IMG/M metagenome (GOLD analysis project Ga0315273, IMG submission 205753) | Sediment microbial communities from Yellowstone Lake, YNP, Wyoming, USA - YL17G02_0 | ecosystem: Environmental > Aquatic > Freshwater > Lake > Sediment | place: USA: Wyoming | collected... | reverse complement strand
GCGTCCGCCAGGGGAGGCGGCGCTCGACGTTGATCGTGAACGGCGAGTAGCGGCGCTCGCGCGACTCCATCCCCGACCACTCGGGCGAGACGATCACCTTGCGCGGCTGCACCTGCGTGTCGCCGAAGTCGATCCGCACGTCGGCATGCTCGTCGGCCAGGTCGGCGAGGGGCACGCCCGCCCGCTGCTCCAGGACGCTGAACCCTTCACGGGCGAGCCGCCCGTTCGTGACCCCGGAGAGAGCGAGGATCGCCTCGCACCAGTCGACGTCGCGGGCGAGGCTGGGGCGCCCGTCCACCTCCCCGTTCCGCCGCCGCAGCTCCTCGACCTCGGCGAGCGGCTTCCAGGTGATCCCCTTGGTCGAGGTGCCGAGCTCCTCGACGAGCGGCCCGAGGGTGAGCCACTTGTCGAGCACGGCGCCGTAGTCGCGCTCGACGACGACGAGCTTCGGCATCGTCTTGCCCGGGATCGGCTCGCACTCGCCCTTCTTCCAGTCGAGCACCTTGCCGAGCGGCTGCGCGAGCTCGTCCGGCGTGTCGTGCAGGAGCGGCGCGGCGACGACGTCGCGCCGGACGCCGAGGTGCTTCTTGGCGAGGCGCGTGAACGACTCGGCGATCCGCTTGAAGATGTCGAAGTCGGTGCGGGTCTCCCACGGCGGCGGGATCGCCGGGTTGAACGAGTGCACGAACGGGTGCAGGTCGGTGCTCGAGAGGTCGTGCTTCTCGTACCAGGTCGCCGCCGGCAGGACGACGTCCGAGTAGAGCGCAGACCCGTTCATGCGGAAGTCGATCGTGGTGAACAGGTCGAGCTTGCCGGTCGGCGCATCCTCGCGCCAGACGACCTCCTGCGGCCGGAACTCCTCCCCCGCCTCGCTGTTTCGGATCGCGGCGTCCGGCACGCCGAGGAGGTAGCGGAGGAAGTACTCGTGGCCCTTGCTCGAGGAGCCGAGCAGGTTCGCGCGCCAGAGCGTGAGCACGCGCGGGTGGTTCCCGGGCGCGTCGGGATCCTCGGCGGCGAAGCGCAGGCGCTCGGCCTTCAGCTCCCGGACGACATAGTCGGGGACGGAGAGGCCCGCAGCGTCGGCCTCGTCGGCGAGCTCGAGCGGGTTGCGGTCGAAGCTCGGGTACGACGGCATCCAGCCGAGCCGGGCGGCGAGCGCGTTGCAGTCGGCCAGGTGCATCTCCTTCAGCGTCCCGCGGCCGACCACGGATGCGTGCTCGCCGGCCCGCGTGCGCTGGTAGCGCCACTGGCCGGTGGCGAGGAACCAGAACGGCGTCGTCGCCTGCTGCCGCGGCGGCCGGTTCCAGTCGAGCGCGAAGGCGAGCGTCGACCAGCCCGTGATCGGGCGCACCTTCTCCTGGCCGACGTAGTGCGCCCAGCCGCCGCCGTTCACGCCCTGGCAGCCGCAGAGCAGCACGAGGTTGAGCATCGCCCGGTAGATCTGGTCGGAGTGGTACCAGTGGTTCGTGCCCGCGCCCATCACGATCATCGAGCGGCCGTTCGTGCGCTCCGCGTTGCGGGCGAACTCACGGGCGACGCGGATCACCCGGCCCGCGTCGACGCCCGTGTGCTCCTCCTGCCAGGCGGGCGTATAGGGCTTCGGGTCGTCGTAGCCCGCCGGCCAGTCGCCGGGCAGCTCGCCCCGGCGCACGCCGAGCTGGGCGGCGAGCAGGTCGAACACGGTGGTGACGAGGTGGCCGCCGATCCGTCTTGCGGGGACACCGCGGCGGTGCGAGCCGCCGCCCTCCGAATCGCCGATGTCGAACCGCGGCAGCTCGACCTCGACGAGCTCCTCGTGGTGGCCGAGCAGCGAGAGCGCGGGCTCGACCTCGCCGAGCTCGAGGTTCCACTTCCCCATCCCCTCCTCGCCCCAGCGGAAGCCGATCGACCCGTTCGGGACGACGGGCTCGCCGGTTCGCTCGTCGAGGACGACCGTCTTCCACTCGGCGTTCTCGCCGGTGTCGCCGAGATCGGATGCGCGCAGGAAGCGGTCGCCGACCCACGCGCCGTCCTGTTCGCGCAGCGTGACGAGGAACGGCAGGTCGGTGTTCTCGCGCGCGTAGCGCTCGAAGTACGGCACTTTCCGGTCGACGTAGAGCTCCTTCAGGATCACGTGGCCCATCGCCATCGCGAGCGCGCCGTCCGAGCCCGCCGCCGCCGGCAGCCAGTGATCGGCGAACTTCGTGTGGCCCGCGAAGTCGGGCGAGACGACGACGACCTTCTGCCCCCGGTACCGCGCCTCGGTCATGAAGTGCGCATCGGGCGTGCGCGTCTGCGGGACGTTCGAGCCCCAGAGGATCATGTAGCCCGAGTTCCACCAGTCGGCCGACTCGGGCACGTCGGTCTGGTCGCCCCACACCTGCGGCGAGGCGGGCGGCAGGTCCGCGTACCAGTCATAGAAGCTCAGGCAGACGCCGCCGATCAGCGACAGGAACCGCGTCCCGGCCGAGTACGACACCATCGACATCGCCGGGATCGGCGAGAAGCCTGCGACGCGGTCGGGCCCGTAGCGGCGGATCGTGTGGACGTGCGCGGCGGCGATCAGGTCGGCGACCTCGTCCCACGTGGCTCGCACGAAGCCGCCCTTGCCGCGCAGCTCCTTGTAGCTGCGCGCCTTCTCGGGGTCCTCGACGATCTCGGCCCACGCCTCGACCGGGTCGCCCGTCCGTTCCAGCGCCTCCCGGTAGAGGTCGAGCAGCACACCGCGCACGTACGGGTAGCGCACGCGCAGCGGCGAGTAGACGTACCAGCTGAACGACGCGCCGCGGGGACAGCCGCGCGGCTCGTACTCGGGCGCGTCCGGCCCGTTGGAGGGGTAGTCGGTCTGCTGCGTCTCCCAGGCGACGATCCCGTCCTTGACGTGGATCTTCCACGAGCAGGAGCCGGTGCAGTTGACGCCGTGGGTGGAGCGGACGACCCGGTCGTGCTGCCAGCGGTCGCGGTAGAACGACTCCCACTCGCGCCCGTCCCGGGTCAGCGCGCTCCAGCCGGTGCCGGACGCGGCGCCGCCGAAATATCGCGCTCTGCTCACGCGCCCAGGCCGCGCAGCTCGGCTGCGGGGGCGTTGCGCAGCAGCCACACGGCGAGCGCGAGGCAGATGCCCACGAACACGAGCAGGCCGACGAACCCGTAGGTGTAGGTGCCCTCGGCATCCTTGAGGAGGCCGACGAAGACCGGCGGGAAGAACCCGCCGAGGCCGCCCGCCGCGCCCACGATCCCGCCCGCCGCACCGGCATCGTTCGGGAACTCCGCGGGGACGAGCTTGAAGACCGCGCCGTTGCCGGCGCCGAGAAACGCGCCGAGCGTGAGGCAGGCGATCGTGACGGGGACGATGCGCGGCGCCGGCGCGATCGCGGCGAGCACCGCCGCGTCGATCGCAATCCCGGCGAAGACGAGTACGAGCACCGGGTAGGCGCCGATCCGGTCTGCGAGCCAGCCGCCCACCGGTCGCGCGAACGTCGCCGCGATGATGAAGCCTGCCGCCCTGGCGCTCGCCTCGCCCTTCGAGTAGCCGAACCAGTCCTGCAGCAGCGTCGGCAGCAGGAAGGCCATCGCGACGAAGCCGCCGAAGGTGATGAAGTAGAAGAACGCAAGGCGGTAGAGCCGCCACCCCGAGCGAATCACCTCGCGGTAGCGGGTCTGCGGCGCCGTGCGCGGCGCATTGCGGGCGAACGAGTAGAAGAGCCAGGCCGCCACGAGGAGCGCGATCGCGGTCGTCCAGCCGAGCGCGGGCCGGCCCCAGCGGTCGACGAGCCACGGCGCGCCGAAGAACGCGATCGCCGTGCCGATGTTCCCGATCCCGTAGATGCCGAGCGCGAAGCCCTGCCGCTCGCGCGAGTACCAGCCCGAGACGAAGGGGACGCCGACCGCGAACGACGAGCCCGCGATGCCGAGCAGGAACCCGACTCCGATCAGGGCCGCATAGCTATGGGCGTAGCCGAAGAGCACCGCGGGCAGCGCCGACGCGGCGAGCAGCAGCGAGAACAGCAGGCGGCCGCCGTAGCGATCGGTGAGGAGGCCCATCGGGATCCGCAGCAGCGCCCCGAGCACGACCGGTACGGCAGTGAGGAGCAGCGCCTGGGTGTAGTTGAGCCCGAGGTCGTGCTTGAACGTTTTCGCAAACGGTGCGATCAGGCTCCAGGCCGTGAAGCAGAGCGCGAAGGCCAGGGTGCCGAGCGCGAGGTTCCAGGTGGGACGCTTCACTCCTAGCTCCTGTCGAGGATCGCGATCGCCCGCGGGAACAGGATGTTGTTCTCCTCGTGGATGTGCTGGTGCAGGTCGAGCGAGAGCTCGGCGAGCCCGCTCAGGGTCGCGCGATGCGTGTTGCAGAGAGCGCCCTCGAGCGCGTAGCCGCCCGTCAGCCCGGAGAGCCGCTCGAGCGCCGCACCGACCGCGGCGTGATCGTCCTCGAAGGCGGAGAGCTCGAGGCCGTCCGGCCAAACGGGTGCACCTGCGGCGTCGAGCCCGGCGCAGACCGGGAAGAGCACGTTCTCCTCCTCCTCGAGGTGCTCCTCCAGCTCGGAGCGGAGCTCTTCGAACACGTCGCGCTGGGCCGCGAACTCCGGATGATCCTTGCCGTGCGCGCGCACGACCTTCGTGAGCAGGCCCGAGAGCCGCGGCAGCTCCTCGCGCAGGCGCGCGTGATGAACCCCGACGATGTGATCGCACAGCTCGCCGAGCGGGACGCCGCGCAGGTCGGGCTCGTCGGTCGTGGGCGCCGCCTCGGCGTCGAGCGAGGCGAGCACGGCCTCGGCATCGAGCCCACGACGGCGGCACGCGTCGGCGAGGCTTCGCTTCCCGCCGCAGCAGTAGTCGAGCCCGAGCCGTTCGAACACCCGCGCGCGCGAGGGGCGCTCGAGCACGAGCTCGGCGATCGTGGTGTCGGGCGAGAGGTTTTTCATTACGACCTTGGGAAGATTTATAACGCCCTGGATGAGGGATGGGTTGTGGCTTTCTACGGATCTTGGCCCGGGCGTTTCCGCACCCAAACGGTTTGTTCTATAGTCGTCGGAGAAATGGCGCCCACCGAGCGGGCCACAGCCCTCCACCGCGCGCTCTCGGACGAGCGGCGCGTCCAGATCGTGGACGAGCTCCGCAGCGCCGCCGACGGGCTCGACGTCCAGGAGCTCGCCCGCCGGGTCGGTCTCCACGCGAACACCGTGCGCTGGCACCTCGGCGTCCTGGCCGATGCCGGCATCGTCTCGTCGCGCCCCGTCGGCCGCGCCGGCCCGGGCCGGCCCCGAATCGTCTACACGCTCGAGACCGAGCCCTCGGAGGAGAGGGCGGTCGAGGACCACCGCCTCCTCTCGACGATCCTCGTGGGGATGGCGGCTCAGCTCGCCGACGGCCCGGCTCGCGCCGAAGAGGCGGGCCGCGAGTGGGGCCGGCACCTGGTCAACAGTCCACAGCCTCTCGTCCGCCTGAGCGACGGGGAGGCGACCGCGGAGGTCGTCGAGCTCCTCGACCAGCAGGGTTTCCGCCCGGAGACGAGCGACGGCGAGATCCGGATGCGCCGCTGCCCCTTCCACGAGCTGGCCGAGGCTCATCCCGGGATCGTCTGCTCCGTTCACCGCGGGCTGATCTCGGGCGCGCTGGCCGAGCTCGGCAGCGGGCTCCGCGTCGAACGGCTCGACGCCTTCGTCGAGCCCAACCTCTGCGTCGCCAGGCTGACGCAGGAAGGCGCACGGTGAGGCTGCACTACGGTGAGCCGCAGGTCGCGATCGGGATCGCGTTCGTCGTCATCGCCGTCCTGCTCGCCGCGGTGTTCGTGGTCGGGTGGCGCCGGTCGGTCGCCGACGTCCCGCTCGAGCGGGTGCAGGCCGTCGGCTACTGGGTGCGGAAGCGCTGGCTGGCCTTCCTCTGCGCGCTGCTCGTCGTCGTGGTCGGGCTCTCGCTCTTCCGGCTTCCGTACGCGAGCGGCGGCACCCACGGCAGGGTCGTGACCGTCAAGGGCGGGCAGTTCTTCTGGTCGATCGACCCCGGCCGGATCCGTGCCGACGCGCCCGTCCGGTTCGACGTCACGTCGGTCGACGTGAACCACGGCTTCGGCATCTACGACCCGGCCGGCCACCTGATCGGCTCCGTCCAGGCCATGCCGGGCTACCACAACAAGCTCGACCTGACCTTCCACACGCCGGGCGTCTACCGGATCCTCTGCCTCGAGTACTGCGGCCTGGCCCACCACCTGATGCAGGCGAGCTTCACCGTGGTGCGCTGACGATGGAAGCCGCCGCCACAGCAGTCGTCCATCCGCGCTACGTGGAGCTCGACGTCGCAGAGCCGCGCGTCACCGAGCGGCACGCGGCCTGGCTCTTCGCGGGCACCGGCGTCGCGCTCTTCGCCGTGATGGGACTCGCCGGCCTCGCGATGCGACTCACCCAGGCGGAGGTGCTCGGCCTCTCGCCGGCCTGGTTCTACCGGGTGATGACCCTGCACGGCGCCGGGATGCTGGCGGGGGCGCTCCTGGCGATGATGGGCGCGCTCTGGTACGTCGTGCGCCAGACGGTGCCGCTCAGCATGGGACGTTTGCTCACCTCCTACGTCCTGATCGTGGTGGGAGCGGTGGCGGTGGTCGCGGCGACCCTGGTGGGCGGGTTCGCAGCCGGGTGGACGTTCCTCTGGCCGCTCCCCTTCCACGCCGCCGGCCAGTGGTCGACGTGGGCGACCGGAACCTTCCTGGTCGGGCTGCTGCTCGTCGGCGCCGGCTTCTTCCTCTTCTGCCTCGACGTGCTGATGAAGACGACCGAGACGTACGGCGGACTGCTGCGGACGCTGGGCGTCACCTACCTGCGCGGGCGCGACGATTCGCCGCCACCGCCGCAGGTGCTGGCCGCAACCGTGGTGGCGATCGAGGGCCTGGAGGCCTGCGCCGCCGGAGTGATGATCCTCGTCGCGCTGATCAGCCGGATGCTCGACCCGAAGCTGACGATCGACGCGCTCTGGGCGAAGAACTTCACGTACTTCTTCGGGCACTCCGTCTTCAACCTGATCATCTACCTGGCGATCGGCGCCGTGTACGTGCTCGTGCCCCGTTATGCCGGGCGGCCGTGGAGGACGACCAAGCCGATCGTCGTCGCCTGGCTCTTCACCCTCCTCTTCGTGATGGCGGCGTACTCGCACCACCTCTACATGGACTTCGTGCAGCCGGGCGGGCTCCAGCTCATGTCGACGTTCGCCTCGTTCGGCGCGGCGATCCCCGTCGGGGTGGTCACGGCGTTCACCGGGCTGATGCTCGTCTGGGGCTCGCGCTTCCGCTGGACGCTCGCCTCGAGTCTCGTCTACCTCGGCTTCGCCGGCTGGGTGATCGGCGGCACGGGCGCGGTCCTCGACTCGATCATCCCGTTCAACTTCCTCTTCCACAACACGCTCTGGGTCGTGGCGCATTTCCACACCTACCTCCTGCTCTGCGTGATCTTCTGGGAGCTCGCCTTCGTCGCCTACCTCCTCGAGGAGGCCGCGGGAGCGACCGCCTCGCGCGCGCAGACGAGGCTCGCGCTCGGCGGGATGGGGATCGGGGGCTACGGGCTCGTGGGCATGTGGTACCTGTCGGGCGTGCTCGGCATCCCGCGCCGCTACGCGGCGCACCCGACCGGGACGGCCGGCTACAGCCTCGCCGCGAGCATCTTCGTGATCGTCTTCGCGCTCGGTTTCCTCGTCCTGCTCTGGGCGTTCGCCGGGCTCGCGCGGACGGCGCGCGCCCGGCGCTACGAGCACGTCGAGGTCACCGACACGTGGTCGGGCGGCCGCTGGCCGGTCCGCCGGCGGCTCGACGAGCCCGGGGCGGCGACACGGCCGCTGCCCCGTGTGACGGAGCCGCTCGGCGTCGTCTTCACCGGCCCGACGCAGCTCGGGCTCGCCGTCGCGGCGGCCGTCGTCTCGCTCGCCGCCTTCTTCCCGCAGGTCGTGGAGGCCTCGGAGACGAGCACGGGCTACCACCACCTCGACCACGCGGGCCAGTTCCTGTTCGGCGCTCTCGTCGGGGCGATCGTCGCCTCGCTCCCGCGCGTCGCGGCCCGGCTCGACCGCCGCACGGCCGACCTCGGCATCGCGGCCGTGATCGCCGTACCGGTGGTGATGATGCTCGTGATGCTGCCGTCCCTCTACGGCCCGGTCGAGGATCGCCCGGCCCTGCATTTCCTGTACCACGTCGGAATCGCGGCACTCGGGTTGATCATCGGGCTCGGGGCGGGCGCGCTCGGAAAGGTCACGGGCCGCATCGCCCTCGTGCTCGGCGTCAGCATGGCCGTCATGTACGCAGCAGGAGTGGGAGGAGGCTAATGCCCCGTCCAGCAATACATGCCCGCTTCTGGCCCGCGATCACACGGCGCGCTACCGCGTCCTCAGTCGCGCCGATAGCTTCAGCTATCGGCGCTCCCTGCGTCCTTGCATCGCTTGGTGCTCGCGACCCAGAAGCTAGACGGCATTACTGGACGGGGCACTAGATGGCGGGGCAGGGAAGCGGCGACGGGCTCCTGCGCTGGCTCGTCGGCGGTCTCGTCGGCGGCGCGATCGTGCTCGGCCTGATCGTCGGCGCCTACGCCTTCGGGTACGACCGAGGTCAGGCGAGCATGAGACACGCTGCGCCGAAGGTCACGCAGACGACGACCGAAGCGGCTCGCCCGGCGGGGGCGCAGTTGTTCACTGCAGAGGCATGCTCGGGCTGCCATTCGCTCGACGGCTCGGGCGGCGTCGGCCCGACGCTCAAGGGCCTCGCCGGGAGCCGGGTCGAGCTCGCCGACGGCAGCACCGTCGTCGCCGACGACGCCTACCTCGAGCGGTCGATCACAGACTCCGACGCACAGATCGTCAAGAGCTTCAAGGCAGGCGTGATGTCGGCGGCGGTCGCGAGCCTCGACCTGAAGGCCAAGCCGCAGGACGTCGCCGCGCTCGTCGCCTTCACCAAGGCCCAACGGTAGTTGCGCTAGAGTCGCCCCGCCCGGAGAGGTGTCCGAGTGGCCTAAGGAGCGCGACTGGAAATCGCGTATCTGCCGAAAGGTGGATCGCGGGTTCAAATCCCGCCCTCTCCGCTTCGAGGGCCGCCCGCGGGCGGCCCTTCACAAAGCGTCCGGAACGAGAGGAGCCCCAGATGAGCGAGCGCACCTTCGACGTGATCGTGATCGGCGCCGGCCCCGCAGGCGAGGTCTGCGCCGGACGGCTCGGCGAGGCCGGCCTCGAGGTCGCGCTCGTCGAGCGCTACCTCGTCGGCGGCGAGTGCTCGTTCTTCGCCTGCATGCCGTCGAAGTCGCTGCTGCGCCCCGCCGAGGCGCTCGCCGAGACCAGGCGCATCCCCGGCGCCGCCGAGGCAGCCACCGGCGAGCTCGACGTCCAGGCCGTGCTCGACCGCCGCGACGAGGTCGTCAACGGCCTCGACGACTCGCTGCAGCTCCCCTGGCTCGAGGAGCGCGGGGTCACCGTCGTGCGCGGCGACGCGCGCCTCGACGGCGACCGCCGGGTCAGGGTCGGCGAGGAGACGCTCGTCGCCCGCACCGCGGTCGTCGTCGCCGTCGGCAGCGATCCGGCGCTGCCGCCGATCCCCGGGCTCGCCGAGGCGAGCCCCTGGACGAACCGCGACGCCACGGTCGCGAAGCAGGTGCCGGTGCGGCTCGTGATCCTCGGCGGCGGCGTGGTCGGCGTCGAGATGGCGCAGGCCTACTCGTCGCTCGGCTCGCAGGTGACGGTCCTCGAGGGCGGCCCGCGCCTGCTCGCGCGCGAGGAGCCCTTCGCGGCCGCGCAGGTGACCGAGGCGCTCGAGCAGGCAGGCGTGGACGTGCGCGTCGGCATGAGGGCGGTCGCAGTGCACCGCGACGCGGACGGCGTCACCGTCGAGCTCGACGGCGGCGGGAGCGCGACGGGAGACGAGCTGCTCGTCGCCGTCGGCCGCCGCCCGCCGACGGCCGACCTCGGCCTCGAGACGGTCGGGCTCGAGCCCGGCAAGACGATCCCCGTGGACGACCGCTGCCGCGCCGTGGGCTCGGACTGGCTGTACGCGATCGGCGACGTCAACGGCCGCGCGCTGCTCACGCACATGGGCAAGTACCAGGGACGGATCGCGGCCGACACGATCCTCGGCAAGGAGCGCGCGATCGTCTCGGACGGCCTGCGCTCGCCGCGCGTGATCTTCACCGATCCGCAGGTGTGCGCCGTCGGGCACACCGAGGCCTCCGCGCGCGAGGCGGGTGTCCGCGTGCGCGTGGTCGAGCGCGAGACCTCCGGCAACGCGGGCGGCAGCTTCTACGGCCGGGGCACGGTCGGCACCGCCCGGCTCGTGATCGACGAGGACCGCGGCGTGATCGTCGGCGCGACGATCACCGGCTCCGAGGTGGCCGACTTCCTCCACGCCGCCACGATCGCCGTCGTCGGCGAGGTGCCGCTCGAGCGCCTCTACCACGCCGTGCCGTCGTTTCCGACACGCAGCGAGGTGTGGGTGAACCTGCTGGAGGCGTACGGGCTCTAGCCGGCGACGCTGGAGACGTACGTCGCCACGGCCGCGATCTGCGCGGCGCTGAGCGAGCCCTTGAACGGCGGCATGCTGGCGCCGCCGTTTCTCACCTGCCTGGCGACGCGCGCCTCGTCGGGCTTGAGCGTGTCGAGGTCCGGCCCGACGGTGGCGGTCGCACCGGCGTCCTTGAGCGTGTGACAGCTCGCGCAGCCCGCCGACCCGAACACCTTCTTCCCGGCCGCGAGGGTCGCAGCCGGTCCGCCGCCTCCGGTGGTGGTGGTGGTGGTGGTGGTGGCAGCGGCGGTGGTCGTCTCCGCAGCCGTGCTCTCATCCGGCTCCTTGGCGACGAAGATCACCGTCAGCATCATCGCCACGAAGAACAGCACGGCGACCACGATGTAGGCCCGGAGCCCCTGCTTGCCCGGGAAGTCGGGGCGGTAGCGCGGCAGCACGAACGCCGAAGTGAGCGCGAAGGCGATGAAGGCGAGAGCGACGAGGCCCAGCGTGATCTCGGCTCCGGAGGAGAGGCCCGCGGCAAGCATCGGCGGGGAACCTACCACGCTTCGAAGACGGATACTTTGCCCCGTGCTTGATCCCGACCGCACCTTCGTCGAACAGGCCTTCCGCCTCGTGCTCCGCCGAGCGCCCGACGAGGAGGCGCTCGCGAGCGCGCTCGCGCGGCTCGAGGCCGGGGCCCTGTCGCGCGCCGGGCTCGTCGCCGAGCTCGTCCGAAGCGCCGAGTTCGAGTCGCTGCGCGCGCTCGACGACGCGGTGGCGCTCGCGACCTGGGCGCGCCTCGCCGGCGAGCGGCCACGGGGCCTGCGCGGGCCGCCGGCCAGCGACGAGCGCGTGATCGAGATCCCGTGGGTGCTCTCGCGCTACCGCGGCGAGGAGCGCCTCCTCGACGTCGGCAGCGCGCACGCGCCGGCGAAGTACCTGCGCGCGCTGGCGGCGGCCGCGCCCGGCCGTCCCGTCGCGCTCGACCTCGCACCCGCCGAGCTGGACGGATTCGACTGCGTCACCGGCGACCTGCGCGAGCTGCCGTTCGAGGACGGCGCCTTCGACATCGCCCTGTGCGTCTCGACGCTCGAGCACGTGGGCGCCGACAACGCGCTCTACGGCGTGGAGGGCGAGCGCGGCGCGGGCGGCGCCGAGCAGGCGCTGGGAGAGCTCGCGCGCGTCCTCGGCGGTGGCGGCCGCCTGCTGCTCACCGTCCCGTGCGGCGCGCCCGAGGAGCACGGCTGGTTCGGGCAGCCGCGACGAGGCGGGCTGGCTGGGCCTCTTCGCCGCGGCCGGCCTCCACGTCGAAGAGCACGAGCTCTACGCGCTCGGCCCGGACGGCTGGCGCTCGACCGATGCACTCGAGACGGGCTACGGCGCGGTCGGCCCGGGCGCCTCGGGCGTGCTCTGCGCGGAGCTCCATCCCGGGCGGAAACGCCATGCCGTGCTTCGCGCCGTGCGCCGCGCCGCCGGACGGTACCGCTGATGGTTGATGCC
>Ga0315273_10010259_pt1 | contig 11936 bp, 11 predicted proteins | sample YL17G02_0_MG_FD_205753 | JGI IMG/M metagenome (GOLD analysis project Ga0315273, IMG submission 205753) | Sediment microbial communities from Yellowstone Lake, YNP, Wyoming, USA - YL17G02_0 | ecosystem: Environmental > Aquatic > Freshwater > Lake > Sediment | place: USA: Wyoming | collected... | reverse complement strand
TTCGTGGGAACAGCGGCATATGATACCGGTGGAGATAACATCGCTTGAGACGGGTTTTTCTACGGAGGTACTGGGCCTTCGCAATCCTGTGAACGGCAGGCCGGTGCCGTTTGAGGACATTGACCTGGTAGTAACACCGGCGCTTGGTTATGACCGCAAGGGCCACCGGCTTGGACGCGGCGGTTCGTATTATGATAATTTCCTGGCGAACAAGCGACTCAAGGCGATTCGGTGCGGAATGGGTTTTGACGAGCAGGTCGTAGAGGAAGTACCTGTAGGCGAGCATGATGAACCTATACATTTTCTGGTCACGGACAAGGAAGTAATACATTTTAATACCCGACAAGGAGGATGAGATGGCAGGTTATCCGTCAGGGATGTACGGAGTAGAGAAGCGAAACTGGATGCATCTTCTGGTAGGGGTTGGCGCAGGGATGCTGATTGGAATAATTGTGGTTGGCGCATATTTTCTGCTTCGAGGAAGAGGCAGTGCGCCGGCGGATGTACAGGCTGGAGCAGAAACGGCGGGCGGGGCAGTGTACACAGCGAAGGCCTCGGACGCCAATGAGCAGGTAGCAGCCCTTATCAATCAGGCGATGTCACTTCTAAAAATGAATCCGCCTAAGACGATTGAGGCGAGAGACAGTCTCAATGAAATTCTGCCGATGCCGATGGGCGCCAGCCAGCGGCAGTTTGTTAAGAGTGAGTTGTCGAAACTTTCGGAGGAGTGGCTTTTCAGCAACAGGGTCCTGCCGGGGGACAAGCTTTGCGGTTATTACAAGGTCGAAAGCGGCGACCTTCTTTCGAAGATTGGCTCTCGGAACAAGGTGCCGTATGAGATTCTGATGGAAATTAACGGCATATCCAAGCCGCAGCAGTTGCGTGTGGATGATACGGTAAAAATTATTAACGGACCGTTTCACGCGAAGATTTATCGTTCGGAATTTTTGCTGGATTTGTATCTGCAGAATACTTATGTGAAAAGTTTCAGGGTCGGGCTTGGTAAGACCGGCAAGGACACACCGACGGGTCTTTGGCAGGTCAAATCGGACGGTAAATTGATATCTCCGACATGGACGGACCCGGATACCGGCAAGACTTATGAGGCGGATGACCCTGATTATCCGCTCGGGTCGCGGTGGATTGCGTTGCAGGGTATTGAAGGGGAGGCGGTTGGCAGGACTGGTTTTGCGATTCACGGAACGAAGGACCCGAACCAGATAGGCAAGGCCGAATCGCGAGGCTGTGTCCGTATGTTTAATGGTGACGCTGTGCTGATGTATAATTTGCTGATGCCGGGTGTATCACAGGTACAGGTTCTCGATTGAATTTCTTTTACGAAAGTCGCAGGATAGTGACCTGAAATAAAGGATTGTTTTGGGCGAATTGATGCGCAAGGGGAAAACAACGAATAGTCTCAAGCTTAACGCAAAAGCGTGGGCATGGACGATTTCCATTATTGTGCACGTCGTTGTACTGGGGATTTTCGCGGTTGTAAAATTTTCACAATGGCAGGAGGCGGAAAAACAGCGTTCCGCACCGACGGCGAAGGTCAGCCAGGTAAAAAGAATGGTCGAAGCGGAGCCTGTTACACCCAAGCCGAAGGTAAAACAATCGATTATAAACCGCGCAGCGGCGACAACAAGGATTGTTGCCGAAGGAATTCCGACCAGACAGATTTTCGATGTATCGAGGCCGATTCTGCGGAATCCGCAAAAGGTTTCCGGTCTTGCAGGAAGTGGGCCTAAAGCGGTAGTGCCATTATCGAGCAGTATGATGGTGTCACCGAAAGTGGAATTTTTCGGCAGTGTTACCGAGGGCAGAAAAATCTGCTATGTGGTGGATTGCTCCGGGAGTATGCAGGGGATATTCGCAAGGGTGCAGAAGGAGCTGATTAAATCGATAGAAGACCTTGATGCGGACCGGTATTTTTACGTTATTTTTTTCGGGGCTGGCAGGCTGTACGAATACGGCGACGGAAGGCTGACACGTGCGACGGCCGATGCGAAAACAGCGGTTTGCGAATTTATAAAATCAGTACGGCCCGCGGGTACGACGAACGCGATGGCGGCGATGGAGCGGGCGATGCAGATTCGCGACGGTTCCGGTGCGGCGCCCGCGATTATATATTTTTTGACGGACGGGTTTGAACTTACGAGCGATAGCGCATACAGATTCGCCGAGCAGATAAAAGATGTGCGGAAAAATTTTGCGTCGGCGACAAAGATAAACACCATCGGGTTCTGGGTTCAGGGATGGGACGGCAGAATACTTGAAAAAATAGCAAAACAGAGCGGCGGTGAGTGTACCTTAATAGAAAACTAACGGGATGGCGCGGATGAAAGGACAAAGCGGAATGTTTAAAAACTCCTTAATAAAAACAGTTTTTCTTGTGGGGATGCTTGGTGTGATACTGGCGGCAGTGGCGGTGGCGATGCGTGCAGGTGCCGCGACGAAGGGAGGACATTCGCAGACGCTCTTGGAGCAGTTTGTGATATCGGGCGGGTGGATTGTGTGGTTTATTTTGCTACCGATGTCGGTGGTGATGGTTTATCTGGCGGTAGAGCACAGCATGACGATAAGGCGGGGAAAGTTGCTGCCGGATGGCAGAGGGAAAGAAATTGTTGAGATGATGCGTCAATATGGAGCGGGGCAGCTTGGTGCGCAAATCGGTGGAAGAAGCGATTTAGTAAGCGTGACATTAGTGCAGGCGATAAACCGCAGCGGTGGGGACGCGGAGATTATGAAGGATGCGGCAGCGGAGTCTTTGCAGGAGCAGGCGATGTCGCTATTTCGTAAAATCGAGTGGCTGAATCTAATTGGTAATGTCGCACCGATGGTTGGGCTTTTCGGGACGGTGGTGGGGATGATTGAATTATTTAACGCGATAGTAAATGCCGGCGGGCAGCCTCAACCGGCGCAACTTGCGCACGGAATTTCGGTTGCGCTGGTTACGACGTTTTGGGGCCTTTTAATTGCGATACCTGCTCTGGCAGTACACGGGGTATTTCGAAACCGCATTGAAACAATCATAAGCGATGCGGCGGTAGAGACAGAAATAGTTTTGCGCAAGATGAATCGGCCTGCGAGTTCAGCAACGAAAACGGAACCGTTGAAACAAAAGCCAGCGATTGAACAATTACCGCCCAGACCAACAGCGAGGATAGTGATTCAGCAGCGAAGCGAACGTTCTGCGGGGGGAAGCTGATGATTTTGTCAAAGGTGCGAAGCCGATTTGCCAGCGACACAGCGTCTTTTAATATGACGCCTGTGATTGATATTGTTTTTCAGCTTATTATATTTTTCGCGCTTGTGTGCAAATTTATCGAGGCGGAGAATTTTGAGGTAGCGGTTCCGGATAGCTGCAAATTTGCGCAAAAGCAGGAGCAGGTGGAATCGGGGGCGATGACGGTGACAGTAATGAAAACCTTACAAGGCAGGGTAGAATTTGCGGTGGGGGCGGAAAAAGTTTCGTCAGATTTTGAGACTTTGCCGCAGAAGCTCGCGCAGTTGATAGATTCGCGAATGAAGGATGTGCCTGCCAATGAGCGACTTGTTACGTTGCGGGTGGATAAAAGTATCGGTTTTGGCCAAGCCCAATATGCACTGGCCGGCATCGCGGAAAGTTCGGCGGCAGATATCAAGCTGGCGGTGTTCAAAGACAAAAGCGTGGGCGAGTAATAATTTATCCTACGCGGATTCTTTTTTGAGGACTTGCTGAGAAGAAAACAGGTCGGCTTTTCCTTCGACGATTTCTCGCGTAATGAAATATTTTGCAGGCTTTTGCTGTTCGGGCAAATGATACATCAAATCGACCATCAGCTCTTCGGCGATAGAGCGAAGCGCCCTTGCACCGGTATCGCGTTCGAGGGCTTTTTTAGCCAGTGCCTGCAGGGCATCGTCGGTAAATTCGAGGGTCGCGTTTTCCATCTCGAACAATTTCTGGTACTGACGAATCAGGGCGTTCCTGGGTTTTACGAGTATATTGACAAGGGCCTCTTCGTCGAGCGCTGAAAGTGTGGTAATTACGGGCACCCGGCCGACAAATTCAGGAATCATTCCGTACTCAATTATATCTTCGGGGATGACCTGCTCGATGATGTCACTGTATTCGGTCTGTTCGTCGGTATTACGGCCTGACATTTCGGAACCGAAGCCAATCATTTTTTTACCGAGCCTTTTCTTGATTATATTTTCGAGGCCGACGAAAGTTCCACCGCAAATAAAAAGTATCTGCGTGGTATCAATCTGGATGTAGGATTGCTCCGGGTGTTTTCTGCCGCCCTGTGGAGGGACGTTTGAGATGGTGCCTTCGAGCATTTTCAAAAGTGCCTGCTGGACGCCTTCGCCTGAAACGTCGCGAGTGATAGAGATGTTCTGGCCGGTCTTTCCGATTTTATCTATTTCGTCGATGTAAACGATGCCCTGCTCGGCGAGCTCGACGTCATAATCAGCGCTCTGGAGCAGGCGAAGCAGAAAGTTTTCGACATCTTCACCGACGTAGCCTGCCTCGGTTACGGTGGTGGCATCGCAAATGGCGAAGGGGACTTTGAGCATCTGGGCGAGTGTGCGGGCAAGCAAGGTTTTGCCTGAACCGGTCGGGCCAATCAAGAGGACATTGGATTTATCGATTTCGATATCGCTGTCGGTGTTGTCGGAATGCAGGAGCCGCTTGTAGTGATTGTGAACGGCAACGGAAAGATACTTTTTGGCGTGTTCCTGGCCGACAACGTACTGGTCGAGATATTCCTTTATCTGACGAGGTGGTGGCATTTCACCGAGACTGAGCGTCGGACGTTTCAGACGTTTGCGGTTTTGCTGAATGATGTTATGACACAGGTCAACGCACTCCGGGCAGATGAAGACGTTATTCGGGCCTTCGATGAAGGTATCAACCTGACCGCCTGCACGGCCGCAGAAACTGCAGATTACTCTGTTTTTTTTATTTTCCGTTGCTTTAGCCACTATAAATTTCCTGTCAAAAAATTAACGTCCCGTTTTGGACGGTTTATTATAGGTTAACGCAGCGATTTATGCAAGCTATTTAGCTATTATTAGTATCGGCTGTACACTGCCGGCGCAGCAATTCTAATTTTTCTGCCCAAAAATCGGGGATGGAATGCGAGCTTGCCCGGAGTACTTCGATGGAATGAGCAATATCTTTTATGGAGATTTTTTTTGCCTTGGCGGCGCAATCCAGCTCGAAGAATTTGGCCTGCCACCAGCGGCCGGAGTCTGGTTCGAGTGTTTCGGCGAGCTTGGCCCAGAGGCCGGCAGCCTGCTCGAATTTGCCTTGTTCTGCAAGAAGTCTCGCACGGCAGCGAACGAGGCTGGAATTCTGCGAATTATTTTTTTCCAAATCGGAAAGCAGTTTGGCTGCCTGTGAAATTTCTTCCTGATGATTTTCATCAGAGAAAATAGTTATCTCCGCGAGGTAAAGCCCCGCCTGGTATTTTTGCGCATCGCGGAGGCGGGCATAGCAGAGGTGCGATAGTTTTTCACAGGTCTGAATTGTCTGCTGGAAATTTTTTTCCTGGGCCTGCATCAGATCGATTTTTTCGACGGTTTGTTCCAGCAGTTCCATAGTATGATTGTAAAAAGCGGTGTAATTAGAGTCATTGATATCAAGCAGCGCCTGTGCTGATTCGGAGAGCTTATCCAGTTGGAGCAGGGCTTTTGATTTAAGCAGGGCCAGAGCAGGCTGATGCGGCTGTGAATAGCCGAGGGTGTCGAGTATTTTTTGGGCGGAGGCAGTGTCGTTATTTTCGAGGAGCAGTTGGCAGTATATGGTGACAGCCTCGGTACGCAATTGCGCAAATTCGTTATCGTCAGAAGGACAATCATCAATCAGGCAGGCGAATTGTTCGATGGTGGATTTTCTCGCGGCGTCATGGGCGACGGTTTGCGACAACGTTTGCAGTATCAGGTCCAAGGTCGCTCTTTTACGCCATATTTCCGCGGGGCCTGGTTCGGAGCCGGAAGCAATTTTTTTGAGCAGAACCATTGCCTGCTGCGGCTGGTCGCACTGATTTAAAATGAGCGTGTACAGGTATTGGAGCTGGATGTCGGCTTTGTCGGCCGCTATTACCGAATAATTTTGAAATGCCTCCACGGCGACCGGACAGGCCGAGGTGTCGCTTAGGAAAAGATTGTACGCCAGTTTCGCGGCCTGCTCGGCGATTTTTTCAGACTCGATATCAAGGCGTGAGCTTTTATGCGATTGCTGCAGTTTACCCGCCTGTGTGAGTAAATTGATTGATTTTGCGGGGGCAGTTTCCGTGAAAGCGAGGCCGGTGACATACAGAACAAGCGATGTTTGGAATTTTTTGACGGACGCTAATTTATCCAGTAGCTGGGTGTAGTTTTGTGCGTTATTTTTCCACGCGGCCAGTACGGCAAGCTCGACGTCGAAGGTGCTTATCCCGGTTATGTCCTGTTCATTGATGAGTTTATTGAGGACGTTATCGAGGATGATGGGCGCAAGGTGGTCCTGGGCCTGCGGCCATTTTTGGACAATTTTTTCGAATGCCGCAGGGTCTTTTTGCTGCTGGAAGAACGCGAGCGCCAAAACGAGTTCGAGGTCGTCACGGCATGAGCCGGTGTCGAGTTCATTAAGCAGTTTGCCGGCGTCGTCATCTTCGGTGCTGCCGAGAAAATTAATTTTTTCGATAGCGGCACGGAAGCGAATCGGTTCTGGTATATCACGGTCGGCAGCGATGGAATTGAGCTGGTATATAGCGGAAGGCTTATAGGCCAGTTCCGTGCGGGCGAGCTGCGCGGTGGTTTTGGCTTTTAGAAGTTTCGCATCCGGGCAGCGAAGGGCTTTGTCGAGAGGGTCTATCGCGGTTAAAATATCGAGCAGTATTTTGTTTTTCTCATCCGGTTCGGCGGAGATTGCGCGATAGAAATCAGTGCTGCAGTTATACAATGTGGTGGCAGAAAGGTCCAAAGCCAGTTTTCTCCACAGGCCTGTTTTGCCGTATTTATCGTCCCAGTCTGTGCCCTGATAGGTTTCGATTTTATTTTTCAGGGACTGCTGGACTTTTGCGATTGTCCGCAGTTCATCGGACGCTTTTGTCGCGAGATTGTAAAGATTATGCCTGTCAGACTCGTTCAATGCACATCCATTGTACTGGTATTTCAGACGCAGGTCGAAACTTTCCTGCAGAAAAGAGTCGGTGGTGGATTTTGCGGTTTCAGCGAGGTTGTTGATGTCGTCGGCAATGGAAGCAGCATCAGTGAATTTCGGCAAAAACAGCAAGGGCGTAAACACGCATAAAGATATTGCAAATTTACTTGTGCGGGTGATTCGCGTTGTCATTGTTTTGATGTTCCGTCATCATAAACGTAATATCGGTAAGGCCTGCTCCGAAAAACATATTGTAAATCTTCGCGACGTATTGCCATTTTACATCACTCTGACAGGTAATTTCCACGGGGTCAGAAGCGAATCTCTTCTGCGCGTTCATACAGTCAGCGATTTTTTGCATAAGTGCGGTCAAGTCCGCTTCGATGGTTTTATCTTCAATTCTGACGCAATAGAGATTCCCGATTTGGACGGTACAGCCGTCTTGTATCGCGGAAATATAAATAACCATAGGCTGCGGGGCACCGATGCGAATTTGCTGGGCGGAGGCAGCAGGAAGCTTGAAAGGAAGAGAATCCTCCGCCGGGCGCCATTTCGCCGCTACGAGAAAAAACAGCAGCAGAAGGAAAATCATATCTATCATCGGCGCCATTCGCAAACCTATGGTTTTGCGGCGGGCCGCGAAAGTCCTTTGCGAAACGAGTGTGAGCAGACTTTTGTCTTCCATGACTTAAATTTTATTTTTATCCGGAGTCTTTGGCGAACTGAGCACCGCGGTTCAGGGCGGCGGCGTTGATGGGCAGTGCTTTTTGATGCCTTTTCGCGAGGACATCCGGCAGGCTGTCGATTGCGGTCTGCAGATTCAAAACGGTTTTTTTCTGCAGGTACGCACCGAGCGCCACCATATTAGCGATTTTTTTGTCACCGAGTTCGACGGCCAGTTTGTCAGCGGGTACAGGCAGCACGGTCACATTGGCCAGCCTGGGTGTTTCATTAACCAGCGAACTGTTGAAAACGAGCAGGCCGCCGTCTTTGATTTGCGAGGCAAATTTATTTACAGAGGCGGCATTCATTGCGATTAGCGAATCAAGTTTACTGATTAAAGGCGAAGCGATGGGCTGGTCGGCGATGACGACCATGCAGTTTGCGGTTCCGCCGCGGACTTCCGCACCATAGGAGGGCATGCAGGAGACCTGCTTGCCTGATTTCATCGCGGCGTATGAAAGCAGTTTCCCGGCGGAGATAATTCCCTGGCCTCCGAAGCCGGCGATTAGAATCTCTTCATATAAATTATCGGCTGTCATTTCTAACCTTTCAAGCGGCCGAGCGGAAATACCTTTGTCATTTCCTTTTCAATCCATTCCATAGCTTTGGCCGGTGTCATTCGCCAGTAGGTCGGGCAGGGTGAAAGAACTTCGACTAAAGACAAACCGGGTGCACCGTCGAGTTGCAGTTGAAACGCGCGTTTGATTGCTTTCTTCGCGTTCATAATTTGCGTCGCGCCTGATAATGAACAGCGTTCGATGTAAATCGCGCCGGGCAAAACGGCGAGCATTTCCGAAATCTGCATTGGGTAACCCTGGCCGAGCGCCTGCCTGCCCTGCGGAGTTGTCGATGTTACTTGGTTGAGGACGGTGGTAGGGGCCATTTGGCCACCTGTCATTCCATATACAGCGTTATTGATGAAGATGACGGTAATCTGTTCGGCGCGGTGAACTGCGTGGACGATTTCGGCGGTGCCAATGGAGGCAATGTCGCCGTCGCCCTGATATGAAAAGACAATCATGTCCGGATTTGTTCTTTTCATTCCGGTAGCGACAGCGGGCGCCCGGCCGTGCGCGACTTCAATCATATCAACGTCGAGATAATCGTAGGCGAGGACGGCGCAGCCGACGGGAGCTATTCCGATGGTTCGGCCGCGTATTCCGAGTTCGTCGATGGTTTCTGCGATGAGCCGATGGGCAATACCGTGACCGCAACCCGGACAATAGTGCGTCGGGACATCCTTTAAAGTCGGTGTTCGTTTGAAAACTGTTTTCACGCTTTTTTCCTCATAGCGGAAGTTGTCAATTGCATGATTTGGTCTAAGACCTCCTCAACAGTCGGTACACCGCCGCCGGAGCGTCCGTAAAATACGACGGGTGTTTTTCCCGCGACGGCCAGTTTGACGTCCTCTACCATCTGGCCGCAGCTTAGTTCGACGACGAGGAAGATTGACATTTTCTCGGCGGTCTTGCTGACGATTTCCATTGGGAATGGCCATAAGGTGATTGGTCTTATCCAGCCTACCTTAATTCCCTGCTGTCTTGCTCTCGTAACGGCACTTCGGACAATTCTTGCCGCGATGCCGTACGCGACGACTACGATGTCGGCATCTTCAACTTCGTATTGTTCGCAGAGGACTTCGTTCTGCTCTATGATTTTATATTTTGCCTGCAGCTTGTTATTGAGTGCTTCGAGGACTCCTTCTTTCAGCCAAAGCGAACGGACAATTCGTTGGCTTCTATCTTTTGTGCCGGTAAGCGCCCAATCCTTAGGTGGTAGTTTGCGGCCGCATTTCTTTTCGAGTACGAGCGGCTCCATCATCTGTCCGAGAAAACCGTCGGCTAAAATCATCACCGTCATCTGGTACTGGTCCGCCAAATTGAAGGCGAGCTGTGTCAGGTCCGCCATTTCCTGGACCGAAGCCGGCGCAAGGACGATATTTCGATAGTCACCGTGCCCACCGCCTTTGGTGGCCTGAAAATAATCGCCCTGTGACGGAGCGATATTTCCGAGGCCGGGGCCGCCCCGCATGATGTTGGCCACAACGGCCGGCAGTTCGGCGGCAGCAAGATAGCTGATGCCTTCCTGCATCAGGCTGATACCGGGGCTCGATGAGCTGGTCATCGCTCTTTTGCCGGTGGCCGATGCGCCGAAGACCATGTTAATGGCGGCAAGTTCGCTTTCGCTCTGTACGAAGACACGGCCTTCTTCCGGCATTCGCTGGGACATATAGGTGGGGATTTCGTTCTGCGGAGTGATAGGGTAGCCGAAGTAGGCGTCGAGACCGGCGATGATGGCCGCTTCGGCCAAGGCCTCATTACCGCACATAAGAATCCGTTCGCTCACCCCGTCAGGCCTCCTTTCAGACGGCAAACAAGAACATTTTTTCCCATCCGGCATTTGGCATTTCATCAATGATGTTAGTCACGTTGCTTGCGATATTCAACAAAAAGCTACGCTTTTTCTTTTACCAATTTTGGTTTTTTCTCCTGCGGTTTTATCCCGGTGATATTGCTGTTGCGATAGACCTCAATAGCGGCGTCGGGGCAGATGATGGCGCACAGACCGCAGCCGGAACATTCTCCCTCAGTTTTCTCGACAGGGAAATAGCCCGTTTTGTTGGATTTAGCGGAGATGGCAATACCGTGTTTATTGCAGACAGTAATACACAGGCCGCAGCCTTTACAACGTTCGGAATTAATTATTATTTTACCCGCCATCGCGATATTAATCCTGTCGTGAAAATAACGAAAGCATTTTAACAATCCGGGGAACGGATGTAAAGGCAAAAAGGGACAGGCTCCGGTTTTTTTGTTGCCTGTCCCTTTTCCACATTCATAACCTATGGTCAGATATTTTTGATTTAACCGCTTTTGGGCGGCAGGGGTTTGTCAGTTTCTGCCTTAGTAGTTTGTGGCTGAGTTTGCTGCTGTTGTGAAAGAATTGAGGCCAGCACTTCTGGTTTCAGGAACAGATAATACAATCTTCCTTCCTGATAGGTCTGGCCTGCCAGTTTTCCGGCGTCGTCACCTTGACCGAGATATATATCGCAGCGGCCCGGTGCTCGGATGGCGCCGCCTGTGTCCTGGTCGAGAGCGAAGCCACTATAGGGGTCGTGGTAGATGCTGCCGCCAATCAGACGCGGTACGACTGTTGAAAAGTATGCCAGACAGGCGCGCGGATAGATAGCTTTATCGGTGGCGATGGATTTCATTGTTATTACCGGTTCGTTGAGGCTTCCGCGAGGTGGGCCTTCGTCTTTTCTAAAAAATACAAAACGTGGATTTCGCTGAGTGTATGTAGCAACAAGGTCCGGGTTTTGCTTAAAAAATGCAATCATCGAGGACAAGCTTAATTGGTCGGCGGCGATTTTACCGTCGTTTACCAGCTCTTTTGAGATGCTTTGATATTCGTGGCCGTTGTTGCCCGCATAACCGATGGTGATGAGCTGGCCGTCCGGCAGTCTTATCTTGCATGAACCCTGCACCTGCGCGACATAAACCTCAAAGGGGTCGCTCAGCCAGACCAGTTCCAAGCCCTTTAGCATATTTGATTTCTCGATTTCCGCGCGGGCCGGATATGCCGCGATTTGGCCATCCGGCATTCGTCTGCCTAAGATCTGGCCGAAGGAGTTTTTGACCAAATCATCAGGCAGGCTGTAGAGCGGATAGCGGAAGCGGTCCATTTGTTTGAGTGAGCCGTCAAAAATCGGGGTGTAATAGCCTGTGAAAAGGACGGTACCCATATCGTCGCAGCCGACGGATATGTAAACGTCGAACTGTTCCCGAATGGCTTCATTGAGGGAACTGCCCATTAGGCCGGAATTAATCAGTTTTTTGAAGGCCTTGAGGCTTTCTACCGCGTGCTGGTGGGTGATTTCACCGTATGGGAAGAATTGCTTGCTGGAAGGCTTGCTGAGGTAGTTAAGGCTGTTGTCGATTGCCTTCTGGATTCCGGGGGCGTTGTAGGAACCCTGGGTAAAGTCGGGAATATCCGCCGGATTGGTTATTTTCCGCAGAGCAAGAGCGCCGGGCGGCAGCTGCCTGTCGTATTGTTTGGCGGTTGGTTTTTGACAGCCGGTCAT
>Ga0315273_10010258_pt1 | contig 11936 bp, 11 predicted proteins | sample YL17G02_0_MG_FD_205753 | JGI IMG/M metagenome (GOLD analysis project Ga0315273, IMG submission 205753) | Sediment microbial communities from Yellowstone Lake, YNP, Wyoming, USA - YL17G02_0 | ecosystem: Environmental > Aquatic > Freshwater > Lake > Sediment | place: USA: Wyoming | collected... | reverse complement strand
AATGCACCCTGGCCGGGCGCATTCGCAGACCGCCGTCTGCCCGGGCCGCCGGCCAGGCGGATCCGGGCGCGTTGGACAGCCCCGCGAGAGGGCCGGCCACCGCTCCGACGCAACCGTCCCTCACCGCGTCCGGCGACGCACTCCCCTGCCCGGCGTCCACGACTCGATCACCAGGCGATCGCCCGTCTCCGCGAGGGTGACGACCGTGAGCTCGGTGATGTGGGCGCGGAAGAGGTGGGACGGGCCGGGGGGCGCCTGGCCGAAGATCTGCTCGATGCGGGCGGCGTCGACCTCCTCGACGGTGCCCGACACGGTGGCGTCGCCGCGCCAGCCGGGCGGATCCTCCGATCCGCTGTGCAGCGAGAAGCGCGGGTCGCGCAGCAGGTCGAGCGCCCTGTTCGAGCGCCACATGCTGCCGAACCACAGCTCGCCGTGGTCGATGCGCAGCTCGGTGCCGGTGATGCGCGGCGCCCCGTCGCGGCGCAGGGTGGCGATGGTGCGGTGGACGCGACCCTCCAGGAACCCCTTCGCGCGCACCGCCAGCTCCGCCGCCTGCCGCTCGACCTCTCCCCAGCTCGGCACGTCCCAGACGCTAGCGACGCACCCGGACGATCACGGAGGCCCGGTCGCGCAGGCCGTCGCCGATCAGGACGGCCTGGACGAGGTAGCGGCCGGGGCGGGTGTCCGCCGGCACGCGCACCACGACCTCGCCGCCGGTCGGCCCGGCCAGCTTGCGGATCGCGCGCACCGTGCCGCCGCCCACCGGCGCCATGCTCACGACCGCTCGCCCCGCGCGGTCGATGCGCACGCGCACGCGGTTCGGGCCGGCGGCGGTCAGGGCGAGGCCGCCGGGCGCCGCGACCCGGAAGTCGGCACCGGTCGCCGACACCGTCGGCGCGGCCCGGAACGCCCGGTACTGGGCGAGCCATGCGCGCGCCGCCGCCGGAGTGGCGAGGCCGTAGGCGGCCGGGCCGTGCGCGAGCAGATCGCGCCCGGCGGCCGAGGCGCGCAGGCGCGACCACAGCTCGGCCTGGCCGAGCCCGCCGTCGGGCCCCAGCATCACCCGCAGCTCCCCGCGCCCGGTCGGCCAGCGCGCCGCCCAGCGCGTCGGGTGGGTCGCCATCTCGCGGGCCGGGAACGGCGTCATGTCGCCCCGGTAGGTGAGCAGGTAGGTGGCTCGGCCGCGGCTGACGGCGTCGACCAGCTCGCCGAGCGGGGAGGCGAGCGGCCCGCGCGGGTCGGTGCGCCCGACCCGCTCCACCAGCGAGGGCGCTGCGTAGAAGACGACGCGCCGGGCATCGGCGCCGAGCAGGTCGAGCCCGGCGGCGAGCGCCGCCGCCGAGGAGGCGGTCCATTGGGCGGGAGTGATCTCGTCGACCGCGACCAAGCCCCCAACCGCAGGCTGGCGCCAGCCGGCGCGAAGGAGGGCGGCGACGCGGGCGGGCGCGGCGCCGGCCAGGTCGCGGCCGCGCACCTTGCCGACCGTGCGCGCCGCCGGCCAGCGGTGGTCCGGCGTCAGGGGGGCCTGGCGCAGGGTGCCGCCACCGAGCCCGTCGTGGACCGCCACCGCGGCCTCCTGGCGCAGGTAGAGCAGCGGCACGTCGGCCGCGCTCGCGACCGCGACGGGGGCGGCGAGCAGGGCGATCAGGGCGACCGCTCTCGCGGCCCTCCGAAGGGGGGCGTGGAGCCGGCGGGGCATCGGCCGCGCATGCTTCCACGCCACGGGTGCGAGCGGACCCCGCGAAAACGCAACCCTTACATCCGCAGGTGGAGTCGCCCTACCCGGGTGAGGCGACCAGCGTGCCGACACCGCCGACGGCCGCGAGCAGGGAGAGCACGAGGATGCCGAGGACCAGGCCGGTGAGCGCCATCCCGCGCCCGGTGAGGCGCCCGTTCGACGAACGGATGTCGCCGAGCGCGAGCACGCCATAGGCCGCGGCGGCCCCGGCGGTCACGACGACGACCACCGCGACGACGCCGAGGATCGCCGAGATCGGCGCGGTGCGGGCCTTCACGATCTGGCCGGCGCGGCTCGGCGGGATGACCGGCGGCGGCGCGGCGACGGCCACCATCCGCACCCCCACGAGCGCCACCCCTACGCCCACGAGCGCCAGCCAGAAGGCGGCGATCAGCAGCACCGCCCCGGTCTGCAGCGAAAGGTCGGCCCCCTCGGCGAAGTCGTCGGAGGTGCGCGCCGCGATGACGAGCAGCGCGGAGACGAGGGCGGTGGCCGTCGCGAGTACGATCCCGAGCAGGTGCAGCCACAGGAGCCGCCAGACCAGGCTCGCCGCGATCGCCAGGCCCGCGACGACCGCGACGGCCGCGACCGAGGCCCCCACGCCCGTGGTGAACGTCGCCCCCTCGGGGCTGCGGGCCGGGCCGTCGACCAGGTCGAACAGCGGGGACAGGGCCACGAGGAGCGCCGCGACCGCACCGAGGGCCAGGCCGGCGCGGATGGTCGTGATCGCGCGGCCGAGACCGTCGTCGGGCATCGCGGGCGAGCCTATCGGGGCGGCAGCGCGATCGTCCGGGGCCGGATGCCCGCCGAGCCGACCTCCAGCACGCCGACGCTCGGGCGCATCGCCCGGGCGCCGAGCTGCCACCGGAAGCGCCGCACGCCGCGGTCGGCGATGCCGCCCGCTCCGCGGCGGGGCGCCCGGCCGCCCTCGAGGCTTCCCCACGGGCAGACGGCGCCCGGTGAGAACAGCAGCGCACCGCCGGCCCGCCCCACGACCGGCTCGTGCCAGTGGCCGAAGACGATCGCGTCGACCGGTCCCAGGCGGCGGGCCAGCGCCCGGCCGATGCCGGCGCGATAGCGCAGGTTGCGGCCGGCGATCACCGAGGCCGCGACGATCGACCCGTCGACCGCGCCTGCGCGGTCGCCGTGGGTCAGCCCGATGCGGTGGCCGCCGGTCACCACGACCGCCTCGCGGGGCAGCGCGAGCCCGCCCAGGCGGTCGTGGTCGCCCCGCACGGCCACCACCGGCGCCACCCGCTCGAGATCGTGGAGCACCGACGGCACGCTCAGGTCGCCGGCGTGCAGGATCAGGTCGCACCCCTCGAGGGCCGCCAGGACGGACTCCGGCAGCGCGTCGAGATACTCGCCGACGTGGCTGTCGGCGACGACGCCGATGCGCCTCAGCAGCGGTAGCGCCGGGCCTCGTCCGCCCGGGCGACGCCGAGGTCGATCAGCCGGGAGACGAGCTCGGGGTAGGCGACGCCGGCCGCCTCGAGCAGGCGCGCGTAGACGCTCGTCGGGGTGAAACCGGGCATCGTGTTGAGCTCGGAGAGCAGCACCTCGCCGTCGTCGGCGAGGAAGAAGTCGACGCGGGCGAGCCCGGCGCAGTCGACCGCCGCGAAGGCCCGCAGCGCCAGCTCACGCGCGCGGTCGGAGGCTGCGGCGGGGATGTCGGCGGGCACCTGCAGCCGCGAGCGTCCGGGGACGTACTTGGTGTCGTAGTCGTACCAGTCGCCGTCGAAGGTGATCTCGCCGACCGGCGAGGCGAGGGGCTCGGGGCCGTCGAGCACCCCGACCTCGATCTCGCGACCGGAGATCGCGCGCTCCACCAGCGCCTTCGGGTCGTGGTGGAAGGCGAGCTCCAGCGCGCCCGCCAAGGCGCCCGGGTGCGGCACCGGGCTGATGCCGACGCTCGAGCCGAGGCGCGCGGGCTTGCAGAAGCCCGGGTAGCCGACGACCTGCGCCACGCGCGAGCGGATGCCGTCGGGGTCGCGCTGCCACTCGGCGGCGGTCACCACGGCGTGCTCGGGCGTCGGGATGCCGGCGTCCCGCAGGAAGACCTTGAACATCGCCTTGTCCATCGCGACCGCCGACGAGGCGACCCCCGCCCCCACGTAGGGCACGCCGGCCGTCTCGAGGGCGCCCTGGACGGTGCCGTCCTCGCCGTGGGGCCCGTGCAGCACCGGGAACACGGCGTCGAGCGCACGCGGCGGCCCGCCCGTCAGCGAGGTGAGGCAGGCCGCGCCGTCGCGGCCCGCGGCGACCGCCACCGGCTCGCCCTCGACGCTCCAGAGCCCATCGGGGGAGATCAGCACCGGGATCACCTCGTGGCGCTCGGTGTCGATCGCCGCGATCACCGCCGCGGCGGAGGCGAGCGAGACCTCGTGCTCGCTGCTGCGCCCGCCCATCAGCACCGCGACGCGCAGCTTCATCCGTCGCCCCCGCCCGGGGGCGGCGCCGGCACCAGGTCGCCCGAGGTGGACGCGGGCCCGTTGCTGACCGTGATCGTGACGGTCGAGCCCGTCGCGACCATCAGCCCCGCCGAGGGGTTCTGGTCGATGACCGTGCCGACGGCCTCGTCCGACTCCGCGGTCTCGCTCGTGACGGTGAAGCCCGCCTGCACGAGCTTGAACTTGGCGTCGCTCGCGAGGTTGCCGATCACGTTCGGCACCTCGATGGTCGAGGGGGCCGCGGCGATGACCAGGTTCACCCGGCTGCCGCGATCGACGGACGCGGTCGCGCCGGGGTCCTGCTCGAGCACCGTGCCCTCGTCGGCGGAGTCGCTCGGCCGGGTGGTGACCGACCCGACCTCGAGGCCGGCGTCGCGGATTCTCTGCTCGGCATCCGACTGCTGCAGGCCGCGCAGGCTCGGCACCTCGACCTGGCCCGGCCCGCTCGACACGACGATCGTGACCCTGCTGCCGCGCTGGGCCTCCTCGCCGCCCACGGGGTTCTGGCGGACGACCACGCCCTCGTCGACGTCGTCGCTGGCCTCGGTCTGGACGTTCACGACGAAGTCCTGGGCTCTCAGCGCCGCCGTCGCGGCGTCCTCCTGCCGGTCGGTCACGTCGGGCACGGTCGTGTCGCCCGGACCCGCGCTGACGCGCAGGATCACGGTGTCGCCCTCGCGGGCCTCCTCGCCGGCGGCGGGGTCGGTGTCGATGGCCTGCCCGGTCGCCACGGTCGGGTCGGTGATGGGGCGCACGTCGACCTCGAGGTTCAGGTCCCTCAGCGCCTGCTCGGCCTCGGCGCCGCTCTGGCCGGCGACCGGCGGGATGACGACGGCCCTCGCCTCGTCTGCGGACAGGAACACGAAGGCCCCCGCCGCGATGGCCAGGAGCACGACGAGGATGCCCGCGATGATCGGCCAGCGGCGGCGCGGCGGGGGCGCCTCGGGCGGCGGCGGGCCGACGCGGGTGGTGCCGGTGGGCGGGCCCATGACGCTCGTCGGCGGCCCGGCGGCGGGGATGACCCGGGTGGTGCCGCCCGTGCCGTCGATGGCCCCCCGCGCCTCGGCGAGCGCCCGTCCCATCTCCTCGGCGGTGCGGTAGCGCTCGGAGGGACGCTTGGCGAGCGCCCGCATCACCACCGCCTCGAGCTCGGGCGGAACGCCCGGCTCGACGATGCGCGGCGAGACCGGCGGGTCGCTGATCTGCTTCATGGCGACCGCCACCGGCGGGCCGCCGTCGAACGGCACCCGGCCGGTCAGCATCTCGTAGAGGACGATGCCGACGGCGTAGCAGTCGCTGGCGGCGGTCACCTCGTCGCCGCGGGCCTGCTCGGGCGACAGGTACTGCGCCGTGCCGATCACCGATCCGGCCTCGGTCATGTCGCTCTCGGCGCCGGCGCGGGCGATGCCGAAGTCGGTGACCTTGAGGTGGCCGTCCTCGGCCACGAGCACGTTCTGGGGCTTGACGTCGCGGTGGATCACGTCGCGCCGGTGCGCTGCGCCGAGGGCCGCGAGGATCTGCTGGGCGTCGTCGATCGCCTCCAGCGGCGGCAGGGGCGCCCGCGAGCGGATGACCTGCTTGAGGTCGGGGCCGGACAGGTACTCCATGACGATGTAGTAGCTGCCGTCGGCCTCGCCGCGGTCGTAGACCGCGACGATGTTCGGGTGGTTGAGCCCGGCGGCGGCCGAGGCCTCGCGCCGGAAGCGCTCGACGAAGCTCGGATCCGACGCGTAGGGCTCCGACAGCACCTTGACGGCCACCTGCCGGTCGAGCAGGCGGTCGTGCCCGAGGTAGACGCGCGCCATCCCGCCCGCGCCGAGCTGGCGCCCGAGCTCGTAGCGGTCGCCGATCAGGTCGCCGGGCTCGAACCTCACCGCGCCTCGATCGCCGCGCGCATGACCTGTGCCGCGACCGGCGCCGCCTCGCCGCCGCCGGTCCCGGAGGTGTCCTCGATCACCACGGCCACCGCCACGGTCGGGTTCTCAGCCGGCGCGAAGCCGATGAACCAGGCCTGGTTGCGGTTGGGGTCGTCGGACTCGGCGGTGCCGGTCTTGCCGGCCACCGTCACTCCGGCGCTCGACAGCGCCGCCGCCGTGCCCGTGCCCTCGCGCACCACGTTCTCCATCATGTCCGCCAGGTCGGCCGCCGTCGTGGCGCTCATCACCTCGCCGAGCTCCTCCGGCTTGGAGGTCTGCACCACCGACCCGCCGCGGTCGACGATCCGGCTCATCAGGCGCGGCGCCATCAGGCGGCCGCCGTTGGCGATCGCCGACGCCACCATCGCCATCTGCAGCGGCGTCACGGTCAGCCGCTCCTGGCCGATCGCGACGCGGGCGGCGTCCATGCCCTCCTCGCCGTTGGGCAGCACGGTGCCGCCGCTGCGCCGGCCAGAGGCCAGCACCTCGCCGGCGGGCAGGTCGATCGGCGGGCGCTTCCCGAAGCCGTAGGCGTCCAGGGTCGCGCCGAGGCGCTCGGCGCCGACCTCGTCGCCGATGCGCGCGAAGGTCGTGTTGATGGAGTTCGTCAGGGCCGTTGTGAGGTCGTGCTCGCCGAAGGTCCTGCCGTCGAAGTTCCGGATGGGTCCGCCGGGCGTGGCATAGGAGCCGGTGTCGTCGAACGTCGAGCTCGGCGTGAACTCACCGCTCTCGAGTGCGGCGGTTGCGGTGACCACCTTAAAGGTCGAGCCGGGAGGGTAGAGGCCGGCGGCGGCGCGATCGACGAACGGGCTGCCCTCGGTCGGGATCGCGTCGAAGTCGGAGATCGCGTCCTCGAGGTCGAACGCCGGGGACGAGGCCATCGCCAGCACCTGGCCGGTCGTGGGGTCGAGCGCCACCACCGCGCCGCGCTTTCCGGCGAGGCCGCTCTCGGCGGCCTCCTGCACGCGCGTGTCGAGGCTGAGCTCGACGTCAGCGCCGCGCTTCTCCTTCAGGTTGAGGCGCTGGAGCAGCGGCTCGGTGCCGAAGCTGCCCGACAGGTAGCGGTTGTAGGTGCTCTCGGTCCCGGTCTTGCCCGCGTCCTCGGAGGTGTAGCCCACGACGTGCGCGGCGAGGCTGCCCTGCGGGTAGAGGCGCTCGTAGACACGCTGTCCCTTGATGCGCCGCGCGCGGCTCGCCGCCAGGATCTTCCCGTCGGCCGAGAGGATGCGCCCGCGGTCGATGAGCCGCTCGGCCTGGATCGTCTGGCTGTTGCCCGGGCGGTCCTTCAGGTCCTCGGCCGCGACCACCTGCCACCAGCCGAGCATCAGCATCAGCAGACCGAAGCCCCCGGCGAGCACCAGGTAGAGCCGGCGGATTGACCGGTTCATGCGGCCACCTCCTCGAGCGCGGCGGCCTCGGCCTCGGCCTCGGCCCGCCGCTGCCGGCGCCGCGACGGGGCGTTCCCGGCCGCCGAGCGGTGGCTGATGATGAGAAGGAGGGCCACGAGCACGAAGTTGGTGACCACGCTCGAGCCGCCGTAGCTCATGAACGGCAGCGTCACCCCGGTCAGCGGGATGAGGCGGGTCACCCCGCCGATGATCAGGATCGCCTGCAGCCCGATGGCCGCCGTGAGCCCCCCGGCGAGGAGCTTCGAGAAACCGTCGTTCGCCTGCGCCGCGATCACGAAGCCGCGCTGGATGAGCACCAGGAAGCCCAGCAGGATGCCGATCCCGCCCACGTAGCCGAGCTCGCTGGCGACGGCCGAGAACATGAAGTCGGTCTGGAGCGCCGGGATCACCGTCTGGCCGCCCTCGGTCACGAGGAAGGCGCGGCCGAGCCCCGGCCCGATGACGCCGCCCTGGGCGAGCGCGTAGAGCGACTGCACGAGCTGGAAGCCCTGATCCTGGGCGTCGTCGAAGGGGTGCAGCCAGTTGTCGACCCGCGACTGGATGCGCGGCACCGCGGCGTAGACGAGGGCCGACCCGGCCAGGAACACCGCGATGCCGAAGGCGGTGTAGGCCGCGCGCCCGGTCGCCAGGTAGATCATTGCGAGGAAGATCCCGAGGAACAGGAGCGCGGTGCCGAAGTCGTTGAGCACCGCGACCAGCGCGAGACAGGCGACCAGGAAGAGCAGCACCGGGCCGAGGGCGGCCATCGGCGGGGCCGGGACGCCCATGACGCGGCTCGTCGGGATCGCGAGCAGCTCGCGCTTGTCGCGCAGGTACGCGGCGAGGAAGACGACCATCAGGATCTTCGCGACCTCGCCGAGCTGCACGGTCTGGCCGCCGCCGATCTCGATCCACAGCTTCGCGCCGTTGATGCGCGTGCCGAACGCCATGGTGATGAGCAGCAGCCCGACCGCCGCGAGGCCGATCAGGTACGTGTAGCGCTCGAGCACGCGATGGTCGGGCAGCAGGACGAGGGTCGCGACGAAGGCCGCGCCCCCCACCGCCACCCAGATCGCCTGGTCGGCCGCGAGTTCGGGGCTGATGCGGTCGAGCTCGATGAGCCCGATCGCCACCAGCATCCCGACCACCGGCAGCAGGTAGGGGTCGGCGTGGGGGGCGCGGATCCGCAGGGCGACGTGCATCGCCAGGAAGACGGCCATCACGCCGAGCGCCCCCGGCAGAGGGCCGAGCTCCATCGTCTCCGCGCGGGCGCTCGCCACCGAGGCCATTCCGAGGACGCCGAGAACCGCCGCTGGGATCAGGAATCCCAGCTCTCGATTGCGGAGGCTCACGGGGTGGTGGTCGTCCCGGGGGTGGTCTCGGGCTGGGACGGGCTCGGGGTCTCGGTCGCGGCCGGCGCCTCGATGAACGGCGGCTGGGCCAGCCCGTAGTTCCAGACCAGGCGCGCGGCGAGCTCGACCGCCTCGCCCTGTCCGCGGGCCGCGGTCGAGAGCGCGCCGGGCTCGGCGGTGCGCACCGCGCCGGCCGGGACCCCGGTCTCCTGCCAGGTTACGGCGAGGTCGCGGCCGAACAGGTCGACGCCGAGGCCGTGGGTCACGACCACCGTGCCGTCCGACGACTCCTCGAGCCCGTAGGTGCGGCTCGAGATCCAGGCCAGGGCGCCGCCCGCGATGACCAGCAGCACCAGGCAGCCCGCGAGGATCGGCAGGGCGCGCGAGCGCCGGCGGCGCACGGGCTCCAGCACCTGCGGCGGGCGCGCGGCGCCGCCCCCGGCGCGCTCGGTGCCGGCGTGCCCGCGGACCCCGCCGAGCACCCGCACCTCCGTCGTCGGCGGTCCCTCCGCGGACGGCACGGGCGTTGCCAGCGTCACCTGCGTCACCTCGGCCGTGTCGCCCGAGCGGTCGTCGGCCACGCCGACGCGCGCCAGCACCACGGTCACGTTGTCGATCCCGCCGGCCGCGTTGGCGCGCTCCACGAGGCCGCGAGCGGCGGCGTCCAGCGTCGCCGACCCCGCGAGCACCGCGGCGATCGTGGCCTGCGGCACGTACGAGGAGAGGCCGTCGCTGCAGAGCAGCACCACGTCGCCGACCTGCATGTCGGTCGACACGACGTCGGCGTCGACCTGGGGCTCGGCCCCCAGCGCGCGCGTGATCACGTTGCGGTGCGGGTGGCTCTCGGCCTCCTCGGCCGTGATGCTGCCGCGGCGCACGAGCTCGGCGACGACCGAGTGGTCCTCGGTCACCTGCCGCAGGCTCCCGTCGCGCCACAGGTACGCCCGCGAGTCGCCGACGTGCACCACGTCGAGCCGGCCGTCGTCGAGCATCGCGGCGGTGAGCGTCGTCCCCATCCCCAACTTGTCGGCGTCGCCGCTCGCCAGGCGCCGGATGGCCCGGTTGGCGCGCTCCACCGCGCCCCGCACATCCTCGGCCCGCACCGGTGCCGTGAGGCGCCCGACCGTGTCGACGGCCATCTGGGCGGCCACCTCGCCGGCCTTCGCCCCGCCCATGCCGTCGGCCACGGCCAGCACGCGGGGGCTCGCGAGCGAGCGGTCCTCATTGTGGTGGCGGACCCGGCCGGTGTCCGAGAGGTGTGCCACCTCGACCATGGCCAGCGGGCCGCCCGCTATGGCCTCCCCGGTCATCTATTCCTGGTAGCGCAGGACCGTCTGGCCGATCCGCAGCGCGTCGTGGACCTTGAGCTGCGCATCGGTGTCGATGCGGCGGTCGTTGAGGAAGGTGCCGTTGGTGGAGCCGAGATCCTCCACGAAGTGGTACGCGCCCCGGCGCAGGATGCGGGCGTGCATGTGCGACACGAACTGGTCCGAGACCGACAGCTCCGCGGCCTCGGAACGCCCGATGGTGACCCCGCCCTCGAGCGCGATGACCCGACCGACCTCGAGGGACGGGGACGCCTCCACCACCAGCCGGGGATCGAGGTTGGCGGCCAGGTCGAGCCGCCCCGATTCCTCGGCGGCGGCGTCCGCGCGGTCCTCCAGCGAGTCCGCGACGACCGTCGGCGCGACGAAGATCGGCTCCTCGGTCGGCTGCCGCGGCACCTCGATCGGCGCGGGCGGCGGCGCCACCGGAGAGGGAGCGGGTGAGGGGTCGTGGCGGATCGCCACCGGCGGGGGTGGGGGCTGGGCCGTGCGCAGCTGCCGGCTCGAGTTGCGCACGATGCTCCACACGAACGCGTAGAGCAGCACCAGGAACGCCACCTCGGCGATGATCAGGCCGGTCTCGTTCACCGTCGCGACCCCCTCATCCGAGCTCGACCTTGATCTCGGTGGTGCCGACCACGATCCGGTCGCCATCGGCCAGCGCGTGGCGCTTGACGATCTGCCCGTTGACCTCGGTGCCGTTGGTGCTTCCCATGTCGACGAGGAAGTAGTCGAGCCCGATGTGGCGCACCTCCGCGTGGGTGCGGCTGGCGTTGGAATCGGGCACCACCACGTCGCAGTCGCGGCTGCGCCCGAGGGTCGAGACGCGCTTGGTGAGCGGGACGCGGGTGTCGCCGACGACGAGCGTCATCATCTCGGGGGTGAGGCCCGCGGCGCGGGCGTCCGCCGCCGAGATCACCTGGGTGCCGCTGACCCCCTCGAGCGCCTGGTGCGGCACCGGCGGCGGCAGGGGGGCCGGGGTGGGGGCCGGAACGGCCGCGGCGGCGGACACGGTCGGCAGGGGCGCCGCCTCCACGGGCTCCGCCTCGGGTGGGTCGGCCATGCGGCAGGCGATTCCGAACTCACCCGCGCGCAGGTCGGTGTCGGTCTCGAGGGCCACCGTCGCGGGCGCCACCAGCGACAGGCCCGCCCCGCGGGCGTGGGCATCGAGGTACGACCCGAGCTCGCTGGTCAGCGAGCGCTCGTAGGAGGCGAAGCTCTCGCGGTCCCGGGGGGACAGGTAGACCGTGAAGTCGTTGGGCACGTAGACGCGTGAGACCGAGATCGTCTTGTGGTCCTCCATCTCGCGCGCGAGCTTGCGGGCGAGCTCGACGGGCTGAAGGCTGCTGCGGAAGGCGCGCTTGAAGCCGCGCTCGAAGAGGCCCTCGATCTTCTGCTCGATGTTGCGCAGCACGCTCATGCGATCGGACCGCGCAGAGTAGCGGACACCCTCTCGGGGGCGCGCCGGCGCAGGGCCCGCCAGGGCCTGACGGCCCAGACGACGATCACGATGGCGGCGGGGATCACCGCTCCCAGCGCGTTCGCCGGGCCGGCCGCCGCGCCGACCAGAGCGGCTCCGAGGGCGAGGATCCAGGCGCCCGCGGCGATGACGCGCGGCGCGCCCGGACGCGCGCGCAGCACGAGCGGGACGCACATGGCCGCCACCACCATCGCAAGTGCCTGCATGCCTGCCTGGGGGGCGTCGGCCAGCGGCTGCCAGAGCCGCTCCGCCGCGACGGCCGGCGACCGCTCGCCGTCGAGGTCGCG
>Ga0315273_10010257_pt1 | contig 11936 bp, 14 predicted proteins | sample YL17G02_0_MG_FD_205753 | JGI IMG/M metagenome (GOLD analysis project Ga0315273, IMG submission 205753) | Sediment microbial communities from Yellowstone Lake, YNP, Wyoming, USA - YL17G02_0 | ecosystem: Environmental > Aquatic > Freshwater > Lake > Sediment | place: USA: Wyoming | collected... | reverse complement strand
ACGGGACGCGCCGTAAAGTCGATCTGGGCCGAGGCGCTCGCCCGAGCCCAGGAGTCATGACGAGAATCGAAGAGCTCGAAGCCAGGATCCGCTCTCTCGAGAGCTGCATCGTCGCGTTCTCGGGCGGGGTGGACTCGTCTCTGGTCGCCGCGCTGGCGGCTCGCGCACTCGGCAGCAGAGCCCTGGCTGTTACGGCCGTCTCGCCCGCTCTCGCGACCGGCGAGCTCGACGGGGCGCGTGGGGTTGCCGAGGCGATCGGCATCCGCCACGAGACGATCACGACCGCCGAGCTCGAGCGAGACGGCTACCGCGCAAACGGGCGCGACCGCTGCTACCACTGCAAGACCGAGCTCTACGACAGCCTGGGTGCGCTCGCGGCGGGGAAAGGCTACGCGGCTGTCCTCTCCGGTGCGAACGCCGACGACATTGGCGACTGGCGTCCCGGCCTGCGCGCGGCGGAGGAGCACTCGGTCGTCCACCCACTGCTCGAGGCCGGGGTCGGCAAGGAGGAGGTGCGCGCATTGGCGGCTCTGCTCGGTGTGCCGAGCGCGGAGAAGCCGGCCGCGCCGTGCCTCGCTTCGCGGATCCCGTACGGCACAGCCGTGGCCCCTGAGACGCTCGCGCAGATCGATCGTGCCGAGCTCGCGCTCAAGGATCTCGGCTACCGGGTTCTTCGCGTCCGCCACTACGGTGAGCTGGGCCGGGTCGAGCTGAGCGAGGGCGAGTTGCCGCGCGCGCTGACCGCCGGAGGCCGCGCTGCCGTCGTCGCGGCGGTCATCTCGGCTGGGTACGCCGGGGTCGAGATCGACGAGAAGCCGTTCCGCTCTGGCTCGCTGAACGCGTCTTTCACGCGGCGCCTCGCCGCACCCGCGTCGGCCTAGGGACACGCCGTTGTCGAGCGCGAGTTCGGGCGCTCGAAGCACGTTCGCCCTACCGCGGGCTGCATCGCTCGTGGCGTAGGATGGAAACCGCCCGCTATTGCGCCGCGTAGTCGCTCTCGAAGAAGTCTAAAACCTCCGGCAGCCATCGCTGCTCAACGAACCGAATGTGGTCCGGGTGGTCGTTATAGGCGGCATACGCCGCCTCGTCAGCGAACTCCATCGAGATACCGAAGCGGTAACTGTTCTTCGGACTCACCTCGCGCAGCACCTCGAAGGCTTCGACTCCGGGAATAGTGGCTAGCCGCTCCGCCGCAGCCAGGAAGTCGGCCTCCTCCTGCGATGCAGCCATGTGGCGCAGATCAAAGACAACCGTGTGGCGGATACGCTCCCCGTCCAAGGCCGCCATCGCGCGGGCGAGACTAGCACGGGCCCCGGTTCGCCAATCGATATCGCCAGGCCTCCTAGAGGCTTGATGTGAAATTCGGTTTGACAAGAGAGACGTGCTTTGTGAAGGTCGTCTCCCATCGACCGGAGGGAAGCCAAATGGCCGAAGACGCAGCAAAGGTCGCGCCGCACGTCTACAAGGTGTTGTTCGAGAACGAGCGGGTCCGGCTGCTCGAAGTGATCATGCAGCCCGGAGACAGTTCTGAGATGCACTCGCATCCCGACAACCTCCTCTACGTGCTCTCCGGTGGGAAGGTGACGTTCACCGACCCTTCGGGCGAGGCCGCCGACCTCGACGTGCCCGCAGGCATGTCGATGTGGATGGAAGCAACGGATCACGCAACCGAAAACGTTGGTGGCACCCGCATCCACGCGCTCTTCTTCGAGCCGAAGTAGGCGATCTCAGGCTCGACTAGGCGGAGGCGCTTTCACCGCGTCGAAGGGCCGTCGAGTGCGGCCCTTCGACGTAGCGAGCATCGGGTGACGACGCGCATCCCCCGGCCTGAGTTTCACATCAAGCATCTATGTCCCGTTTACTCGGAGCGCCGCGCGCGCGACGATCTCCGCGCTCGGGCCTTCACCGTCGAGCGCCCGAAACGCCTCGATCACCGACCGCGGATCGCGCTTGTGCCGCTTCGCAGCCAGCGTCAGTGGCTCGTGGAACGCCCCGCCACAGTGGGCACAGGGGAACGAGAGCCGGGCCATCAACGCTGCCGCCTCACCGTCAGGGAACATGCGCAGGAGCTCGACGATCGTGGTCGAGCCCCTGATCTCCCGCGACTCCGGGGCTTGCGCCGACGTGCCGCGCGCGACGAGCCCCGGGACGGCGCGCTGGGTCAGTGCGCCAGAGCCTCCTCCGGATACCGCATCGCCGACGCGTCCATCCGCACCATGTTCGCCGGGAGCTGATACCTGGCGTACGGCAGGACGATCACCTTCGCGTCCGGCCCGTGTCGCCCCATCGCCTCGGCGAAGGCCTCGTCGAGCGACGTCGTCGCGTCGATCCCGATGTCGGCAGCCATCTCGAGGTTCTCCTGGAGCGTCACGAGCTTCAGCTGCTTCCGTGTCATCACCTCGTAGATCGGCACCCAGATGCAGCCCGCCCACATCTGGATCGCGCGGGCGTGGATGTCCTTCAGCACCTGCTGGTAGTTCTCGGGCGTCGGAGGCATGTACGGCTTCATGAGATCCATGAGCGCGAGGCCCGGAAAGTCGCCGATCGCGGTCGAGACCCCCGGCGAAGGCGAGCAGTAGATGATCGTGCCGCCGTCTCTCAGGACGAAGTCGGCCGACATGCAGCCCCAACCCGTGTGGAAGAAGAGGTGGTCGGTCGGGGCGAAGACGCCACAGATCGCGATGTCCGCCTGCGTGCCGGGGTGCTCGTAGGCGTAGATCTCGTTGAAGCGCTCGATCGCCTTGCGATGGGCGTCCGGGTGCGATCCAAACATGCATTCGATAACGCGGCCGTGCGTATCGAGGACGACGTTCATCGTGCACGAGAGCCCGCACATCGTCGCGACCTCGTCGATGTCCGAGCGCATCGGTCCGGCGTACGCCCCGTAGTGCGTCTGCGGCGAGGGCACGAAGGCACAGTGATTCGACTCGATCGTCTCGTCGGAGACGACTCCGGGGAGGATGAGCTTCCCGCCGCCACCCGCGCCCCAGTGGTTCGACTGCGCCTGCCCGATCGTGATCTTCACATCGCAAGCGGCCACCTCCTTGTGCAGCCACACCGGGGTGCCGCGCGAGGAGACGCCGACGTACTCGTACTCGTCGGCGTTACGCGGGTCGTTCTGATGAAAGGAGATCCCGAGCCGTTCCATGCGCGCGAGGTTGTCCTTGCCGATCTTCTGGTCGATGTCGGAGTCGGACATCGGGAAGACCTTCCCGTTAGCGCAGACGACGACGGCCGGCTTGCCCGCTGCCTCGATCGCGTCGAAGACGGGCGGCAGGAGCTTCGACTGCGGCGTGGGACGGAACTGGTTGTCGATGATCACGCAGACCTTCGTCGCCGAGGCGACGAGCTCGGAGAAGCGTGGCCCCGAGAGGGGCGACTCGAGCGCGGTCCGAGCAGCCTCGGTCGCGTCCGCGAGCGGCGGCGGCTCGTCCGGGAAGACGGCGGCCAGCAGGTTTGCTTCGGGGATCTCGAGCTCGAGCGTATCTCGGGACACCTTGTCCTCGTCCCCCGACGCACCGATCGTCAACGGGTCGAGGGACTCGTACGGGATCACTGCGGTGTACGTGCTGGTCATCGTTCCTCCCTCTCGTGGGCCTCGGCGCCAGGCTAAGGCCGGGCCTGCGAGGCGTCAAGCGCGAACGGCGAGCGGTTCCGCGTTGAAAGCGCGCCTGTCCCCTGGTACGTTCGCATCGTCGGTGAGAGAGAACCTTCGTCTTCGAAGTGTGTCCAGGCTCCTGCCGCGAATCGTCGCCTTCGCCGCTATCGCGTTCTCGCTCATCTGGGTGCTCTTTGCTGCGAGGAACACCAACTTCGGGCCTGCTATCGACGACCCGAAGAACTTCTTCATCACGCTGCTCAACGGCCTGACCTTCGCCGGGCTGCTTTTCATCGTCGCTAGCGGCTTCGCCCTCATCTTCGGGCTCATGCGCGTGATCAACATGGCGCAGGGCGTGTTCTTCCTACTCGGCGGTTACATCGCCTACGACATGCAGCAGTACTTGGCTGATGCAGGCGGTTTCACCCCCATCTCTACGGACATCAACGCCTGGGAGTGGTTGATCCCGGCGCTCGTCGCCACCCTCGCCATCGGCGTCTTCGGCCTGGCCATTCAGCAGCTTCTCCTGCGTTGGAATCAGGGCCAGGATCTTCGACAAGCCCTGATCACCATCGCGCTCTCGGTCATCCTCGCCGACCAGATCATCGAGCACTTCCACGGCGGGCTCGGTCGAAGTGTGACGTGGCCAGGATCGATCGAGAAGTTCGTCGACCTCCATGTCTTCGGCATCCAGTACTCGCTCGCTCGTCTCACGGTGCTGGCGCTCGGTCTCATGGTCGGGGTTCTTCTCTGGCTCTGGCTGTATCGAACGCGTACCGGCATGGTCATCAGAGCCGGCGTCGACGACCGACAGATGACTTCCGCGCTCGGGATCAACATCCAGCGCACGTTTGCGATCGCCTTCTTCGTCGGCTCTGCTCTCGCGGGGTTCGGTGGCGCTGTGGGCGCTACCCAGGCCGGAGCGGCAACCGGGGCGGACGGGCAGTGGCTCCTGAACTCCCTCGTCGTGGTGATCATCGGCGGCCTCGGGTCCCTGCTCGGCGCGGCCGTCGGATCGCTTCTCTACGGCCTCGTCTTCACGTTTGCGGCCGTATACCTACCCTCCGGATACACGAACTATGCGATCGTTTTCACGTTCGCCCTGCTCGCCCTCGTGCTTGCGTTCCGGCCACAAGGGCTCATAGGACGGCCGGGATGACGAAGGGCTGGACGGCCAAGCGAATCGTCGAGCGGTGCGTGGGTGTCGCCGTACTCGTCTTCGTCGCCATAGGCCCCGCGGCTCTCACCGACTACTGGGTGAGCTCGATTCTTACCCAGACCTTCCTCTTGGGCATCGCCGCGGCGAGCCTCATCTTCCTCTCTGCGTACGGAGGGATGATCTCGCTTGCGCAAACGGCCATCTTCGGCATCGCCGCGTTCGCGTTGGCCAACTTCGTGACGACGGATGCGACAGGGGGGCAGAACCTAGGCTGGAATCCCTGGCTGGCCGTTGCGGGCGCGATAGTCATCGCGACTGCAATTGCGCTCGTCTTCGGTGCACTGGCAAGCCGAAGCCTGGGCATCTACTTTCTGATGATCACCCTCGCGCTCGGCGTGATCGGGTTCTACTTCTTCCTTCAGGTCGACAAGCTCTCGGGTCGCGCGGGCATTCCGACCATCCGTGAGCACGCTCCGTCGATCGTCGGCGACGCCAGCGCTCCCCCCGCGCGTCTCTATTACGTCGCGCTCGTCCTCGCGTTGGTTGTCTACGTGGTGATCCGCTACATCGTCCGCACGCCGTTCGGCATCGCACTGCAGGGGATAAGGGACGAGCCCGTCCGAATGGCTTCGCTCGGCTACAACGTCCCTGTCCACCGAATGCTCGCCTTCGGGCTTGCGGGCTTCTTCGCTTCGCTCGGCGGCGTTCTGTACGCGTGGTGGAACGATCTCGTCGACCCCGCTGCGATCGATCTCAACGCGATCGTCAGCCTGCTCGTTATCGCAGTCATCGGAGGGCTCGGCCGCATCGAAGGCGCTTGGCTCGGGGCGCTCGCGTTCATCCTCATCAACAACTACGTGCGCGACGTGGAAGTGCCGGTGCTCGGGGGATCGTTCCCGACGGTGATCGGGTTCATCTTCCTTGCAATCGTTCTCGTCTCACCTGACGGTCTCATGGGGCTCTGGGATCGCGTCTGGAGTATGGGGGGACGCCGTGGTGAGCCTCCCCAAGCTTCCGTGGACGTCCCGCTCTCCGCGACCGGGGCAAGCTCCACCTGAAGGGAGGGTGGAAACCGAGAGCCAAGTGTCGTATTCTCACCGCTGAGTTAGCAGGTACATGAAACGCGCAGGCACGAGAAGGAGGGAACAATGAAGGTAGGGAAGTGGAAGTTCTTGCTGCCGCTTGGCTTGCTCGTCGCGGGCAGCGCGGTCGCAACCTCGGGCGCTCTTGCAACATCCGCCCAAAGCAACGAGGTCAAGATCGCGATCCTCTCCGAGTGCAAGGGAGCATTCGGGGGGGCCTTTGAGGAGCAGATCGCCGGAGTGCAGGCGGCGTTCTCGCAGTATGCGGGCGCAAAGCCCAAGAACAAGAAGAAGCCGTCCGCCGGCATCACTGGCGGCTCTATGGGCGGCAAGGCGATCAAGATCGTCGGCTATGGCTGCGGCGACGAGACGCCCGCTCTCGCGCTCAAGGAGACGCGGCGTCTCATGGAGCAGCTCGGCGGAGAGATCATGATCGGCCCGCTCTCGGGTGACGAGGGTGTCGCGGTCGCGAACTATGCGAAGGCACACCCGAAGCAGACCTTCTTGAACGGCACCTCGGGTGGTCAGCAGACGACCCTCAAGGTTCGGGCCAAGAACTTCTTCCGCTACAACGGGGACGGCGCTCAGTGGAACGCCGGCACGGGTGAGATCGCCTACAAGCGCCTCGGTTGGCGTAACGCGGCGATCATCATGGACGACTACAGCTTCGGCTACACGTCAGGCGCGGGCTTCATCGCCGAGTTCTGCGCGTGGGGCGGCAAGATCTCGAAGCGCGTCTTCGTACCCTCCCCGAACACCGACTACTCGTCGTACGTCCAGCAGCTGCCGGCACCTGACAAGATCGACGGCTACTTCTGGGTCGTAGGCGGTTCGGGTACGGGGCCGTCGCTCAAGGCCTACCAGCAGGCATTCGGGGCGATCGATCCGAAGAAGTTCATCGGCAACCTGTTCTTCGCCTTCTATGGCGCCGACAAGGAGCTCGGTCCGCAGCTCGTCGGTGCGTACATGGGTGGGTTCGGGACCGGGCCGGGCCTGCAAACGCCGGCTGCCAAGGCCTATCGGAAGCTCGCCACGAGGTGGTATCCGGACTTCAATCCGGACGACGGGTTCTACTACAACTGGTGGAATCCCGCGTGGGCGCTTACGACCGCGATGAAGACGATTAACGGTGATCTCTCGGCCGGCCATCAGAAGCTCTGGGCTGCAATGCCACGGACCCTGAACGCTGGTTTCGGGAAGATCGTCCTCGACAAGAACCGTCAGGCGATCCAGGATCAGTACCCGATCCGTTACGTCAAGAAGAACGGTGCCATCACCTTCGAGGTGATCGGACTCATTCCGCAGGTCGACCAGACCTTCGGCGGACAGTTCAGCGAGACGACACCGTCACCGAGCCGGGCAGCCCCGGCTTGCAAGAAGGCGAAGTTGCCGTGGATGAACAAGATCATCCCGGTCAAGAACGGAGTTCCGCAGAGGTAAGTGGCGGAAGCGCTGTCGCCAATCGCAAGTGCCGCGCCGACCCTCCGCTTGCGGGGGGTCGGCCGGCGTTACGGCGGGTTGCTCGCCGTGGACCACGTCGATCTCGACGTCGTCCACGGCGAGCGCCGCGCGATCCTCGGGCCGAACGGCGCGGGTAAGACGACACTCTTCAACGTCATCTGCGGTGACGTGGCCGCGTCGAGTGGAAGCGTCGAGCTCTTCGGCGAGGACGTGACTACACGGCCTGCTCGCTACAGGACGAAGCTCGGTCTTGCTCGTACGTACCAGCAGTCACGGCTGTTCAACGGGCTGAGTGTCGAGGACTGCATCTACCTGTCGATCATTGGTGTCGAAGGCGGCCGGCTGCGTCCGGTTCTCATGCCCGGCCGAGACCGCGCAGCCCGGAAGCGCGCGCGAGAGGCTGCGGGTCGCGTCGCGATCTCCCACAAGCTCGGGGAGCTCGTCGGCTCACTTTCCCACGGCGAGCATCGCCAGGTCGCCATCGCCATGGCGCTCGCTGCAGAGCCCAAGGCGCTGATGCTCGACGAGCCTGCGTCGGGGCTCTCGCGCGGAGAGCGACAACTGCTCACCGATCTTCTGCTCGCACTCGATCGAGACATCACGCTGATCCTCATCGAGCACGACATGGACATCGCGCTCAGCGTTGCGGAGCAGGTGACGATGATGCACGACGGCCGCGTGATCGTCGAGGGAACGCCTGCCGAGATCCGAGCCAACGAGACCGTTCATGATCTCTACCTCGGGCGCGGGCATCGAAATGAGTGAACCCCAACCCGCCGTGACGCCGGCCGGCGGCGCATCGTTGCTGGAGGTCACTGGTCTCGGGGCCTTCTACGGAAGCGCCCGAGCGCTCGAGGACGTCAGTTTCTCGATGGGACACGAGTCGGTCGCGATCATTGGGCGAAACGGCATGGGCAAGACGACGCTCTGCAACGCGATCATGGGGATCTCGCCGCCCCGCGCGAGTGGCTCGATCCGCTTCGAAGGGCACGAGCTCGTCGGCCGCCAGTCCCACAAGATCGCACGGCGCGGCATCGGGTACGTCCCGCAAGGGCGACGATTGTTTCCGTCCTTGACGGTCGATCAGCACCTTCGCATCGCCTCTCGAGGTGCGTCGTCGAACGGCAGCAGCGAGTGGACGAAGGAGCGCGTCTACGATCTGTTCCCACGACTAGGTGAGCGCAAGCGGAACGGTGGCGCGCAGCTCTCGGGAGGCGAGCAGCAGATGCTTGCCATCGGGCGGGCACTTGTCACGAACCCGAAGATCCTGGTCATGGACGAGCCGTCGGAAGGCCTCGCACCCTCGATCATCGAAGGGCTCATCGGGACCTTCCAGCTGCTGGAGCAGGAAGGTCTCGCGATCCTGCTCATCGAGCAGAATCTCGGTGTTGCGACGGCGCTCGCCGAACGCCAGCTCGTCATGATCGGCGGGCGGATCGCCGCCGAGACGACCGCGGCGAAGCTCTCGGAGGATCCGGATCTTCAGCGGCAGTACCTCGGCGTCGAGCCTCTCGCCCACTAACCTCTCGTCCTCTGTGAATCCCCTACGTGTTTTCGCCGGGCTCCGTCTACTCGTCTCGGTCGGGTCCGTTGCTCTGGTCGCCGTCCTCCTGGTGTCGTGTGGCGGTGACGGCAAAGCACGGCCTGATCTCGCCTTCGTCAGCACGCGTGACGGTCCGTACGCGATCTACGAGATGGACGCGAATGGGCAGTCCCAGCATCGGCTCACCGAGTCCGATACCGATGTTTCGAAGCCCGAGGGGCTCTTCTTCCAGGTCGAGCCGGCGTGGTCTCCCGACGGTGCGCGGATCGCGTTTTCGAGTGGGCGGAGCGGATCTCTCGACATCTATGTGATGAACGCCGATGGAACGGGAACGGTGCGGCTCACGACCAAGGGTGATGACGAATCGCATCCGAGCTGGTCCGCTGATGGAGGAGAGATCGCCTTCGCCCAAGCCCAAGACATCTACGTCATGAACGCCGACGGTTCCGAAGCGCGTCGGATCTCGGATCCTGGCGCGGAGGAGACTGAGCCTTCATGGTCTCCGAACGGCAAATGGATCGCGTATGTGCGGCGAGATCCGGGCACGGACGTCCGCGACCTATGGGTCATGGGGCCGGACGGAACCGGCGCGCGGCGGGTGACCTCACTGCATGCAAATAGCATCAACCCGGCATGGTCGCCCGATAGCACGAGACTCGCGTTCGCCTCGAACGTGCTCGGCCCGCTCTACGACGTCTTCACGGTCACCGTTGGGGCAAAGGGTGTGCGCCGCCTCTCGCGCGTCGGTCCGGATGCGTTCGAGCCATCGTGGTCGCCTGATGGTACGAAGGTCGCCTTCTCGCAGAACGGATCGATTCTCACCGTCGATCTCGAGCGAAGCACGGAAGAGCTGACGGACCCAGATGGCAACGACTCGAGCCCGACCTGGAATCCGAAGCCGCCCGCCGACGAGTAACTCAGAACGTCCCGAACCGGTCGTACGCCTCGAGCGGAGGCATCCCGTTCCGAACCGCTGCGCGAATCTCGCTCTCCGTCGCGGCCTTCTCCTCGGCTTCCGCGAGCACGGTCACTGCCACAGCCTGAGGCACGACCACGACACCGTCGTCGTCCGCGACGATCCAGTCGCCAGGCTCGATCGTCACTCGCCCGATCGTCACCGGCACCTGTGTTGCCTCGAGCGCCCAGCGCCAGGTCGAGTCCTCGGGCGTGACGTACCGGCTGAAGACCGGGAAGCCTTCGTCGAGGATGAAGCGCACGTCGCGGCAGCCTCCGTCGAGCACGCACCCGACGACGCCCCGCGTCTTGAGCGAGGTGACGGAGAGCTCTCCGAGGTGGGCCGAGACGTCGTGCTCGCACGCGTACACAGCGACGTGCTCGGCAGGGACGTCACCGAGCATCGTCAGGACCTTTCGGAGCGCGACGTCGTAGTCAGGCGTCTGGGTCGCCTTGCCCTTCACGGTGTACGCCTGGCCGGCGAGCCGCATTCCGGGTTCGAGTGGCCGGATCGAAGGCGGCAGCGTCTGATCGCGGTAGCCGTGTGCGTCCAGGATGTCCGCAAGCGCGGCCGCGTAGATCGCGGCGAAGCGCTCTCTCACGGCTCCGGAATCCCCAGATCGGAGGGGTGGTCGTCGCCGCGACCTTCGACGAGCTCCGGAGCGCGCTCCTCGAGCAGCCGCAGGAGCAGCTCCGCCCGGCGCACGCGTTCGCGGCCGAGCTTGACGGCGAGATCCTCGAGGTGGAGCCCGGACGGGTAGATGTTCGGCGCGTTGCGCAGGCCGAGCTTCACGTAGACGGGCGCGGCTGCGTGGATGATGTCCGGCACCTCGTAGTAGCGCACGAAGCCACCCTGATCGTCGGGCACCTCGACGTAGACGTCGAGGGGCGCCGAGCACGCGGAGCGGAGCTCACCGAGCTCTGCAGCGGAGAGATCGGTCGCGACGTTGATCGTCGTCGCGCCGAGCTCCTCGAGTGCACGGGCCGATGCCGGGTTCCCGCACGGCAGCAGTACCGACGTCTTGAGGACGACGGTCGCCGGCAGCTCCCCATCGTGCTTCATCTGCCCAAGTGCCGCGAGCACACCCAGATCCGCGACGAGAAATGAGCGGATGCCGAGCGCAACGCCGCGGCGAACCTCGGCAACGCACGCGTCGATCCCTGCCAGCCCCCGAGCAACACCTCCAGCGGCGCCTGTAGCAAACGACTGGCCGCCCGTGTCCCAGGCACCGCGCGGGCCGAGGAAGAGAGACACCTCGACGCCTGACGCGGCGCCGAGAGCCGCCATCTCGCGGATCTCTGCGTCCGTGAGCATCATCACGCCGCTGCCCTGTGAGACGCGGCGCACGTGGACTCCACGGCTTTTCGCTTCCTCGAGCACCGCCTCCAGCACGCGTGGCCCTTCGACCGAGGGGATCTCGATGCGGTATCTCAGGTCGTCCGCGAAGCGAGCGTCACTCATGGATGCAACCCTAAGCCCAGAACGCCTCGAAGGCATCAGGGTCGCTCGGCAGCGCGAGCACCCGCTGCACGAGACCAGCCTCGATGGTAAAGAGCAGAACCTGGTCGAGCTCCAGTGTCCGACCGTGTCGCGTCCCGCGTGCGCGATAGAGAGCAGCCGCCCGTCCGTCGCTCGCGAGCACGTCCACGAGCTCCGAGCTGTACGTGCCTCCCGTTTCCTTCGGCAGCCGCGCGAGGAAGCGGAAGATCTCGTCTCGCCCGCTGTAGACCCCGGCCATGACTCCGCTGCCCGGTACGTTCCAGACGGCGTCTTCGGCGAAGAGGCCACGCAGCGCGAAGCCCTCGTTGCGCGCGAATGCGTCGAAGATCCGGCGCACGATCGCCTCGTTCTCAGCGGCTGGCATGCCCCTTCTCCCAGCGAGAGATGAGGCCTTCGACGTGGCGCCGCTGCACAGCAGTGAACGGGATCAGCTCGAGCAGCCGTCGGGCCTCGGCCGGGTCGTCGTTCGCGACTGCGGCCTCGAGGTGCTCACGTTGAGGAGTCGGCTGGCGAAGCTGCCTATGCAGCCAGCGCAGCAGGCTCACCCCCGCCTGGTCGATCACGCTTAGAAGGCTATCGAGCCGTCGGCCAGGTGGACGGGACTAGAGATCCGGCCCGGATCAGGCGCCCGTCACGGC
>Ga0315273_10010256_pt1 | contig 11938 bp, 12 predicted proteins | sample YL17G02_0_MG_FD_205753 | JGI IMG/M metagenome (GOLD analysis project Ga0315273, IMG submission 205753) | Sediment microbial communities from Yellowstone Lake, YNP, Wyoming, USA - YL17G02_0 | ecosystem: Environmental > Aquatic > Freshwater > Lake > Sediment | place: USA: Wyoming | collected... | reverse complement strand
GGGGATGCTAGCCAGCTAAGCGTAAGATAGGACATTGCTCACATGGCGATACAAACCGTGCCATTTACGCGCGAAGGCTATTCCCGCCTTAAAGAGGAACTCGACCATTTAAAGTCGACCGAGCGATCGAAGATCATCCGTGAGATCGCCGATGCCAGGGCGCATGGTGATTTATCTGAAAACGCTGAATATCATGCAGCCAAGGAGAAGCAGAGCTTCATCGAGGGTCGCATCGCTGACTTAGATGATAAGTTGTCGCGGGCGCAGGTGATCGAATTCGGCGAGCACGAGGACCTCAGCAAGGTGAAGTTCGGTGCCTTTGTGACCGTCAGCGACGAGGAGTCCGGCGAAAACAAGACGTACCGCATCGTCGGTGAACTCGAGGCCGACCTCGATCGCGGCTTGATCTCGATGAGTTCGCCGATCGCTCGGGCCCTGCTAGGCAAGAGTCAAGGCGACTTGATCGAAGTGCGGGCCCCTAAAGGGCCGATGGAATATACCATCAAAGAAGTGCGGGCCCGCTAACCACGCAGCCGGCCACGAAGACCCGGGTCGGTGGCTGATCGCCGCCCGAGGCGAGCCAGGCTTCAGCATTGGGTAGCTCAAAAATGGCGAAGTCGGCATCGTAGCCCGGAGCCAATGCCCCTTTGCGGTGGCCTAGCTGCAGCGAGCATGCCGGTACGAAGGTGACTGCAGCAAGCGCCTCGGCTGGGTACAGGCGGTTTTGCATGCAGCCTACCATGGCCAACAGCGGCAGATTGTCGATGGCGCAGGAGCCAGGATTGAAATCGCTGGCAATCGCCACCGCGACACCACGGTCGGCGAAGGCTCTAGCGTCGGTGAAGGGGATTCGGGTGTAGAGCGAGGTGCCCGGCAGAATGGTGGCGGTAACGCCCGCTGCAGCCATGCTGGTCATGGCTGCGGGGCTGGTGCATTGCAGGTGGTCAGCACTAGCGGCACCCCAAGCCGCTGCGGCCGCTGCGGCGCCCGCGTCGGTGAATTCATCGGCATGGACGCGCAGGCTCAGGCCGAGGTCGCGGGCTGAGCGCATAAAAGCTTCAAGTTCGCCTACCTCAAAGTATCCGGCTTCGATAAAGGCATCAACGCTCGAGGCTAGTCCAGCCTCGGCGATGATCGGCAACAACTCGTTGCGGCAGGCGTCGATATAGGCCTGCCTGGTACCATGCTCTGGTGACGCGGCATGGAGGGCTAGGCAAGTGATCCTAAGGGTCTGCGGGCTGCTGCGGCGGGCGGCATCAAGCAGCCTGAGCAGCCGTAATTCCTCGGGGACAGATAAGCCATAACCAGATTTGATCTCGACCGTTGTCACTCCGCGTTTTAGCATGCGCCCCAGGCGCTCCTGCAGCAACGCCCCGAGCTCCTCTGCACTAGCCTTGCGGGTCGCCGTCATCGTCGCCCGGATGCCGCCGCCCGCGGCAGCAATCTCTTGGTAACTCGTGCCCTCGGCGCGCAGCCAAAATTCAGCCGCGCGGGAGCCGGCGAACAGTGAGTGGGTGTGGCTGTCGACGAGTCCCGGCAGGACGAGGTGCCCCTGAGCATCAAACGTTTGCCAGCCGGTATAGACGGCGGGTACAGGGCCGCTCCCCACCGCAGCGATGACGCCACCCTGGACCGCCACCCAGGCACCGGGACCGATGCGCCCCAAGTCGGCACCGACGATGTGGGTGCAGCGTTGGCTTAGGGCCAGCGGCATCATCGTCACCAACTCGCCAATATTGGTCACGACCAGGTTTTTTGCGGGAGCGTTCAAGCTCGTTGTCCTTTCACTAGGTGCTCGACAGCGGTCTTTTGCTTTGGCTCAGTATGCCAGCCCTTCTGACGCCGGGCGTGGAGATTTGCGCAAAGACGCCGAGCCATAAACGCAACTATCTGCAAATATTAATTATTTTTTTTATCTGCCGAGCTGTAACGGGATCTCACTAAAGTCCGCTAGATTTTAGCCGAAACCTGTAGTCATGAGCTACGGCAACGCCAAAAGCAAATCCATCAGTCTAGCCGACGTCTGCTTCTACTTCGATGCCGTCGAGCGTGATTTAATGGATGCTGCGGGACAATCGCGCAAGTGCGGCGAACTCCTCGCCCTACGCGACCGTCTGCTCAAGTTGCCCGAGGCCGAGTTCGAGGCCGCGATTAAAACGCTGCGTGGCCTCGCGGACGACAAGAAATCCAGCGGCCAATCGAGCAGCTCTGAACTTAAGCGCGGTGCGCAGACTCTTTATGATGAAGCTCGTCCGAGCCGAAGTGGCGGTTCCGGCGGCAGTACTAAGGTTTCGCCGACCTGATATTGATGCTATAAGCCGGACGGTGAGTCTCGTCTTCAGCCTTTGCCGCGGAGTTTCGTTGTGCCGGAAGTGATGCGCTTGTTCAACACCTTGAGTCGCTCGGTTGAAGAGTTCCAGCCGCTTAAAGCCGGTCATGTGGGGATTTATACCTGCGGGCCTACGGTCTATTCATACGCCCATATCGGCAATATGCGGGCCTATATCTTTGCGGACATCCTGCGTCGCACCTTTGAGTTGTTTGGCTATCAAGTCAACCACGTCATGAACATCACCGACGTCGGTCATCTCACCGATGATGGCGATGAGGGCGAGGATAAGCTCGAGGTCGGCTCACGCCGCGAAGGCCTCGATGCCTGGGCGGTTGCGAAGAAATACACCGACGCATTTTTTGCCCATACCGCGATGCTGGCGATCGAGCGACCGACCATCGTCTGTAAAGCCACGGACTATATTCCAGAGCAGATTGCCATGGTGCAAGCCTTGGCGGACAAAGGCCTGGCTTACCAGACCGAAGACGGCGTGTATTTCGACACCAGCCGCTTTCCCACCTACACGCAGCTGGGCCGCCTTGACGTCTCGGGCATGCACGAAGGCCACCGTGTCGAGATGGGGGCCAAGCGGCAAAAGACCGACTTCGCGCTGTGGAAGCTGTCTAAACCCGGCGAGCACCGCTGTATGGAATGGGACGCTCCCTGGGGTCGCGGCTTCCCTGGCTGGCACATCGAATGCAGCGCCATGGCCACCAAGTTTCTTGGCGAGCAATTTGATATCCATACCGGCGGCGTCGATCACATTAAAGTTCATCACACCAACGAGATCGCCCAAAGCGAAGGCGCCAGCGGCAAAGCTCCGTTTGTGCGCTGCTGGATGCACGGCGAATTTTTGGTGGTCGGCGACGAAGTGAAGATGAGTAAATCAGCCGGTGCAACCCTGACGGTGCAGACCCTTGCCGACCAGGGTATCCCGCCGCTGGCCTTTCGCTTGCTGGTGCTGCAGTGTCACTATCGCAAGCAACTAAAATTTACCGAAGAGAATATCGCCGCCGCCGCACGTGGCTATGAGCGCTTAAGGTTCCTGGCCCAGAAGGCGCTTTCGGCAGCGGGCGGCCATGCGCAGGCGGTCGTACTCAGCAGCTGCGGCGAAAAATACCGCCGCCAGATTCACGCGGCGCTAGCTGCGGATCTCAATACGCCGCAGGTTTTAGCTTGTTTGTACGGACTTCTTGAGGACCAACAGTTAACCCCTGCCGAGCAGGTCGACTTGGTCTCTGAGCTTGACCAAGTCCTCGCTCTAGCGCTCCTCACGGCCGCACCAGGCCAGCTGGAGGCAACACCGCCAGCCCATTTGCTGGCTTTGCTCGGCGAGCGGAACGCGGCGCGGGCGGCCAAGCAGTGGCAGCGCGCCGATCAGCTGAGAGTCGAAATCTTCGACCTTGGCTACGACATCCTCGACGCGCCAGGCGGCACTAGTTTAAAACTGCGGTCTTGAAAACAGTGTCGAGATAGTGGTGGCCCCTGCTACAGTCGGTGGGCGACCTTCTTTGGTAGCGTCTGGCGCGTTTAGCGCTGGACACTATACAATCAAAGAGGTGCGCCTACCCGAGGAGTGAATAATGGACCAGGTTATGCCTATGGCGCCTCGCGCGGACCTCAACGACCGGCTGGCAGCGTCTAGTAAACATGAATTTACGGCGCTGTCGTCAGGGCTTGGCCTTGGTGGGGTGCGTCCGGCTAGGCCTCACCAGGCTCGCCCTCCGGTGGCGCAAGCAGCGGCTGGTTTAGCGGCAAATACTATGTCAGGCTGGGCGGGGAGCGCGGCCGCGACGCCGCGTCTAGGGCCACCTGCGGCGGCCACGGCGGCGCCGGCTAAAGAGGCTGGGATATCCCGGCTGGTGTTGGCCTGGAGTCTTGATCTGCTGCTGGTCGCGGCAGCACTTTCTAGCGCATTGGCTCTGGCTTTCGCCGCGCATGTGTGGCGAGGTGACAGCGCCGATTGGCTGGCAGCTAAACAGGTACAGTGGCTACTGTCTCTCAACCCAGTGGTCTGGCTTGCAGGAGTTTATTCATTGTTTCTTGTTTATGCGATTTTCTTCAGGATATTAGTCGGTCGCACCTGCGGTGAGACGCTTTTGGGACTACGTCCAACACCGCTAAGGCAGCCAACGAAAGGGTGATTAGTCGGTCTTTTTGTGCCGCCTCCTTGACACTTCATGGTGTGGGTATGTATATTTTTAGTAAGCCACAGACATCGAAATAGTTACCTAGAACCTGCGTTATAGCCGTGACGTTTGAGGAGGGGCGATGAAACGCTCGGGAGCCGTGAAGTTTCCTAATTCTGTGCAATTGTTTAAATTCTGCCAGAAGGTGCTGATGAGCCAACGCGGCTCCACCCGAGTGCACGATCAAGACGTTGGCTCTATCTTGGACTTCAATCCTTCGGATTGTAGTCACTGGAAGCGCGGCGAAAAGAACGTACGCTCAGTCTTCTCGCTAGCGAAGTTGGCCGAGGCACTGCAGGTGGAAACCGCGTTAGTGCATGACCTCTCTAGCGGCGCCGTCAACCTCGACGAGGCCTACTACGAATGGCAGGAATCGAACGCTTATCGCGCGACACTTCAGGCCGCCCAGGCCTGCCCTCCAGAGGAGGTGCGTGAAGCCCGTCGTCGCGTTGAGGCCTTTGTGGCGCAACTGCACGAACAAGCGGAATTTGCCACGCCGCCACTGTATATTCCGGAAGTCATGCGTTTCTTCGCCTTCGTTACGGTGCAGCCGTGCGATATGCTCGACAAACTCAGCCGTATCCTGCGTGTTAAAACCGGGCAATACATGATCCATTTCCGTAAAGGCGAACTTAAAGCGCCGACTAGGATGGGCATGACTAAAGACCTAGCCCGTATCGTCTTTGAGGGCGAACGCGGTCGCTTTCCTGAACTCGGTACTGCCAACCCGGCATTAGTCGAGTTTGAGGAAACGTTATTCACTGCCAGCTTGCTAGTGCCAAAGGCGCAGCTCCTAGCTGAGATGGCCAAGCTTGATAGCCGCCGCAATGTCGTCTCAGAACTTGCAGCCCTATTTTGGGTGCCGAAGTCATTGATTGGCTTCCAGCTACAAGATATCGTCCGCAGTGGTGAGCGGACTGCGTTTAAGGCCGTGGGCCGCGACGCTGATGCACAGTTTGAGGCTGCTGCCTCCTAGGTGCGCGGACGGCCTGCAGTTTACCCCCATGCAATGAAAAAAGGCTCCCTACCGGGAGCCTTTTTTATGGCGTACAGTTCCGCCTAAGTGAGACGGACGATTTTGAGCGTGCGTGGCTGGGTCGAATCCGGCCGGGCTTTGCTGCGCGGCCTAGACTTCGCCGCGGCGAGCGCTTGTTTTTGTTTAAGCTCGGCTTGGAATAGAGGCAATCCAAGCTCCATCAGCTTAAGCAAGACGACGTCTCTGCCAATGCTGTGGCCCTGCAGATCTGCCCAGTCACGAGCTGCTTGTTCAACCCATTGATGCTGAGATGGGGTAAGATTTAAGGTGATGGCCGGACCCTGGTTTTGTGTGTTCATGCGCAGCATCTCCGGAGAGGTTGGGGGCTAAACTCTAACCAAAGATCTTTTAACTCATTTACATAAATTTTAAAACTATATTATATTTATTTTAAATAAATAGGTGCTTTGCATGGACTTGTTAAAATTGACCATGGCTCTATTGCTCGCCCCGGTCTTCAGCTGTACGGCCGGGACAAACGTCGTTACCGACTTTGTCGATGCCGAGCTAAGTGGTCAAATCGACGGGCAAGATTGGGTTTACAAGCATGCCTATATCGACCCAACGATCAGGACCCCTAATGAAGACGATATCGTCTTTATCTTCCTGCCCTATGTGCCCACTGAGAAGTGCCCGAGATCACCAGGTGATAGTAAAGACCAGCGCAGCGTCATGGTGGCCGCACCGCAGCAGATCAAACTGGTGCCGATCAAAGCCGGGACCCATCGCAATCTGGTGTTCCAATACGAAGATAAAAACGGTGTTCAGATAGCGAAGAGCGCGAAAAAAGGCAAACTAAAGCTGCTCACGATGGGGCAGGACAAGGTCGTCGGCAAGCTCTATGGCCGATTTTCTGATAGTAACTGGGTTAGCGGCAACTTTAGCGCCACAGTTTGTAACTCGCTCGATCTACGCTGAGCTGTTGTGGTAGAACTTCGACTTAAACTTGCATGATGGCAAAGGAGTCAGGAAATGATGGCGATGAAACGCTTGGTGCTGGTGGCGGGAGCTCTGGGAGTCATGGCAGGTTGCGTTACTGAGGGGAGGGATTTCCGCTCTGATACCAGTTGGATCAAAGAGAAGAAGACGACGCAAGGTGATGTTCAGATGGTGCTCAGGGAACCCTATGCCGTCGGTAACTCTAGTGGCCAGCCGACATGGACCTACGGTTACTATCGTTACCGGCTGGTCGGCGCAAGCCATCAAAAAGAGCTAAAGTTTTATTGGAATCCGGATGGCACAGTGAATAGTTATTCGTTTTCGTCTAATTTTGAAGGTGACACTGCCAGCACTGCCAGCAAGGCACACGAACCGAGTTACTAACTGCTGGTTGTCGCTAGAAGGCCCCCCATTTTCTGGCTGGCAGCAGCAGCCGTCCAGCAACCGACGCCCGGGGATTTTTACGATGTCAGAAGTACCAGAGCACCGTATTATGGAGTCTTTGGCGGGGCCGCCCGAGCGGGCGCTGTTGCCAGATAGCCGCGGCTATTTCGGTGACTTTGGCGGTGCCTATGTGCCGGAGATCCTCCGCCCCAATCTGCTGCAGCTAGATCAGGCCTTTGCCGAAGCCCGCAGCGATCCGACTTTTTGGGCCGAGTATATGCGAGAGCTCATCTTGTTTAGCGGTCGACCCACGCCGGTCACGCCGCTGCCACGGTTGAGTCAGCACCTCGGCGGGGCGCAGTTGTTTCTAAAGCGCGAGGATCTCGGCCAGACCGGCGCGCACAAAATCAACAACGCCATCGGTCAGGCTATCATTGCCAGGCGCCTTGGCAAGCGCCGCTTGATCGCCGAGACTGGTGCCGGTCAACATGGCATCGCCACAGCGACAGTGGCGGCACGTTTCGGTATGGAAGCGGTCATATATATGGGCGCAGAAGATGTAGAGCGGCAGCGGCCCAATGTCTTTTGGATGCAGCAAATGGGCGCCAAGGTCATCGCGGTTGAAGCCGGTGCACGGACGCTGAAGGATGCGATCAATGAGGCGCTGCGCGACTGGGCGACCAACTACGAAGGCACCCACTACCTGCTCGGCACCGCCTGCGGACCGCATCCGTTCCCAGCGTTGGTAGCCTGGCTTCAAAGCATTGCCGGCACGGAAGCAAGGGTGCAAATGCTTGAGCTGACAGGACGCTTGCCATCGCGAGTCTACGCCTGCGTCGGTGGCGGGTCCAATGCCTTAGGTATTTACCAAGGCTTTCTTGCTGACGCAGGGGTGCAGCTGATTGGCGTCGAGGCCGGCGGTCGTGGTGATGCCAGCGGTGATCATGCCTCGCGCCTCGCCGGTGGCCAAGGTAGACGAGGCATTGCCCAAGGTTACGAAACCTTGTTTTTGCAGACATCGGAAGGCCAGATGGTCGATACCTACTCGGTGGCAGCTGGTCTTGATTACGTCGGCGTATCGCCGATGATCGCCCATCTGCATCAACAGGGTCGCCTGATCATGGAGCAGGCTAGCGACGCCGAGGTGGTCGACGCGGTCAAACTGTTGATGCGTTTGGAGGGCGTCATTCCTGCGCTCGAGTCCGCCCACGCCGTAGCTGCTGCCATCCGTGCGGCAGGTCGGCTGGGGCCGCAAGATCAGCTGTTGGTCAATCTGTCTGGGCGTGGCGACAAAGACATCTTCACCATGGCCTCGGCCCTGGGTGATGACTCCTGGGCGGCTTTTTTGCAGCACAAAGCCGCAGCTATGCTGGCGGCGACAAAGACTGCGAAGGTGCCCCATGTCTAGCTTGATCGGTCGAGTAAAACCGGCACGCGCCATAGGCTTGATGGGGCATGTCATTGCCGATTATCCATCGCCAGTCGCGGTGCGGCAGATGATCCAAACGATGGTGAGCGCTGGTGCTACGGTAATCGAGATTCAGATTCCGTTCTCCGAGCCGATGGCTGACGGTCCGTTCTTTTTAGCGGCAAATCACCAGGCGTTGGCTCAAGGTGTGACCTACGCGGCGAGTTTGCGGTTGATGGCAGAAGTCAGCAGTGCTTACCCTCAAGTTGCTTTCGTCTTTATGTCCTACTTAAATGTCGTTTTCCAGCGCGGCTACGGCAACTTCGTCACCGAGGCGGTCACCCACGGTGCGGCCGGTGCCATCATCCCTGACCTACCTTTGGAATACGCAGCGCAGCTAGAGGCGGCAGGCGCTGCCGTGGATTTTGCTAATATCCGCATCCTTGCCCCAAATGTGCCCGCCCAGCGCCTTAGTGAATTGGTGTGCGGAGCCCGAGGTATCCTCTACGCGGTGGCGCGGGCCGGCGTCACGGGCGCTTCCAGTGATTTACGGCAAGTGCATACTTTTGTTTCTCATATTAGGTCGTTGACAGCTTTGCCGGTGGCAGTAGGCTTTGGTGTGCGTAGCGCTCAGGACGTGCGGCAGCTGATCGGGCACGCTGACTATGCCATCATCGGCACGGCCTCGTTGCAGGCCTTTGCCGCCGGGGGGCTAGAGGGATTTAAGGGGTTTTGGCAGGAGTTGTCCGTTGCCTCGGACCCGCATAAAGTTCAATGATATCATTGGCATTAATATTATTAATATAATTTAATGATTTTTTATATAATTTTATTGACTTCTCATAATAAATCATTTATAAGTTGGTTAGGGTTTAAACCCATCCTACTCCCAGCTGATCTGCCTTCCCTCCCACTGCTTCAGAGGATCACCATGTTGTTACATCCCATCGTCTGTATCGCTCTTCTTACCTCCATGCTCGGCGCTTGTAAGACCGCGGAGTTTAGCGGTTCCACCAAGGCCCGCGGATCTTCCGAACCAGCACCGGCGCCAACTGCCGATGGCTCGACGCCGACAGCAACTGCCGCAACACCTGACAGTATCGCTAATACCACGCCTGGTGCGACCACTGCGGCGAACCCGCCCGCAGCCACACCTGGCGCTAACCCAAATGCCAGCACCGACATGGCAACCAATAGCGCCGCAACACCACCAGCAGCGACTCCAGCCGCACCTGCGACTCCAGCCGCACCTGCGACTCCAGCCGCACCTGCGACTCCAAGCACGGCGAGTATTCCAGCAACGCAAACGCCGACTGGCCCGACGTGTGCGCCTGGTCAGCATGCTCTTGGTGCTCGACTGGCCTTCCTCGTCGATAATTCGGGATCTAACGCCACCACCGACTGCCCAAACAAGGCAGCCAATGGCTCCAGCTTGGGTCAGGCCATATACACCTGCGGCAGCCAGACCAACCGTGAGCTAGCCGTTTTGTCGGCCTACGATATCCTTACCAAGTTCGCTGCGGCGCACAGCACAGATCCCCTCGGCGTGTCCCAGCTGAGCATTAGCTCCTTTCCGACCAGCACGGACCAATATGCTGGCTACCGCGAACAAACGGTAGGCTGGGCCGCGATTAACAGTGGAAATCGCAGTGGCATCGCCGAATTGATGAAGTTCGCCCGCGCGCCGGTCGGCGCGACGCCCTACGGTGCAGCGATGACCGCCGCGACCAGCGTCTTTAAGAACGTGCCCAACGATGGTCGCCGCAATGTCGCCATACTTGTCTCTGATGGTCAACCAACTGACCGTGATCCAGCTGCTGTGCTGGCGCAAGCCGAAGTATTGAAGAAGCAAGGTGTTACCGTCATCGTCCTCGACTACAACGGCTCTCCGGCCAGTAGCGTCGCCGACGATACCAAGCAGATGCAAGCCTTTGAGGCCTCGTTCTCGACCGATCCACGGACCGGTCAGCCCAACGGCAATCACTGGTACACTGCGGCATATGCTTCCTTTAACGACTACATCGCCGCCCTATTGGGAACGGCTAGTAAACCTGCGTTGGCAGTATCGATGACCTCAAGCGGCAGCGTCATCAGCGTGCAGAATGCTGCAGCTTTGACCGGTGCGCTAAACAGCTTGGTTAGTACTAGCACGGTTGCCTGCACACCTTAATCAGTCTTTCAGATGGTCCTACGATTACCTGGGCGGGGGTGTGTTGCTGCGGCACGCATCCCCGCTTGTAGCTTTGGTAGGGTTGGGCGATTTGGACAGTATGGAGGTTGACAAGTGGGCGAGGCCTGCGCCAGTCTCAGCAGGCATGAAACGAACTCACGTTGTGCACCGCCCTAAGGAACGCTTGATGCAGCCATCAGAAATTCAGCTGATCATCCAACGCCAGCGCCAATTCTTTGCCACTGGCCAGACCCGGGGTGCAGCTTTTCGCGTCGCTCAACTGCAAAAGCTAAAACACGGCATCAAGGCGCTCGAAGCCGATATTTTGGCGGCCTTGCGCCTGGATTTGGGTAAGTCCGGTTTTGAAGCCTACGGCACCGAAGTCGGCTTTATCTACGAAGAGATCAATCACGCTCTGGTCCACATCCATGAATGGATGCAGCCGCGCTCGGTGCCAACCCCTTTGATCTATCAACCGGCGCTCAGCAAAATCTATCCGCAGCCCAAGGGCGTGGTGCTGCTCATCGGTCCGTGGAACTATCCCTTTCAACTGTTGATAGCGCCTTTGATCGGAGCTATTGCCGCCGGGAATTGTGCTCTGCTAAAGCCATCTGAGATGGCACCGCGAACTGCTGCCGTGCTCGAGCAGCTGATAAAGCAGGTATACTCTCCAGAGTTCTGCACGGTCATCACCGGCGGTGTCCCAGAAACGACGCTGCTGCTCAAGGAGCCCTACGACCACATCTTCTTCACTGGTAGTATCCCCATAGGTAAGGTGGTCATGCGCGCTGCCGCTGAGCATCTAACACCGGTGACACTGGAGCTAGGCGGCAAGAGTCCCTGTTTTGTCGATAAAGACATCGATGTCAACGTAACCGCGCGGCGCATCGTTTGGGGGAAGTTCACCAACGCTGGCCAAACCTGCGTCGCCCCGGACTATCTATTGGTCGATCGCGCTATCAAAAATGAGCTGGTGGCGGCGATGAAGCTGCAGCTCGCTGCGCTATATGGGGCCGATCCCATGGGCAGCCCGGATTACGGACGGATCATTAATCAGCACCATTTCGACCGCTTGATGGCATTGCGTGGTGGCACCGTCGTCTGTGGTGGTCAAAGCGACCGTTCGCGCTTGTATATCGCACCGACACTGATCGATGACGTTAAGTTGGGCGATAGTATTATGGCCGAAGAAATCTTTGGCCCGCTATTACCGATGCTGACCTTTGACACCCTAGCTGGCGCCCTTGACATCGCTCGGCAGCGGCCCAATCCACTCGCTTGCTATGCCTTCACCAAGCGTTCCGCTTTCGCTGATCGTATTGTTGAAGATCTACCGTTCGGCGGCGGTTGTATCAATAACGCTCTGATTCACCTAGGCGTGCCGGGCTTGCCTTTTGGTGGCACTGGTAGCAGCGGTATGGGCAGCAGCCACGGCGAGCATAGTTTTCAGGCGTTTTCACATATGAAATCGATTTTGAAA
>Ga0315273_10010255_pt1 | contig 11939 bp, 8 predicted proteins | sample YL17G02_0_MG_FD_205753 | JGI IMG/M metagenome (GOLD analysis project Ga0315273, IMG submission 205753) | Sediment microbial communities from Yellowstone Lake, YNP, Wyoming, USA - YL17G02_0 | ecosystem: Environmental > Aquatic > Freshwater > Lake > Sediment | place: USA: Wyoming | collected... | reverse complement strand
TATTATACAGTCAAGGCAAGCTCAGACGTTGAAGCAACGCTAGCGGATGCTATATTGTCACGAAGAAATGAGAAACGCGAATACTGGCTTGAAGTTAAAGAAACGTCGGTAAGTTTGGGCGATGCCGATTTTCTCCGTCAAATGGCAAAGTACTTGGCCGAGTATCTATCTAGAACACCCGAAAACCGATTCAAGATGATATTAGCCTGTTGCCAACTAGTAAACGCCCCGCTCTTCAAGAGGGTTTATGACCAATTAGAGTCCGAAGCAATCGATGAAATAGTAACAAAGATGCTCAAACTGAGTGATCCTCCTACAAGGACTGCAATTGAACATTCAAGTTCCCAAGACATAAAAGAGTTTTTTGAAGATACCACAATCAAAGAAGCTGACCTCAGATACCTGTTATATGCTCAGGAAAAAATAAAACCCACCCCTCCGACCAACCCGACCCTTCCTGAAGTCGAATATGCAAGCAAAGTCATGGCTGAATTCGGCGATGTCTCACCTCTAAAAAGTCTGGACAGAATGTTCCTCAACATCTTCAAACTTGAAATCCCTTCAAAAATCCATGTTGCTAAGACGACGTACCGTACGAGTAATGACATATTTGCAGATAAGCCCAACGCAACGTTCCCAGCTTTTGACTTGGGCAACGGTCAAGTATGTTCATTTGATGCTTTCGTAGAGGAGAATCCACTTTCCAGCTTCATAGTGAGTGATAGTGTAGTTTCAATCGATCTTCAAAAGTTCGTTGAGCATGACAACCATGAAAGAATTGTTATCAAGATTTTGAATAGATGGATAAAAAATCGATGTAGAAGAATAGGCTTAGTTTTTGATGAACGTACTAAAGCGTATTATTACCCTAGAGATGCCAACGGAGATGGCTTGGTTACCGCCAAATGGAAAGCGCCGACTAAAGAATCAACCAGAGAGCTGACAAAACCAATGAAAAACGGAGGAAAAACCCACTTTTGGGTACATAGAAGCGCGGTTATATCAGCCCAAAAGTTCTGGGGCAAATATTACGTTCGAATTAAACCCAGATTTCTATTTTCTTCGGATGGCATGAGCCTGTATGATGGGCCCAAATCCGACAAGCTGGATAGAAGGTTTAGGAAAAGCAAGTACAGTCACAACCTCAACCAATTTTATGATGTTTTGTTTTGGTACAGGCATGCTTTTCCTGAAACACAAAATCTGGGAATCGCCAGCCTCGATGTCTGCCTAGGCTTCAACCCTAAGATATCTATACGGCTTCTTGAGCAAATGTATGTTGACAGCGAATGTAAGCCTAATATTGAAGCAGTCGTAGATCTGGAAGAACTCGAAAAGATTGAACCAGACTCTTTTGAGGGGCAAACGCTCGACGCTTATTTTGGAGAGTGATAGCATACAACAGCTTAGCAGTTATTATGTTCCAGAACCATATCTGATATTTGCAAACAAGGCGCGATTCAAAGATCCAAAGGCAGGGCTTTTTCTTTTCGGTCCCTATGGGCAATATGGAGATGCGAGCGCAGTTAAGATTACTGCAAACGCAGGGATAATTGGCACATCAAAATCTATTGGTAACCTGCTTGATTTTTTCGATTTTCTTCACAATAGACTGCCGGCGAACAGCGTAGGAGGCGTAGATTTTCCTGGTCTTGGATTGGACGGAAGATTAAGGTTCGATGTTCATTTTGACGAACAATGGCAAGAGACCATAGACAAGGTTGACATTGATAAATGCGAAAGCAAAGACAAGCGCACTGATAAGGCGTTACATCTTCTTAAATTGATTGATGACAAACTAGCGAGTCTACATCAGAAGCAGCCCAATCCCGATGTTGTATTCATCACTCTGCCTATAGAACTTCATAAAATGTGTATCTTGCCAGGTCAGATTGGCCTGAAAATCACATTAGCTAATAGAAGATTTGGCTCAACTCCATCAGAAGGACAGATGCAGGGTGACTACGATTTTCACAATATCATAAAGGTTATTGGGATGAAGCACCGTCTTCCAACGCAGTTTGTTTTGCCCACGACTCTTGACTTGGATCGAAAACTGTTTGTACAAGACTTGGCTACTCGAGCATGGAATCTGAGCGTCGCGGCGTACTACAAATCTAAAGGTGTCCCGTGGAAACTCGCAGAACTCGAAGCAGGCACCTGTTATGCCGGAATCTCTTTCTATAGGGAATGTTCTCCTGAAGGGAAGCAGTCTATGAGAGCCAGCGTGGCTCAGGTGTTCTTGGCAACTGGCGAAACGTTGATTCTCAGAGGCGACCCTTTTGAGTGGCCAGACTCAGATACTCGTCCTCACATAAAAATCAGACAAGCACAAGCATTGCGCGACCAGATCATAAACGCATACAGTAAAACGCATAAAGAACGACCTGAAAGACTTGTGATTCATAAAAGCACGGAATTTTTGCCTGAAGAAACTAGAGGTTTTACAGACCCAGATGATACAATCAAGCAGATCGACCTCTTAACATTGACTCAATCGCCAATTTATTGGTACCGAGACGGAGGCTACCCGATTGTAAGAGGCAACGTAGTAAAGGTCTCAGAATCTGAATTCTATGTTTTCACCCTCGGATATGTACCACAACTCAAAACGTTTCCCAAACCTGGTATCCCTATTCCTGTAAGAGTGCGCGCTTCCAACCTTGACACGCCTGAGCGCAAGATGTGCAGAGAGATTCTTTCTTTGACACGATTGAACTGGAACAATGCTGACTTCTGCGACCAAATGCCCATAACAATATCTGCCTCAGACAGGATCGGCGATATTTTGTCAGAAGCAAGGATAAGAGACGTTGAAGTGAGCACAGAATACAAGTACTACATGTGAGCAAGCTACAGTTGCCATCGCAGCGCGCTCAATTATCAGAAATCTTCCAAAAAGACTCAAAGGCTAGTCTATTGCCTTGTCCTGCTGAAGTTGATTCACGTTCACAAAAACCTCAATGCTAAATGTTTGCAATTTGCTTCGGTCTAGACCGATTTTTTGGTTTTTGCGGTTTCTGTTTTTGGTTGGTTTGGTCGTCATCTTGTCGTTTGGGTTCGTCGTTTTGGCTGTTTTCGTGCTTGTTATCGTGGTTTTTGTCGTAGTGGTTATCGTGGTGGTTGTCGTGGCGGTTTTTGACGACGGCTGTGACGGCTTCTGTGACGATTTGACGGTGACCTAGAAGGTTCTATCGGCTAATGCGTTCTTGTTGGGGGATGCCGTTTCGACTGTTAGAAGCAGGGTTCAGTGTTTTCCGTCGCAGTGGGTGGAACCGTTTGTCTTCGGATTTTGCTAGCGCGCGTTAAAATAGAAGACATCGACGCACGCACTTTGAGACGGCAGCTAGCAAGAGCGCACAAACGATAGCGCTCACTCGTCCAAACGTTCTTGAAAGTTTATGGAAGTTTAGGTGTGGACCGAAAAAAAGGGACTAGGGTGTTTTATCGCGGTTTCCACAATCGCACTCGCACGTAATTCCAGTATGCGTCTGTTGCTCCCCTGTAAAGCGTAACCGTGTTCGCAGAAGAATCTACCCAAGCCAAACCAGACTCAACATCCGTCTTAACAAGCCAAAAATCATAGTTGTAAGCGCCACGATACTTTACCCCACCCGCTACTACAATTCCTCCGTCAGTGGTTTGCAGTAGAGCAAACGCCCGATACCATCCATTTATCCCGCTATAGTTCTTGTTCCACTGCATGTTTCCATATGCATCAGTCTTAATCAGCACTGTATCAAATATGCGACCTGTTAGTGCGTATCCTCCGTCGCTCGTCTGCACCAAAGCCTCGTCATAACTAGCCCATGTTCCTACATACGTTTTGTTCCACTGCATAGTGCCGTTAGCATAGGTCTTAACCAGCCAAATATTGGGGCCGCCACCGCCAAAAGAAGTTGTGTCGCCTGCTAATGCGTATCCTCCGTCCGCCGTCTGCACCAAGGCAGTCGCCTCATCATAGCCTGTTCCTCCGTAGGTCTGATTCCACTGCATAGTGCCGTTTACGTCGGTTTTTATTAGCCAAAAATCACTGCTTCCAGCGCCAAAAGAAAATGTTTGGCCTGCTAGTGCGTATCCTCCGTCGCTCGTTTGCACCAAGGCAGTCGCCATCTCCCAATCTGTTCCTCCGTAGGTCATGTTCCACAGCATATTGCCCGAGCCGTCAGTTTTAACAAGCCAAGCATCAACGTTGTAATTGCCAAAAGAACTTGTGTAGCCTGCCATCACAAAGCTACCACCCGTCTGCACTAAAGCCATCGCATAATCCCAGCTTGCTCCTCCGTATGTCTTGTTAAAGACAATATTGCCATAAATATCGGTCCGAACCAACCAAAAATCAAAGTCGCCAGCGCCAGAGGAATTTGTGTAGCCTGCTATCGCATAGCCTCCAGGGATAACTGTCTGCACCAAAGCACGGGCATAATCCCCGCCTGCTCCTCCGTATGTCTTGTTAAACATCATATTGCCAGAACCATCTGTCTTGACAAGCAACGCATCCCTGTTGCCAGCGCCAAAAGAATCAGTCCAGCCTGCTAATGCGTATCCTCCGTCAACCGTCTGCACCAAGGCATGTGCATAATCATCGCCTGTTCCTTCATAGGATTGGTTCCATCCTTGCATGTATCCTGTTAAGCCGTAGTTCTGTTGGTGTGGTCCGCTGCTCAGGCTTGCTTTTCCTTGTATGTCCACGATAAGGTCGGTGCTGTTCAAGTTGTGCGTTATCGTGATGTTTTGTCCGCATTTGTCAGTGATGTCTATCCATTCGCTGTCATATTCTATGGAAGCTTTAGCTATGCTTGACCCATTTGTGAAGACTGCTCTTGCCACTGCACCAACGTCTTTCATGTCAATTTTTCCGTCGTCATTGATATCCAGCCAAGGGTCATAATCTCCTGCACCAGAAAAGCTGCTCCTGATTCCACCAACCACCAACACAGCCACCAAACACGTCACAGTCAAAACCGCAATAACGAACCTTCTATTCAATAATGATTTCATTTTTCCTTTCTCCTTTTAGAAGTTACCTGAAAGACTACTCAGACGGGCATATTTGACTTATGGAACCCTCATCCAGAAGAAAATTCTCATGATAAGCGCGCGCGCTCAGTCAAAGACATAAGTAAGAGAGGAAGAAGCATAGGCGCAATCAGTTCTTTTGTTAGAATCGTTTTTCCAATATGTCCACGCGCGCGAGCGACCAAAGCGCGTGTTTTGGTCAGGGCGTCATCGCGGGCTTTGTCGTGGGCTTTATCGTGGGGTTCTTCGTGGGCATTTTCGTCATGTTTTTCGTCAGTGTTTTCGTCGCGTTCTTTGTGGTGTTTTTCGTTTGCGTCTTAGAAGGGGTTATCGTGGAGATTGTGGTGTGGTTTTTGCTGTTGTGTTTTGTCGACGAATTTGACGGTGGATTGCACGTTGTTGACCTTGTTGACGTTGTTGATCGGTGTGACAAGAGAAGGAGTGAAATTGTTTCTCGGTTGTGATTGACGCTTGAGTTGGTGAGGTTTACCATTGTGTTCTTCTAGCGCGTAATCCTGTTCCGAAAATAGTCAAGAATGGCTTCAGTTCCATTTCCTGAATTTTGTACTGTCGTGCCACGGAGAAAGCCTGGGGTCTATCGGGGCATGCGCTTGGCCGTGCTAGACCATAAAAGAAGAAAGAAAGCGATTTTGGCCAATTTAGGAACATAAATGCACGCTAGATTATCCTCAATGTTTTATTGATTTCTTCAAAGTAGTACTGCAGGTCCCTAAATGGCCGATTCGTTTCGAACGCGAACGCGCTTTGGGGGTGGCCTTTGTTCCACGACGACAGACTGTTCAAAAAAGGGGCGGTTATCACCGCGAAGCAGCGTATGGCGTAGAGCGCGATGGGATACTCGGTTTTTCCGGGGTTCTCAAAGAAGATTTGCGTTTTTTCTCCAAGAAGTATGAATACTTTCTTGAAAGTTTCAGTGGCGATGTTTCTTTTTGTTTCGTAATCCTTGTTTTTGCCCCAAGCCAAGAGCTTGGGTATCATTATGTCAAAATAGATCATGTTCATGTTTCCTGGCACGACGTTGACGGGATCGGTGAGAAACTTGGTCCAGCCTATGGCTTCGTCTAGTTTGTTCTGGTACTGAGAATAGGATTCGGTTAGCTTTGCGAGTTTATCCTGAAGCTCCCTGCATTCTTGAACGAGTGCGTCGTATTTGGAAATCAGCTTCACTTTCTCGGTCATCATCCCATTTGTCTGGGAAACGAGTGACGGCAGAGTCTTGTGCACGAAAGTGGAGGAATTCGCAGTGAGTTCCTGCAGCTGATCTGACGTTTTCTTCATTTCTGCCAAGTTGCCCTGTCTCAGTTTTTCAAGCTCCAGCTTGGCCGCGTCAACTTCCACCTTCAGGTCTGCCACTGTCTTGGTCAGTTCAATCCGTTTCAAAACGTCTTCGGGGCTTCCAGTCGAAACAGTCAGCTCAACCACTTTTTCCAAGGCTTCAACAGTCCATCCCATCCTTTCAAGATGCCGTGATTTTCTGGCAAGCGATAATGCTCGGGCTTGACGCTTCTTCAGCAGGGTAATCTGTCTTTCCTTTCTTGCGATGCTTTCCTCAAGTTCAGTTAGCTTCGTGTTTGCATTCTCAACCTGGCTGCTTAGGCTTTCCGCCTCTTTTGCGAATTCAACGAGTTCTGAAGGGTCCTGGCCGGACGCTTGGATGGAGCACAGAATGTTCTGAAGCTCTTCCACAGCAGCAAGGTCTATGCCGTAGCCCGCTAACGCTTCAGTCACGTTTGACACGCGGGCAACCAGGTCCATGGTGAACTTGTGCTGGCTAAGCTGAGCCTGCGACTCCGCTTCTTGACGTGTCCTCTCTTCTTTGAGGGTTTGCTCCGCGGCCAGTTTTTGGGTTTGCAGATCTTGGATTTCGGCTTCAACCCTCTTTTTCGTTGAATCCAATTCGCCAATCTTCTTTTCAGCTTCACTCACTTGCTTCAGTATTGCTTCAGGCGTCTTACCAGTTTGCTTCTCTAATTCGCCAAGTTTGAAAGCGGCTTCAAAATGTTGCCGGTCAAACCCTTCCAGGTTTCTGAGAAGCAGTTCGAAACGTTCAAGCGGCATGAATTTCATGATTCTTTCTAGAGAAAGCAGTAAAGACGATGCCTGTTCGAGGGGGATACCGTTTTTTCGGAGGAAAATGCCTACGTTTCTAAGGTCATTCACTGTTTCGACGACGGCGTATTTTTTGGCTGCATCGTCAAGAGATGTCGCTCGCGCTTGGTCATTGAAGTCTTTCTTGACGCTTGACACGTTGCCTGCCGAGGCGTCTGTTTTTCTGGCAGTTGCGTCACGGGTATCTCCTCGCAGATACAGATCAATTATGTTTGACCTGTCCTTGTCAGTCAATTTTCTACTCAAACTCTATTCACCTTTCATTGAATGTTTTGATTTTGTATTTTGATTGAAGTCTGGCGAAAATTTCAGGGGTGTGTTTGCCTTTTCGAAGCATGTTGAAGGCGTCTTGTTCAAGCCTGGCTTTGAACCTGTTCACGATGGGCGCGGTTATCCGTACCGCCGTGTCTTTCACGTCGGCTTCTGCCAAGTACTCTTCAGGAACGTTTTCGCTCAAAAGTTTCGCAACGAGGCGGAGAAAGGTTCTGGGCCTGAGAGACTCAATCTCCCAACCTCTTTCCCCGTACTTGGCAATGTATGTTTCAGCCCTTGAGTCTTTAAGGTTCACGGGCAGCGATGGGAGCCTATACTGTCGTATCTGTTCAAGAGTCAACGCTATTCGGCAAGTTTCTATTCCCATCTCTTTCTGTGCAACCTGGTCTATGAGTAGCCCACTAGGATCGAAATCTCCAACATACAGTATCTTGCGAACTCCCCGTTCAGCAGCCCTCATCAAGGCTTTTCGGTACATGCTCAACGACGCAAACCCGCGCAGCACCTGAATCGAAAGCCGATACTTCGCCGCCAAATTCTCTAGGAGAGTACGAATCGAGTCCTTTTCAAGCCAAAGTTCAACTTCACGGTAGGGCCTGGGCGCCACAACAAAATGTCGAGTTGGGTCCACGAACTTGGCGTTAAGCCGCGGGCTTAGCCTACGCATCTTCGTCAAATGGTAATTTAACCTTTTATAGAAGTTGCGGGAAGCAGGAAAACCAAACCTGCTAGTCAAAACGTAGTATAGCTGTCTAACCGTGAGACGCGCGTATGACTTTACCGTTCTGAGAATCAGCATACGCAAAGCTTCCGGCTTGCACACTCTTGGCGCAGCTTGAATGTTTGACCGTCCATCAAGTTTCAAGACTTTCACATCCGTCTGGGAAAGGAGTTGAGTTGCCTGAACGGGTGCGTGCCCAGCTTGGGGCGGTGACGGTGGCTTGTCCCTTGAAGGAAAGCCTCAGCAAACTCAGCCAAACGTCCATTTTGGCCAGAAACTCATGCTTCTCAAGCGTATCTTTCTCTTCAAGCAGTGCTGCACGAAGAACAGAATCTGGCGGAAACGTTTTGCACACGAATATTTTCAGCGGCCTAATATTCACACAACGCGTTAAAGGCTCACCGTTTCGACTTGTTCTCATTTTTGCGTCCTCTCCTAGCCTTATTTGACTATGTACGCTACGATTTGAGCGTCTTCTCTGAAATGCGGCAGTACTATCCAATATTCAGGTTTGAGTGTGAGCATTCCAATAATAGAATTCTTATATGCAAATTCCATCAATCAATGATGGGGAATTACTTGCAAAACGAGTCTGAGCTGTTTCTTCGCAAACTGTTGAGAATGTTCCATCCAAGAGACGATAAACATGCTTTTGGCAATAGTTATTGGCGAATATGCAGAGGTGTCCTAGAGCTTGAAGGCAGACGTTTCTGTCTTGATGATCTAGAGAAGACCGTGAACGAAGACTCGACTTTTGGAAAAGAGCAGTTATCAAGGGAGGAGATATTCACTGTTCTGGAGATGCTGAAAGAAAACGGCTTTCTCAACGCAGATGCAAAGGGGTTCAAGCCGGTTCCGCCCGAAGCTGCAGCTGCGCTTAACGAGTTTTTCGGTTTCAACGCAAAACGTGGGACAGGTAAGATTGGCTTTGAAAAATACTTGGTCAAAAGCCAGAAACGAGTGATGATGTGGTATTGCTTGCACGAGCCTCACGCATTCACTGCTGAAAAATCTGCAGAAATCACGGGCTACTCACGGGATGGGTGTTACGAGCTTCTGGAAAGGTTCTCGATGAAGAAGTGGCTGTGGAGATCGGAAGTGCACACATATTCAGTGATAGATGAAAACGCAATCTTTCGGAAACTGCTCTCTGAATACATGGCTTATCGCTCTGCCGCGGTATCGATGAGAGATTTCATCAATGTTGTTCTTGAACGTTACAAAAAAGTGTCAGGAAAAATGATCATCGAAGACCTTGAAGAAGAAGGAATAGAGTTCGATCCAAAGACGGTTTACAACCACGTGAAAACCCTTGAAAAAGAGGGGATATTGAAGCGAACAGGAGAGTTAAAAAAGGTTCGCGGTGCCTATGAAGAGTTTTACCTTGTCGACCTTAGATATTCTGAGGAATACAGCAAAGACTTGATTGCCAGCATCAAAAAAAGGATGGAAAGGTCCAGCCTCCATGTCAGCCATAAATTCTATGAATATGCAAGGGAACAAAAGCCAACCGAACTGACGAATTTCATGCAGAGTCTGCGATGGGGGCTCGTGCTGAGAAGCGCAGATCAAACTTCAACGCTACCACTCTGGCTGAAGCTACTGGAAGAATTGTACCCGAAAGTACTCGGCCCGATGCTTTCCGAAATCTCACACGTAACCCCAGAAAACCCAGATGAAAAACTGAAAACAATAAGCAACAAGCACAAAATGTCACCCTTCGTCACTTCACTCCTGTATTATTCACTGTGCAAATTCCGCGCGCGCTAGAATTGCATGCATGCATTCCCGCCCGGTCCACCAGCTCTCATGTGCGCGCACTTGAGAGCGATGTTATATAAGGTGGTATGCGGAGTATAACGATTTCTTTAACACAAAATGAGTTGATGCTGGCCCAAAAACGATACTCTTTTAAAGAGAATTGATACTGTTTTGAAAGGGTTTGAGACTTGGTTGAGGAAAAGCCGAGAAAAGATGTAGACGAAGCAATTTTGAATTTCTTTGCAGGCCGTTCACTCTCACCAAGGGCCCTTAGTCATGGATGTCAATCGATGGGGGTTTCCCGGGCAACATATTTTAGGCATAAGAAAAAACTATTAAATCAGCTGCATATCGAACAACTCGAAAAAATCGACGAAGACGGAAAGGTCGTTAAATTGCTGAGAGCGGTGCCACCGCAAGAGCTGGCTGATTCCAGGGATATCGAAGAACTCTTGGAAGAAATTGAAAATCCGGATGAGGTAATCAGCTCCCGAGGCATACGGGATCTTGGCAGACTATGCGAGAATCATCGCGTCGCATATTACTTTTCGCCGAAAAATAGTGCCCGGTTCAAAACAAAAGAAGACATAGAAATATTCGAACGAAATCTACTTCATGGCACTCGCGAGAGACGATTTCAATTTTTACAGGTTTTATACCATATGTTTGACCTTGAACAAGAGGGCTCACTATGGAAAAGTAATTTGATTCAACATTGCCACAACCCGATAAAGAAGATGGCATGGGAAGAGAGTGACATAGAAATTAGGATTTGGTCAATAAAGACTCTAATGCGAATCTCCAATGAGCCGCTGTTTGATCTTGGATACTCTATCATTAAAGATACGATAGATGACCAAGATTTTGGTAGATTAAGGGATAGTGTGAAAAACCTTTTGATTAGGCGAAAGCCCGCGATGGAGAAAAGATATGAGATTAGACAAAATCTCAATAAACTCGCAATTGAAAACGCTATGTGGAAGAAAAGAGTCGAAATGATTCTCGTATAGATGTCCTTTCAAGAGCGCACGCACTCAGAATTGCATGCATGTGTGAGCCTAATTTTCCTTCTCACCACCAAGCTCACCAAGCCACCCGCGCACCCCCCCCTTCTTTAAGCCTTTTCTCTAAATCTAGCGCGCGCGCTGATAAATAGAAAAAGTGTATCTATAACCCTTCTGTTGTTTGAAGGGAGAGCCCATGCGCCAAGAAAATCTGGAGATTAAGAAAGCATATATTCGCCAACGCATCCTTAACGGCACGTTTCTTCCTCGGCCCGCAGATATAGAGGAACTCGACAATCTCGAGCAGAAACCACTGACCCAGAGAAAGAATGTAATAAACCATCTTTATGAACATGCACGCCGTGGGGTTAGGCATACTGAACTGGCTTTTTTTATGTGCGACATTCTTGGTTTCGAAAACAAGATTCTAAAGCAGAGAAACAGTCTTCGGCTCTACGATGAAATTGTTCTTCCGCTTCTTGATACTGGAATAAGAGAAGGGAAGTTTGCATCTGATTTCATGGAAATGATATTTGCTACTATTTCCAAAAGATTGTTCAACAATGAAGTGCAAACTCGATCGAAACCCCCAAGAGTTGAAGCTCTGAGTTTCGCTGACACTATCATACTGTATCCTGCGATTTCTGCAAAAACGCAAGGTGTCTTTTCAGCACCGATTACCCAAATCCTCCTCGTCAATTGGGCAGCAAGATATCTTTTTGTCGAAATGCTAAGTCGCGAAGTCCTTCTGAGAGGCAGCATTGGCTTTGGAGAATGTCTCATATCTAGAGATCCGATTTCATACTTGGGAGAGACGATTGTCGAGGTCCACAGTGCAGAAATCCTCCAGAATTGGGGAGGGGTCATTTTTTCGCCTTCTGCTGCAAGAATAATCAGAGAATTTAACCGACCTATCTACGGCGTAGAAAAGTATAGAGTTCCAGTAAAACAAGATGAGAAATCAAAAAGATTGCACAGAAAGCTGTTTCCAAATTCTGGGGGCTGGAACTATGTAATGGATTGGACTGTGT
>Ga0315273_10010254_pt1 | contig 11939 bp, 18 predicted proteins | sample YL17G02_0_MG_FD_205753 | JGI IMG/M metagenome (GOLD analysis project Ga0315273, IMG submission 205753) | Sediment microbial communities from Yellowstone Lake, YNP, Wyoming, USA - YL17G02_0 | ecosystem: Environmental > Aquatic > Freshwater > Lake > Sediment | place: USA: Wyoming | collected... | reverse complement strand
TTGACGACTAACGACTGACGACTTCCTCACCACCGCCACCAGCATCGCAATCAGGTTCAGGACGGCCGACGCGGCCCCGAGCATGATCAGCGTCCGCGCCACGCGGCGGAGCAGGCTCAGCCGCAGAACACCGATGCCGACCAGCAGCAGCTTGGCGGCGAGCAGCGCCGCGGCCGCGGAGAAGAGGAAAAGTTGCAGCAGCAGCAATGGGCGTACTCCCATGCCCGCATACAGCCAGTAGAACGCCACCGCCACCAGCAGCCACGCCAGCAGGCCGGTGCGCGTGGTCTGACCAAGCGGAAGTTCCCGGATGAGCGGTACCACCAGCAGGTAGAGCGCCGCGAGCCAGAGCACGAGGCGGAGGCTCGCTGCCCACAGCGCCGCGGCGCTCCCACGCTCGTCCGGGGCGGGCGGGTCGGTCATTGCGCGCATCCTGATGGAGTCATCCTTGAGAGTCGTGTATCGGACCGCCTGCGTCAAGCGGCGGCAGTCCCGTTTGCGGCGCGCGGCGTCGCATGCCATGATAACATTCGCATCATTGACCGGAGTCCGCCGTGTCCCGCGCATTCGTCAACGAGGATGGCCCCGAGGGACCCCCGCCGCTCTATGCCCTGCCGGCACGGGGCGATGCGGCGTATCCCCTGGCCGCGGCCCGGGCGCTCCTCAGCGGCGCCAATGCGGGCGACACCACCAGCGCCGAGCTGGCCACCGGGTACTTCTGGGGCGATCCGGCGCTTCGCGCGGAGATGAACCAGCTGGTCGATGAAGCGGCGGACCGGGGGGACGACCGGATGGACCAGCTGGCCCGTCGTTTCCTGCGCGCGGCCGGCGCGCCGAGGGAGGACCGCAGAGCGAGACCGAGCGAATCGCGGACCAGCTCGAGCGAACCTGGCGGGGCGACGCCTGGCACGGCCCGTCGCTGAGCGATCTGACCGATGGACTGACGGCAAGACGAGCGGCCGCTCACCACGTCAGTGAGGCACACTCCATCTGGGAAATCGTCCTGCATTGCCGCGGCTGGTTGCGCGAGGTCGAGCGTCGGCTCGATGGGACCGCGCCTGCGGAACCGGCGGGCGGCGACTGGCCGTCAGTGGGAGCGGTGGTGGACGAGCGGTGGGCGGCGGCGCGTGCGGACCTGGGAGTCGCGGTTGCCGGCCTGGCGCGGCGGATCCGCAGCTTCGACAAGGAGCGTCTCACCGACCGGGTCGGCGTGCAGCGCGATCCCGCACTGGGCACGGGCAGCACTTACTATGTCATGCTGCACGGTGCCGTCCAGCACAACCTGTATCATGCGGGACAGATCGCGCTCCTGCGAAAGTTCGCCTAGACCGCCGTGATCAGCAGCCAGGCGAGCATCGCGATCATCGCCAGAATCCCCCAGCGGGTCGCGACATGCTGCTTGCGAAACCGTTCCATCAGCCGCGCACCTGCTGGCTTCTCCCCGTTCGACATGCGCTCTCCATTCTCGGGTTGCTGCACGACCCACGACCCACGACCCGCGACCCACGACTCCTAACTCCTGACGCTCGACTCTCGACTCTCGACTCCAGACAGATACTCCCCCGGCTCCACCGCCGCCGCCGGCTTGAGCTTCGCATACACAATCGCACCCGTCACCATCGCGGCGATGCTTGTGACCTGCGCGATGGTGAATGGGCCGAGGAACCGGTCGTCCTTGGCGCGCAGGATCTCCACCAGGAAGCGCTCCGCTCCCGCGAAAACAAGGTAGGCGCCGAAGATCCATCCGGTGCCGCCCGGCGCGTTCCGTCTTGACCAGAGCCAGGTGAACACCGCGAGCATGATGACCGTCTCGTAGATCTGGGTCGGGTGCACGGCGAGCACCGTGCCCGGATCGAGTCCCGCCGGCACGCGCACCCCGAACTCCTGCAGGCTCGCGACCGTCGACGGCGGGAGGCCCTCGGGGAACTTCACCGCCCATGGCAGCGTGCTGGGACCGCCGTAGTCGTCACCGATCAGGAAGCAGCCGACCCGCCCCACCGCGTACGAGGCCGCGAGCGCGGGTCCCCCGAGTTGCATCGTCCAGCGCGCCGGTACCCTGTGCCGCACCCCCGTGAGGAGCACCGCGATCGCGCCGCCCAGGAACCCGCCGTACCAGACGAGCCCGCCGCGGCTGAGCAGTGCCCCCGGATCGCGCGTCAGGATCACGTACCAGAGCTTGGCACCCACGATGCCGCCGATTACTCCTGCCACGATGATGTCGCCCGAGTAGGCCATGTTGAGGCCGCGCTCGTGCAGTTCGACCCGCATGATCCACCCCGCCACCAGGAACGCGAACATCATCATCAGCCCGAAGCCGGTGATGACAAAGCTTCCGAGGTGGATCGTGAAGGGATAGATGTTCATGCCATTGCTTCCGCTGGAGTGATGCCGACGAGGCCGGGGAGGGGCAGGGTATCCCGCGGCTCGAGATCCCATCCGCTGCGCTCGCCGCGATCCAGCCGCCACGCGCCGGCGGCGGCGATCATCGCGGCATTGTCGGTGTTGAGCCTGGGAGACGCGACCGCGACGCGCGCCGGTGCCACCCGCTTCCGCATTCGCTCGGCGAGCGCCCGGTTGCACGCAACGCCGCCGCCGATGAGCACGGTGCCGTAGCCCATGGCGTCGGCCGCATGAGCGGTCTTCTCCACCAGCACGTCGAGGGCCGCGTCCTGGAACGCACGCGCGAGGTCGGCGCGGTCCCGGTCGAGATCAGCGCTCTGCTGCACCGCGCGAAGTACGGCCGTCTTGAGCCCGCTGAAGGAGAAGGCATACTGCTGCGCGCCGGGGCGGTCCAGCTCCCGCAACATTGGCCGGGGAAACGTGAAGCGACCGGCGCGACCCTCGCGCGCCAGGCGCTCGATATGAGGACCGCCGGGATAGCCCAGCCCGAGCAGCTTTCCCACCTTGTCGAACGCCTCCCCCGCAGCATCGTCGATCGTCTGGCCGAGCAACCGGTACTGCCCCCACGCCGGTACGTCCAGCAGCATCGTGTGCCCGCCACTCACCAGCAACGCGACGAATGGCGGCGACACCGTCGGATCCTCGAGCGTCGCCGCGAACAGGTGACCTTCGAGATGATGCACCCCGATCAGCGGCAGGTCGCGGCTCCAGGCGAGGGTCTTCCCGTACATCACGCCAACGAGCAGCGCGCCCACCAGCCCTGGCGCCGCGGTGACCGCGATCCCGCCGATGTCACTCAAGGGCACACCCGCCTCGGCGAGCGCGCGATTCACCACCGGCGCGATCGCCTGCACGTGCGCTCGGCTCGCCAGTTCGGGAACTACGCCCCCGAAGATCGCATGCACATCCTGCGACAGGATGACGAGGCTGTCGAGCGTGGCGGCGCCACCGTCAGCGCGTACGACCGCCGCCGAGGTTTCATCGCAAGAGGTCTCAAGACCGAGGATGCGCACTAGAGAATCACTGCGTGTGTATCGCGGATGTACTGTACCCCGAAGACACGCACTTGAAATCAGTTGGGAGCAGGCGGTGTGGAAGGGACGACCGAAACACTGACGCCACCGAGATAGCGCTCGATGAGCTTCCGGTTGGCCCCGGACGCCCAGTCGTGCGCGCCAATGACCCGCTTCACGATGGTGCCGTCGCGGTCGAGCAGGAAACTCTCGGGCACGCCGGTGGTCTGGTAGATCTGCTGGATGTGCCCGCTCCGGTCCTGCAGGATGTCGAAGGTGATGCCGAGATCCTGCGCGAACTGCTTCACCTCGGCACCGTCGCCGTTGTCGATGCTCACAGCCAGGATCCGGAACCCGCGCGAGGCGAGGTCGACGTAGGTGCGCTGCATCGCCGGCATCTCTTCCTTGCACGGCGCGCACCACGTCGCCCAGATGTTGATCAGCGCGACCTCACCCTTGGCGAGCGCACGGAGCGAAACCGAGTCTCCCGTCGCCACATCCACCATGCGGAAATCGGGCGCCTTCCGGCCGATCTCGACACCAGTGTATTCCGGACCGAAGCGCACGAGTGCGTACGTGCCCCCCGCCAGCGCTGCGATGACCCCGAGCACCACCATCCACTGCCGATTCATCCGTCTCCCACCTCACGCTCCTGGTTCTTCCGCTGCTGACTTCTCCGCTCGTGGTGCTTCCGCCGCACCCCTCACACTTTCACACGGTCATCACACACTGCGCCTTCAACGCCCGCACCGCCGCCGCCGGATCCGGCTTCCCGAACACCGCCGTGCCCGCCACGAAGGTGTCAGCGCCCGCTTCCCACGCGGTGCGGATCGTCTCCGTCGTGATGCCGCCATCCACCTCCAGCGCCGCGCCCGACCGTCGCAGGTCGAGCAGTTGCCGTACCCGCCGGATCTTGCCCGTCGATCCCGGAATATACGCCTGCCCGCCGAACCCAGGATTGACGCTCATCACCAGGACGAGATCCACGTCGTCCACCACTTCCTCGAGGAAGGACAGTGGCGTGCCCGGGTTGAGCGCGAGGCCCGCCATCATGCCCTGCTCGCGGATCGCGGCGAGGTGCCGCTGCACATGGTGCGTCGCTTCCGGATGAAATGTGAACACCGCCACACCCAGGTCGGCGTACTCCCGGAGATACCGCTCCGGTCGCTCCACCATGAGGTGCACGTCGATCGGCCGATCGCTGATCCGGCGCAGCGCGCCGATGAGCGGCGCCCCAAACGTGAGGTTGGGGACGAATTGCCCGTCCATCACGTCCACGTGCAGCCACTCCGCGCCGCCTTCCTCCGCCTGCCGGACCTGCTCGGTGAGGCGGCCGAGGTCGGTTGACAGGATGCTGGGAGCAATGCGCACGCTCATCGATGTATCTCCTCGCTGGCGGGAGGCAGGGCGCGCTTGCTGGCGCTGACGACGAGTTGAATGCTGGTGCCCGCCGGCTGCACCGAGCCGACGGCCGGCCGCACCTCGACGACGATGCCCGCGGGACCCGATGACCGCGCGGTGTCCACCTTGCTCATGCGAAAGCCACTCGCCTCGATGACCCTGGCCGCAAGGTCGAGCGGCAGCAGCGACACATCGGGTACCGCATACGGTGCGATCCCGTCGCTCACGGTAAGCGTCACCGGTGTTCCCTCCGGCAGGATCGTCCCGGCCGCAGGGTCCTGCCAGATGACGGTGCCCTGGTCGTACGTCGGGTGCTGGCGCGACTCGGCGCGCTTCGTCTTGAATCCGGCCTGCGCGAGCAGCACCTCCGCCTGATCACCCGGCATCCCCACGACATCGGGTGTCGAGTGGTCGGACGCCAGCAACGGTCCCGGGGAAAGCCAGATGAACGCGATGCTGAACCCCACGACGAAGATGAGCAGCAGCAGCCCGAGGTCGCGCGCGATATGCCGCGCCGGCCTCCCGGCCGCGGGCTCTGGCCCGGGCTCTGCCTCCGTCCGCTCCGATGCCAGCGTACTGCGACGGCGACCGAACTTCATGCGCGCCGCCGGAGCCGCGCGGCGTACGCGCCGTCAGTGCCGTGACGGAACGGCAGCAGCTGAAGGTCGCCGCGGGATGTGCGCAACTCAGCAGGCACGGTGTCTCCGGGGTCCCGCTCGAAACGGGTGTCGCGGGCCAGCAGGGTCTCGATCTGGTCTTCGTTCTCTTCCGGTTCCAGCGAACACGTCGCATAAACTAACCAGCCGCCCGGCCGCACGACGTCGGCGCAGGCCTGCAGCAGTTCCCCCTGCCGCCGGGCCAGCCGCGCGAGGGCATCGGCGCTCACCTTCCATCGCGCATCAGGGTGACGGGCAAACGTGCCCGTGCCGAGGCACGGCGCGTCCAGCAGCACGAGATCGACCGGCGCCACGGGAGGATGGAGCGCGTCGGCGACCACCGGGTGCTCCCGGCCGCTTCCCGCCCGCGCCAGGTTCTCCGCCAGTCGCCGCACCCGATCGAGGTTTCGGTCGGCGCTCAGCACCATCCCCGCGTGGCGGCCGAGCGCGATCGACTTTCCTCCCGGCGCCGCACACGCATCGTAGACTCGCATTCCGGGCTCCACCCCCGCGAACGCGGCGACCAGCGCGTGCGCCGGATCCTGCACCAGGAACGCTCCCTCAGCGAAGCCGGTCACCTCGGTCGGCTTGCGTGCGGGGCTGAGCCAGCCGATGAACGTCGCGGGCACGGGCTCTAGGCCCGCCGCGCGCCAGCGCGCCACGAGCGCGGCGTCATTCTCCCGGGCCGGCTGCAGCACCAGTGATGGTGGCGTGTTGTTCCACTCCATCAGCGTGACGGTGTCCTCCTGGCCGAAGCGTTCGAGCCAGCGCGCGACCAGCCAGTCGGGATGCGAATAGAGCACGGCGAAGTGGGCGGCCGGATCGATCGCGAGCGATGGCGCGGCCGCGCGACCGCCAACCTTGCGGAGCAAGGCATTCACGAAGCCGGCCGCCTTGCTGCCGCCCACCGAGCGCGCCAGGTCGACGGCGGTGGAGACGGCGGCATGGGTGGGGACACGGTCGAGGGCGACCAGCTGGTATGCGCCCAGCCGGAGCACTTCGCGCAGCGATGGCTCGACGTTCCCCCAGCCGTGCCGCACCAGCGGGATCAGCCGCGCGTCGAGGTCGCTCTGCCGCCGAAGCACGCCCGCGGCGAGCTCATGCGCGAGACGCTTGTCGGCGTCGGGAAGGGAAATGAGCGCGCGTGCGAGTGCGGCGTCGAACGGCTCGCCCTGTCGCACCGCGAGCAGCACGTCCATCGCCGCGCGGCGCGCAGGGAGGCCGGCCGGTGACGACACGGCCCGCCTGCCCGCCCCGTCGCCGGTCGCCTTCATCTATTCAGCATTCCATGCTCGGGAGACGACGGAATCGCCACCTCGCGTCGCGGCATCCGCCCCGCGAGATACGCCGCGCGTCCCGCCTCGACGGCACCACGCATGGCATGCGCCATTAGCACCGCATCGCGCGCTTCGGCGAGAGCCGTGTTCATCAGGATGCCGTCGACGCCCTGTTCCATCGTCAGGCACGCATCCGATGCCGTGCCCACGCCGGCATCCACGATCACCGGCACACTGAGCCGGCCCTTGATCGTGCGGATGCTGTACGGGTTGAGCAGGCCGAGCCCGCTGCCGATGGGCGACGCGAGCGGCATCACGGCGGCGCATCCCGCCTCCTCGAGGCGCAGTGCAGTGATCAGGTCGTCGTTGGTGTAGGCCAGGACCGTGAAACCCTCCTTCACCAGCACGCGCGCCGCCTCGAGCAGGCCCTCGGCGTCGGGTAGCAGCGTCTCCTTGTCACCGATCACTTCCAGCTTCACGAAATCGTTGAAGCCCGCCTCGCGCCCCAGGCGCGCATATCGGATCGCCTCGTCGGCGCTGTAGCACCCTGCCGTGTTGGCGAGCAGGAAGTAACGCCTTGGGGGCAGGTGGAAGAGCACCCCTGCTTCCTTGGTGCGGTCGAGGTCGACCCGCCGCACCGCGACGGTGACGATATCGGCCCCCGAGGCATCGATCGCCGCCACCATCTCGGAGTTCGAGCGGTACTTGCCGGTGCCCACCATGAGGCGCGAGCGAAAACTCTGCCCGCCGATGATGAGCGGCGTGTCGAACTGCAGCTCGCCGTCCGGTCCTGCCTCAGTCGTTGTCATGTCCGTTCCCTCGTGCGTGCCAGCCCGGATCCTGCACCGAGCGTGCCGGTGACAGCGGGCGCCCCGCATCCGACGCATGGAGCACCAGCGTGTGCATTCCCGCGTCAGCGGCCCAGGCGATGACACGCTGCATCAGCCCACATACTCGCCGGCCGGCATCGCTACCCGAAGGTAGCTGATGGTCTGCTCCAGCAGGTCCGCCGTCCGTTCCTCCGCCAGGTCGTACATCTCCGCGAACATCAGCGCCCGGTGCCGCGCGATCACCTCGGCGTCCCGCACCGTGGCCCCCCCGAATCAGGAATGCGTCGGCCGCCGCCGCGCTCATCCGCCCCCCACGAAGTGCACGATCTCGATGGTGTCGCCGCGGGAGATGGGGACGCCGGCCAGCGCCGTGCGGCGCACGATCTTCCGGTTGTGCTCCACCACCACCGTTTCAGGCGCAAGCCCAAGGTGCGAGAGCAGGCCCGGCAGGTCGAGGCCGGCCGGCACCAGGCGCTTGTCACCGTTGACGGTGATCTCGATCTCGCTCACCGTGCCTCCCAGGGCTCGAGCATCTGCGCCACGGCATGGGCCGGATCACTGGCGCCCCAGATCGCCCGGATGGCCGCCACACCGTACGCGCCCGCCGCATGCAGCTCCGCCACGCGCTCCGGCGTGACGCCGCCGATGGCGATCACCGGCGGTCCCGCCCTCGCGATCTCCGTGATGAAGGCCGTCCCTCTTGGCGCACGCCCTTCATGCAACGGGGTCGCGTACGTCGTACCGGCGATGAGGTAGTCGGCACCATCGCGTGCCGCGGCCCGCGCCTCATCCATGCTATGCACCGAGCGCCCGATCCACTGCCGCGGAAGGACCCGCCGCGCATCGGCGACCGCGAGGTCGCCGCCGCCGAGCTGCACCCCCTGGGCAGCGACGGCGGCGGCAATGTCCGGCCGCGCGTTGATGACGAGCGCCGTGCCGGTGCCGGCGAGCGTGTCATGCAGGGCGACGGCGTGATCGGCGAGGGCCCGGCCGCTGGCCGTCCGGTCGCGCAGGTGAATGGCGACGCGCCCGCCCAACGTTGCGATCCGCCGCGCCACATCGAGAAAGTCCGCCAGTTGCAGCACCGCCGCATCGGTCACCGCGTGCACTCGGGGCAGGTTCACCTGAAGCGCGCCCCCGCCGCGACCCCGCGCCCGCGGACCCATTCCGCGACCGGCTGTCGCTTCTTCCCCGCGGGCTGCACTTCGCGCAGGAGCAGGATGCCGGAACCGGTGGTCACTTCGAGCACGTCGTCGGCCCGCCGCACCATCCCTGGCGTCTGCAATGCACTGGCGGTGGGCGCCGCGTGCGTCTCATGCGCCCCGATACCCGCTGCGCCCGACGCGCCCTCCGCCCCAAACACCTTCACGTCCACACCGCCGAGTGTCGTCCACGCGCCCGGTACCGGGTCGAATGCCGCCACGTGTTGTGCCAGCTGGGCGGCCGAGTCGCTCCAGTCGATGTGCGCGGTGGTGCGGTCGATCTTGGGCGCGAACGTGACGGCGCTCTCATCCTGCGCCACGGGCCTGGCACCGCTGCTGAGCAGGGGAAGGGCTTCGAGCAGCGCCTCCGCGCCCAGGAGGCTGAGCCGGTCGGTCAGGGCGCCGGCAGTCTCGTGGAGGCCGATGGGCGTGGAGCGCGCGAGCCAGACCGGCCCGCTGTCCAGCCCGGCCTCCATCTGCATGATGGTGATGCCGGTGGTGCGATCGCCGCTCCGGATGGCCCACTGGATGGGGGCCGCACCGCGCCAGCGGGGCAGGAGGGAGGCATGGACGTTGACCATGCCGCGCCGCGGGATGGCGAGGACCTGGGGGCGGAGGATGTGGCCGTAGGCCACCACCACCCCCAAATCAGCCCCAAGTGCACTTAATTGATCGATTAGTTGAACGCCCACCGGCTTGTCCGGCTGAAGCAAGACCAGCCCGGACCGCTCCGCTTCCAACTTCACCGCCGGCGCCACCACCCTGCTCCGCGAGCGGCCATGCGACCGGTCCGGCTGGGTCACCACCGCCACCACCTCGTGCCCTGCCCCCCGCAACGCCCGCAACGACGGCACCGCGAAACCCGGCGTCCCGAAAAAGAGGATCCGCATCGCGACTACCCCCGCCGTGCTTCCTCCGGCTCCACGTCGCGCACTTCCTTCAGGTACCCCTTGCCGGCGTTCTCCTTGCGGAACCGCTTCAGCAGCATCGCGCGCCGAAGCGCGCCGAGGTGGTCAAGGAAGATGATCCCGTCGAGGTGATCGATCTCGTGCTGGATCGCGCGTGCCACCAGCCCGCTCGCGTCGAGCCGGAACGGCTGGAAATCGTGGCCCAGCGCCTCCAGCGTCACCTCCGCCGGCCGCGTCACGTCGCCGAACACATCTGGTATCGAAAGACAACCCTCCTCCGCCGTGTCCCGACCCTGGCTCGACACGATCCGCGGATTCACCATCGCGAAACGCTGCCCCTCGGCGTCGATCACCGCCACCCGCTTCACCACACCCACCTGGTTTGCTGCCAGGCCCACGCCCTTCGCCGCGGCCATCGTCTCGAACATGTCGTCGATGAAGCGGCGCATCTCGTCGTCCATGACATCCACCTCGGCGCTCCGCTGGCGAAGCACCGGCGAGCCGAGGAGATGCAGCGTCCGCAGGCTCATACCGGCGCAGGCGTTCCCGGGGCCGACGCGTTGCCGACCCGGATGATGCGCGAACGCTCGACCACCACCTGCGCCGTCCCCGTCTCGATCGTCACCCGCGTCTCGTTCCGGTCCTTCACTTCCTTGATGTCCTTCACGATGCCCACGATCCCGCCCACGGTCATCACGTCGTCACCTTTCTTGAGCGCGCTCAGCAGCTCCGCCTGCTTCTTCCGCGCCTGCGACTGCGGACGGATGATCAGGAAGTAGAACACCAGGCCGATGCCCACCACCTGCAGAGGAAGCCAGATGGGGCTCAGGCCGCTGCCGGCCGGCGCCTGCAGGATGATCAAGGCAAGAACGTTGGTCACGCGCTGTCTCCGTTGCCGTTGTGCCGCGCGAGCCACTCGCGCCGCCATGAGTCGAACGAACCGTCGAAAATCCGCCGCCGCGCTTCCTCACCCAGCCGCACCAGGAAGCGGATGTTGTGCAGCGACACGAGCCGCAGCCCGAGAATCTCCTCTACCACGAACAGGTGACGCAGGTACCCGCGCGAGAACGTGGCGCAGGTCTCGCAGTCACACTCCGGGTCGAGCGGACCCTCGCTCGTCCGGTTCATCGCGCCCCGCACGTTGAGCCGCCCCGTCGGCAGCCACGCCGTCCCGTGCCGGCCATTTCGCGTCGCCGCCACGCAGTCGAACAGGTCCACCCCGCGGGCGATCCCTTCCAGCAGATCCGCCGGAAATCCGACCCCCATAAGATAACGCGGAACCCCGGCAGGCAGGATCGGCGCAAGGTCCTCCAGCACCTGGTGCATCACCGGCTTGGCCTCACCGACCGAGAGCCCCCCGATCGCGATCCCCGTCCACGGTCCGCGGGAGAGAATCCCCTCGAGTGACCGGCGCCGCAGGTCCTGATGCGTGCCCCCCTGCACGATTGGCCACAGCGTCTGGGACGTGAGGACGTGAGGACGTGAGGACGTGAGGACGGCATGCTGCGCCACACACCTATCGAGCCAGCGGAGGCTCCGCTCCATTCCCTCTTCCGCCAGCGCCCACGCCGCCTGGCCCGGCACCACATGGTCGAACTGCATCGCCACGTCACTGCCCAGCGTCCACTGGATCTCCGTTGCCTTCTCCGGCGTGATGTGCCGCAGGCTGCCATCGACATGGCTGCGGAATGTCACGCCCTCTTCCGAGATCTCGCGCAGTCCCTCCAGCGAGAACACCTGGAACCCCCCCGAATCGGTGAGGATCGGGCGCTCCCAGTGCATGAAGCGGTGGATCCCGCCCAGCGCCGCCACGGTCTCCTCGCCCGGCCTCAGGTGCAGGTGATACGTGTTGCCCAGCACGATCTGCGCGCCCGCGCGGCGCACCTCGTCGGGATGCAGGCCGCGCACCACGCCCTGCGTCCCCACCGGCATGAACGCCGGCGTCTGGATCTCTCCGTGCGGCAGCGAAAGTGTCCCCGCACGCGCGAGTCCCCGCTCAGCCTCCAGCACAAACTCAAACACCGGCGTTCATTCTGCCTCTCATCCGTTCCCCGTTCCCGCTGTTACCTCACGTCCTCACGCCCTCACGTCCTGTTCAAGATCCGCTCGATCTGCCGCCGATGCACCAGGTCATGCCCTGCCGCCAGCCTCAGGTACAGCCCCGCGCTTTCCGGCCCCCGCTCGCTGTGATGCCCCACCCGCGCCAACTGCGCCGGCGTGAACGCACTCCAGAGGCGCAGGTTGGCCACCCG
>Ga0315273_10010250_pt1 | contig 11940 bp, 8 predicted proteins | sample YL17G02_0_MG_FD_205753 | JGI IMG/M metagenome (GOLD analysis project Ga0315273, IMG submission 205753) | Sediment microbial communities from Yellowstone Lake, YNP, Wyoming, USA - YL17G02_0 | ecosystem: Environmental > Aquatic > Freshwater > Lake > Sediment | place: USA: Wyoming | collected... | reverse complement strand
GGCCGAGCGTTGGGCACCCTCCGGGGTTTCAAAGAGGTCGGAATTGGGCCGGGTTTTACAATTAAAATCCTGAAGGGCCTGATACCAGGGACCAGGGCCTTTGATCGATCCCTGAGCGATGGAGATGAGGCCATCTGCGTGCACGCCATACGGGGTGTTGGCTTTCAGGGTTTTGGGATGGGCCTTTAAACCGGTAAGCTCCACGCGGCGACTGACTAACCACCTCTGCCGATGGGGGTAGAGTTGATCGGGGTCCAGGAGCGAAACTCTCTCGGTCGTCAAGGGCTCGGTTACGAACTGATATTCCGATTGTACGGTCAGCTCCGGCCGAGGAGGCGGCTCTGGGGTCCGTGCCGCCAGACCCGGAGACGCACCGGCGGTCGTCAGCAGAAGGGTCAGGCCCAGACCTGCGCTCAAGGGTTTCATAGTCGAAATCTTTCCAGTCCCAACTTTTTGGCCCAAGTTTCATCTATTCTGAGTCGATAATAAGTCCCTTTTTCCAAAGGGCGATTGAGCTCTACAATTCCGTGAGTATAGATCTGAGCCTCCAACTTACCTTCGGAGTAGGGGACCATGATTTCAAAAACTTCCAACTCCTGCCGGAAATGGGCCAAAATCGCGTCCCGCAGGATGCGGACATCTTTAGGATTCAGTGCCGAGAGGGTTTGGGCCCCCGGAGACAAAACCCTGCAGCGATTTCGAGAGATTCCTTCAGGGACCTGGTCAATTTTGTTGAGAACCGTCATTTTAGGTTTTTCATCCAGCCGGAGCTCTTTCAAGACTTTCTCGGTGACCTGAAGTTGTTCCAGCGCCTGGGGATGGCTGGCATCCACGACATGGACCAGAAGATCCGCCTCCTCCAGTTCTTCTAAAGTGGAACGAAACGAGGCGACCAGGGAATGAGGAAGCTTGCTAATAAATCCCACCGTGTCAATCGCCACGATCGGAGGGTGGCTGTTGGGGTCCAAGGTCCTGACGCTGGCATCTAGGGTCGCAAAAAGTTTGTTCTCCACCCTCACGTCACTTTGGGTGAGCGCGTTGAGGAGGGTTGATTTACCGGCATTGGTGTAACCCACGAGCGCCACCTTGAGAACATCCTTGCGCCCGGCTCTCTGGACTTTTCTCTCGCGTTCGATGGCCGCGAGTCTTCCGCGGAGGACGGTGATTCGCCCCTTGACCAATCGACGATCGACTTCGATTTGTTTTTCACCCATTCCGCGACTGCCGGGGGACCCTCCCCGCTGCCGCTCAAAATGGGTCCAAAAGTGTGTCAATCTCGGCAAGAGGTATTGCAGACGCGCGAGCGCGACCTGGGTTTTGGATTCCCGGCTTCGAGCATGTTTTGAAAAAATTTCAAGAATCACCCCGGGTCGATCCAAGATGGGGAGCTTAAATTCTTTCTCCAGGTTTCTCAGCTGATTCGGGGACAGCTCCACATCTAAGATGACGGCTCGAATCGGCTGCTCCTCGATGATCTTAACCACTTCGTCGATCTTGCCCTTGCCAATATAGGTGGCAGGATTGATCCTCTTGGAGGAGACGAGGACCCGGGTGTCGCACTTCACGCCCAAGGTGGAGAGGAGTTGACACAGCTCATCAAGTGAGGTCTCTTCCATGCCGACGCAAACGACCTGGGGTTGCTTTTCTAAGTCATTGCCAAAAATAGGTAAAAGTGACTCTGTTGATTCGAGCATGAGTTCAGCTTATAACTCTAATTATGCAAAACGCGATCATAAATGTGAATGGAACTCTTCTCGGGCCCGAGGCGGCGAAGGTCTCGATTTTTGACCGAGGGTATATCTACGGCGATAGCCTCTACGAGGTTGCGCGCAGCCACGGTGGACGGCTCGTTTATCTAGCTGAACACCTCAGGCGACTCGAAAACTCTGCCAGGCTTTGCCGAATGACTCTCAATCAAAGTCTAGAGCACTATGCGCAAGAAATGGATCGCACCTGGAAAGCGTTTCAAGCCCGGCCCGGGAATGAAAACATCGAGGTGTACGCCCGACTCATTGTCACCCGGGGAATTGGAAAGATTGGTTTTGGTCTCTCCTGCCTCTTATCTCCCACTCAGTATACGATTATTATTCAGCCCGTCGAGGCACCCGGCAGCGCGCAGTTTGAAAAGGGCCTGAAGCTCCAGATCTCCTCCTCACGACTCAGGAACGATCCACGGGCCCTCGACCCGGCCATGAAGTCGGGGAATTATCTGAATAGTCTGTTGGCGTTCTTGGAGGCGGAGGAGGACGGGTTTGCGGATGCGATTCTTTGTAATGCCGAGGGTTATGTTACGGAAGGCACGACGTTTAACGTCTTTTATGTTCGACGGGGAATCACCGCTACCCCGCCCCTGGACGTGGGGATTTTGGCCGGCATTACCCGCAACCGCGTGATTCAGATCGCGGCCTCCCTGGGCTTACCCTTGCGGGAACTTCGTTTTACCCGAGAAAGACTTTATGCGGCGGACGAGGTGTTTCTGACCAGCTCAATTAAGGAGGTCTTTCCTATTACCCAATTAGACGATAAAAAAATTGGCGACGGCCGTCCCGGACCGTTCACGCGGAAATTCCAGGATTATTACAGGCGTGGGCTGTAAAGGGGGCCTGTAAAGGGGAGGCGTGTAAAGGGGGGGGAGGGGGTGTGTTTCGTCGTGACGCTCCGGGGAGAGGGGGTGGGGGGGCAGGTAGCAGTTCTGAATAAAAAAATAAACCTTGCCTAAGTAGCTCAATGAAACAGGAAATCAGCTTCAGACCGCTCGTCTTTGGCCATCAACGAATGCCATTTTACTCCTAAAATAGTACTAATATTTGACATTGTAATGTAGTTTGTTAGTATTATTTAATGCCACATGACCGAATCCGTCACGGACTTTCTCTTACAAAAAAATATGGAACATTTTCGCCCGCTGTTGGGGTTGTAGGGTTGCGTCAAGTTGGAAAAACGACGCTTCTGACTCGCCAATTGGGTGTGGAGAATTGCTATAGTTTTGATGATGCAGAACTCAGGAATGAAGCCAGGAATTCTCCTAAGACCTTTCTGAGCAAACTTTCACTACCCGCTATTTTAGATGAGGTTCAAAAGGCGCCTGAAATTTTTGACGCTCTGAAGTTGAAAATCGATCGAAAACGAATTCCAGGACAATACTACCTCACCGGTTCAACCGAATTTTCCTCTCGGCTCGGGATCCGTGAATCGCTCACAGGGCGAATCTCAACCCTACAACTCTATCCTCTCACACTCGCAGAAGCCCATGGCTTGCCCTTTCAACCTCAGCGGGGCCTCAAGCCTCTTCATTTATTGGAAACCCGTTTTACCGCCGAACAGGCTGCACAATCTCTGGCAAAAGGGGGATTACCAATTCCTATGTTCATGAGGGATTCAGCGGCGCGCTTACTTTATTTTGATCAGTGGATTGAGACTGCAATCCTGCGGGACCTGCCTCGAATTTATGGTCGTAACTATGACATGGATGTTTCCAGGAGTATTCTGGAACGAATTGGAGTTTTACTCAGGGAAGGTCACGTTCCGAGTTTAGGAGACTTTAAAATTGAAAAAATAAAACTAAGAAATTATTTAGCGAGCATGGAGAGTATTTTCTTGTTAAAGCGCATCCCCTGCCATGAAGAGGGAATAGGATTGGATCGCTGGCTCCTGGGAGATGCAGGGCTGGCCGCTTTCCTGATCAGAGCAGAACATGGGGAGGGCGTCACACTTTCCTTGGCTCGCCAATTTGTTTTCAACGAGATATTAGCTCAGTGTCAATATGCGGGGAAATCCCTCCATCCTCGTTTTTATAAAAGTGCGCAGGCCAAGGAGGCGGTTGATCTCATATGGGATCAAGTTCCGATTAAAATTATCTACGCACCGCCTTCTAGGGTCCCGCTTGGTTGGTATGAAAAGCCCTTAATCGGTGCAATGAAGAAACTCAATGCGAGTCGCGGTCTCATTGTCGCTCCGGTCGATCGGGCGGATATTCCGAAAAAGGGCGGCATTGGAATCGTACCGTGGACATACTGGAGCTAAGCCAACCCGTTTTCTGACGAGAATTTGCAATAAGCGGAAAACTCAAAAAGTGGAAGGGTAAGGCCTACCTGTACATTTTGCCCAACTCAGGTGGTCAAGCATTTGATTTTACGGATAATTCGGTAGACCTAAAGATAACCCTTAAGGAGAGAAGAGTTCAAATAGGGTCTTACATGTCAAGATTCTAACTCTGGACACTTTCATCAGGAGTTTCTACACTAGAAGGGTATGGATTCTTGGATATATATATTTTCACAGTTTACTCCAGAAGCACTCGTGTTGGAGCTGTCGCTTATTTTCATTTTATGCGGTAGCTACGCCGTGTTTTGGATCCTGCGTAAACGGAGATACGGCGTGGTCGACCAGGTCATGCCCATCGGCCCCGTCAAGGCCTACTTAAATCAGCTGATCGGGAATGCGGATCACTTAAGAACCCAGCTTTTTGGGCTTTTAAATAGAGAGGGTGGTCTAGGCGGTACGGGCCTGTCGACCTCCTTGTCCGGTAATTCCGACCTCGAAAAAATTTTAGTTAATTTAGAAACAAAACTGGATGCCCAAGGCAAAACCCTGGAACACTTAACCGCCAACGGGGTCCCCGCAAGGGTAGGCTCCGCAGTCGTTCCGGTGACCAGTGCCACCTCCGAGCCCTCCTCAGAGGTAGCCGCTGGCCTCCCTGACCCTGCTAGCTTGGCAGAGGTCAACTTACTCAAAGATAAGGTCGATCACCTCGAGACCCGATTGGCCGAGTACAGCATCATTGAAGATGACTTGGCTAATTTAAAAAGAATCCAGCAAGAAAATGCCGAACTGCGTGCCGCCGTGATGAACCAAAATGGTGGCGCACCCCCAGTCATCACCCCGACTGCTGCCGCCGCTCCTGCCCCTCAGGGTTCCGAGTCAGACGCCCGAGCAGCAGCTCCCGCACCTCAGGCAGCTCCCGAGCCGGTGGTTGAGCTTCCTCAAGGAGAGGCTTCGCCCCTGGTCGCCGAGCCCCTGGCCGAACCCGTAGCCGAACCCGCAGCCGAGTCCTTAGTTAAGCCCGTAGTCGCTGCTCCTGAGCAACCTGCTGAACCCGCCGCCCCGTCGGGCGTTCGAACCCCGACTGAAATGGGAGAGGATGACTTGGTTAAAGAATTTGAGAAAATGCTACAGGGCTAGCCACTGCGCTTCCTAAATATTCGGATTATAGCATTAACGTCACCAAGGCTCCGTAATTCTCGGGCGGTTTTCCATTTCTTACTTTTTTTTCAACGATTTTGGCTTTGCCAGCCCACGAAAGCGAACACCAGAGGCACTCTATACCCTCTCAGATAAATAATGCCCGCTTTTGCATCTCATATCGGGTGATCTTTGAATTCGTCTCAATCGAAAAATCCTCAGGCTAGGCCCTGCTAGCCTTGCGGTTTGTCTCAATCGCCTCATCCAAATCTCATCCCGATCTGAGCGCCAAAGTGGGCATTATTTATCTGAGAGGGTATAGATCGCCGCAGTATGACAACGTAATCTCAGACCCTCAAAAGTGAACTAACAGTTCACTTTTAAGGGGCTGAGAGGTTCTCTATCCCTCAAAAGTGAACTGTTAGTTCACTTTTGAGGGTCTGGGATTCAAGATTTAAGTGCGTCCACTTGGAATTAGCCGGATAAAAAAACGACAGTCACAATGCCGTTGTGCGTCAAGCTGGTTTTAAAAAACTAGTTCATTGTGCAAAAAAAATTTCACCCCTGGCTCTTTTCGCTACTTAGACAAGGTCTATTTTTTTATCCAGAACTGCCGTTGACGTCCTCCGCGGCCTAAAGGCTGACCCTGCGGCCACCTGCTTACAAAGGATTCACTCCTAAGTAAAAACCCGCTCAATACTCCAGATTTCTTCTTCTTTTCGAGCAATTGCGAAGAGTGCTTCAGCACAATAGATGGCTAGGCAGTCTTTTTTATTTGAGGAGCGATGTTCGGGTGAAGTAGCGCGTCTGAGGATGTTAAACAGTGCGTTTTGTTTGCCCTGAACGATTTCTTCTCTTTCAGTGGGGGTGGCTTCGGCCCGATCATAGCCAGCTAGGAGCTGGTCGAAAGGAACCCAGCAGGGGAGCTGGTCCCATCTCCGTGTGTCACTGGAAGGACTGACATCGTTGGGTTGCGGGGACTCGGCAGACCTAGCGGCTTCTTCAGCACGGGCGGCGCCATGAGCGGCACTATCAGCACCATCACCACTACCAGCACCACCAGCGGCACCACCAGCACCACCAGCGGCACCACCAGCACCACCAGCACCACCAGCACCACCAGCGGCACCGATTTGGTCGACGGTCCAGGCGTTTTTGATGCTGAAGATTCCCGAGGCAGTCCGGTTGAGGGTTGAAAGGAGAGCCACGGTGCCTTGGAGTCTTCCCAGGTCCTGGGCTAGGGTTCTTACATAGGTCCCTGAGCTGCATTTTAAATTGAACTGGGCGATCGGTGGTTCGTAACTGTTGACTTTAAATTCGTAGAGATGACAGAGCTTGGGTTCTCGTTCTACTTCGATCCCTTGCCTAGCCAGCTCATAGAGGGGTCTGCCCCTCAGCTTCTTGGCTGAATGCATCGGTGGGGTCTGGGAGTAAGGTTGTAGGGTTAAGCGATGGGCGAGATCTTGGAGGGTAGAAAGTGAATCCGGTAATACCGAGGAGGTTTCAGTCACGGGTGAGGTGGGGTCCCCGGGTACCGTGGTCTCGCCGAATTTGATGAGGCCTTCGTAGGCTTTGGTGGCTCCTAGGAAGTACCTGGCAAGCTTAACCGATCTTCCCACTAATACTACGACCAAACCTGTGGCGAAAGGGTCCAAGGTCCCGCCATGGCCCATTTTTGGAAGGTCCTTGCGTTTTAACGTACCCTTTGCCATCAGCTGGCGTTGCAGGAGTTCGATAATCCCGAACGAGCTTACACCCGCATGTTTGTTGATGAGTAAGGCGCCATTCATGACGGAGTTTCAATTTTTTTCAAAAGCTCTTGAACCCGAATCGAATTTTCAAATCCCCGGTCCTCTTTGAAAATCAGCGTAGGGATATGTCTTACGGTTAGGACACGAGCCAAGTGGCGTCTTAAAAAGCCGGAGGCCGACTTCAGCCCGTCGATGCAATCTTGCATTCGTCGGTTTCCTGCTGCTTCAGAAAGCGTCGGGCCGCCATCTAGACCCCCTTGCGCTCCGCCCAAAATGGCCACAAACACAATTGCTTGGCTGCCATCTTGACTGACCTCCACCGTGGTAAAAGTCACGGCGGGGATGCGGGGATCCTTCACTTCTCTTGGAACCACTTGGGAGAGTTCCTGCTGAACGACTGCTTCGAGTCGTTTTCTTCGGGTTTCTTGCACTCCACTTACCTCAGTTCAGGCGTGACCAGATCAATCTGGTAAGCCTCTATAATATCGCCAATTTTGAGGTCATTGTAATTTTCAATGCCAATCCCGCACTCAAAGCCGGTGGCTACTTCCTTCGCGTCATCTTTAAATCTGCGTAAAGAAGCCAGTTTGCCGTCAAAGATAATGCGACTGTCACGTAAGAGCCGAATATTGGCGCCCCGAAGGATTTTGCCATCGATTACAGATGTCCCTGCCACAGTTCCAATCTTGGGCACGTTGAAGATCTGCCGAACTTCTGCGCGACCGAGGAATTTCTCGACTTTTTTCTTGTCCAGAAGACCTGTCATGGCCTTTTCTACTTCGTTCAGCAATTCATAGATAATATTGTAGGACTTGATTTCCACGTGCTCGGCTTCGGCAAGCTGACGAGCTTTCGTCTCAGGTCGTACATTGAACCCCAGAATCAAGGCATTGGAAGCACTCGCAAGGAGTACATCGCTTTCGGTGATTCCACCTGGAGCGGCCAGAATGGGTTTCACTTTCACTTTATCAGTAGAAAGTTTAATCAAACTGTCCCGGATCGCTTCAACAGAGCCGAAGGCGTCGGCTTTGAGAATGACGTTGAGTTCCTTGACGTCGCCTGTCTGAATCTTGGAGAATAATTCGTCCAAGCTCATTTTAGGCTGAGAACCGAGGATCTTGGCGCGATTCTTATCTGCCCGATTGGTTGCGATGTCTCTGGCATCTGAATCCGACTGGGTCACATCAAATGGATCGCCCGCACTAGGAAGGGATTCAAAGCCGATGATCTGTACGGCGGTTCCAGGACTGACCGATTTTACGGTTCGACCCTTATCGTCGGTCATTGCTTTGACTTTGCCTGGGTGAGGACCGGAAACGATCGGATCTCCTACTTTCAGAGTTCCTCTCGCCACGAGGAGGCTAACCACGGCTCCGCGTCCTTTTTCCAAGCGGACTTCTAAAACAGTACCACTGGCGCGTGTCTTCGGATTGGCTTTGAGATCCAAGATTTCAGCTTGCAGAAGAATGCCTTCCAGAAGCTTATCCAAGTTGGTCTTCTTTAAAGCGGAGACTGGAATGAACATGGTGTCTCCGCCCCAGTCTTCGGCAAGAAGATTGAGTTCAGAGAGTCCTTGTTTGATTTTTTCCGGATTTGCACCCGGTTTGTCGATTTTGTTGATGGCAACGATGACGGGGACTTTTGCAGCTTGAGCATGGCTCAAGGCTTCCCGAGTTTGTGGCATGACGCCGTCATCAGCGGAAACGACTAGGACTACGATATCCGTGACATTGGCACCGCGTGCACGCATGACGGTGAATGCCTCGTGGCCAGGGGTGTCGATAAAGGTAATCATTTTACCGTTTTTCTCGACCGTGTAGGCACCGATGTGTTGAGTAATACCACCGGCTTCGCCACCTGCGACGTTCGCTTCACGAATGGCGTCGAGCAGAGTTGTCTTACCATGATCGACGTGGCCCATAATGGTGACTACGGGAGGTCGAGGTACAAGCTCTTCTTCCGTGTCGGTCGAGGCCGCGATGGTCTTGGTTTCGTTAAACGCGATATTACGAACTTCGTATTCATACTCATTGGATACTAAAGTGGCGGTATCAAAATCCAAGGACTGATTGATGCTGACCATCTGTCCCATGGACATCAGTTTTCGGATGACATCCGCTGCTTTAGTGCTGAGCTGATTGGCAAGCTCTCCAACCGTGATTGTATCCTGCATGTTGACGATACGTTTTTGAGCTTTGGCAAGAGTTTTTACAGTCTTTTTGATCTCTTTTCCTACCGGAAGCTTCTTCCGCTTAGGTAAAAAGACGAGTTCTTTTTTCCGATAATCCGCAAACCGGACATCTTCAGGGCGAATTTCCGCTTCCCGGCCACCGCCTCGTTTTTTAGCGGCTTCTTCCTCGACCATTTGATCGAGGTTTTCTTTGGTCATCTTGATGATTCGGAAACCGTCTTTATCTTGAGTGGCTGTTCCTTTTACCGTGGCTTTTGCGCCTGCTGCAGGTGCGGCTGCGGCGGTGGCTGCTGGCTTAATGATAGGACGAGGAGGGGGAGCGGAGGCTTCCACGATTTTGAGGATGCTTCTTCTTGGCGCCACTGGGCGCGGAGTCAAAACTACGGGAGGTCGCGGAGGTCTGGCAGCAACTGGAGGAGCAACGGGCGCAGACGGTGCTACTGAGTGGCTGGTCGCCGACACTGGAGTTCCCAGAATTCTATGACTGCTAGGGGGGGTGCCACTCGCGGTACTGTTCATACTGCTGGGGGCGGTGGTGGCAACTACCGGGGGACGGATAACCGCTGTTTCAGAGGTTGTCTGAACCGCTTCTAGGGGCGAGATCACGCCCGCTTCCTCTGCTGCCGCTGCTTCTACTTCCACCTCGTCGAGGGGTTCGCCCTGGACTTCCGTTTGAGCACTTTCGTCGAATTCAGCTTCTTCGGCTTGAACCAAAGCACTGTCCTCATAACCTTGGGGATGGCCCTTGGTTTCAATGAAGACGTCAGACTGAGTTGAGCGCTGTTGTAACGACGCTTCAGTCGCGTGTGCTACACGTTGGCTGGTGAGCGGGGCGTCTGATGTTTCATCCGATTTTACTCTTCGGCGAATAATGGGAGCGGCGGATTTCTTTTCGCTCACGGCGGTATCGTGATGGGCATGCTGTACGGAAGTGGTCACCTCACCAGCGCGTTTGCGGGTTTTTGTTGCGGGTTTTTTTACCCCTTTTGCCGAGTCTGCGCCTTTTCGCAGGGAGGATCTCGCCATATGAACTTCTTCATCGCGAAGCTCGCTCATATGATTTTTTACGTTGATATTCAGGCTCTTTAATTTATCTAGCAAAGAGATTGAATCTATCCCGAGCTCCTTTGCGAGTTCATAAACTTTAACCATTTCCTGCTCAGACATTCGGTTATCTCCCTCGGCCGTTCCAAAATTCACCATTTAATTATTCTGACTTTCCTTTGTTGTCTTTCGAGACTTCGGGCGCGCTTTCAGCATCTGCGCTGGCTTGCCTCATCATGTCTCGTAGACGTTCTTCGGCAAGGGCCTTAGCATCCTTCAAGACAGCTGGCTGGGCAGTAAACATGCCCTTGCCATCTTCCTTAGGTACGCCCACTGACAACATATCGCCAGCCTTTTCAACCACCGCTGCTGCACGCTCCTTCAAGTGGGCTGCAGTTTCGGTTGTATCATAACCAGGAATCTTCTGGAGATTTTCAATGTCGGCCTCAGCGATTTGCCTCACATTCATATACCCGGCCTGATACATTCCCTGAGCCATCGTCTCATTAACGCCTTCAATATGTTGAAGGTTGAAGAGGGCCTCCGCTGTTCGTTTTTGAAGCTTCGTCTTCGATATAATATCGAGTCTCCAGCCAGTCAGTTGAGCGGCCAATCGAACGTTCTGGCCTTTTCGACCAATCGCTAGGGAAAGCTGATCATCTTCGACCATGATTTCCATAGTTCTGTTCCGCTCGTCCATTCGGACGGAGGAAATTTCTGCCGGAGCTAGGGCGGATCTGACAAAAATCACCGGGTTATCCGACCAAGGAATAATATCGATCTTCTCGCCCTTGAGTTCTTGTATCACATTTTGAACACGAATACCCTTCATGCCGACACAAGCACCTACCGGGTCTACATCTCTATCCTTAGACGTGACGGATATCTTGGACCGAGCGCCGGGTTCACGTGCGCAGAGCTTAATTTCTACAATCCCTTCACGAATTTCAGGTACTTCAACTTCAAAAAGTTTCATCAAGTACTTCGGCGACGTACGGGTCAAATAAAGCTGAGGGCCCCGTGGGGTTAAAGCCACATCGGATAAGTAAGCCTGAACTCGATCGCCCGGCTTGAACTGTTCGCCAGGGATGATTTCAGTTCGAGGTAGGAGGGCGTCTGTTTTACCTAAGTCGATGACTAGGTTGCCTCTTTCGATTCGTCGGGCAATCCCTGTAATCACTTCGCCCTTGCGGTGCACGTATTCGTTGTAAATGATTTCTCGTTCGGCATCCCGAACTTTTTGGAAAATAACTTGTTTGGCGGTCTGTGCATCGATGCGACCAAAGCCAGTTCCCTCAACTTTGATTCCAAGTTCGTCACCGATGACGGCTTCGGCGTCTAGCTTGAGGGCCTCTTGAAGTTCAATTTCTTCAGCATCGTCGAGCATTTCGGGTTCACTCTCGACCACTTTCTTGAAATGGAAGAGATCAATCTCACCTGAGTCGTTGTTATAGTGGGCTTCTAGGATGGCGGTGGGCCCGTATTTTTTTTGCGCAGCCATGAGGACGGCTTGTTCAAGGGCGCTGATAATAATTTCTTTTTTAATGCCGCGATCTTTGCCAACCGCTTCAATTACCCTGCTCAACTCAGATGGGTTCATAGTCTACTCTCTTTCGTTGCTCCCCTCGAAATCAAATTCTGGTTCGAGGTTCGCCTTGGATATGAGGGGAAGGGGAATCAGAATGATTTTCTCTTCCTCGCTGTTTGTAGGGAGTGAGGCACTCGTCTTTAAGTTTTCCTTTAAAGGTTCCTTTAGGTTTTCCTTTAGGTTTT
>Ga0315273_10010249_pt1 | contig 11940 bp, 9 predicted proteins | sample YL17G02_0_MG_FD_205753 | JGI IMG/M metagenome (GOLD analysis project Ga0315273, IMG submission 205753) | Sediment microbial communities from Yellowstone Lake, YNP, Wyoming, USA - YL17G02_0 | ecosystem: Environmental > Aquatic > Freshwater > Lake > Sediment | place: USA: Wyoming | collected... | reverse complement strand
AGGGCTGGCGGGAGGTCGTCCCGCCGCGACCGGATGCGGTGCTCGACGGATTCCTGGTGACCCGCCATGGTCTGGCCCTCTCCTACCTCGAACGCGCGACCTCGCGACTCCGGCTGACCGGCCTCGAAGGGGGAGACCCGCAGGAGCTTCCCCTCCCGACGATCGGCAGCCTCTTTGGCTGGGGCGCCGAGCCCGACGGAGAGGAGCTGTTCTACGGCTTCTCGTCCTACACAGTGCCGCCGAGCATCTACCGGGTGGAACTGCCAGGCGCTCGGCAGGAATTGTGGCAGCAGGTGGAAGCTGACATCGATTCGGCACGCTTTGAAGTCGAGCAGGTCAGCTATTCCTCGAAGGATGGCACGACCATTACGATGTTCGTGGTGCACGGTCGCGGCATTCCGCTGGATGGCACCAATCCCGCCTACCTGACCGGGTACGGCGGGTTCAACATCCCGATGACCCCGGGGTTCTCCCGCTCACTGCTCGCCTGGCTGGAGCAAGGAGGGGTGGTGGCGGTGCCCAACCTCCGCGGGGGTGGTGAGTACGGCGAGGCGTGGCACCAGGGCGGGATGCTGGGGACCAAGCAGAACACCTTCGACGACTTCATCGCGGCGGCAGAATTCCTGATCCGCGCCGGCTACACCTCCCCGAGCCGGCTCGCCATCGCCGGTGGGTCCAACGGCGGACTGCTCATGGGGGCGGTGCTCACCCAACGGCCCGACCTGTTCCGGGCCGTGGTCATTCAAGTGCCGCTGCTCGACATGCTGCGGTATCATCGGTTCCTGATTGCCCGGCTGTGGATTCCGGAATACGGCTCGGCGGATGATCCGGAACAGTTCCGCTGGCTCAAGAGCTACTCCCCGTATCACCACGTACGGTCCGGGGTGGCCTACCCCGCAGTGCTTCTGGCGACCGCCGAAAGCGATAGCCGCGTCGATCCGCTGCACGCGCGGAAGATGGCCGCCCGGCTGCAGGCCGCCAGCGCCTCCGATCACCCCATCCTCCTTCGCCTCGAGTCGCGCGCGGGCCACGGGGCCGGCAAGCCGGTGTCGAAAGTCCTGGACGAACTGGTTGACACCTGGACCTTCATCGCTCGGGAGCTCGGGGTGCACTGGCGCGACGCCTGAAGCGCCGCAACAGGTCTATCGGCGGCGCACGGCGGGCAGTAGTTTCTCCCCGTTCACCCCTTCCGACCGGAAGCAGGTCCATGACCGATTCCACCGCCGGGCCGATGCGGATCGAGATGTCCAACCCCAGCCAGTGGCTCGCCGTGCTGCGCATCTTGGTCGGGTTGTGGTTTCTCAAGGCCTTGACGAGCAAGCTGGACGTCGTGTTACTAGGCGGCTTCTTCCCGTTTCTCGGTGTCGAGCCCCGCTGGATCGCCAAAATGCCGGAACTGGTTGCCAGGCAGGCTGCGGAGAACCCGATTCTCTGGTACAAGGCCTTCCTGGAGCAGACGGTGCTTCCCAACAGCACCATGTTCGCGGAGATGATCGCCTGGGGCGAAGTACTGGTGGGCCTCTCGTTGACCGTCGGGTGTCTTGCGGGGCTCGGGGCGCTCGGCGGCCTCTGGCTCAGCCTCAACTACGGAGTCGCCTCGGCCCACCTCTCGCCCGCCTCACTTGGATTCCATTACATGCTGGTGATCACGTTCGCGGTGCTGTTTCTGGTGCGGTCGGGCCGTGCGTGGGGGTTGGATGCGTGGATGGCTTGGCGGTGGCCAAACAGCCTGTTGACCAGGAGGCCGTTTCAGTAACGCGGTTGGCATCAACCGTCAGCTCGTAATACGACCCTCTCTGCCACTGGCACAGAGGGTCGTTCCGCATCGGACCCGCTGATAGCTGAGGGTCCCTGCTACGGCTTCGGGCCGATCGCAACGCCCCATGGGATCGACCCCGCGGGGATGGTTCGAATGAGCTGCATCGTTTCGGTGTTCACGACGCTCACGTTGTTGCCGGGGCCGTTCGCGGTGTAGAGCTTCCTGCCATCGCGGGTGAGGGCGATGCCCCACGGCCGGGAACCGACTTCGACCGTCGCCGTGACGGTTTCGGTCGCCAGGTCGATCGCCGAGACGGTCTTGCCGCGCCCGTTCGAGACGTAGATCCGCTTGCCATCGGGAGTGACGATGATGCCCATCGGCCGGCTGCCCTCGGGGAGGGTGATCTGCTTGATGGTCCGGTGAGCGGCGATATCCACCACCGCCACCGTCCCGCTGATCTCATTCGTCACATAGGCGCGCGAGCCATCCGGCAGGAACCCGATGGCGCGGGGGCGCTCGCCCAGCAAGTCGATCGCGGCGATTCTCTTCGCGGTGGCCACGTCGATCCCGACGATGTTGTGATCGGTCTCCCCGGTCACCCAGACGGTCTTTCCGTCGGGTGAGACCGTGACACCCTCCGGCTCCTTGCCGACCTTCACGTTCGCCAAGGGCTTGCCGGTGGTGAGGTCCACGATGGTGGCCGAATCGGCGTCCTCGTTCGAAACGAAGAGCCTGGTACCGTCTGCGCTCACATCGAACGTCTCGGGGTCGAGGCCAGCCGGGAGCGTCCTGACCTTCGCTCGAGTCGTGACATCCACCACCGCCACGCCATCTTGGCTGCGGTCCGACCTGAGCTTCTCGCACTCCTTATCGGGCATCGTCGGCGGGCACTTCGGGGATCCGCTGAGAGCGACGTACACCGTCTTCCCATCGGGACTGACCTTCACCCCCCGGGGACGCGTCCCCACCTCGATGGTGGCGACGACCTGGTCGGTCGCGGCATCGATGACGGTGAGATTGCGCGAATCCTCATTACTCACGTAGACCAGCTCGCCGCCGGGTGCGGCGTTCAGCGTGGGCTGCCCCTCGGCAGGGCGGGCGGCTGGTTCGGTTTTTCCGCAACTCGTCAGCGCGAAGGCGGCAAAGAGCGCGACGACAGCAGAGCGCTGGATCATGGGGTTCTCGGTCCTGGTGATGGTCAGAGGTATTCTCGAAGGGTCGACCGGGGGAGAAGGTGCCCGAGGGCTTCCTTCAGGGATCGAACTTGGCCAGCTCGCGATTGCGCGTCTGATCGAGGCCCTTCACCGTCGCGATTCCCCTGGCACCGGTGAAGATCGCGCCCCCGATGTCGGCGGCAGTGAGATCCGCATCGGAGAGATCGGCCCGCGAGAAGTCGGCCTGGACTAGGTCGGCGTTGCGGAGGTCTGCGTGCGACAGGTTGGCGCCGGCGAGCGTAGCATAGGAGAAGTCGGCCTTGAAGAGGTTTGCGCCGGTGAGGTCGGCGCCGGTGAGATCGGCGTTCCCGAACTGGGCTCGCATGACCCCCATGGACTGGTTGCCCGGGTCGGCGCCGATGTTGGCTCCCGAAAGAACGGCCCCCGCCAGGTTGGCCTTCTGCAGATACCCGATGATTCGCGTTTCCCGCAGGTCCGCTTCCCGGAGATCCGCAGCCTCAATGATCGTGGCGAAAAGACTCGCCTTGCGGAACCGCGCCCCCCGCAGGTTGGCGCGGCGAAGGGTGGAGACGTCCATGTTCGCGCCGGTGAACGAAGCCCCTGTCGCGACTGCATCCGTCAGGTCGCAGGAAAAGAGATTGGCGCTGTCGAGCCGGGCGCCGTTGAGCATGGCCCGGCTGAGGTTCGCCTTCCGGAAATCCACCCCCCGGAGATCAAGGCCGTTCAAATCGAGTCCGCTCAAATCCGGGATCTCGCCCTCCGGTACCCGGGCAACATAGGTCCTTACCTGCTCGGCCGTTCGGAGGGAGTCGACTGGGGGGCGGGGGGCCGAGACGCCGGCGGCCGCCCCCATCGGGGGCATGCCGCCCGCGTCCTGGGCACGGACACTCGCGGGGGAAGCTATGGCGATGAGGGCGGCTACGAGCAGGGCCCACCGTTGGGTCATTTGGGGTTCGTTCATAGTTGGAGACCTGGTCGCCCATAACGGCCGCGGGGCCGCGGACGCGCCGCGGCCCCGTCAATGTAAACGGCCACTCTGGGGCTAGCCCTCACTCTTCAGGAGCGGACGCCCGGCACTGATCTTCCCGTCCGCCCGGCTCTTAATGTACCTGTACATGCGCTCCATCTTGTCCATCTCGAGGCCGAGCGCGCACCAGGCAGGCATCCCCTTGTCCTGGCGCCCAGCGCAGACGACGGTGATGAATGCCTCCTTCGTTGGGATCGTGCCGCCCTCCTTCAGCGAGACGACCAGCGCCGGGGCGAAGGAGGTCCCCACGGCGTACTCACCGTGGCAGCGGGAGCAATTGAGCTCGTACTGCTTCCATCCCTGATAGGTATCGCTGTCCACGGTGTCGCGGGGCGCCGGGTGCCATTCGTCGCGCACCTGCGCCGCGGCGGAACCCGCGCCGAGCACCAGGGCTGCAGCGACCATCGTCCACGTCTTCATTGCCGTGCGAGTTCCTTTCCGAAATGGTGGTGGCCGTCTCCGGTTAAGCCCGCGTCCCGGGGTCACGCTGCTACCGTGCCGGCCCGGTCCTCGTGGTGCCTGCCGTTGTATCGGCCGCGAGGGGCAGGAGTGGAATTCCGTACCCTTCCAGCAGGCCGCGGATCTCTGGTGCCTTGAGATCCAGGAACTTCTGCAGGCTGTCGCGGAAGGCGCGCTCCCGGCGCCGGGTCGCGAACCCCATGCTGTAAACGAACGGGATTCGGCTGACTGAATCATTATCGACGGGGGTGAGCACCAGATCCACCCCCAGTTGCTTGGCATAGTATCCCGCGATCGGACCCCACACGATGGCCACGCCAATCGAATCCGACACCACCGCCTTGATTATGTCAGCGGGGTCATTCTGGCCGCCCATGTAGGTGGTGCTGAACCCGACCAGGTTGCCCACGACCCCATGGGCTGAGAGCGCCATCGCGGGGGGAGTGTTTTCGCCATCCGCCGCGAAGAGATGAACACCGATTCTCATGGTCTTGAGGGCGGGGTCATCGAGTCCGGTGACGCGGTGTGGAGCGTCCCTGCGTTGCACGATGACATAACTGGTGCGGTAGTAGGGCCGGGTGACCCCGGCCATGTCGAATTCCGTCGGCGCTTGCAGCAGGAGGTCGCAGTACATCCCATTCAGCATGCGCATGAGGCCGCGCGGGGCCGCCCACCAGATGTACTCGAGCTTTGAATTCCAGGTAGCTGCCAGCAATTCCGCCAGCTTGTTCTCCAGCCCTTCGCCCGCCGAATTCGAGAAGGGCATGTTGTCCGGATCGGCACAGACCCGCAGGACACCGGGGGTCATCTGTGCCGGACGCTGGGCGGCAAGCGGTGCTGCACCCAGGACGGCCAGCAGGGCGAGCAGGACGGGAGCACCGCTGAACCGGTCGAGAGCCATCACGTCGGGTACTCCTGCGGCGTCGAGCGGGCCCGCGCCGTTGAAAGCGGAAGGCGGGGAGCCCGCCCGGAAATCGATCGGCAGACGACAGGACAGGGGCGGGTCACCGTGACCCCGCCCCTGTCGCTAAAGCTATCCATTGTGTCGTACTGGTGGGTAGGGCCAGGGCACGCCCTGACCCTACCCCCCTGTCCGCGGTTACATCCCGAAGACGGACAGTACGCCACCCTGGGTGGAGAACTGGCCAGCGTCACCGAAGGCGCCCAGCGCGCCGAGACCCGCGGTCGGATCTTCAGCGCCGATGCCTGCAGCCACACCGATACCAGCCCAGCCGCCGATGCCCGAGAGGACGGCCACATACTGCTTGCCATCCGGAGCCTTATAGGTCATCGGGTTGCCGATGATGCCCGACGGGGTCTTGAACTTCCACAGCGTCTTGCCGGTCTTCTGGTCAAGCGCCTTGAGCCAGCCTTCCATGGTGCCGTAGAAGACGAGGCCGCCCGCGGTGGTCATGGCGCCGCCGTACGCGGCGAGATTCTCCTTGACCTCCCAGACGATCTTGCCAGCCATCGGATCCCAGGCCAAGAAGCGACCACGGTGGCCGCCCGGGCCCGGGAACATCCGCACGATCGCGCCAACGTACGGCTGACCGCGGGTGTACTTCACCTCAACGCCCTCGTAGTCCATGCAGATGTGGTTCGCGGGGACGTAGATGAGGCCGGTGATCGGGGAGTACGCAACCGGCTGCTGATCCTTGAAGCCGATGGCGGCGGGGCAAATCCCCTCGGTGTTCTTCTTGGAGGTCGTGCCGAACCGCGGATCGCGGACCGGGAGACCGGTGGTGAGATCGATGTCCGGCTTGGCCCAGTTGATCGGACCAAAGGCACGGCCAACGATGACCTTGCCGTTGGTGCGGTCGACGGTGTAGGCGAACCCGTTACGATCGAAGTGGGCCAGGAGCTTCTGGCCACCCTTGTCGAACAGCATCATTTCGTTGATGCCGTCGTAATCCCACTCGTCGTGCGGCGTCATCTGGTAGACCCACTTCGCCTGACCGGTCTCCACATTACGGGCCCAGATGCTCATGGACCACTTGTTGTCGCCGGGGCGCTGGTCGGGGTTCCAGGAGCCGGGGTTACCCGAGCCATAGTACATCAGGTTGAGCGTGGGATCGTAGGTATACCAGCCCCACGTGGTCCCGCCGCCCTTCTTCCACTCTTCACCCTGCCAAGTCGTAATGCCCAGATCCTTGCCCTTATGGGAAGGATAGTTGACGTTGGCGACTTCGGGGACCATGGTCTCGCTGTCCGGGCCGGTGGAGTACGCGGTCCAAATGTGCTTGCCGGTATTCACGTCGAACGCCGACACGCGGCCACGCACGCCGAACTCACCACCCGAAATACCGGCGATGACGATGTCCTTCACCACCAGCGGCGCGTTGGTCATCGTGGCGCCGTCCTTGTAACCGACCGCTTCGGTCTGGGACCCGGACTTGTCGGGATGCTGGGCGGTCCACAGTTCCTTGCCGGTCTTGGCGTCGATGGCGACCAGCGTGCCCTGCAGCGCCTCGATGAAGATCTTGCCGCTGGGGTGATACGACGTACCACGGTTCACGAGATCGCAGCAGGCGATCGGGATGGCATCCGGGTTGTTCTTCGGCGTGAACTTCCAGATCATGGGCGCGCCTTCCTTCGCCAGATCGAGCGCGTACACGATGTTCGGGAACGAGGTGTGCACATACATCACGTTGCCGACGACCAGCGGGTTGCCCTCATGACCGCGCAGCGTGCCCGTCGAGAACGACCAGGCTGCCTTCAGACCGGCGATATTCGCCGTGGTAATCTGATTCAGCGGGCTGTAGCGCTGCATGCCGAAGTCCCGGCCCGGCATCTGCCAGTCGCCTTCTGGAGCGTTTCGCGTCCACGCCCCCGAAGGCGCCTGGGCGGAGGCTGACACCGCGAGCACCGAAAGCCCCGCGATCAGCCCGCCAGACACCATCCTGCGGGTAATACTGTTCATAGATGACCTCATGATAAAGGGTGACAGCAGCCCTCCCGGGCTGCTGACTGCGCGGGGTGCCTCCAGGGCGCTCGCGCCGGCGTTCGCGAGCGTGGCCCAGCGGTTGTTCCCCGAGACTCAACTGCCACTGCACCTGCTAAAACAGCAACGGCCACCCAGCTAACTCCGCCGGGCGGCCGTGACCTGCCATTCCCATACGATAATGTTCCAGTAACCGTACGTCGCATCATGGAACGTATTCTGCTTCCCCCGCCACCAACAACCGGCCGCGCCCTTCCCGTGCTTCCGGGAATGGCCACGCCAAGGCCAAGCGGGGGTGACGCTGGTAGGAGAAGCTCCCACGGCAGTCCTCATATCATGCACGACATCAAGCCCCGGAAGATCCGGGACGACGGTGAGGTCGTAGAATGGCTGTTGGAATCGGGCTTGTTATCAATCGGGGAGCGGATCCCCGATTGTTGCGGCCCCACCGATCACGCTGGTAGTACCGTCCATCCGAGAAAGTGTTCCCGACTGGGACCCCCCGGAAGACGGAGCGCCAGTATACAGTCCACCCCAAACCATGTCAATCAGGCGCGACATCGCCGATCGCTTCCCTCGGGATTCGGGGATGCTCCTCCCGGGAGCCGGGCTCAGGCGCCCACCTGACTCCACTGACTGCTGACTAGCGCTCCCCGCTCAGCGAAGGGAGTCTCGAGGACGATCCCACGCCCCCCGAGATGAGCCCGGACGCGCTGAGCCAGGTCACGGGCGGCGTCCTGATGCGGCACCAGACCGTACACGGTCGGCCCCCAGGAGCTCTGGCCGACCCCTAGGGCCCCGAATTCTGAGAGCTGCTCCACCAGTTCCCGCGTCGGGCCGGGCGCAAACGCTCCCCCCTGCGCCGCGGCGAACCACCCGCCGGTGATCCGCTGCACCTCGGTCAGAGCAGCCCCGAAGGCGGTGAGATCGGCGTCCGCAAGGGCGGGAAGGAGCTGCATCAGGACCAGGTGGGCCACCCGCTCGACCTCCCGTTCCTCTGGCGGGGGCAACTTCTCGAAGGCGGCCTGCTCCGCCTGGCCCGACAGCCCGGGGCGCCCCTCGGGAATCGCGATAACGGCACGCCAGGCGGCTGGGACCGGTAGCCGGGAGATGAGCGGCGCGACTGCGTCACTCCCGGTCTTCCGGCCGCCCTCGAGCACGAATCCGCCCAAGGCGAAGGTCCAGGTCCCGATGGCGGAGCGCAGGCCCCGGCCGACCTGTCGTGCCAGGGTCAAGGGCTCAGAGGGCTGGCCATACAGCTCCGCCAGCGCCCGGGCTACCGTGAGGGCCAGCTGGGTCCCGGAGCCGAGACCGGCGTGCGCCGGGATGGCGCGAACCACCTTCACGTGTGCCCCGCCCGGGATCCCAATGGCGTCGAGGTAGCGCCGCGCGAACTCCTGCGCCCGGCCCGCGTCGGGTCCCTCCGCCGTGAGCCGCGCGTCCGGGGTCGCCTCGAGGAGCACGGACGGGGTCGGGACGGCCGCCCCGATTCCGCCGAAGCGGCGCCCCAGATGGCCCCGCAGGTCGAGAATGCCGAAGTGCAGGCGTGCCGGCGCTTCCACCGTGACCCGCTTTGGGCCCGTCGCCAGGGGGTTCATGCGCTTGATGCGCCCTCCAGACGGCGCCCCACAAAAGTGCTCAGGAGGGTCATCGCGTCCGATTCGTGCGGCCCTGCGGTCTTGTCCACGATGATCTGCAGCCGCTCGAACTCTGCCCGAACCTGATCGGCGGAGAGGAGGTGGGTGCGGGTCACGAGGATCGCCGCTTCGAGGACGGCGTGACGCGCCCGGTTGAAGCCGAGGAATTCCCGCCGGGAGCCCCGATGCACCACCCGGGTGACGATGCGGGACCGGGGCGGTGTGGCGTCTACGGAGAGCACCTCCACCTCACGCCAGGAACAGGCGACGTCCAGGACCAGCCCCCTGACCAGGTGGGCGGGAGTGGCGGATGGGGCGGATGCGGCTGGATGCCCGGTCACCGCCTGCGCGAAGAGGAGCACGTCGTCGGTCAGGTTCACCACGGCGACCCCGGTGGCCTGGAGGTTTCGAAACGTCGTGGTGTCGAGGAACGGTTTGATGACGATCGTGGTCTCGTCCCACTCGACCCCCATGGGAGCGACATTGGGCCGGCCCAGCGGGTCCAGCGTCGTGAGAATCGCTTCGATGATCAGTGGCATCTGCCGCCTAGCGACCCGGGTCCAGCACCACCACCTCGATGTGCGATGGATAGCCGGCGGTCCGGTAGATCCGGTGAGTCGCCGGCCGGAAGTCGGCCGGCCTCGCCTCGAAAATGTTCGGCACCCAGCTCTGCGGATTCCGGTCGTACACCGGGAACCAGGTGCTCTGCACCTGGACCATCACCCGGTGGCCTTTCAGGAAAGTGTAGGCCTGCTGGTGCAGGTCGACGGTGAATGCCGTGACCTGGTTCGGCGCGAGCGGTGCCGGCCGGCTCCAGCTGTTGCGGTAGCGGCCGCGCAGGATTTCGCTCGCCACCATGAGCTGGTACCCGCTCATCCGCGGCGAAAGCTCCGCCACCGAATCGGGGTAGACATCGATCAGCTTGACCACCCAGTCGGCGTCCCGCCCGGTCGTGGACGCGAACAGCCTGGCGGTGATGGGGCCCGCGATGGTCAGGTCCTTCGTTAGCGGGCCGGTCTGGTAGGAAAGCACGTCCGGCCGATTATGGACGAAACGCTGATCCTCCACTAGCCAGGTGTACCAGTCGGAACCCCGCGAGTCGTACGTGAGCTGAACCGGCCGGAGTCGATACGGCACGGGGTGGGCAGGGTCGGAGACGTAGCTGTCGTAGCCGGTGGCAGCCTTCGGCGGTGTCAGTTCGATCCCTCCCCGATCTCCGAGATAGAGCCGCGAGCGTTTGACCCCGGTCCGGGGCGGCCAGTGGTCGAACGCGCGCCACCGGTTGCTCCCTGCGAGGAAGAGCAGCGCCTCATCGTGCGGCCGTGGACCGCGGTCCTTGAGCCAGTAGGCGAACCAAGGCGCCTGCACCTGTTCCCGGAAGTACAGCCCGGTCTTCTCGCCGAAGCTGATGCGGCCCAGGCTATCACCAGGGCCGCGCCACCCGCCGTGATTCCACGGACCCATGACCAGGAGATTGATCCGGGCGGTATCGAGCTGCTCCAGCGCCTCGTAGGTCTTCAGCGCGCCGTAGAAGTCCTCCTGATCCCACCACCCCCCCACGGTCAGCGTCGGCACGCTGAGCCGGGTGAGATAGGTCGGCAGGGCGCGGGCCTGCCAGAAGGCGTCGTAGGTGGGGTGCTTGGTGAAGTCGATCCAGGTCGGCACCCGTCCCGCGAGCAGGGTCGTGAGAGTCGCCAGCGGGCCCTGCGACAGGTACCAGTCATACGTGTCGTACCGGTCGATGGGAATCGGGGTCGACTGGTCGTTGGAAAGCTCCAGGTCACTGCTGTACTCGAAGCCGTAGGAGAGGCGAAACGCGCCGTGATGGAAGAAGTCATCGCCCATCCAGGTGTCTGTCATCGGCGCCTGCGGCGAGATGGCCTTCACGGCTGCATGAGGATGAATCCCGGCCATCGCCGCGAGCCAACCAGGGTAGCTGATGCCGAGAACGCCCACCCGGCCGTTGTGGTCCGGCACGTTGTGGAGTAGCCACTCCACCGTGTCGTAGGTGTCGGTGCTTTCGTCGATCCCCTTCGGATCGAGCGGACGGTTCATCACGAACTGGCCTTCAGAGCCGTAGCGCCCGCGGATATCCTGGAAGACGAAGATGTAGCCATCTTCCGCCAACTCCTTGAGGTAGGCGCCGAAGTATCTCGCTGGCGCGCCGGCGATGCCGTACGGCGTGCGCAGCAGGAGAAATGGCAGCGGCTCCGCGTGGCCGACCGGCCGGTAAACGAAGGTGTGGAGCTTCACCCCGTCGCGCGTCGGAACCATCGCCATCCGCCCCTCGAAGCCGGGCACGCTGTCCGCAGGGGCCTGGGCCGCGAGGGGGGTTGTCAGCAGGATCGTGGCGAACAGAGTCCAGCGTCGCATTGAGGCTCCGTGGTGTGTCATGAGGTCGTGACGGCCGGTGTACCCTTCCCGCCGAGCCGCCGAGCCGCCGAGCCGCCGAGCCGCCGAGCCGCCGAGCCGCCGAGCCGCCGAGCCGCCGAGCCGCCCTACCGTACCAGCTCCGGGGACGGTGGCCGGGTCGCGAGGTCCGGCTCGCCGCCCTGGGGTGGGACCGAGGCACCGTCGGCGCGGTCAGGCACATTCGTTCCCTGCCCCCCGGTCAGGAACCAGTCCAGCATCCGATAGCCGCACTCAGTGAGCACCGACTCGGGATGAAACTGCACTCCCACCACCGGGTGCTCCACATGGGCCACGGCCATGATCTCGCCGTCCTCGGCCGTAGCGGTCACCTCGAGTTCGGGGGGCACCGATTCTGGCGCGATGACCAGCGAATGGTAGCGCGTCGCCGTAAGGGGATTCGGTGACCCGGTGAACACCGACGTTCCGTGATGATGAATCTGCGAGGTCTTGCCGTGCATGGGCCGTTTGGCACGCACGATCTCCGCCCCATAGGCCGCGCCGATCGCTTGGTGGCCGAGGCAGACGCCGAA
>Ga0315273_10010248_pt1 | contig 11940 bp, 8 predicted proteins | sample YL17G02_0_MG_FD_205753 | JGI IMG/M metagenome (GOLD analysis project Ga0315273, IMG submission 205753) | Sediment microbial communities from Yellowstone Lake, YNP, Wyoming, USA - YL17G02_0 | ecosystem: Environmental > Aquatic > Freshwater > Lake > Sediment | place: USA: Wyoming | collected... | reverse complement strand
CTTTGCCTAAGCCCCCCTATGGCTGACGCGATGGTCGAATATGTTAAGGCGGGACAACCGATTCTGCTGACCCCGGGCATCCTGCTGGGGATGACAGCCCCTGTAACTATTGTCGGCGCTTTGATGCAGGCGTTCGCGGAATTGATTGGCTGCGTTGTAACAACACAGGTGCTTAGCCCGTCCACGCCGGTAATTATCGGCCTTGGCGGTGTCGCCAGCGACCTGCGAAATGCTACAACCGGTTTTGGGAGGCCTGAGCATGCGATAGCCATACAGCTCGGCGCCAAGATTGCACGTTACCTCAATCTGCCCTTCAGGTGCACGGCGGCAGTAACCGGCGCTCGAAAACCGGATTGCAGAAGCGGATACGAACGGATGATGACCGCTCTGACCGCTCAAAACGCGGGCGTGCACTTCTGTCTGCAGGCGGCGGGAATCCTCGATTCAATCAATACCATGAGTTACGAGCAGTATATTATCGACATTGAAATATGGTCATATATCAAGCGTTTAGCAGAACCGGTAGCAGTCAACGACGAAACACTTGCACTGGACGTTGTTGACCTTTCTAATGAGCATTATATCTGGCATGAACACACGATAAAGCATATGCGAAACGAGATACACGTACCATCGCTTGTGGACTGTGAAACATACGAGGCCTGGTGGGCATCGAATACAAAGGATATTATATCTAAAGCATCAAAACGTGCGGCGACATTACTGGCGACACTAAAACCGCCGCCGCTGGACCAGAATGCCGAACACGAACTTGAAAAATATGTCCTGCGCCGAAGGCAGGTTTTGCAAAGCGCCACCTGACACAGGCGCGATGCAGGGTTGTTCAGAACAGAGCATTAGCGACGGTTTTAACAGAAATTGACTGCTGGAAAGTTTTGATGATTTGTCAGAGAAGCTTTGTAAATAGGATAAACGCGGAGAGATTGGCGCAACGGGTATGGGAACTGGTTCAGATTTCCAGCCCGACTTGCAGAGAGAAACAGGCGGCGATTGTATTCAGGCAAATGCTTTCGCGGGCGGGCGCAAAAACATGGCTCGATAATACAATTCCCGACAGCCCCAGTGTAATAGGACGATTAAAGGGATGTCGTCCCGGCCGCACGATTCAGATTGCCGGGCATCTCGACCACATAGACATACCGCACCCTGCCGCTAAACGCAACAAAAAAACCATCAGCGGTCGAGGCGCCGCAGATATGAAAAACGGCCTTGGGGGCATCCTTGAAATAATCAGCGTTTTGAATGAATCAGATTGCGATTTTCCCGGCGAAATACTTGTAACCGCGTATGGTCTTCACGAAGCACCAACGGGCAATTCCGCGGGATTGCTGCATTTGATTAGCAGCGGCGTGAAAGGCGATGCGGCAATAGTATGCGAAGGTCCTGACGATGCAGCGGCGATAGCCGCGAATGGTATGGCAATATGGGATGTAACTATTACTCACAAGGAACCATCCAGTCATGAACTTTGCTCGAAGGCAAACAAAACCGAACTACTAATGGCCGCGACGAAACTCGTCAACACTATGGCTAAAAAAGATAAAGACTTAAAAGCCAGGCAAGGACAACATTCCCTGCTTGCTCCGGAGTCACTCTTCGTCGGCCAGCTTCACTATGGTGATTTTTACAATCGGCTCTCTAATAAATGCACCCTTCAGGGGACACGGAGATGGCATCCGGACAAACGTTCAAACCACATTAGAGACGATTTTGAACGAATGCTGAATATGGTTCGCCCTGGTAAAAATATTACATTTACGAGCAGCTGGACGCTCATCGGCGATTCTTACGAAATATCCAAGGACCAGCCCATAGTTCGCAGTTTGCGAAAGGCATACAAGTGCGTGCAAGGAAAGAATATGCCCGTAATAGGCCACAGCAGCGTTACAGACACCTGCCGGCTTGTGCGTCAGGGAGGCATCCCGGCGGTGCTGTGCGGTTTCGGCACATCAACTGGCCACGCTGATTACGAATACGTTGAGATTGCCAAGATGACACGCTCCGCAAAGGTTTTACTTCTGACGGTGCTTGATTACCTAAATGGCAGCGATTAGAAAAAATAAAAGGTGACTATGAAAGCAGTGCTCTGGAGAGGCGAAGACATTTTTACTCCCGGTGAGGTTGAAAAGCCGACCTTCGGACCAAATCAGATTCTTGTGTCGGTCAAGGCGGCATCGATATGTACTACAGATTTTCATTATGCGGATTTCAAGTGCATCCCCCCCATCGTGCCGGGTCACGAGGTCGCAGGAGTAGTAATTGAGGTCGGAGCCAAAGTAAAAAAAATCAGAAAAGGTCAGCGAGTGGTTCTCGACCCGGTGCAACGATGCGGCAAATGTGTTTGCTGCAAAGGCGGCATTCCGCATATGTGCCTGCATACAAGACACCTGGGCAACAGCACAACACCCGGCGGCTGGGCCGAATTTGTGGCCATAGATGAACAAAACGCACATCTTATTCCCAAAAACGTGGACTTTGTATCCGCTGCGTTAACAGAACCAGCAGCGGTATGTATGGAAAGTTTCAACCGTGCCGGCTTTCGCAAAGGGCAAAGCGTTCTAATCATCGGAGATGGGACATTCGGATTCATCCACGCGATGTTCGCCCGTATAGGCAGCGCATCAACAATCGTCGTCGCGGGACACTACGACAAGCGACTTGCCAGAATTAAAAAGAAAACAGCGGCGATAACATGCAATACCCACAAAAATAAGCTGAGCGAATTCGCAAAAAAACATATTGGTGAACCTGGTTTCGATATTGTTATTGAGGCCACAGGCGCTACCAACGCCCCAAACATGGGCATGGAGCTGCTCAAACCGCGAGGCACACTTGTTTTGTTCAGTTATATCTGGCATCCTGAAATATTGGATCTCGCCACTATAAGTATGAAAGAACTTAACGTGCTGGGCGCTTGTCGGTCGCTGAATTGTTTCGATAAGTGTCTGAAGCTTATGAGTCAGGGCAAGCTTGATATGGGTGAGCTTGTGGATATCAAAGCCGGACTTAATGAGGTTGAAGCAGCGATGGATAAGCTTAAAAAGGACAAGAAGAATATCTTCAAAGCTGTTCTGATTCCATAGGAGAAATTTTTGGATAGAATTTTAAAGCACAAGCTGATGGAAAATCAGGCGGCCCTTTGGTTTCTCGGGCAATCCGGTTTTGTGATTAAATCAGCCGGGGCAACTGTTGCTATCGACCCTTATCTGAGCGATTCAGTCGCCAAAGTTTCTCCATCACTTACGAGACGTTATCCAACCCCTATAGAACCATCGGCTCTTAATGCCGACATATACATCGCTACTCATGACCACCTTGATCATCTCGATCCTGAGACAATCACTGCTTACAGACACAAAGAAACAACAACGTTTGTGGGGCCGCGATTTGCATGCAGCAAATTCGCCGCTCTTGGCATTGCGCAGCAGAACATAGTAAAAATTGATGCAGGCGAATCGAAAAACATCAAGGGAGCGGAAATCACCGGTATATATGCCGTCGCAAATGATCCGGCAGTGATTGATACTGCAGGATATAAAGTTGTTTTCGCGAACGGCAGAAGCATATATCACACATCCGACACGGGTTTTTCACCTCTTATGCTGCAATGTGCACCTTCGGCTGAAGTGGGGTTGTTTGTCATCAACGGCAAATGGGGCAATCTTAACATCGAACAGGCAGCTGAGCTTGCCAATAGGGTTAATCCGAAGTTTGCTGTTCCACATCACTACGACCTGATGGAGCTAAACAGCGAAAATCCAGACACATTTAAATATCAGATGAATTACATCAATCCGCGTATCGAAGTCAAAATTCCATTACTGATGCAACCCTTTGTCTGGGGGACATAACGGGCATTTAAAATTTAATGAAATGAGGTATTGCGCAAATGAATGACAATTTCACTAAATTCGAATTGCACTGGCTGGATTATTCTTCTTTCGTACTTTATCTCGCAATCGTCAGCGCGATTGGTTTCTGGATGGGCAGGCGTCAGAAGGAATCCAGCGAAGGATACTTTCTTTCCGGCAGAACACTGCCATGGTATGTTGTCGGCGCATCTTTCATAGCCGCAAATATCAGCAGCGAACATTTCATCGGGATGATTGGCGCCGCCTTCATATTCGGCATCTCGATAGCCATGTATGAATGGGGAAATATTAACTCGTTCACCGTCCTCATCTGGCTGTTTATACCGTTTTTGCTCGCCACAAAAATTTTTACTATTCCTGAGTTTCTTGAGAGGCGGTTTAATAATACCCTGCGGCAGATTTTTGCGTTCCTGACACTAACCTGTAACATCACTGCTTTTCTTGCCGCGGTTCTTTACGGAGGCGGCGTCGCACTCAGCGTCCTTTTCGGCTGGCCTTTGTGGGTTGCCATCCTCTGTATTGGTGTTGTTTCCGGCTCATGGGCAATCTATGGAGGGTTGCGTTCCATCGCATGGACAGATTTATTCACAGTCGTCATAATGATTATCGGCGGCGCAATGGTCGCCATCCTTGGCCTCTATACGCTATCAGGCAGCGAGCATTCCATCATTAGCGGTTGGCGAATCATGATTGAGCGAAACAGAGGAGAGAATGGAGTGTGGGCACAGGCAATCGCACAAAACGCACAGAAGATAGTCGCGATGGATACCTATGATCGGCTTTCGGTGATACAGCCGGCAAGTCACAAGGTAGTTCCATGGCCCAGTCTGATATTCGGTTTTATCGCTTCGGGCATCTGGTACAGCGCCTTGAATCAATTTATGATACAGCGAGTCCTCGGCGCAAAAAACGCCTATCACGCAAGAATGGGAATCGTTTTTGCCGGCTATATGAAAATCCTCATGCCCGTTCTCTTTGTCGTTCCCGGTCTGATACTATTCGCAATGCGTCCCGAGGTAATGCTTCGTCCATGGGACCAAATCACAGCCGAAGCCGACCGCGGCTATATTCGTATGCTTCAACTGGTTGTGCCAATCGGCCTCCGCGGCCTGTTCCTTGCCGCCCTGTTCGGTGCAATTCAATCAACCGTAAGTTCCGTGCTTAACTCCACCGCTACCGTAGCGACGCTCGATATTTACAAGCGAATGTTCAACAAAGAAGCAAAAGACAAAACACTCGTTCGAGTGGGTGTATGGACATCGGTCACAGCCCTTATCCTCTCAATGGCAATAGCCTTCTTTATCGCCAAACTTGGCAAAGGTCTGTTTGTCTATATACAGACGCTTTATGCGTTCTTCGCCCCGCCATTTTCAGCCGTTTTTATCCTTGGCATTCTTTTCCGCAGAATTAACGCCAAAGGGGCAACTGTCGCCGTTATCTCAGGTTTGGGCTTCGGATTGCTGATGAAGGCGTATATCGCGTTCTGGCCGGGTCTTTTCGGCGATAAAGTCCTGCATCTGGTCGAACCTTTCGGTAACCAGTCCCTGATTCACTGGGTTTTCTGCGCAGTCGTGTGCACGGTTGTAAGTTTGCTCACAGAACGTCCCAGCGCCGAACAAATCAGCGACATTCTGACTATTAACTGGCGCCGATTGAATATCTTTGGCGATTTGGGTGATAAATGGTACAAAAGTGTCATCCTCTGGTGGGGACTTTTTGCAGTCTGCATAATAACCCTTGTCATTATCTTTTCGGGGCATATTTTGTAAAATAGGGGTTCAAATGAAACGCATTTGTTTATTGTTGTTTACCATAATTGTTTGTTCTTCATGTCAAGGTGAGAACATCAAAGTCGGTGAGTTTTTCCAGATTTACGATCCGAGCATAGGCGAGCCGAACAAATGGTATATCAACGACCACTGCTTTATACTCGACAGCAACGGAACATGGCATTTGTTCGGCATTACTCGCATGGACCCAGCGTTACCGATGGATGAGGATAACTTCGCTCATGCCACGTCTGAAAGTTTAACTAAGAAAGGGTGGAAAAAAGAACCATTCGCTCTTTCAGTTGACCCGAAACAGGGCGAAGAACACCTATGGGCACCGCACGTTATACGCCACGAAGGGCTTTATTACATGTTCTATTGTGCCGGCGCGAAAGACCATCGCAAATACAAGATTAATCTGGCTACATCAAAAGACCTCTATTCGTGGGAAAGACATCCGGCAAACCCGATGCTGTTAGATGGCTACGATGCGAGAGATCCGTATATCTTTCGGCTTGAAGACAAATGGGTAATGTATTATACGGCGACAAGCGCGCCAGCGGGCGGTAATCATACGGTCGCCATCCGCACCAGCACTGACCTTATTCACTGGAACGACAAAAAAGTTGTTTTTGAGGACCCGTCGAAAGGAACCTGGGGCGGGCCGACCGAATCACCTACCGTTGTGCGAAGAGGCCCGTTTTATTACCTCTTCATCGGACCGCGAGATGATTACCGCTGCACAAGTGTCTATCGCAGCAAGGACCCATTCAAGTGGACTGTCGAAGATGAAGTAGCCCGCGTCAAATCACATGCCGCTGAAGTCGTTCGCGATGTGGACGGCAAATGGTATGTCAGTCACTGCGGCTGGGGACAGGGCGGAGTATATCTTGCGCTGCTCGAATGGAACGACGGTATCGATAATAACGATATCTCTATTCCCGTACCATCTGAGATTAAACGTTAAAGAACATCACTGCTTTGATAATCTCGCATCGTTCTATCGCTTCGAAGGTTTCCTCCCATGCCTCAATCCCGATGCGACGGGTAATCATTGGTTCCATCGATATCTCGCCCTTTTGTATCATATTCAGCACCGCCTCCCACGTAGCGTAGTTGTGGCTGAATGTCCCCTGCAGCCGGGCCGCCTTGCGAAGCAAAGTGTCGAGCGAAAAATCTATTGGCTCCGGCCCCCAGCCGATTTTGGTTATCTGACCAGCCCGTGCGACAAGCTCCAATGACATTTTTAACGTATGCTTGTTACCAGCGGCGTCAACAACAAGCGGCATATCATCTTTTAATGTTTCGAGGATTCGCTTCGCCTGCTCACCCGTATTAATATCTATAATCTGATCTGCCCCTAACATGGAAGCAATCTCGAAGCGATATTTGTCTTTAGAAGTTCCTATTACAATGACAGGATTTGCGCCAGCGGCCTTGGCTACCTGGAGACAGAACAAACCCACCGGCCCCGGCCCGATTATTACTACGCTTGTCTTAGGAACTATCTTCGACAGGACAACTAATGCCTGGTAGGCAACGCAGGCCGGCTCCGTCAAAGCGGCGTGTTCAAAACCGACACCTTCTGGTATCCGATGCAGACACCGGGCCGGTACTTTTACATAATCGGTGAATGCGCCGTCCACTCCATAGCCGAAACCCTTCCTGTCAGGGCAAAGGTGATAATTGCCGATGCGACACTGGCGACATCTTCCGCAAATTACGGCTGCCGTCTCACTGACGACGCGCTCGCCGCAAATGAAATCGGCGACGTTACCGCCGACTTGCTCAATAATTCCACAAAACTCATGACCCATCACTACCGGAACCGTCACAGGATTGGCCATCTTGTGCTGCCACATTTCTATATCCCATCCGCAGATGCCCGTCGCCTTGACTTTCAGCAAAATGTCGTCAGGCCCGATTTTAGGCACAGGGACATCCCGTATCTCTACTTCGCGAGGTTTGTTGCCGTATTTGACTAATGCCTTCATAATTCCTGAAAGTTATTGGCTACCCGAAAACAACTCAGAACAATTACGGCGGATTATAACCGCCCCACTGCTGAGCCAGTCCAAGAAAGTTGGTCATTATTTGTGCGGCGTTACTGTTCGTTTCGGAGTTATAGTTGTTTTCTATATGGAACTGAGCACCATAAATATACCTGTCATCCCTGCGGAAACACTGATTGTACGTTCGATGATATTCATCACCGCTGGGAGGACCTCCAATCCGGTGCCAACCTGTTGGAAGATACGACAGCTCGCCGCAATGACTTTCAAAAGCCCAAAACGGTTCACTTAGGCCTGCGAAAACCGGATCGCTGGTAACTTTTGTTATAAGATAAGCACCTGATTCGTATATACAGTTTGAATAGTCACCACATGCCTGTGGCTCAATGCTGGGATTGATGTAACCAATGTGCCGGTAAATTGGAGACCAGGCAGGACTATGCTGGAGGCGGCATCGCGGACAATCCCAGGGGTGTTCAGAGCCCGGGTCAATTAAAAGCCCAAGAACCTGAGCTCCGCCGCACGAACCCCACATTGGAATATGGCCATTGACCACCACTTCCTGCAGGCCGGTAAAATATGACCGATTTACCTGACACCACTCGTCAAAGCTGCCCGAAAGGAAAACGCACAGCGGATATGGCTCTATATCAAGAAATGCCTCATTAAAATCAGCTACCCATATCTGCTGCCCCTGAACATTTCCCCAGCCGCTGCACCTGCGGGCCAGTTCAATAAACCATTCGGTATTACCGTATGGCGGTCCCGCCTCGTTGGTAATATCGACAGCTACGAGCCAGTCATCGAAAGCAATATCAGCATCGACATCGTTGTAAAGTTCGATTTCTCTGATAGTGGGGTAACTTCCGACACAGCCGGAGATTACCAGTCTGAAGTGTTCTGCAACAATAGCAGTGTTAAACCTGTGAATTCTGAAGAGTCTTCCTTCGCTGGTTTCAACAGTCTCGGCAAGGTCGTACCACGTGGAGCCGTCATTGCTGTACTGCCATTTATAGTTCGATGGAGCGTTTCTGTGGGCGTATCTCATTTTATCGGTGGGGTCGCCTGGTTCACCCATAATCATTAAAACAGAACCGATTTGCCGAGGTGCTGAGAAGTTAATCTGCCAGGACCAGCTGCCCTGGCCGGCTATACCTTTCCAGCATTTGCCTACACCTCCTTCAAAACGATACCCGTCATAGGCGCCCCCCGGCCCATAACCGGGTTGCGAAGAAGATGCCTCAATAGAAGAAACCGAATCGGAAGTTTTAAATGACCAGACACTGCCTTTGTGTATCTGCGTTCCATTAAAATCATCAACTCGCCAGTAATAAAAAGTATTCGGATTAAGATTACAGGGGTCATATAGACGGCTGGTTTGTCTCCCTTTGTATATCTGTGCCGTGTTTATATCGGCGGTGAATACCTGGTTGTAATCAGTGCCCAGATAAACATCGTGACAATTATAATCACGCGGCCACGTCCCTTTTTGCCAGGAGAGACTGGATTCGACGAAAACATTGGCTGAACCGTTTTCCGGCTCAGGTAGCCAGGCGTAATCCTGCTGCGCGAGTTTGTGTATCAAACTTTCGGGTATCGCAAAGTTATAAAGATGGATGTCATCGAGTTTGCCTTTGAATGGGCAGGCAACATCGTAATAGCTGTCTTTTGTTGCTCCGATTACATCATATCCAGGCCAGGCGGAGCCGAATTTTATGTTTGCATCGGTTATCACCTGGCTGGTATTCAGTTTGCCGTCATAGTAAATTTTAACAAGGGGCCCATCCCTGACGACACAAAGATGCTGCCACTGATTCGCCAGCAACGGAGCTGTTGCAGGCACGATTTCTCTCTGATCGTCTGCATAAGCTATATAAATCGACGGCACGCCGTTATAAATTTCGATGGTAAACCCTTCAAACCCGTAAGCTTCAAAACGGGAGGTGGATTCGATGCCAATGGGAACCTGATAATCGGTTTGTGGTGAATATTGATTTATCCACAAAGCAATGGAAAAATCCTTCTTGAAATATTGTCCCAAACCATTAGATGTTTCAGAAATTGACAGATAATCATCGCTGCCGTCAAATTGCAGCGCCCCCTGCCTTTTGCCGGCAATCCACGCCGACGATGTCATATTGCGAAATGCGGCATTATGGCCATTGGCCGTCGAATCATGTGCGACAGTGCCAGAACCTTCGTTAAATGGCCAGTATGCTACCTGAAATGAATTGTGGTCGGTGATTTTCCAATTACCGGAAAGATAGGTGAAATCATAAAAGTCAATCAGCCCATCCTCTTTTGTATCAATATTGTAGCAGGGGCTTTGATAGCAATCGTCAAGCCAGAAGCTGCTTAGCATTTGCAAATCGAGATAGTCAACAACGCCATCCTGGTATAAATCGGCATCAGAAAAATGCGCGTAGGCACAATCAACCAGACACACGCTTATCAAAATAGTATAGAAAAAATACTTCATTTAAGTATCCGTCCTTGCAGTCTGGACCTCTCTCTTAAACAGTTTCCACCACGGGCGTGAGTAAACCTGCTCCGAACGCATTTAATGCAGTAATAATTAACAACAACCTAATACTATTATATCAACCCAGCGACCATTTTGTATCAAAATTTACATATTTGAAACTATCCAATTGAGGACTTAAGAAATGCAACTAAGGATTAAATATGGAACTGACTTACAACTCAAACGGCTCGTCAATTCGACGAGCCGTTTTGTTTATCGGGTTCAAACAACCTTTGTTGTTTTCTATCGTCGAACTTTTTCCAGCGCATCCTTTAAACTTTTCTCTATAAGCCCGAACATCTCGTCGATGTCTGACTTCTGGATTATAAGGGCCGGGGCAACCGCAAACCACGTTGGGTCAATACGCATAATCAACCCATTTTGTATGGCTGTCTGCTTTAGGGCCTTTCCAAGCTCCGGGAATGGTTCGTTGGTCTTTTCATTCTTTACAAGCTCAACACCAAGCAAAATGCCCTTGCCTCGCACTTCCCTGACAACCCCATATTGCTTCAGCGTAACAAGTTTCTCATACATGTAACTGCCAAACTCGGCAGCCTTTTTGTCGAGGCCCTTCTCGGCGATTTCATCAATCACCGCTATTCCCACGGCACAGGCCAGCGGATTACCCGCAAAGGTATTCCCGTGCGCAAATTCGACATTGTCCGCCGGCTTACCCAAAAATGCCTTACCCATATCTCGCTTCGCTATCATCGCTCCTAATGGCACCACGCCGCTGCCAAGCCCTTTGCCACTGCAGATAATATCCGGAATGACATTGTAGGTCTGGGCCGCAAACATATTGCCCGTCTTGCCGAAGCCCGTGATTATCTCGTCGAAAATCAGCAGCACGTTGTGGCGGTCGCAGACATCCCGCAAAATCTGATAATACTCCCGCGTCGGAGTTATAATACCGCCGGTATTTCCGATGGGTTCGACAATTACACCGGCTACCGTCTCAGGGTCCTCATACGCGATTACGTCTTCAAACATTTGTGCGGCAAAGCGATTGCACTGGTCCCACGATGAAAACCTGTCTCGCAATTGATTGGGATTGGGCACCTTAAGAAACCCCGCCATTTGCGGCTCAAATTTCGCCTTTCTCAGGCCCGTTCCGCTGGCCGACATCGCCCCAAAAGTGCTGCCGTGATAACCCATATACCGGCTGACAAATTTATACTTGCCGGGATGACCGGTCTGTTTGAAATATTGCCGGGCAAATTTCATCGCCGACTCAACGCTTTCCGAGCCGCCGCTGAATGGTTTGATGTAATCGAGATTCTTCGGCGTTACCGAACCGAGCTTTTCAATAAATTCAAGCGTGACGTCGGATATACCGTGCAGCGGCGGCGCGAATGTCATAACTTCCGCCTGTTTGCGTAATGCCTCGATAACCCGCGGATGACCGTGCCCCAACGAGGCCACGAAAATGCCGCCGATGGCGTCGAAATATCGTTTGCCGTCGGTATCGAAATAATAAAGGCCCGACGCCGATTTGAAAACAATCGGATTTTCTATGAATTCCAAACTCTGCCGGTAATCAAGAAAAGTCCTTTTAACCAGCTCTTTCTGCTTATCACTCAATTTCATAACGCGACGTTCCTTTGCCGGTTTACACGCATGACTGCCGGTTACAGATGCCTGAAGAAATCCTCTCCGCCGTTAATAAGATGAATCAGGGGTTGAGGACGGTCCACGCCTTCGATAAATTTGGGTCTTGCCGCCCACGGCGTGACGCTCAATAC
>Ga0315273_10010247_pt1 | contig 11940 bp, 9 predicted proteins | sample YL17G02_0_MG_FD_205753 | JGI IMG/M metagenome (GOLD analysis project Ga0315273, IMG submission 205753) | Sediment microbial communities from Yellowstone Lake, YNP, Wyoming, USA - YL17G02_0 | ecosystem: Environmental > Aquatic > Freshwater > Lake > Sediment | place: USA: Wyoming | collected... | reverse complement strand
GCGTCCGTGTACGTCCGGGGTCTTCCTGGCCGCGGCCGATCGAGGAGGCCGCCCAACCGCTCCTTGATGAACCTCTGCCGCCACTGGATGACCATCCGCCGCGCCAGTCCTACCTCGCCCGCAATGGTCAAGTTGGGTCTCCCTTCCGCCGCAAGCAGGACCACGCGTGCCCGTTGTACCTTCCGGTACGATTCAGTGCGCGATGCCGCCCACGTCTCCAGGGTCTTCCGCTCTTCATGACTCAACGTCACAACCGCTGCTTTGCGTGCCATGGCACAGCATACCACTCCATGCCATGTGTGTATATACATCAGGCGGACGAGACACTAGTCGCTTGCCGGCTAAGGCCAACAGGAAGGAGTGGCAAGCCTGCGTCGTTCGCCTGCCTGCCACTCCGATATGCAGTTCGAATCCACCCTCTATGGCTTGGGATACCTGCCGCGATCGTTGTTGAGCCAGAGGAATCTGTCGACCAGCTCCCAGTATGTGGCCTCCACGCGGAGCATGAGGGAGTTGCTGTAGGTTGTCAGATAATCAATGGCTTCTTCCGCTTTCCCGCTGTCGTACAGGGTACTTGCCACCTGCTCCACAGCGGCCTGATTGTCGTAGAACTCCTGCTGCATCGGGAGCCGGACCGAATCCAGTACAGGGTGCGCTAGCTGATAGTACTGGTTGACCAGATCATCCACCAATGCAGTCGCCCAGTACGCCGAGTCTTTGTTCAACTTGGATCGATCCGCAAAAGCCCAGGATGGTGGAGTGTTTCTGTTCGCGCAATACACGGGAAGGATCACGCTCATGTTCCCGTTGTCGTGTCCGTACCAGACAACGCCGCCGATCGCGTTCGGCAACCAGTTGCGGGATTGGGAGACCCAATGGTATGAGCAACCAAGAATGGCACCGGGTCTCCAGTACACGACGCGATCTGCGCTGGAGGTAAGCCCTAGGAGAGCCTGCATCTCCGAGGAAGCCTGAGGGCTGGCCAGAGGGCTCTTGACCCAACTGCCGTCGCTCTTCTGGTAGTACCAAACTGGATCTGCCGCGTTGTCGTACGGAGTTCCCTCATTCATGTCCGTTAGCACGGCCCGAACATCCTTGACCGACACAAGCTTGTCCGGCTTGACGGAGAATGGGTAGTCGGGCTGTTGTCCGAAAACCCAACCGTAGCCGCCGGGGCCTGCCGCCGATGGCGCCAGCAAAGTGAGGGCCCTCCACAGGCGGACCGCACGACTCGACATGCCTGTGCTCATCTTGGGCCATACATACCCGTACGTGTCTTTCCAACTGAATTCCCGGCCACTGGCGGGATCGTACATCCCAAGTTCGATGGCTGTCTCCAGATACCTAGTGGTGACCATGAAGTTCTCAGTATCCATCGGGTCAACGCGATCGATCCTGCTCATGTTCGGTGAGACGTAGATGTGATCATCCGGCACCCGTTGCGCACACCAGACGGCTCCGGGCTTCCCGCTGGCCTTCTTCCATTGCGGCCCAGCCGGGAAGATCTCGAAGACCCAGACCTCGTTAGGGTCGGACACCGCGAGCACTTCACCGCCGTCGCGGTAACCGTATTCTTCCGCCAGTTGACCCATAACCTGAATGGCCTCACGCGCTGTCGCACCGCGCTGGAGACCGAACACTTGGAGTTCCTCGATATACATGATCGCATCGGAGAGATCGCTGGAGGAACACTTTGGGTTCTGGCCGATCGTGTGTTCACCCTCGAACACTTGATACTCATTGCCGATTGGATAGCCAGCGTGGAAGTACTGGTACGTATGAGTTGCCTGAGGAATCTCGCCCATCAGCGTGTACTGTGGCACGGGCCGCAGCCTGCCCTTATACACGTTTACCATTGTACCTGGCGCGTAATCTGCTGCAGGGACGACCAAGAGGCTGGTGTCGTATCCGCCATCAACGTTGTGGGATGTGATGACGGAGCCGTCGGTGGAGGCCAGCCTACCTACGGCAATAACCGTACAGCTGTCCTCATCAAGCTCCTGACAATATGATCCTATTCCCAGAACAAACACTAACGCCATTGCAGTCATCAGAACTGATAGACTGCGCCACGAAACGACACGCCTTGAGTCCATTCTTCCTCCTCGCCGATCACAGACAGCCCAGTGCTGTCCGTGTGTTGCAGTGTCACCACGTTCCGAACGGACCTGTTGGTCACATGAACCTCCGTATCACCTCCTGTGAACGATCCTGCGACGAGGCATTGACTCGTCCGACTCTGCAGCTCGTTCGTCTGATCTTTCCTGACCCGCCGATGGACGGACCTCTTCCAAGATTGGTCTGACCCACCAGCAGCCGCTGGTGGCCCCGGCTGTTGCGGGACGAATCGAGTTGCGCGCCGCCGCCGGTTCTAGATCGGTGCCGCCGCCTCTTCTATTCATACGCGAGCCGGCTGCTTGGGACACTGGCGGGGTCAGCGAAGTAGTGGCCGACTCCGCTGTCGATCATCTCCTGGTAGCCGGGCAGGCCCGTGAGAATGAGGGGATCGGCCTTGTGGAATCGCGTCCACATCTCAGCGATGACTTCCATCGTCCTCACGTGGCGAGCGACGCGAACGTCAATCGGCCATCCGTTCTCATCGATCGGCCAGTAGAGGAGGCCGGCCTCTCCCGCCGCCATCACGAACTCGTCTTTTCCGGTCAGCAGCAGGGTTTCATCGGTGATCCCGCGAACTCGGTCGAGGAACGGCTCAGGTGTCTCAATCAACAGCGCCGGGCTGTTGGAGAAGTCGCCGATCTCGCGGTGCGAGAGGCCATGGAGCGCAAGCGGCGAGATCTCCATCCCGAGCCGGAACTCCTCCGCGGTCAACGTCATCGATGTCATCGCCGCGACGTTGGTGGCCTTCTGGTGCGCCACGATGGTGCCGATGATCGGGTACTCGAGCTCGGCCTCGTGAAGATCGATGGTGAGATCCACCCCCTCCTGGTCGATCAACTGCATGAATGCGTACGACGTCCGCTCCGCGAGGCTTCCATTCGCACGTCCGGGCCACGTACGGTTCATGTTGCGGACATCCATGTACGCGAGGAGTTGGCCGCTCGGGAAGTGGACGTAAGTCTCAGGATCCGGCCACGAGTCGAGAGGGTTCGCCCATCGGTCGCCCATTCGGAACTTCTTCTCTCCCCAGTCCGTCTTGATCGTGTAGAACTGCGGGTACGCGTCGCCCGGCCTGGTCACCGTGCTCGCGCTTCGGTTCTGGTGAATGGCGACGACCACTCGACCGGCGGTGGGCTTCGCGTTCTCTACGAGCACCGCAGCTGCCAAGTTCGTTGCCGGTTCCTCTGCATGAACTGCGGCGATGACAAGGAGCGTCGCGCCCGGGGTCCCACTGTCGAGGAGGTAGATGTTGCAGTCGTTGGGCGAGCCTTTGAGCGGCGCGTAGTAGTCGCTCAGCTTCTTCACTTCCGTCACGCCGGGCCCGAGCACGACCGCTTCCTTGTACTGGCGGTGCTGAGCAAAGGCTATCCCGGCAGACACGAGGATCGCCCCCCACACGGCAAGGGCGACCCCCTTGACAACCAAGTTTCTCGTAAGTCTCATCGAAGGCCTCCGTCCAGCATCACTTGAGGCGGAACAAGCGGAGCGCGAACGGCAGGAGGATGACAAGGTAGAGAATCGCCTTCTGCACGTCCTTGCTCTTGACGAAGTTCCAGAACAGCACGGCGCCAAAGAACGCGGTGATGACGTAGTACAGGACCATAATCGTCATCGACGCTCACCTCGCACACTCGTCATCGCGATCACCCCGCCACCAGGAACTTGAGCTCGTTGCCGAAGATGACGTACAGCGTCCCCATCAGGAGGATGAAGGCGGACGGCACGAGGCACCGCTTCACAAATCCGCTGTAGTACGGCCCCGTATACCCGACGGTCATCATCGTCGCGCGGCCTACGACCGTCGTCGGAGGCAACATGTCGCCGATCGGGAACATGACGGCCATGCCCGACAGAGCCATGATCGGGTTGATCCCCTTCATGTTCAGCAGGAAAAGGAGCGGGATCGCGAGAAGCGGAGCCGCCGCGTACTGCACCAACCCTTCGGAGAACGGAAGAATCAACCACAGCGTGGCGAAGATCACGCCGATCGGCAGGGTTACGACGCCGAGCGAGATCAGGCCTCGCGCGCCGCTGAGCGCCATGATCTGGACCATGATTCCGACAACGACCATGACTCCGATCAACGGGAGGAGTCGTTCGACGGTCTCCTGCGCGATCTTGAACAGCGGCAGGCGCACGGGGCTGATGAGGACCGTGACGCCGGAGGCGATGAGGAACATGAGCGGCAAGCCGAGCGTTGGCATCGTCCACGGCCAGAGGCGTCCGGCGAGGATCAGCGCGATGAGGACGACGAACGGGAGAGTTACTTTCCACGCGCGCATGCCCTGTGTCGGCTCAGGCAGTTCCGCCATGATCTTGTCCAATTCGACGGGCGTGCCCTTCCAGCCGAGGTAGAACATGCTGAACACCGCTCCGAGCACGGAGATGATCCCTAGCGGCAGGAAGAATCCGACGTACGGCATGTTCGCACCGGCGGCCGCCATCATCGCCCAGAGGTTGATCGGCGGCGCTGCGGCGCTCATGGCGGCGCAGAGGAAGATGATTGCCGCCACTCGATCTTTCGAGATCCCCATGTAGGTGAGCACCGTCGCCACCAGCGCACCCAGCACCAAGACGGTGACGCTTCCGGCCCCGGTCAGAGCGCCGGGAACGAGCATGACCAGCGCGAGAAACAGGAGCGTCATGGCGCGCTGCTTGTGAAATCGGCGGATGATTCCGCGAACGATGAAATTGGCTCCCCCCGCGTGTTTGACCAGGTTCATGAAGAATGTGGCGGTGATGAAGATGAGTGTCACGTCGAAGTACGTGAATGCCCCATCGACAATGTGGCGCGACGGGATCCATGCCCCGTGGGCAATGGCGCCCCCGATGGCCGCGGCGAGCATCGACAACTCAGTCGTGATCTTGAAGGCCCTAGCGATCGCAAAGACAACCGCCATGACCCCCAAGACGAGTCCAGCGTGTGCGTACACTTCTCACCTCGTCAACGGGGATCGCGCGCTTGCGAATCCCCCCTCCGCTCTCGGCAGCCGGTCCCCGAGATCAGGGATCCCCGCGCTCGCACAATGCGGGCCGGAAGGGAAGCTATAAACGCCCTCCGGCGGGACCCTGCGCCTCTGGCTCTTGGCTATCCCGCCACGGGCGGGAACAGCAACGGCAGGAGCACCCGCAAATCGAGCGTCTGGTTGATGAAGATCTGCGGGATGCCCTTCTCCGCGGCCAGCGCGGTGAAGTATCCGTCCGCGTTGATGTCGGAGCGCGTGATCAGCAAGTCCGCAAGGGGCGACAGCGACGTGATCGTCATCTCGTCGTACTCGTCGACCCGACGCCCTGGGCCCTCGATCTGGGCCACGATGACGATAATCCCCTGCTTCTCTGCCTCCTCGATCAACCCGAGGCAACGGGCGACCTCGGAGTCCACGTCGACCCCGGCCGCTCCCATCCCCTTCAGGCTCGTCCCCGTCGTGATGACGAGGACTCTGACTGACTGGGTTGGCTGAGACGGGTCGCATTGCGCTTGGAGATCCGTGACGGTTAGCATGTCCATCTCGGTGTATGCGATCCCCAGCTCATCGCAGATCAGGGCGAACATCAGCGCGCCCGGGCTCTGCCCGCACGTCGTCACGATGATGGGTGCCTGCAGCAGCGGCAGGTTCTCAGGGAGGACAAACTCTTGAGACCACACGACCGACGCGCCACCAACCAAGGTGAGGGCCAGAAGAACGCTCAACGCCACAACCTTCCTCATAGCAACACCTCCAGACGGATGCTTCTTCGCGGCTCGTAGGGAGAGGCGAAACCGCCCTGTGAGACCACGCGCGAGCCCGACGCGCATCCGCCCTGTTCAACACAGATCGCATCCTGGGCAGGGCGGGCGCGGCCCGCCCTGCCCCCAAAGATTCAGACTCTACGGCTGATACTCGCCGTACCAGAGGTCCTTGAAATCCGCCGTGTTCGTTGTGGCGCCGAAGCCCACAGTCGCCAGCCACTCGGCTGAATACACCCGGTTGGCGCCGTCGTTGTACTTCACGACCAGCGCGTCGGCGAGCTCCCAATGAGCTGCGACGGTTCGGCTGATCGTGTCGTTCGTGTAGTTGGTGAGGTACGCGATCGCCAGATCCGGGTCCTGCGCGTGAAGTTGAAGGGCTGCGGCCTCTATTGCAGGCTGCATCGCGAAGAAGTGGCCTTCCGCCGCCGCCTGCGCCGCGTTGATGTCGACGATCATCGCCGAGTATCCGAGGTTGGCCCAGTTGTTGACGAAATCGAACGCCCACCACGCCGAGTCGCGACTGAAGTCCGCGCGGACCTGAGTCTTGATCGACTGAGGGACATCGGTGACGCCGCAGTAGATCGGCATGTAGATCGTCGTGGCCGGATTGTCTTCGCCGAACCACAGGAGTCCGCCGATGGCATCAGGCAGCCACGCACGGGACTGCGTGACGGTCGTGTACGAACAGCGGAACATCGCGATCGCGCGTTCCCAGCCCATCGTGTTGGTCGGGTTGAGCTTCGATGCGGTCGGCCAGCGATCGGGCGTGCCCCACGGACCGGCCGCGAGGCCGACCGTGAGATCAAACGGCGTTCCAGCGTAGTGGTCGCGCTGAATGGTCATCAGGTCCGCCGCCGAGATCTTCTGGTCAGGCACGACGGAGAACGGGAACCGACGCGCCCACGGATCGAGCCCGAGCGACGGCGCGAAGAAGTCGCGCACGCGCCACTCGCGGCGGGTGTTGTACGTGTTGTCCGCCTTGTAGCCGGCGGTCTCCCAATAGCGGAAGGGCTTCGTGCCGTTCGGATCCCAGAAACCCAGCTCTTGCGGGATAGAGGTGATGCCTGCCCCGGCCATGTAGTAGTCCGGGTCGCTCAGGTTCAGCTCACCAATCTGCGAGCGGTTGGCGCCGGCGTAGATCGCGTTGTCGGGGACACGCTTCGCGGCCCAGCAGGCGCCGGGCTTCCCGCTCTCCGGCGTCCACAGCGGGCCGGCTCCGACGATCTCGAACAGCCACGCCTCGTTCTTGTCGCACACGCTGATGGCCTCGCCGCCGTCGGCGTAGCCGTACTTGTCGGCGAGCATGCCCATCACGAGAATGGCCTCGCGGGCCGTCGTTGCGCGCTGGAGGGCGATGGCCTGGAGCTGCTCGATGTAGAACATGGCCTTCGTCGACGAACTATTGAACTCACGCCGCCCGCCGAACGTGTGCTCGCCCATCATGATCTGGTTCTCGTTCATGAACGGGTACGCGACGAGGAAGTACGAGTACGTCGTCGGTACCTGCGGGATCTCGCCCATCACCGTCACGGCTCTGTTGTCGGCGTGGAGCTGATCCTTCACGATCGTCACCATCTCGCCGTCCGCGTGGGTCCCGCCGGGGATGACGAACACCCGCGAGTCGTAGTTCCCGTCGCACGTGTGGGTGGTCATGACCGAGCCGTCCACCGACGCGTCTTTGCCGACGATGATCATCGTGCACTTATCGTTTGCGCTTTCGTCGAGGTACTGGGTGTACCCAACGAGAGCGCCCAGGCTGACCAATACTAGAAAACAGACCAGAATGCGGCTTCTCATGTCTCTTCTCTCCTCCCATGCCTTCACTTTCCTGTTCCTCTACTTCTTCGTCCGCCCGACTGTTCTCCGGCCCCTACCTCCTTGACGTGATCCCAAGTCTCTCTTCTCTCTAGCCGCCGGAGCGACGCCCGCAAGGGTCTCCGGGACTGCACATCGCCTGTTGCGGCGGCACACCGCAAGGCTGGGCCGTTGGGAGAAACAGAAACGAGGATCCATTCTTCGGATCCTCGTTGGACTACTGCCCGCATTCCCGGAGACAAACCGGGCGATCGTACGGATCGATACGGTCTTCGTTGTTCGAGCGAGATCGTCACGTCCGGACATCACCTCGCGAGTGCTCCATGGTCGGTACGTCCCTAGCGTGCAACCCCCGAACCCCTGCAGGACTCTCTGCACCTCGTCTGAGGCTACAGACTATAGAGTACGCGGAGGCGAGGGTCTTGTCTACGCTAGAACGCGCTACAGATCGCGCTTGTCTCCGATGTTCAGTTGCGACAGGCTACCCTCCCGTGTGCGCACCCATGCGCAATCTCTCTCTGTCCTCATCACACCCCGCGTGGAAGGGATGGTGTCCATTACATCGGGCCGAATCCGCTGCATTCACCTACCGGACGGATCCCGATGAAGGAGGGCGGGGACGCGTTCTGCCGCGAAGCCAGCACGCCGCGGCCCAAAGACCGAGCGATGCGAGATAGGCCATCGGGAGCGCGGCGTACCGCGTTACAGAGCGCCCCTCTGCTCCTCCGACGATCCGTCCGTCGGGCGCGGGAAGCGGAGACGGATCCCACGGGAGGCCGTACTGATCGGCCAGGGCAGCGATGTTGAGGAAGTGAATGACTGGAACGCCTTCCGCGGCGAGCGCATGGAGGACGCCTCTCGTCTCGGGCGGCGGGAGGTCGACCATGTGGCTGACGCCGGGGGCAAGCGAGAGAGCGGCGGCTGACGTGCCGAGCGTTGCCCAACCACCCCCGATGCTGACGAACGCGGCGATTGGGCGGCCGGATGCCTGGCGGTAGACGGCGACCCTCTCTGCGATGTTCTTCACGAGGTTCGGTTCCTCGACGAGCCGCACGCCGCGTGTCAGGATCTTCTGGCGAAGGATCTGCCGAGCGCTCGCGGAGAGGTCGCCGCCCGCATCGTCGCTGCCTCCCACGGAGGCAGCCATGGCTCGGTACTCCTGACGCAGGGCGCCGGCGTCCGCGAGCACGGCTTCGATGTCAAGCCACGTGAAGTCCAAAAGGTTCGCGCCCCACTGCGAGGCTCCCAACGAGACGATCAGGCCGACCTCGAGTCCGATCGCGTCCGCGGCGCAGAGGGTTGCCAGGATCAACGCGGGAAAGGAACCGGATGCCCCAACCGCGATGTAGTCGCCGCGCTTCACGCCCGCCGTTCGGAGAAGCTCGACGCTGAGGGCAGCCATGTTCGGGTTCGTCGTGGTCCTCTTGGCCTCGAGATTGCCGAGGGTTGTGGTCATTGGCGAGAAGACGGCACCGATCAGGCCGGTCGAATTGATGTCGTTCTGCGGATCTAGTGGAGGTCCGTGAGCCGTTCGATGCTCGGCGAGGATCGTCATCGCCCGCTGCATCGACTCGGCCGCCGTGGCCATCTCCGCCACGTGGGACGAAGACCTGTCCTGCGTCCACTCAGCCAGAGCGACAGCCGCCACGCTGAGAAGGAAAGCCACAAGGAGGTCCCACCGGATCCCCCGCTTCGCGCTTCGTGAACTCACGTGCCCTCACCGCCCTCTATGGCAACCCCAGCAAGCGGAGAGCGAAGTACGTGACGGCCGTGGCAATCCCGAGCGCGAGAGCCGTCTTCGATAGCCCTTGCCGCTCGAAAGCGTTGGCGATGAGCCCCGGGATCACCCAACCAATGGCGCGCAGCTCGAGCGATGCGGGCCACGCGAGCGGGACAAGGCGGTACCCGAGCAGACTCCACGCGCCGCCAAGGACGACGAGCAGAAGGAAACGCCGTCGACCGAACAGGATGAAGTAGCGGGCGAGGAGCCGATACGTGACCCATGCGCACACCGCCACGACCAGCGTGCCCGCGATCCGCAGGGGCTGGTCAACGAACATCGCCACATACGCGGGGACGATGATGCCGCCGGGGTAGATGCCGGTAAGCTCCGTGAACAGCGTGGCGACGACAAGACCGACGAAGGCGGACGCAAGGGTCATGCTCGGTCTCCACTATCGCTCCAGTGCCGAACCAGGTCCATGCCAACCCCTCCGATGTTGCCGAAACCGAAGAGGAACCCCCCAGCGGGCTCAAGCCGGGTGAGTTCCGCGAGCAGTCGCTCCGGGCTCTGCTGGCGGAGGACGTGGAACCGGGCCCCGTACGCCCGGCGCAGCGGACGGACGGAGACCCGAGGGACATCGCCGATCGCCACGAGACGGTCGAACATCGTCGCATCATGCCGCAGGGACTCGATCCACTGTGCTGTCCGATCGCCACGATCGCGCCGCAGGTTCAAGAGGCCGACTCGCTTCGCATTCGGGCGCCCCCAACCTGTCCACGCCAGGCTGAGGGCGGCGACGGTTGACTCGGGATCGTTGGCGGCGAATCCATTGACGGCGACCCAGTCTGCACGCCCGAGCTTCAGCCGCCAAGCGGCAAGCGCTCCGATGTCGGGCCGCCCCTTCGTCATCCCGCGGGCCGCCACCTGCGTGTCAACTCCGAGATGTCTGCACACGGCGATGGCAAGAGCGAGGTTCTCAGGCCATTCTCGATACGCAAGCAGAGGCAGCTCAGCGTTCGGTTCTTCGTTCACTGCGTGTCCGGACAGGCCGCGGCATCGAACCGCGTCGATGAAGCCCGGCGAGATCGAGGATGGATAGAACACGTCGGCCTTCTCAGGAACTGCGTTGGCGAACGCCTCGTCGGGGCTCGACAGATCGGCAATGTGGTCGGCGCGGACGTTCGTCACGGCGACGACGTGCGGGTCGAGGATCATGACAAGTTCGACGCGAAGGCTCTCAGGATGCACGCTCATCGCCTCGCAGACGACGGCGGAAGCCCCGGAGCGCTTCGCGAGGCGCAACACGCCGCGCTGTTCGAGCGGCGTAGGAAGAGAGCGCCGACGGATGGGGCGCTCTGCGCCGTCCGGCAACCCGATGACGGCAGCTGATCCCGTGGTTTTGTAGAGGACGCGGACCCCACCTGCCCGAAGACCGAACGCAATCAGTCGAGTGACACTCGACTTTCCTCTCGTGCCCGTGACGACGACGCGCAGTGGAATCGCGCGACGAGCCCTTCCCACCGCCCACGTTTCGCCAGCCAGCAGGAGCAGCGTCGCTCCGAGGAAAAGCCCCACGATCGCCCAGTCCGGCACACGCCTCCTCGACCCATGAATCGCCCCGAGGAGCCTTGTTCGCACTCCTCGCCGGCCGCATTCTACCCCCCGGGTCCTTGCCGAGCGCGTCGTGGGCCGACGCTCGTTCTGCCCGCATAGCGAGACGTTGGCCGGGCCGACGTGCGGCCGGCCGGTTGACCGACCGTCGCTCTTGGCGTCATCATCCGGGCAGGCGACCGCATGGGGCGGAGCTGTCGGAGAGGAGTGCGCATGAACTGGAAGCTCGTGCTTGCCGGAATCGTCGTCGTCGCCTTGTTGTGGGGCGCGGGGCTTTGGACCCATGAGGAGCCGCGGCTCGATCTGACCATCCTCCACACGAACGACATCCACAGCCACTATGGGTCTTTCGCACGAAGCAACCAGCCAAGCCAGGGCGGCGCCCCTCGGCTGGCCACACTCATCCAGGAAGCGCGAAGGGATGCCGAGCACAGTCTGCTTCTCGACGCCGGCGACCAGTTCCAGGGCAGTCTCCTGTTCACGGTGGGTGGTGTGGAGGTTGTCGCCGAGGTCATGAACGCTCTCGGCTACGACGCGATGACGGTCGGCAACCACGAGTTCGATCTTGGCCCCGCGGCGCTGGCGCGGTTCATCGACGCCGCGACGTTCCCCGTCGTCTCGGCGAATGTTGACGCCTCGGATGATCTGGACCTGGACGGCAGAATCCGCCCGTTCGACGTCTTCCTCTTCGGCGGCGAGATCGTCGGCGTCTTCGGACTGACGACCGAGACGACGGCGACAGCGTCGAGTCCGGGCGAGGCGGTTGCCTTCGAGCCGGCCGTTCGCCGCGCCCGCTCGATCGTGGCGATGCTCGAACGACAAGGCGTGAACAAGATCGTCGCCGTCACGCACCTTGGCTTCGCGCGCGATCTCGAACTGGCAGCGGCCGTCGATGGCATTGACGTCATCGTGGGTGGACACAGCCACACCCAACTCGGCGCCG
>Ga0315273_10010246_pt1 | contig 11941 bp, 8 predicted proteins | sample YL17G02_0_MG_FD_205753 | JGI IMG/M metagenome (GOLD analysis project Ga0315273, IMG submission 205753) | Sediment microbial communities from Yellowstone Lake, YNP, Wyoming, USA - YL17G02_0 | ecosystem: Environmental > Aquatic > Freshwater > Lake > Sediment | place: USA: Wyoming | collected... | reverse complement strand
GAAGTCGGTGGCGACCTCGATGAACTCGGCCCGCGGCGCCATGCCGACGTAGCGGTAGGCCGGCTGCGAGCAGCCCGTCTCCGAGCCGTTCCCGATCAGCACCCCCGCCACGTTGGTGCCGTGGCCGCTGGTGTCCCAGTGGCGGACGGAGCCCGGCGTGTCGTCGATCTGCGACTTCGTCCACTCCGAGCCGTAGCTGAATCCCGCCGGGGCCGGGCCGTCCGGATCCTCCTGGTCCCAGATGTAGAGGATGCGGGTCTTGCCGGTGCTGTCGTGGAAGTCGGGCCGCGTGAAGTCGATGCCCGTGTCCACGTCGCCGATGATGAGTCCCTGCCCGGCGCGGCCGCCGAAGACCGGGGGGCTGCCCGAAGCCCCGTGTTCGAGGTCCGCCCGCACGTCCACGCTGCTCACGTTGAGATGCGGCTGCAGGTAGCGCGCCAGTTGCACGCGGCGCATGCCGGAGAGACCGCGCAGCCGCCCGATCTCCGCGCGGCGCACGCGCGCGGTGAAGATGCGGCCTGTCTGGGTGCCGATGCGGATGCCGGCGGCTTCCAGTTCCGCCCGCGAACCGTCGAACTCGAGGATGACTCCGAACTCGGCGGGCTCGACGTAATCGCGCGGAGCGACGGCCGCGGCCCGGCCGGAGTTGCGCTCGAGCACGCGTGCCCGGGACGGCATCGGACGGTTGCGCAGCGGGACGGACTGCCCGGATTCGATCTCCGTCAACCCACGGTCGAGCTGCACGCCTTTGACGGGCTGGGCCGAGGTTGGGCCGGGCACGAGCCAGCGGGAAGACAGGGCAAGGGCCAATACCAGACCAGCGTGTGCACGCATGATGCGGTTCGCCTCGAGGATGCCAGGTCGGACATGCACAGACAGCAGCGCTGCCCATGATTGTGGCTGCCGGCCGGGGCTCGAGTCAATCGGCGGGAGCCGTATCTTCGCCCGGCGGGTGGAGCAAGCCCGGCAGTCCCGGGGTGCCTACCCCTCGCGCGTCGTCAGCGGCACCAACTCGACGCCCCAGCGCTCGCGCAGAGCCGTGCGAAATGCACTCGGGTCGGCACCCGCTCCGGCGCGGCGGCGGTAGGTCTCGTAGGCCACCATCAGCGCCGGGCCGAACTCGGCGAAGAACCGGTGTTCGGCCTGCGCCCGCTCGATCGCCTCGCCCTCTTGCACGGCGAGTCGCTCGAGTACGGCCCGCGCGACCGCCAGGTGCCCTTCGGCTCCGGGTTCCGCCCCGGCTTCGGGCTCCGCGGTCGTGCCGGAAGGGTTCGCGGCGACTGAAGGGGTCTCCTCCACCGCCTCGAGCGGGCGCTCGGACGGCGGGCTCCCGGGTGCAGGCAGCGCGGGTTCCCGGGGCTGCCCATCGACGCCTACGGCGAACAGGTGCTGACAGCGCGGGCAGCGCACGCGCGCTCCCCCCGGGCCCACGAGGTGCTCGGGGAGCAGGTAGCCAATCGAGCAGTTCGGACAGGCGATGATCATGGCCAGACCTCCAGATGCACCATTGTGCCCCAATTCGCCCCGCAGGAAAACCCAACCCGACCGGGAGGCCGCGCGAACGGAGTCGGGCGGGCGGCGGACCCCAGGTGGACGGCCGGCGCGCGCCTCACCCGGTGAGCGCCACTTCGAGCGGCTCGCGGTAGTGCGCGAGCAGGGTCTCGCGCAGCACGGCGTGCCCGGGCCGCATGAGCTGGGGGTCTTCCCCCACCAGCGCCCGCGCCGCGACCTGCGTCTCCTCGAGCAGCTCCTCGTCCCGGGCCAGGTCCACGAGTTTGAAGCGCGGCAGCCCGCTCTGGCGAGTGCCCCACATCTCGCCGGGGCCGCGCAGGCGCAGGTCGGCCTCGGCGAGCGCGAAACCGTCGGTGGTCGTGGTCAGGAGCCCGAGCCGCTCGCGCGCCGTGGCGCTGGCAGCGGGCCCGGCCACCATCACACAGACCGAGCGGTGGGCCCCGCGCCCGACCCGGCCACGCAACTGGTGCAACTGGGTCAGGCCGAAGCGCTCGGCGTTCTCGACCACCATGACGGTGGCGTTGGGCACGTCCACCCCGACCTCGACCACGGTGGTGGTGACGAGTACCTGCACCTCGCCTGCAGCAAATGCCTCCATCACGGACTGCTTGGCGTCGGCCTTGAGCCGGCCGTGCAGGAGGCCGGTCTTCCAGGCACGGAGCAGCGGCTGGCTCCCGAGCCGCTCGAACTCGGCCTCGGCGGCGCGCACGTCGGCGCGGCCGGCCTCCTCGATGAGCGGGACCACGACGAAGGCCTGGCGGCCTGCGGCCAGCTCGCGCGCCATGAACTCGACCACCTGCGGGAACTTCTCCTCCCCGGTCACGCGGGTCACGAGCCGCCCGCGCCCCGCGGGGCGCGCCCGGAGCGTGCTCACCGCGAGGTCGCCGTAGCAGGCGAGCATGAGCGTGCGCGGGATGGGTGTGGCGGTGAGCACGAGCACGTCGGGGATGACGCCCTTCTGCGCCAGGGTGGCACGCTGGCGGACCCCGAAACGGTGCTGTTCGTCCACGATGGCGAGCGCGAGGTCCGGCAGCCTGACCTTCTCCTCGAGCAGCGCGTGCGTGCCGACCACGAGCAGGGGCTCGCCAGCCTCGAGCCGCGTGGCGAGTACCCGGCGGGCGGCGGCGGACGTGGCGCCGGTGAGGACCGCCACCGCGGCACCCACCGGGGCGGCGAGGGCAGCCAGGGTCCTGCCGTGCTGGCGCGCCAGGATCTCGGTGGGTGCCATGAAGGCCGCCTGGTGGCCGGCTTCGAGCGCGTGGAGCGCGGCCAGGAATGCGACCACCGTCTTGCCGCTGCCCACGTCGCCCTGGAGCATGCGGTGCATGGGGGTTCCGCGCTTCAGGTCGGCGACGATCTCTCCGAGCGCGCGATCCTGGTCCCCGGTGAGCGTGTAGGGCAGGGCCGCCCGTGCCCGCGCGGCGAGCAACCCCGCTCCCGCGGTGTTCCTCCCGCGCCCCTCCTGGGCCAGCGCCTGCCGGCGCAACTCGAGCACCGTCTGCAGCAGGAAGAGTTCCTCGAAGGCGAGCTTGCGCCGCGCGGCGGCGAGGCGGGCCTCGTCCTCGGGGAAGTGGATCTGCAGGAGCGCCTCGGCGAGCGACACCAGTCCGCGCGCCTCCGCCACTGCGGCGGGGACGGGGTCCTTCACGGCCGCCGCCGCCGCGTCGAGGGCGTGCCGCACCGCGGTCCGCATCCCGCGCGCGGTGATCCCCTTCGTCAGGGCGTGCACGGGCACCAGCCTGCCAACGTGGAGCAGGGCCTCCATCTCGCCCTCGACCACCTCGAAGAGCGGGTTGAGCATGCGCCGCTCGAGCGGGTCCAGCTCGCCGCTCACGACCACGCGCACGCCGCGCTGGAGCGTGCGCGCGAGGAATGGCTGGCCGAAGAAGTAGAGCCCGAGGCGCGGGCCGCTGCCGTCGTCGAGCGCGACCTGGAAGTCGGTGCGCCCGGCCCGCGTGCGGATGGCTACGGCGCTGTGCACGGTACCCTCGACGGTCAGCAACTCGCCGGGCCGCAGGTCAGCGATGCGCACGAAGCGCCGGGCGTCGAGCCAGGCGCGCGGGTAGTGGCGCATCAGGTGCTCGACGGTGGACAGGCCGAGGCGCGCGAAAGCCTCGGCACGCTGGGGACCCACCCCCGGCAGGAACTGCAGCCGCGAAGCGGGCTCGAGCGGCGGCTTCCCCGGGATCGGGCGTCGGGACGAAGTCGGTGGCACCGGCATGGTCTGGAGCACTTTCGCACATCCTGGCGCCGGGTGCCGGGTGCCGGGCGCTGGCGCCGGGCGCTGGATGGGTCCGGACTCCAGCCACCCCGGGCTCCGCGGGAGGGCCCCGGAGGGTCGCTTTACAGCCCCGGGCTGCGCTGATAAAGTCCGCTGCTCGTTCGACCGCTATGGACCGTGATTCGATGGCAGGAGGTTCTTCCTTGGCTCAGCGATGTGATATCTGCGGGAAAGGCACGATGTCAGGCCACAACGTGAGCCACGCTCACAACCTGACCAAGCGGAAGTGGAATCCCAACCTGCAGCGCGTGCGAGCGCTGGTGGATGGCCGGGCCAAGAACCTGGACGTCTGCACCCGGTGCATCCGCAGCGGCAAGGTGACGAAGGCCGTGCGCAACGTCCGCAAGCCGGCCACCGCGTAACCGCCTTCCCACGCTGAAGCCCCGTCGCCCTTTCCCGGCGGCGGGGCCTCTTCATGGCCGCGCGGGGGGCTCCTGGCGGTTCACGGCCAGCAACTCACGCCACTCCAGTTGCTGGCGTGGCAGCGCATGCAGGGGATCCAGCTCCAGCGCCCGCGCAAACTCCTCGTCGGCCTCCCGGGTGCGCGCCTGCGCGAGCAGTGCCCAGCCCAGATCGGCGCGCGCGGCGGCATACAACGGATTGGCGGCGAGGGCCGCCCGCAGTGGCGCCTCGGCCCCGGCTGCGTCCCCGCACAGCAGACGTACGCGCCCCAACTGGGCATGGGCGTCGGGCCAGTCGGGATGCCGAGCGACCAGGTCCCCGAGTAACTCCTCGGCTGCGGCCCCGTGCCCGAGCGCAAGCTCCACGGCCGCCAGTTCGAGCACCGCAGGGTCGTACCCGGGCCGCAGCGCCAGCGCTTTGTGGTAGGCCTCGCGCGCACCCTCGAGCCGGCCCTGCGCGCGCCGGGCACGGGCCAGGGCCAGTTGAAGATCTGGGTAGTCGGGCTGGACCGCGAGCGCGCGCTGGATCTCCTCCTCCATCCCGGTCACGTCGTTCACGGCGAGGGCGAGCGAGACCTGGTCGAGGACGCCCTGAGGAATCTCGCGGTCGCGCACCAGTCCGCGCCGCACCGAGCGCAGCGCCTCCTCGTGCCGGCCGAGCGCGTGGTAGATCATCCCCAGCAGCCGCTGCGCGCGCGCAAACTGCCGGTTGAGCTTCACCGCGCGTTCGAGCGGGGCCACGGCCGCCTGGAGTTCACCGGCGCGGAAACGGGCGAGCCCGAGCCAGAAGTGCAGGTCCGGGTAGTCGGGGAAGGCTTCGAGCGCGGCATCGAGGTGCACGATCGCCTCGCGCGCTCCGCCCAGCTCGAGCTGCGCGCGCGCGGCCAGCAGGCGGGCCTCGAGGTAGCGCGGGTTGATGCGCAGCGCCTGGTCCAGCTGTCCGAGTGCCTCCTCGATGCGCCCGGCCTCGAGCAGCAGGCCACCCAACCGGCCGCGCACATCGGCGTAGCCGGGATTCTCGGCCACCGCCCGCTCGAGCTCGGCGATGGAGCCGGAGAGGTCACCCGCGTGGTAGCGCTCGAGCGCCCGGTCCAGGTGCGCGGTCGGAGGCCCTGCCGCGCCGGGGCCGCCCGCCGGCACGGTCAACAGGCCCTGCCAGTCCGTGGCCGCCCACTCCGAAGCACGAGAAGCCACCAACCCAGTGGGCAACTCGACGCCCAGTGTCAGTGCCTGGTTCAGGGCCTGGACCGATCCTTCGCGGTCGTCGAGCTGCGAACGGCACACGGCAAGCAACAGCAGCGCCTCGACATAACGCGGATGCTCGGCCAGGGCCCGTTCGAGATCGGCGACCGCCTCCTTCAGGCGGCCCGAGCGCTGAAAGATGCGCGCCCGGTAGTAGCGCAGGTCGGGGAAGGTCGGGTTCTCCTCCAGCGCCTTCGAGAACTGCTCCTCCGCCTTTGCGTACTGGCCGGCGTGGAAGAATGCGAGCCCGAGGTTCGCCCGCGCCTCGGCGGCATAGCACAGCGCCAGGCTGTGGTCGGGGTTGCTGGGATCCCGCACCTCGCCCAGTGCGGCTTCGAACTCGGAAACCGCCTGTCCGAACTCGCCGCGGTTGAAATGCACCATACCGCGGTTGTAGTGGCGGTTGTGCCCCCACTTGAGGAGGTTGGTGAACACGGCCGGAATCCGTTCCTTTCGTCTCGCAACAGGTCTGGGGGCCGCGGCTCATGCCGCGCCCCCCCGTGTTCCAGGCTAATCCATCTGCTTGCGCAGGAAGGCGGGCACCTCGAGGGAATCGCCATTGCGGCTGCCCGTCCCCCAGCGGTCGCGGACACCCGCGCCCACCTCTTCCTTCCAGGGATGCGAATGCCGGTGCCCTTCGGCCTCCGCGCCGCGCCCCTTCTCGGTGCGCGGCCGCGAAGCCTCGTGACCGAAGCCCGTAGCGATGACGGTGATCATCATCTCGCCATCCATGTTCGGGTCGATGACCGCGCCGAAGATGACGTTGGCGTCATCGCCAGCCGCGCTCACCACCACGCTCGCCGCCTCGTTCACCTCGTGCAGCGTCAGGTCGCGACCGCCCGTGATGTTCACGAGCACACCCTCGGCGCCGCTGATCGAGACATCCTCGAGCAGCGGGCTTGCGACGGCCGACTGCGCCGCCTCCAGCGCCCGGCCGGGCCCCGAGGCGCGTCCCGTGCCCATGAGCGCGTTGCCCCGGTTCGACATCACCGCCTTCACGTCGGCGAAGTCCAGGTTCACGAGCCCCGGCACCGTCACCAGGTCCGAGATGCCCTTGGTGGCCTTGAGCAGGACCTCGTCGGCCACACCGAAGGCGTCCGTGAGCGTGGTGTCCTTCTCCACCACCGCGAGCAGCCGCTCATTCGGGATGATGATGAGCGTATCCACCTCGGCGCGCAACTCCGCGAGACCGTCGTCGGCCTGCCGCAGACGGCGCCGGCCCTCGAACGCGAAGGGCCGGGTGACCACGGCCACCGTGAGCGCCCCGCTCTGCTTGGCGAGCCGCGCCACCACCGGTGCCGCGCCGGTGCCCGTGCCACCCCCCATCCCGGCGGTGATGAAGACCATGTCACTGCCGCTGAGCGCGTCGGCGATGGTCTGTTCGTCCTCTTCGGCGGCGACGCGGCCCCGGCCGGGGTCTCCACCCGAACCCAGACCGCGCGTCGTGGCCTTGCCGATCTGGATGCGGTGGGGCGCCAGCGACTGGGTCAAAGCCTGCACATCGGTGTTCGCGACGATGAAATCCACGCCCCGCAGCCCCGATCCAATCATGCGGTTCACGGCGTTGCCGCCGGCCCCTCCCACTCCCATGACCTTGAGCTTGGCTGAGGCGGTGCTGTCGATCTCGAGTTCGAACATTGGCACGACTCCCTGTGCCTTCCCTTGCCGGGCCCGGAGACTCCGTCCACGACGGATGCGTCCTGGGCTGCTTCCGTGGGGATCAGGCGGTGATGGTTGGACGGACATGGATCACGCTCACGAGTAGAACAAACCCTTGAACCAGCGACGCGGGTCGAACGACGTGCGGCTCGGCTCCACGCCCCGCCGCTCGCGGCTGCCGTCCTCGCCGCTCTCGGCATGCAGGGCATGGAGTACCAGCCCCACCCCGGTCGAGAAACGCGGGTCGGCGACGTTGGCCGAGAGCCCCCCCAGTCCCTGGGGAGCGCCCAGCCGTACGGGCATCTCGAACACCTGTTCAGCCAGCTCCGTCACGCCCGGCATGAGCGAGGTGCCGCCCGTGAGGACGACCCCGCCGCCGAGCAACTCCGCGAAGTGGTTCTTCTTCACCTCCTTGTTGGCCAGCTGGAAGATCTCCTCCATGCGCGGCTCGATCATCGAGGCCAGCACGTGCCGGGCGATCTCCCGGTCGGCGCGACCGCCCACGCCCGAGACGGAGATCGACTCCGTGCTCGGAACCAGGGAGGCCAGCGCGCAGCCGTGCTGGATCTTGATGGCCTCGGCCTTGTCGATGGGCGTGCGCAGTCCGATGGCGATGTCGTTGGTCACGTTCGCGCCGCCGAAGGGCAGGATCGCCGTGTGGCGGATGGAGCCCTCGTAGAACACCGCGACGTCGGTGGTGCCACCGCCGATGTCGAGCAGGACCACGCCCAGGTCGCGCTCGTCGTCGTCCAGCACGGCGTGGCTCGAGGCCAGCGGCTCGAGGACCAGGTCGAAGACCTTGAGGTGGGCTCGCTGGATCGAGCGGCAGATGTTCTTGGCCGAGGTCACGGCCCCGGTGATGATGTGGACCTCGGCCTCGAGCCGCACGCCGCTCATGCCGACCGGGTCCTTGATCCCGTCCTGGTCATCCACGATGTACTCCTGCGGGATGACGTGGATGATCTCGCGGTCCATGGGGATGGCGATGGCCTTGGCGGCCTCGATCACCCGGTCCACGTCCGCCCTGCCGATCTCGTTGTCCCGCCGCGAGACTGCGATCACGCCGCGGCTGTTGATGCTGCGGATATGGTCTCCGGCGATGCCCGCGTAGACCCCCTTCGCCGGCACCCCCGCCATGCGCTCGGCCTCGTCCACCGCGCGCTGGATGCTGGCCACCGTCTTATCGAGGTCCACGACCACGCCCCGGCGCAACCCCTCGCTGGGAGCGGTGCCCACACCCACCACGCGCAACTCCTCGGCCCCGGTGCCGCCCGTGTCCGCGATGATGCAGGAGATCTTCGTGGTGCCGATGTCGAGGCCCACATATGTCTTCACCGCCTGTCCCATGGTGCCGTTCACCCCCTCCTTGGAGTACCGCGTTCCCTCATCCGCTGCGGTGGTCCCTGTCCGGGTCCACGCCCGCGGCTCCGGCACCCACCTGGTCGAGCAGGGGCCCCGGCGCGGATCCGGGCGCACCCACCGGTCTCACCACCACCTGGTTTTCGAAGCGCAGGTCCACCTCGCCTGCGAGTACGCCACGACGCTGCAGGTCCGACAACACCACCCGCAGGGCCGACAACACACGAGCGCCGGGCGGCCAGGCGGGCGCCAGCACCCGCGTACCGTTCTCGAGCAGGACGCTCGTGGCGAGCGGGTCGGACACGTCCACCTCCGACACCCCGACCGCCAGCTGCAGGTCGCGCGCCGCGAGCGCCCGCACCCACGCCAGCCCGCGTCGCACCTCGAGCGTGAGCACCTGCGTGCCCGCCCGCTGCCGTGAGAAATCCGGCCCGGTCAGGAGCGGAACGTCGGCGGTCAGGCCACGCGCCAGCGGCTGCAGCAGCACTCCGGCCGAGTCCACCTCCCACGGCGTCCCGTGCGTCACCACGAGCACGGGCTCGCGCTCCACGATCCGCACGCGCACGTCACGAAGCCAGGCCCGCGTCACCTCGGCCCGGGCGATGCGCGGGTCGAGCAGCAGGGCCTGGCGTGCGCGCTCGAGGTCGAGGGCGATGAGGTCGTCGCCCGCGTGCAGGCCGGCGACCTCCCCCACGCGCGCCGCGTCCAGGTAGAGCGCGCCCTCGATCCGCACCTTCTGCACCACCGCCACGCGCTCGCGCCACTGGCGCCAGGGCAGGCGCGCGGCCACCAGCGCGACGGCCGCGATTCCGGCGAGCGCCAGTCCGAGGCGCACGGATCGCAGCATCCGAGGCCGCCCGTTCCAGCGGCGGTTCGGCACTGGGCGCGCGCCGGGTCGGGCACCCGGATGGACCTCCGGCCGCGGCCCGCGCTCCAGCGCTCGTCCCTGATACAGCGCCATCAGCGCCCCCCCCGCGTACCACGCAGCCTCGCCAGCAACTGGTCGCCGAGCTTCCCCACGTCGCCCGCGCCGAGCGTGAGCACCAGGTCGCCCGGGCGCGCCTCGCGCGCCACGACCTCGACCGCTGCTGCGGCGTCACCGATGTGGACCAGCTGCTTCTGCCCCAGCGCCTCGGCGCTCTGCACGATGGTGAGGGCCGTCACGCCCGGCACCGGGCTCTCCCCCGCCGGGTAGATATCCAGTACCCAGACCTTGTCGGCGTCGCCGAAGCAGGCCCCGAACTCGCGGTGCAGGAGCGCGGTGCGCGTGTAGCGGTGCGGCTGGAACAGCACCAGCACACGCCGGCCCAGGGTACGCGCGGCCGCCAGCGTGGCCGCGATCTCAGTGGGGTGGTGGCCGTAGTCGTCCACGACCTTCACGCCACCCACCTCACCGCGGGTCTCGAAGCGGCGGCCCACACCGCGGAAGGTCCCGAGTGCCTCGGTGATGTGGCTGAAGGCCACCTCGATCTCCAGCCCCACGGCCACCGCCGCGAGCGCGTTCAACACGTTGTGGAGCCCCGGCAGCGCCAGGCGCACCGTGCCCAGCTCCCGGCCGTCCGAGATCACGCGGAAGCTCGCGCCCTGAGGATCCAGGCGCACGTCCTCCGCACGCAGCGCCACATCGGGCGCAGTGCCGTAGAGCAGATGGCGCTTGGTGACCTGCGGCAGGATGCCACGCACCTGCGGGTCGTCGGCACACAGGATGCTCACGCCGTAGAAAGGCACCCGGTTGGCGAAGTAGATGAAGGCCTGCCGCAACTCCTCGAGCGAGCCGTAATGGTCGAGGTGTTCGCGGTCGATGTTGGTGATCACCGCGACCGCCGGCGAGAGCCGCAGGAAGGAGCCGTCGCTCTCGTCGGCCTCGGCCACCAGGAACTGCCCGTGGCCCAGCCGGGCGTTCGAGCCGGTGGACTGCAGCCGCCCGCCCACCACGATGGTCGGGTCGAGTCCGCCGCGCGCCAGCACCGCGGCGACCAGCGAGGTCGTGGTGGTCTTGCCGTGCGAACCTGCCACCGCGATGCCGTACTTCATGCGCATGAGCTCGGCCAGCATGTCGGCGCGGGGGATGACCGGGATGCCCTGCGTGCGCGCGGCCACCACCTCGGGGTTGTCGGGCTTGACCGCGGTCGAGTAGACGACCACCTGCGCGCCCTCGACGTTCGCGGCCTCGTGCCCCTGGAAGATGCGCCCTCCCAGCCCGGCGAGCCGTTCCGTGGCCTCGCCGGAACGCAGGTCGCTACCCGAGACCTGGTAGCCGAGATTCAGCAGCACCTCGGCGATGCCGCACATCCCGACCCCGCCGACCCCCACGAAGTGGATCCGGTGCGTGCGCCCGTACATCAATCCCCCCGCTCGTCGGGCACAACGGGATCCCGCGCGACGGCGCGGCCGTGGGACCAGCGCTCGAGGCTCCTCACGATGCGCTCGGCCGCATCGGGGCGGGCGAAGGTGCGCGCGTTGGCCGACATCCGCGAGAGCGCCTGGCGGTCGGCGAGCCAGTGGGCGATCTCCTGGGCCAGGCGCTCGCCGGTGAGCTCGCGGTCGAGGATCATGGCCGCGGCCCCGCGGTCCACCAGGTTGCTCGCATTGACCGCCTGGTGGTCGTGCGCCGCATGCGGGTAGGGCACCAGGATGGACGGCGTGCCGCAGGCCGCGATCTCGGCCAGCGTCATGGCCCCCGAGCGGCACACCACCAGGTCGGCCGCGGCGTAGGCCTGGTGGATGCGGCGCAGGTAGGGCACCACCCTGGCCGGCAGCTGCTCGGCATCCACCACGCCCTTCGCCCAGTCGTAGTCCTCGCGCCCGGTCTGCAGGATGAACTGCACGCTCACGCGGCCCTTCAGGCGGCGCATGACCTCGAGGGCCGCCTCGTTGATGCGGTGCGCCCCGCGGCTGCCGCCGAACACGAACACGGTCGGCTGGCCCACCGTGAGCCCGAATTCCTGCAGCGCGGTGGCCCGGTCCCCGCTCAGGATGTAGTCGCGGATCGGATTACCCGTCACCTTGAGATGGTCGCGGCGGCGGAAGTACGAGCGCGCCTCCACGAACGAGAGGTGGACCTCATCGGCGATCTGCGCGAGCCAGCGGTTGGCGAGTCCTGGAACGCTGTTCTGCTCCTGGAGCACGATGGGCCGCCCCAGCAGCCACGCGGCCAGCGTCACCGGTCCGCTCACGTAGCCACCCGTGCCCAGCACCACGTCGGGCTTCTCCTGCAACACGATCAGGATCGCCTGGCAGAAACCCACCAGATTGCTGAACACCGACGCGGGCCAGCGCCACCAGGCGCGCCGCGGCAATCCCCGGCTCCAGGTGAAGCGGATGCGGAAGCCGGCCTCGGGCACGGCCTGCGACTCGATGCCGCGCCGCGTGCCCACGAACACCACCTGCGCGTCCTGGTGCCTGCGGACGAGTTCCTCGGCCACCGCGATGCCCGGGTACACGTGGCCCCCCGTGCCACCGCCGGCGATGAGCGCCTTCATGGGCG
>Ga0315273_10010245_pt1 | contig 11942 bp, 5 predicted proteins | sample YL17G02_0_MG_FD_205753 | JGI IMG/M metagenome (GOLD analysis project Ga0315273, IMG submission 205753) | Sediment microbial communities from Yellowstone Lake, YNP, Wyoming, USA - YL17G02_0 | ecosystem: Environmental > Aquatic > Freshwater > Lake > Sediment | place: USA: Wyoming | collected... | reverse complement strand
GCAGCCGGTGCCGGGGGTCGCGGTGGCCTTCGCCGCGGTCACCAGCGGCGCCACGGTGGACAGCGCCACCGCCACCACCGATGCGCAGGGCGTGGCGCGGAGCGGCGCGATCCTCGCGATCACCCAGGGCCAGCAGAGCTTCAGCGCCACTGTCGCCGGCCTCGCCCCAGTGACCTTCACCGCGACGGCGACCACGCTGCCGGCACCCGCGTCAGTCCTGCTCTCGGCTGGCGACCGGTTCAGCTGCGGTATTGGCCAGGGCGGCGTGGCGTACTGCTGGGGGCTGAACGGCAGCGGACAGTTGGGCGACGGCACGACGACCAGGCGGCTCGTGCCGACGCCCGTTACTGGCGGCCTGACCTTCACCTCGATCAGTGCCGGCTACGGTCATGCCTGCGGCGTGGCGACCGGTGGCACGGTGTACTGCTGGGGCAGCAACAGCAACGGCCAGCTGGGCGACGGCACCACCACGCCGCACCCGACGCCGACGGCAGTGAGCGGCGGCGGCAGCTTCAGCGCGGTGCACGCCGGGGCCGCCTTCAGCTGTGCCCTGAGCACGACTGGCCAGGCCTTCTGCTGGGGCCAGAACGGCGCCGGCAACCTGGGCGATGGCAGCAACAGCCAGCGGCTGGCGCCGACGCCGGTGGCGGGTGGACTCACGTTCAGCCAGCTCAGCCTCTTCGCGGACAACCACGCCTGCGGCCTGACGACGGGCGGCGACGCCTATTGCTGGGGGTACAATTTCGACGGCGCGGTGGGCGACGGCACGCAGAGCAACCGCAACGCGCCGACGCTGGTGCTCGGCGGCCGCACGTATCAGGCGGTGGCATCGGGGCACTATCACAGCTGCGCGCTGGACGCAGCGGGCGCTGCGTGGTGCTGGGGCGACAACAACGTCCAGCAGCTGGGCGATGGCACCGCGCCCGCCGACAAGCTGGCCCCGGTCCAGGTCCAGGGTGGACGGACCTTCACGGCACTGAAGGCGGGAGGCGGCCACACCTGCGGGCTCACGACGGGCGGGCAGGTGTATTGCTGGGGCATCAACGCCAACGGTCAGCTGGGTGACGGCAGCACCACCTGGAGCCAGACTCCGGTGCTGGTGAGCGGGGGGCTGAGCTTCACCTCCATCGCGAGCGGCGAGAGCCACACCTGCGCCCTCGTGGCGGGCACCCCCAACTGCTGGGGCGATAATGCCCAAGGCGAACTCGGCGACGGCACCACGACGACCCGGCTGACGCCGGTGACGGCTCTCGCCCCGCCCGCGAGCGTGGTGGTCCAGGCCGGCAACAACCAGACGGCCGCGCCGGGCACGGCGGTGGCGACGCCGCCGGCGGTGCTGGTGCGCAACGCCCAGAGCAACCCGCTGCCGGGCGTCGAGGTGATCTTCGCCGTCACCGGCGGTGGCGGCAGCATCACCGGCGGCACGGTGCTCACCGATGTGACCGGCACCGCCACCCTCGGCAGCTGGACACTGGGTGCGGTCGCGGGGACCAACACTTTGAGTGCCGCCGTCAGCGCCGGCGGAGTGACCGGTAACCCCGTCAGCTTCACGGCGACGGGCGGGGCCGCGCCGCTGTTCATCTGGACCGGGACCAACAGCACCGACTGGCATACCGGCAGCAACTGGAGCACCGGCACCGTCCCGACCGCCACGGATAACGTGGTGATTGCGAGCGGCACTCTGTTCGCGCCGACGGCCGGCTCGAACGTCACGGTCAACGACCTCACCATCCAGTTCAATGCTACGCTCGGGCTGGGTGACATCTCGCTGAACGTGAACGGGAATCTCTTCAACAACGGTCTCGTTACTGGCTGTTGTACCGACTTCATCGGCCTGAGCGGCGGGACCCTGCACGGCAACTTCGACAATGTGGTGATCACCGTGAAGGCCGGGGCGGTCGTGACCCTGGACGGCAACACCGTATTGACCGGCGGCAGTAACGTCACCCTCATCGGCGAGCTGATCCTGGGCGGCCACACCTTGGACCTCGGGCAAGGCACGCTCAGCACCGTCAACGGCACCGGCCTGCTCACCATGACCAATCCGAACGACCTGGTGCTGACCGGCACTGCCGAATTCAGTGGCAACGACGAGACCGGCCGCCTCACTTTTGGGGGCATCCGGACCCGGCTCTTCGCCCAGGGTAGCGGTGGACTCCAGCATCCCGCGTCGTTCTTCGCGAGTGGCAACCACTGGGTGTCGATCGAGGGGCCATCCGCCAGCAGCGTCACGTTCTTCAACCCGACGACGTCCCGGTTCCAGGATCTCGATGTCACGCTCGTCAACGGCTCGCTCAGCCTCGGGTCCGACATCACGGTGGCGGGCCAGCTCATCTCGGTGCCGCTCTCCGGCAACGGCCCGACGATTCTCAAGTCCGTGCCGAGCGCGCTCCTGACCGCCGGCGGCGCCGACATCGTGGCCACCGCCGGCTTCACCGCGCTGACCATGGACGGGGTGCCGCTAGTGCTGGGCGGCCAGCAGATCGCATCGTTCAGCAACGTCAGCTTCCAGAATCAGGACCCGCTGGGCACCCAGCTCACGGTCAATGACCCGGGCACCGCCGCGCCGTACGTCTTCAGCAACCTGTCATTTGGCGTGGTGCCCAGCACGGGCCTCTACATGAGCGCCACCGATGGGAATACCGGCGACGGGAATCCGCTCACCATCGATGTCATCGGCGCCACGCCGGCCGCTCCGTCGCCGAGCCTCTTCAGCGCGACCAACGGCGCCGTGATCCACTGGCCGGCCACCGGCAGCATCTTCACCTGGAACGGCTCGGCGGCGGACCAGAACTGGTTCAACCCCGCCAACTGGGACCTGAACGCGGTGCCGGGCGTGATCGACGACGTGGTCCTGGTGTCGATCACCAATCAGCCGAGGCTGAGTTCCAGTACGGGGATCAACAATCTGACCATCCCGACGGGCGCGATTCTCGACGTGGACACCACCGTGCTGGTGGTCGGCGGGACGCTGGACAACGCCGGGTCGATCAACGGCGTGGCGGGCACGGGGGGCATGGTGCTGACCGGCACCGGCAAGGCGATGCGGGGCACGGTCAATGTCGATGTCTTCATCCCGGGCAGCTACGCGCTGAACGGGGGCTTCAGCGCGCTGAGCGTCGCGGTCGCGGGAGCGTCGGGCAGTCTCGACCTGAACCTCTACCAGCTCACGACCACCGCGGACTTTTCGACCCTGAACTCCGGCACGCTGACGATGACCGACCCGGGCGGCCAGCTGGCGGTGGGCGGGAGCGTCATGTTCGCCGGTGGTGACGAGACCGGCAAGCTGACGGCGGGCTTCCTCCTGGTCGGTGGTGATTTCAGCCAATTCAACTTCACGAGCCCGGGCAGCTTCGTGGCCTCGGGAACCCACGCCACCAACCTCAACAACCTCAACCCGGTGGTGACGTTCACCGACCCGACGGCATCCCATTTCCAGGACATGAGCTGGGGTGGCATCGGGGGCACGCTGACGATGGGAAGTGATGTCACGGTCCTCGGCACCTACAACTCTCCCGACGGTCTGGCCACCATGGCAGGCAACGGCCACTCGTTCACCTCGGGTTCGTTCTTCTCCGGCGGACTGAACGTGGACAACATGCCAATCGTCATCGACCAGCCCGTCGCCGGATTCATCAACCTGTTCGGCATCACCTTCACCAACATGCCGACGACTGCCACCCAGATCACGCTCCGCTATCCGGGGCAGGTGGGCGGCGTCTCCTTCTCCGGCATCTTCTTCAGTCCGCTCACCACTGGTGACACCGGCTTCTACATCGATGCCACCGATACTGACTTCGCGGGCTCCAACCCGGATATCCTGACCATCAATGTGGATCACGAGCCGGATCCGGCGGGCGGCCCGACCCGGGGAGCAGCCCACCAGAATACCGCCGGTGGGGCGGTGGTGAATTGGTTCCCGTGAGTTGTTGTTGCGGCGGCTGAAGCCATTACTCCCCACCGGGGCCGCGCGAGCGGCCCCGGTGTCGTTTGATGGGTAGGGGTGGAACTGGGTAGGGGCGGAGCTGTAGGGCCGATGCCGCGGAACCCTCTCGGATGCCACTCCGCATCTATCGCCGACACTTGCCGCACTGGCGGGTGGAAGGGGCGACGTACTTCGTGACCTGGAAGTCCTTCTCGGCCTATCGGATTCAGCGGGAGAGTGGCCGGTCGGGGCCAGTGTGGCAGCGGGAGTACCACGACTGGATCGTGCGAAGTCCGCGCGAATTCAATGCTCGGATACGGTACATCCTGAACAACCCCCGGCGGCGATGGCCGGGGGTTGGGAGCTATCCCTGGGTTTAGTACTGGGGGATGAACAGCGAACCCTGCCCTACTCCTTCCTGACCACCTTTCCCCGCTCCACCACCGTGGCCGAGACCGGCGCCCCGGGCTGCAGCATCTCGAGCCCGCCCACCACCACCTGTTCCGTCCCGCCGAGCCCGGAGGTGATCTCCGCCTCGCCGGGCACCCGCACGCCGAGCGTGACGCTGCGCCGTTCCACCTTGCCGCTGTCCACCACCCAGACGAAGAAGTCGCCGCGGACCGCGACCACGGCCTCCTCGGGAACGACCACCGCCGAAGGGCGTACCGCGGTCTCCAGCCGCGCCTCGATGAACATCCCCGCCTGTAGAATGCGCTGACCATTGGGGACCAGCGCCTTGACCAGCAGGGTGCGCGCCGGCAGCTGCACCGACGGACTGACGAAGTCCACCGTGCCGACGAACTCCTTGCCCGGCAGCGCCGCGACCCGGAAGGTGACCCGCTGACCGCGCCTCACATCCCCCGCATGCCGTTCCGGAACCACGAAAGCGACCCGCTGCGGGTTGACGGTCTGGATCGTCACCAGGCTGGTACTCGAGGTGACGTAGTCGCCGAGACTGACCTTCCGTTCCCCCGCAATGCCGGCGAATGGCGCACGCACCGTGGTACGGTCCAGCCGGATCCGGAGCAGGTCCAGGCTGGCCCGGGCGCTCCGCGCAGTCGCCTCGGCCTGCTCCAGGTCGGAGGCCGAGGCCGCTTCCTGGTCCAGTAGCTGCCTGGTGCGGCTCAGGGCCTGTTCCGCCAGGTCCCGTTCTGCCTCGGCGCGGGCAACCTGGGCCCGCAGTTCCTGGTCGTCGATACGGTACAGCGGGTCGCCGGCGGCAACTTCCGACCCTTCCCGCATGAGGATCTCCACGATGCGGCCGTCCACCTCGGGGTTGAGATCGGCCGACTGGATCGCCTCCACCTCCCCGCTGGCCAGGATGGCGTCGATGACCGTGTCGCGCCGCACCACGGCGACTTCCACCGGCAGCGCGAAACCACCCCCGCTCCCTGGGTCTCCACCCGGTTTCGCTTCCCCCTTGCCGCACCCGGTGAGCAGGGCGGCACCCAGCACCACGATCCGGCGTCGCATCACGAGTTCTCTCCGGCGATCGGCGCGAGACGGACGCCGAGAATGGATTCGAGTTGGGCGAACGCGAGCCGGGCGATGTACTGCGCCTGCACCAGACCAGCCTCGGCATCACTCAGTGAGTTCTGGGCCACGATCAGGTCGAGCACGGTGGTGGCGCCGGCCCGATACCGCGCGTCCTGCACCCGGTAGCTCTCCCGCGCCGCGGCCAGGCCCTCGGTGGCGAGCGCATACTGGGCCCGCGCGGTCTGGTACGCATCATAGGCGAAGGTCACGTCGCGCAACGCGGCGCGCTCGAGATCGGACCGCACCGCGCGCGACACGTCGCGGTCGGTGCGTGCCTGCAGAATGACCAGTTCCCGCCGCCCGTTGTCCCAGATGGGAAGCGAGACCCCGATGGTCAGGCTGGAGACCCCGGCGGCATTGGGGAAAACCTGTTCATCGTAGCGCGCGTGACCGGCGGACAGCGTGAGCACAGGCAGATAGGCGCCGCGCTCTCCTTTGAGCCGTGAGTCGGCGACACGTTCGCGCGCCCGCGCGGCACGGTACTCCGGACCCTGCTCCAGAGCCCGTCGTACCGCATCGTCCAGGGCGAGCGGCATGGGCCGTGGAGCGCCGGAATCGAGCGCCGCCGGTTCGGCCGGTCCGGCCAGCCCGACGCGACGACCGAACTCGAGCCGCGAGACATTCAACCCCGCCTCGAGCCGGAGCTGTTCCACCTGTGCGCGGATCAGCTCGATCCTGACGGTCAGAGAGTCGGTCTGGACCGCGGCGCCGGACGACACCCGCGCCCGCGACACCACCAGCTGCTGCGCGGCGCGGTCGCTCCGGTCCCGCGCCACCCGCACCAGTTCGCGGTCGGCGATCACCCCGTAATAGGCCGCCTCGGTGAGCAGGGCGGCGAGGAATCGCCACTGGACCTCGGTCGCGGTCGCCGCCTCGAGTTCCGCCTGGGTCCTCCCCAGCTCGGTGAACTTGCGAGCCGAAAAAATCTCGTAGCTGGCCCCGATGCGGAAGGTGGACGAAGTGTTCGACGGGGTGAGCGTCCCGATGTTGAAGAAGTCGCGGGAATACCAGGTCTGGTCCAGGCTGACCTGCGCCGCTGGCAGGACGAACGCGATCCGCGCCGCCTTCCGGGCCCAGTCTGCCTCCGCCACGAAGCCGAGCGCGGCGACGTAGTCGGGGTTGAGTTTGACGGCGCGGTCGAGCGCCTGGGCCAGGGTGAACACCGGGATGGTGTCCTGTCTCGATGCCAGGGAAGGCGCGGACGCCAGGATCACCCGCACCGGCGTGGCGATGGCAACCGCAGCTACTATCGCGAGGAGCATTACACCTCCACCACTTGCTGGGCCTCGACCGGCACTTCGGTCTCCATGCTGTGCGCCTCACGCGCGCGCAGCCCGTCGAGCAGCACGTAGAACACCGGCACCACGTAGAGAGTGAGAACGGTTGAAACCAGGATCCCGCCGACGATGGCGTACCCCAGCGGCCGGCGGCTGATGGAGCCGGCGCCGAGACCCAGCATGATCGGCATCGCGCCCATGATGGTCGAGACCGAGGTCATCAGGATCGGCCGGAGCCGGATGCGGCCCGCTTCGCGCACCGCCTCGAACACATCCATGCCCTTCTCGTGCAGCTGATTGGCATACTCCACGAGGAGAATCGAGTTCTTGGTCACCAGTCCGATCAGCAGCACCATGCCGATCTGACTGTACAGGTTGATGGTGGACTTGAAGATGAACAGCGTCGCCAGCGCCCCGGTCACGGCCAGCGGCACCGCCAGCAGCACGGTAAACGGGTGGATCAGCGACTCGAACTGGCTGGCAAGCACCATGAACACCACCACCAGGGCGAGGCCGAAGGCGAAGTAGAGCGAGTTCCCCGACTCCTCCAGTTCGCGCGTCTCGCCGGCCAGCGCCGTGGTGGCGCCGCGGGGGAGTTCTTCCCGTGCGATCTGGTTGAGCGAGTCCAGCGCCTCGCCCAGAGTGAAGCCGGGGGCGAGACTGGCGGTGAGCGTCGACGACCGCACCCGGTTGAAGTGGTTGAGCGAGCGGGGTCCGACACCCTCGTCCACCGAGGCGATCGCGGCGAGCTTGACCAGGGTCCGATCCCGGCCGCGGATCGACAGCACGTCCATGTCCGACGGCGTCGCCCGGTCCTCGGGGGAGAGCCGGGCGATGACGTCATAGAGCTTGTTGTCGCGGGTGAAGGTGCTGATGCGGCGCCCGCCCAGCATGGTCTGCAGCGTGGCCGCGACGTCGCGGACCGGCACGCCCAGATCCTCGGCACGGTCCCGGTCGAAGCGGACCGTCAGTTGCGGCTTGTTAACCCGGAGGTCGGTATCGACGTTGATCAGGCCGGGGACCGCGCGGGCCCGCGCGACCACCGACTCGGTGGCGCGGATGAGCGAGTCGAAGTCGGGATGCTGGATCACGAACTGCACCGGCGACCCGAAGCCGAAGGCCGGCGGGTTGGTGGCGAACGCGAGCACCCCGGGCACGCCGAAGAACTGCGGCTGCACTTCGCCGATCACGTCGCTGACCGAGCGGTTGCGCTGTGACCAGTCCGTGAGCCGCACGAACACCATGCCCCGGCTCGGGGCCCCCATGAACCCGCCCACTATGCTGAAGTAGTTCCGCACATCGGCAGTGCGCCCCACGATCGCTTCGAGCCGCTTCTGGTAGGCATCGGTATAGGCGATGGTGGACCCCTCAGGGGCGATGACGATGGTGTAGAACATCCCCCTGTCCTCACTGGGGATGAATTCGCGCTTCAGCTGGCTGAAGATCAGGGCCGCGAGGCCAGCCATCACAACCAGACTGAGCGCCACCGGCCCACGGTGCCGGAGCGCCCACGCGAGAGATCGGGCATAGCCTCGCGCCAGTCCATCGAAGCCGCGCTCGAACGCCATGTACACCGGCCCATGGCGGCGCTCGACCTTGAGGATCCGGGCGCAGAGCATCGGCGTCAGGGTCAGGGCCACGAATCCCGACAGGATCACCGAGCCCGCCACCGCAATGCCGAACTCGTTGAACAGCCGCCCGGTGTTGCCCTGCAGGAAGGCCAGCGGGGTGAACACCGCGACCAGCGCGATGGTGGTGGAAATCACTGCGAAGGCGATTTCACGGGTGCCGTTGGTCGCCGCGACGGCCGGACTCTCCCCCAGCTCGTCCTGGTGCCGGTAGGCGTTCTCCAGCACGATGATCGCATCGTCCACCACGATGCCGATGGCCAGGGTCAACGCCAGCAGCGTCAGGTTGTTGATGGAGAAGCCGAGGAAGTAGAGCACCGCGAAGGTGCCGATGATCGAGGTCGGAATCGCGAGGCCCGGGATGATCGTCGCCCGGAGGTTCCGGAGGAACACGAAGATGATGACGACCACCAGGATGCCCGCGATCACCAGCGTTTCCTCCGCCTCCTGGATTGACCGGCGCACGAAGATCGACCCGTCGTAGGCCACCTCGATCCCCACTCCGGGTGGCAGTTCCTGCTGAATGCGCGGCAGGGCGGCGCGCACCTGGTCGGCGACATCGATGAGGTTGACCTTCGACTGCCGCACGACACCGACACCGATAGCCGGGTTGCCCTTGTAGCGAAGGGTACTGCGCTCCTCCTCGGGGCCGAGTTCGACCCGGGCCAGGTCCTTGAGCTTGACCAGCTGGCCGTTGGGGCTTGCCACGGTGAGTTCGGCGAACTCCAGTGGCGTCTTGAGCTCGCCCAGCGACCGTACGGTGAACTCGCGCTGCTCCGACTCGATCCGTCCGGCGGGGATCTCGACGTTGCGGCTTGCCACCGCCGCCTCGACATCCTGCACCGTGAGGCCGCGCGCCTCGAGTTCCCGGGCCGAGAGCCAGATGCGCATCGACATGCGCCGTTCGCCCCCGATAAAGGCACGGCCGACGCCCGGGAGGCTCTGCAGACGCCGCTTGACCACCCGGTCGGCGATATCGGACAATTGCAGCAGGTCATAGTTGGCGCCGGACAGCGCCAGCCAGAGGAACGGCTGGGCGTCGGCTTCCTGCTTGGCGATGACCGGGTCGAGGAGATCCTCGGGCAGGCGGCTGCGGACCCGCGAGACCTTGTCACGGACATCCTGTGCCGCTTCCTCGACCGGACGGTCGAGGGTGAATTCGAGGGTGATGTTGCTGGACTGCTCCCCGCTGCTGCTGGTGAGGGTCCGGATTCCCGGGACGGTGCTCAGCTCCTCCTCGAGGATGTCGGTGACCGCCGTCTCCATGACCTGCGGGCTCGCTCCAGGGAGACTCGAGCTGACCGAGATGATCGGGGGATCGATATCGGGGTATTCCCGCACCGGGAGGTTCTTGAACCCGATGACACCAAACAGCACCAGCGCCAGGCTCAGCATGCTGGCCAGGACGGGGCGGCGGATCGAAATGTCGGAAAGCTTCATGAGGGCGCCGCTCAGGGCCGCAGGTCAGGTCGGGTCTCGGGGTCCCCCAAAGAACGGGAGGCCGAAGCACGGGTTTCAGAGAGGCCAGCAAGCTACCCGGCAGGCAGGGACCCGGCAAACCCCTATCTTCCGGCCATGGTCCTCAGACTTTCCTCGGCACAGCATAGCCAGCTCACCTTCCTGGAGGCCCTGCCTCCCAAGTTCGCCCGGTGGCACTCGGTCATCGAGCAGATGGGGGGTGGGTCGGTAGACGAATCGCTGGTGCGACGCATGATTCGCACCCTCGATGAGGTCAAGTCGGGCGCGTCCCAGCTCAGGCTGAACGGCCTCGCGGACGCCGTCAGCCAGATGGCGTCGACTGCGCGGCGGGGGGGCGGCGCGCAGGTAAAGGTCCGGATGCTCCAGGATAACCTCGCCTCGGTGCGGATGAACTACGAGAGCGCCCTGAAGAAGGCATCGATCGTCGAGGCCCCCGCTTCGGAGGAAGGGCCGACGCAGTAAGGGCCGCCCGTGGGCGGCCCCGGCACTCTCCACGACCGACGGCCGCCGCCGCGTGGTTCCCCTCTACTTTGCCGACCCCGGCTGGTAGATCTCCTTGCCCCGCTTGCGCAGGAAAGCGTCGATTGGCTTCCCGGCCATGAGGATGATCATGCCGTGGATCAGGACGCCGATGAGGAGCGACACGAAGACCAGGGCGGCGATCACCCCTCCCGCACCGATGACCGCAAAGACCCGCCAGAGGATTTCCATGTCGTCATCCGTGGTTGACTCGAGGTCTCTAGCTTAGCCGTCCGCGGCCCGGAGTTCAACCGCCCGCCAGGAGCGAACGCGCCAGCGCCTGGGCTTCTCCGTGGCCCGCCGCCGCGATGGCTTCGAGCGCGGCCCATGCCGCGGCGCCCGGAGCCGCTGCCAGCGCCCGGACGATGGCCAGTTGCCGCCTGACCGGACTCCCCTTGGTGCCCGTCCGCCCACCCGGCTCAATGACCATGCGGGCCAGCGCCGCGGGACCTTCCGGCGCCTCGAGACAGGCAATCGACTCGAGCAGCGCCTCCCACGCCGCGGGGTCCCTCTCGGCTTCGAGCGCGGCGACCAGCGGCATCGCGATTGCCCGCGACCCGCGGGCCGCCAGCGTCCTGCCGGCGCGGACCCGCGTCGCGGGAGCCTCGTGGGTCAGGCCTGCCCTCAGCGCCTCGACCACGCCCTTCTCGCTGAAGCGCCCCAGCGCCTCGATGGCGGCGAGCCGGACCCGCTCCTCGCGATGCCGCACCATCGGAATGAGAATCGGGACCGCCTCCGGCAGTCCGAGTCGGCCGAGCAGTTCGGCTGCCAGCCATGCCTCAGGGCCGAGATCGCTCTTCCCCATCTGTGCCAGCATGGGAAAAAGTTCGGGCGCACCCGCCACCGCATCGAGCAGGAAGGCGCGTGGTCCCAGGGTATCGCTCTTGCGAAGCACATCGAGTACCTGCTCCGCCACCAGGAGCCCGCCACCCCGGAGTACTTCCGCGGTTCCGGCCTGCTCCTCGGTGAGCCGGTAGGCCTGCTCGATGAGGATGCCGACGACCTTCGGGGTCAGGACCCGCTTGAGGACGATGGCATGCTGTCGGCGGAGCTCTTCCGGCAGGCGATTGACCAGGCGGATGGCGGCCTGGAGGTCGTGCAGTACCCGATGCCACTGCTCACGTGCGATGAGGGGGGGCAGGTCGCCCAGGATTCGGCTGGCCAGCACCGAGGGATCCTCCGACTGGAGTCGCGGAGGCGCCGCTGGGTTCCGGGCTCCGGGCGAGACCGGGATAGCCGGCGGCGCCGGCGCGGCTGGTCTTGCCGCTGCAGGTGGGGCGGAAAGGGTCCCCGGCACCACCGACACGACGAAGTCCACCTTGATGTGCTCGGTCGACGGAATCGGACCCTCGTCCTCGGCCAGCACCCGAGCCAGGGCCCTGAGTTCGTCGGCAGTGGCACCGGGTGAGACGTGAATCGCGTCCACCTTCCGGAGCAGCAGGCGCTCCTTCAGGGCATCGCCGTCGAGACCCCAGGTGTTCTCGATCCCCGCCTCGAGGGTGGCTGGGTGCTGTATGGTCCGACCCTCCACCCGGCGCATGACATCCCGGACCAGGTCCTCCCGCCCCGGCGACTCAC
>Ga0315273_10010244_pt1 | contig 11942 bp, 5 predicted proteins | sample YL17G02_0_MG_FD_205753 | JGI IMG/M metagenome (GOLD analysis project Ga0315273, IMG submission 205753) | Sediment microbial communities from Yellowstone Lake, YNP, Wyoming, USA - YL17G02_0 | ecosystem: Environmental > Aquatic > Freshwater > Lake > Sediment | place: USA: Wyoming | collected... | reverse complement strand
TCTTCTTCAGTGAACAATTCACTGTACTCAGGTTTCAGAATAATCCCCTCAACGGTTAGTCCGGGGCATCCGGATTCCAGCAGTTTCCTGAAATCTTCTGATTGCGCATTGGCATCGAGTGCCCATCTGCAAATTTTCACTCCTCCAAACCTTGTTAACAATTGCAAATCAAATCCAGGATCACATTTAAATTCGAGTTTGGCTTTATTGTACGTATCAAGTATATCCTTATATAACTTCAACTCAAGGACATTCATATTTTTTGCATAATAAGGATAGTCATAATTTTCAATTTCTATAATTACTGAATCAACATGCTGATTTTTTACAATACCATATAACCTGTTTGCACCCTCTACACTTATTACCCCCATACATTCCTTCAGTTTGCGATCACCTTTAAATCCTGAAAGACCATTCCTGTTAATAATATTCGTTAAATTACTCTAAAATAAATCCTGCTTACACACAAATACATCTTTTTTTCCATCTACAGTAATTACTACATCAATCGTCTTGTTCGCACCCACTTAATAATATCCTCCGATAAAAATACAACTAATATCTGCACATTCTAAGTATAAAATAATATCCTTCTATAATAAATCTTTAAAGAACCCGATTTCAGGCAATTGCAAAGTTCCTATCACTACTCCCCGATCCAGCAACCGGTTCTGTTCTTCGCAGGATGTTTCCGGCAGAAGCGCGCATGCATGGCATGCCGCAAGATTACAATTGTCAGGGCCCTGCCCCGGACTCTCGATGCAAACCGGGTCCGTGGAACACCATCTTGCCCTCTCCAAACCCCGAAGAAAGACCTCTTCAAAACGTCCGGGCAATCCCATCCTCACCAGACCCCCCATCGTACCTTCCGAGTCACCGGCAGCCGTGTAGATCAGAATTCCTGACATCGGATTCTCTCCGTCAGCACAATAGAGTCTCTCCCGAAGGGATGCCGAACCGTACCCGCATTCATAAATCAACTGGTTTATAAGCATGTGTGAGAGCGTATGCAAAAGCACAAATCTTGTCGTCACTCGCTTTGGTTCTTGATGGCGCCTCTGTCGCAACTGATCGAATGTTCCCCTGATCGTACCCAACCTCCTGTCGGGTTTATCACCGATGGAGGATAGCCATGTGCGGATTTTCTCCTCACGCAGCTGCAGGAATATGCCTTCACCTCTTACCACGACTGCCGGTAACCATTCCTTCTGTGTTCGCCAGATCAGATTCCTTTTCTCACGATCGTCCAGGTCATTTCCGGGGAATATACGTGAGAATCCAACAAACGCTCTTGTCTCCCTGAGTTTGTGGGCAAGTGATATTTTTTCAAAATAATCTCTTACAACAGTACCGTAATTACCTATCGGTGAGATTCGAATCAGGAGATTGGTTTTCGGATAGCCGTCATGGACATCGCGCCGGAACAGTTCATATTCTTCCCTGCGGTATGTCTGCTCGGTTTCTTCAACTTGAATTGGTGCAGCAGTACGGGCGGTATTTCCCTCCAGCCTCCTGTTTGCTGCTTCCGCGAGCAGTTCCGGGCTAATCTGGGCCTGCGGATAGTAAGTCCGGAGGACTATCCCGGCGATCCCGACTCCAACCTTCCTGTCAGGCGCAGCCTGGGCGGACATGGAAAGAAACCCCCAGACTACAGAATCCTCGAGGATTTCAAGGGCCTCTTCGGGAACCTGGCTGTCCCTTGGAGGAACATATATGGAACTGACAATATGCGGGAAATATATATTCGTCCCGCCCCGAAGCAACGGATAAAGCTGTTTTCCACAACCGGGAGGCGAAGAGATAGCCGACGGAATCCCTAGAGCCGGATTATCGCCTCGGCAAAACACCTCGATTCTGGATAACGGAGAGGCCTGTCCGGATTCAAAGTCAAACGCACCCGAGAGGGTCCCGCTCCGGATAATCCTTATAGCATCGGTATTCTCTTCGCAGATTATTCTTACACCGGCAAGTGAAGAACTGCCGCTCGTGTTCATCCTCAAGCGTCCGGTTCCCGGTTGTGTGGAAGACCTGAACAGCCATTCCCACCATGGAAAATCCTGCAGATGCCCATGTTCGCACGCTGCAACAAAGCGCACCTGTATAGTCTTCCTTCTGGGATGCGGTTTTCCCTTTTCCTTCCCCGTGGCAACAGGCCCGAAGCATTCGGGTGGCATCTGATCATGCAGGGCAGCCTCAAACATCCGTCCGCATCGGGGACAAACATGCCACCTCGGAAAGCGGAGGAACGGAATTTTGAGATTCTGATTGGGGCGACCTCCTTCCTCACCGATCCGGGGGTACCTGTAGTCGGGAGGAGATACAAGATATTGAACGCCAAGACGATCCAGCAGTCTCCTGTCGTCCTCGATTTTGAACTCCCTGTGAGCCGGATCATCTGCCCGGAAAGGCCAAGCGTCGAGGCCGCAATGTATAAGAGATACCGGACCGGGAAAATCGATCATTGCACCTACACCAAATGGTGCAATGGCCTGGGACCTTCGGAACGGTCGGTTGGCCATCAGGGGTTCTCCCGCGACGCTTCGTTGAAGTATGCTGTGATCTCTGCTTCACATTCGGCATCAACATCCCGGAGTGAACTGGGCGTCGGCCAGCTGTGGCCTTTCCAGTCTGGTGGCTCTGTTGAACCTGCAGGGAACATCAGGGGGGGATGGGATGGAGGCGGACCGAAACCACCGTATTCGGAAGGATCCCATGCCTTCCACTCCCGAAGCCTTTGAAGAAACTTCTCCATGACGTTCTCTCGCTCCTGCGGATCAACAATAGTTACACGCCTTTCAATCATCTTCCGGATCCTCCCGTAAAGGGGACTCCCTGATTCAAGCGGGAACGGGCGGGGTTTCCCTGCACCCGCATACGAACAGAAATGTCTTGCCGCTGCGATTACAATTCCATGCAGAGCGCGTTCCACGGCGGGAGGACTAAATGGAGTAACACTGGTTGGTTCAACCTGGGCATACAGGCGCTGATGGTATGATTTGAAACGTTCATAATGGCTTCTGTCCCGTGGTTTTGTCTGGCTGTACAGGACCACCACCAGGCCGGGCGCATCTAGGCTTCGCCCGATACGGCTTGATACCTGGATATACTGCGAAGTGGTCTTTGGTTGGCCAACAATTGCCATCAGGCCCAGTCGATCAATATCCACCCCGACTTCAATAATATTCGAGCACAGGCATGCATCGAGGGTATCCCTGAATTTCCCCTCGCCAATACGCATATAGGGCACCTCAAGCCCTTGAATCGTAAGAGGTATTTTGTCGCTTCGGACACGACTTGTCAGTTCCTCCCAGTTCAGCAATTGCCTGATCTGTGTATACGGGATGCCATGTCTGTCCAGAATCACCCGGAGGTAATCCCTGGCATCTGCAACAAGCAGTGTCGCAGCCCCCCCAAGTTCCCTGAGGGAGTTATAGAAACACACAAGCGTCCACCATGGGTCCCGTTCGCTTTCATCGCCGTCTTCTATGGGCATGATCGCCGGGTACTGCAGAAGCGCGGCATAAATCCTTGCCTGTGTTGTCATTTGCGACCCATGACCGGGAGCCATAATCCCGAGGTAAAGCCTTCCCGGCTTGAGCGACCCGTCTTCTTTCCTTTCCTCACGTGCGAAGAAAGAATCCCCTGCCTCCAGACCCGAAGGCGGGAATAAGAATATTCTTTCCCTGGCATAGAGAGCCCGAGCCTGCTCGCCGGCCCTGCTGATGGTAGCTGTAGAAGCAACAATTTTTGGGAATACAGCGGTATTTCCGGCAGTCCTTGTACAAAGTTCCTCGATAAGGGTTTCGTAGGCTCCTACCATGGACCCGAGTGGTCCCGAAATAAGGTGGAGTTCGTCCTGAATAATTAGTGTGGGTGGTATCCCTTCGTGAGCGCCATTTTCACCAATACCGAAAATCCTCCGCGTCTCGGGTTTCCACGCAACCATGGCGAACTTGTCTACGGTCCCTATTATCAGGTTCGGCGGTCTGTCGAAGATGTCCTCATCGATTACAAGTATAGGAAGCGGGGGAACACCTGGTCTTGCCGGATTTTCCCCGAATTCGCATGCAGGGTCATTGCAGCGGTAGGCGACCGTCTGTTGTCCCTGGCCTTGGAATCTGTAGGTTGTATAACCATATACCTTTTTCCCGGATATCCTTCTTCTCCTGCCCCTTCCCGTCGGCCGCCCGGCAATCCGGTCCTCCTCAACAGGACCGAATTTGGCATTGCACCAGGGGCACTTCAACAGAACAAACGGGTTTTCGGATTCAGGGCTTGTCTCCAATTGTTTCAGGGCTGATCGTGCCTTTTGACGTGTGTTCGGTGTCGCGGCACCTCCCACCCACATGCCAAGGCGAAACTCCGGGTCCCCAAGCATCTCCCTGTTTCCGGCAAGCCGACGAACATGCTCCATCGCACAAAAGAGGAGACCAGCACGCTGGAACTGTTGTGTCGTCAGGAGTCTTAGGGTGTATCGCATGATCACGTCAGCGCCCGCGGGGTTCAATCCCGCGAGGCGGTTGTAGAAGATTGTGAACGCGGCGAGACCAAGGTAAGCTTCCGTCTTTCCACCCCCGGTCGGGAACCAGATCAGATCCACAACTTTCCTGTCCTTGTGATCGGCCTCACATATTCCTCGTATTGACATAAGGAGGAAGGCGATCTGAAATGCCCGCCAGTAGCCCCTTTCGGGGTCAGGCACTGCCGGATCAGGATTCCGGATTTGTCTGTCCCATACAAATCTTCCATCCTCAACCTTAGGGATTCTGACCTCGCGGCTCGCCCTTAACTGGGCAATAAGTACAGAGTGATTGGCCAGCCGAAAAGCTTCCCGTGCAAGATTCGCTTCCGGGGTTGTTGATTTGAGGAAAGCAATGCCTTCCTTTATACGTCCGAGGCACTCCTTGCAACGCGCCATGAGAACACGTGCGGTGTCCTCCAAGTTTTCCGGGACCGGTGGAATCCGATTCCCGAGGTCGTCCAATTCCCCTATCCACTGTTCATACGCCTCTACCAGACGCGCAATCTCTGCAGACCCGTCGTCGGCCGGATCAAGTCTTGCCAGTTTCCTCATACTGACTCTGACAAGCTCTCCGTCCCGGCCTTTCAAATCGGCACTTATCGAGGGGGTTTCAAACACAGGCATACATTCTGTCCAGACCTCGCTCGCAATGGAGGGCCGTTCTCCATCCCATTCAGCAGCACAACCATGACCGATCGCAAATGTCTGCCTGTCTCTGTACATTAGCCGTACAATTTCTCCCTCGTCTTCAGCCTGACGATTGGCGCCATGGATCTCCGGATATGGAAGTATCCATGGATGCCTTGATTCCCCCCGTATACGGAAGCCAGTCTGGAAGAAACACAGCTCGTCGATCCGACCAGCATCCTTGCCTTGTTTGTTCACGAGACATACAGTCACAATTCGTTGACCCGATGACACAGGACCGAACGGTCTTGGAACAAGGACGACCTGGAGTTTGTTCTCCTTACCTGGCACCCACACCCTGATGGGACTTGTGGCCTGCAGTACATCAGCCGACCGGAACCCGACTTTTATACTTTCTCCACCCGGAAATATCCCGGGCTGCCGCAACCATAGATCCCTTTCCCACCTTTTCACGCCTTCTCCGGCTTCGCCAACCTGGACTTTTGCCCTTCGATAAGTTGCAATCCCCACTTCGACACTGAGTCCTTGCGCCTCCCTCCCGAAATGCGCAAGAAAGCTCAGGCCCATCGCCGGAGGACGATAGGCATTTGTCAACGCGACTTCTTGCTCTTCCGTGTCTTCCGGGACAGTTCTGATCCTTGCAGCCTGGCGCTGGGCTCTTCCTTCCAGAATCTCATCTACCCTTACATCAGGGCCAGGTTCTCCGGACTCAACAATCTCCGGAGTAGTGTTTGCTTCTTCTGCTATGTGTCCCTGTTCTGTGAATCCTTGTGGGAACAATATTCCTGCCCCATACCGCTTGACCGGAGAATCTTGCCAAAGAATCTCTTCACCGTTCAGCTGGCGTTTTGGCTTACGGAAATCCTCCCATGTTAACAACGCAGGATTATCTTCTATAATTTCCTGTGGGGTTCCGGAAGGGTCAGGCCCTACAATTTCGGCCCGGAGGCGTTCCTTAAGCCAGTCGCGGTTGTTTAGGTTTCTGTTGAGAGTCGCCATTCCCGCCTCCCCTACTTCTCTCTGGAAATGAAACTTTCCCTTATTGCGTTCGTGTACCTGTCACGGCAGTTGGCACGCATAAGAATAACGAGTTTGAGGCGGGCTCTCGACATACCAACGTATAACAGGGACATGGCTCTCTCCCCCTCAATTCCGTCAATATCTGTAAGGATCACTGCGGGAGATTCCATACCCTTGAAAGCATGAACGGTCGCGAAGCCGGTCATAGACCCCTCCTTTCCTTCATTTCGCAAAGGCATCAACATCGCAGCAGGATTTCTTTTTGCAACCATACCCGCACATGCGCTTGTATCTTCCTTCGGGGAGAGGACGATAATTTCCCGGGTTTTAAAAGCTTTCCTGAGGATCCCCAAGTGATCTTCCAGAAGTTTTCCCTGTTCCTCCGCGTCATTATAGAAATGGACTTGAACATCTTGTCCCTCCCCCGAATTCAGTACCCGGGAATATCCAGGAAGCATCTTGCAAAGCAGTTCTATGGAGATTGTTATCGGTTTAGTGTTTCTGCAGTTGATTCTCAGCGGATAAACAAAATGCAACGGGGACCGTACCATCAAGCCTTTTGGAACGTCATATCCCCCGTCCAGCTGCGCCCGGATATAAATTGCCTGCCTTTCAAAATCGCCATAAACAATCCATCGCCCCCCCGCCAGTCCCCCCGCAAGCAGAAGATCCAGCACATCAAGATATGTATCCGAGACAAGGTCCTGGGCTTCATCCAGAACGACAACATCGAGCATGGGGGCATCGATTTGGCCTGACAGGATCCCGTCGACTACAATTTCCGGCAGGTCCCTAACCCAGAATTCCTTGTCAGTATTATTCGGAGGTGTTTTGCCGGAAAGTCGAAGCATGAATCGATGGAAAGTCCCAACCTCGAGCACCCCAGGGTACTTCCTTGTAAGAGTTGCCGTCTCTTTGGCCAGCCAGTTACCAAGCAAATTGTTGTAACAGGCAAGAAGGGTTCGTTTCCCATCCACGACGGACCGTCTTGCAGTTTCCACAGCAAGAAATGTTTTTCCTGTGCCCGCAGGCCCTTTGAACAGTATCCGCGGATTTTCAAGGATCACATCGAGAGCCGAAAATTGTTCCTCCGTATATTTGCGAATAGACTTTTCGCCTTCATCAATGATTGTCCGTGGAGATACAAAATATTCAAAATTCCCTCGGAGTATTCCTGCGAGTCTTTCGGACTGCTCTATTGACGGGCGGCTTCGGGATGAACCATACCAGCTTGCTGAAGGCACTCCCCGAAAATGCTCGTGTGCCTTCTGGAAAATCGCCCTGACACATTCCGACACGGGATGCCGCGTCAACATGCTTCTGTCCGCAAATTGCCAAGGGTGCCATTCGGCAGACTGCTCATCGAAATCCACGTAAGTGAAAAATACACATGAAATAAAAAGGATGGCTCCAAGGGTTGGATCCGTTCTCATGACGTATTTTTTCAGGGCATGCATTGCTTCTGCAGCCTGCCGGAATGGTCCTACGGTAGAGGTTTCGGTAAAATGCCCTGAGCCGTAACGCCATACTCCGTCTTCCCGTGCGACATTTCCGGACTTCACTTCAATGCACAGGACCCCCTCCCCTGGAACGATTGCGACAAAATCGATCTCTCCTTCTGACCGCGTTGGATGTTTTGCGATCCCGAGTGAATGAAGAAGGATCCATTCGCGAGTTCCAGGGGCATCCTTGAATCGCATGAACAGTGTCTTCTCGCCGGGGGATTTGCAATCCTCGGAGAGGTAAGGAGGGATCATTCTTGCCATAGCTTTTGCTGACTTATGTCGATAATAACCCCTATCTTGTTGTAGGAAACGATTTGTGCCTCCCTGTCCACATCTGCAACCCGGTATACCGCCATCTCGCCAGCTCCCTCCGACAGCAGGGAGAAGCGTAAACAATCTCCAAGCTGTGTCCCGGAGGAAATTATTTTCCGCAGTCTTTCAAGAAGAGATTCCCGGATCCTGTGCCCTGCCTTAATGTGGTAGCGAATTATATCTTTCATCATCTTCCAGCGACGGCTGACAGCTTCGGCGGGATTCTCTTCCCTAAGTGGGTAGCCTTTACTATAAAGAATATTCACAAGATCCGAGAAAAGCTTCTCGGAATGGGGCCGGATAACAAGGTGTGTAGTCCAGACCCAAATATACCTGTGATCGTTTATTGGATTTCCCCTTGCCTCCAGATCTATTGCAATGACCTTTGACCCAAAATTCTCGAGAGCATTTTTCAGGACCAACTTCCAGTCGAGCGCATCTGCACGAAGATCCTTCCGTCCTTCCTTTGCCATGATGTCATCTGCGACATCGATGAGATAATCTCCACTACCGGAAGTCCTGAGGACAATCAGATCACCCTCCCCTAGCTGGTCAACCCGACATCGCGGAAATTTTTTCCGGTATTCCTCAAGACCAACTCTTCCCTCTACAAGATCGGATACTTCGATAACCTGATATTCTTCCGGAAGAAGGACCATGGAGTTGTTTGCAAGGATTATAATTCTTGCCTTGACCAGGAACCGCCGACCTGCATCCTGACCATCTCTGCCCGGTTCCTCGCGAGCGGCATCGCGAAGAGAATTCCAGAAACGGTTTCTCATCCAATCCTCGACAGGAAGAATCTCGGGGGCGGGATCGATTGGTTTGGGTTGTTCACCACCTCCCGCTAGCAATTTTGTAAAGGTACCCTTTGGAAGAGATTTTCTTTCCGGACTCCTGAATCCTTCGCATCGATAAATTACCGCGTCCAATCTCTCGGTTCGAAACGAATTAAATAATTCCTGGAATATCGGAGATTGCGAACCTGACGCCGGCAAAATCACTTTTCGGAATACGTGACTTCCAAGATACTTCCTCGAGTCAATAATGAGAGCTCGTGGTGCAACTTCTCGTATTCGGGCGAACAGAGGTTCGGCCCAACCCGGGGTCCTGCCACGTGTGAGAGCGGAAACCAGACCGACACCCAATCCCCTGTCAGGGGATTCCTTAAGGAGCTCGAATACAGCGTTTCCTTTTGGATTGACAGGATTTTCCACCAAATACCTAATAATATTGCCGATTTCCGTGATATTTCCTTCAATCGTCGGAATGCACCTGCACACATCTTTCAGATCAGCAAGTTGCTCTACAAGTCCTATATCGCTGCTATCGAAAGGAACCAGAGCATAAAGAACGGTTGTTCTGAGCATCCAGACTTTCAATCGGATCGTCCTGAAGAGGTCCCCTTCTTCATCACCCAGTATTCTGAATATCCGCCCCGTCTCACAAACAAGTCTTTCTACCGGAGCGAAATTATCAATCCGATGGGTATGAGTACAGAAACCAACTGCATTCCGAAAAACAATATTAGCGTTTTCAAAAGCGGTGGGGCTCATTACCGCCCTTCTTCCAGGGAAAATAGTGCCATCTCTACACCTGATGGCAAATTCCCGGGAAGCTTGCCGATATCTGGCAGCAAACTGTCATTCCTCGCGTTTGTTAATGTGAGAATCACGCTTTCTGCCGATTCATCGTATTCTGAACGTTCCAATAAAATAATCGTATTGCTTGCCTTTATATTTTCCCAGGACCTGAGTGCATCGGGCCCATCAAGAACAGCTACAGGAAATTTCTCGTCAGCAGAAAGGACCGTTTTGGGGGCGGATAATCGCATCCGAGGATGATGATAGTTGTCCTCTCCCCACCCATTCAATAAATCGGGAAGGAAATGATGCTGCACTTGCACGGAAGAACCAATTTCCGTAGAGATGACGATATCTTCCACGTCGCGTTTCCAGGCTGCCATGTTCGTGACCAACAAGCACTCGGTTTCACCCGACATTAACCACCCCTTGCTAAACGTGGGTGATACTCTCGAATAGAAACCGGCTAATTCCTTGATCCTCCCCTCGATGTGCGGAGAAAAATGGGGAGAAAGAGAAATCTCGTAGGCGTTAATACTTTTCTCAGTAACAAAAATGCTGGCGGAATCGAATTTTTTCTTTGCGGAATGCAATATGATTCTTCTGGTCTTTTGACCTTTAATATCCTTTATCTCTCCGAGTTCCCCTTTAAGCGGAATCTTGCGGTCTTGTGTCCCGCGTTCCCGATGTCGCAGAAATACGGGTGTTTGCAACGGAAGGGAGACCAGGTTTTGCCAGTTTAGTACATTACGGAATACCTCAATGGAGCCAATGAGACTACCCAGGCCAACAAGAGCGGAACAACATGCCCTTGTAGGTAGGAGTATTACAGTGAATATTCGCACGCCGTCCTTTTGTGTGATGCGGTTCCACCAACCGCACCACACAAGCGTCCCGACCCAATCGGGCAAACTTCTTATCCTCAAAGCATGATCACTTGCCCTGATTGTCATCGGTGCTGATAGACGAAGGGGATTTATCCAGGGGGAAATAACGGGCCTATCTGCTGCAACTTCATTTACCGGCGGTGGATTAACTAGGGTAGTCACATAGCCACCTTCATTCCCTAAATATTTTGAATCTGTACATTTTTTTATCTCCCTTTCACTTTATATAAACGACAATGCCCCGATAACATCCTGTCTCATCCTTCCACGAAAACTATCCGTATTATTATCTGCCAATCCGCTTAACGGTTGTCATCGATCTGCCGAACTGCAAGGACTTGATCAAAAGTACCCTGCCTGCGATACGGCCTGAGCGGGTTTTTCTATAACAACTTTTCCCGGGTCGTCTGGATGAAAGCATCCACGGAAAGAATCGGAAGTCCGACATCCCGGGGATAATCGCGCTGCAGTTTCTCCGGAACTACCAAGGTTACCCCCGCCTCGCTCATCTCCCTGAGCTGGCCAGAGGAAATTGCAGTCTGGATTGTAAGGATATGCTTGTTGGGAACCCTCCGTGCCTCATTGAGAACCTGGCGCCATCGGTCCTTGCAGGTTGTCTTGACTCCGACTATGAAGAGCTTGTCCAACGGATATAGCGGATCATCGTACGAGGCCTTCCCCGGAATCACAATATCAGGTTTTCCTGGGATCTCTGGTCGCATGTCATGTGGAATATCGGCCTTGGCAAGAATGTGGTCCACGTGATTCTCAAGAGACCTCCCAGCCCTCGATTTGCGACGGTTCATCAGCGTGCCTGCTACCTTAAGAAATTCATCAATCGATCCGAACGGCCCTCTCGTCTCTTCCGTGCAGAGCATCTGCTCGACTATCCGGAACAGACGAAATTCCGATCGTATGTATCCCACAAGAGCCTCGTCCGGAGAAAGAGTGTCGTAGTCCCGAATGCAAGTGGCCATGACTTCGCGAGTTCGACTTGAAAATATCTCGCCGGGCGGGAATTCTGTTTGCTCCTCCGCGAACTTACCAAACAATCGCTCGATGCACTCGTTCTCCGTCTCAACTTTCGGCTTCCCATGGAGGAAGATCCCCCACCGGCCGGTTATTTCGATACCGAGAGTAGCGACGATCACTTCGATATCCTCGTCCGTCTCAAGAACATAGGCGTGGAAATCCCGGGGTGACCGTATTACCAGCACAAGAAGGCTTCCTACTTTTTCATATCTAAGCCACGGGAAGCCTTTTCCGAACCGGGTTAGCCGGAATTCGCTACGAGTTCCAACGCCGTACCACTTCACCTTCGATTCGGTCCTGCGTCCGTCCTGCCAAAGAATCGATACCTCATGTTCCCTGTTCTCACCTCTCTTTGGCGCGTGTGGTGAAAACATTTCCCAAACGGATTTTGGAAGATAGTAGCCACACTGGTGGCTTCCGGTTTGCCCAA
>Ga0315273_10010243_pt1 | contig 11943 bp, 10 predicted proteins | sample YL17G02_0_MG_FD_205753 | JGI IMG/M metagenome (GOLD analysis project Ga0315273, IMG submission 205753) | Sediment microbial communities from Yellowstone Lake, YNP, Wyoming, USA - YL17G02_0 | ecosystem: Environmental > Aquatic > Freshwater > Lake > Sediment | place: USA: Wyoming | collected... | reverse complement strand
CTGCAATAAAATATGTTATATAAACAGCAGTTACATAAATCATTCCTGTTATAAGCAGCTTTTTTTTGTTTTCAGCAAGCATTAAAAGCGTTGAGATCAGCAGGACTAAAACCCCGATAGCACACGGATTTATCGAGTCAATAAGCGCCGTTACAAGAACTGTTGTGAATTTTACGTCTGTCATATACGGGTAATTTTAGTTATGAACTTTTGCACTTTTAATTATGCACAATTAAAGTTTTGCACACTTTATTTTATAGTTTCTTCAGCAGCTTCTTCAGGCGGCATTTCACATCCCACGCGGAGGCCGAGCTGTTCAATGTTTTGTTCGCCAAGAACATCCGTTCCGTCCGAAAAGCGCCATGTGGGAAAACTTTTTATATTGTCTTCAACGCACTGCTTTGCAGACTGGAGATTGGTGTTCGCATCACATTCAATATATGTAATATATTTAAACGCTTCTCCGAAGGCCGCTTTTTGTTTATTGCAGTGAGTGCACCAGGCCGCCCCGTACATTTTAACTCCTTTTTCGGTTAAACATTTCGCGAGAACCGTATAGTCTTTTTGCGGCTCCCCACAGCCTGAAAAGCCCAGGGTTAACGTAAAAAGTAAAATTCCCAAGAATGCTTTTGCTAAGTTTTTCATAAAATTCTGGTTAACAAAACTCACACACGTGTGTTTCGTTTTTTCCTTTGTTAATAACAATATTTGCCCATATATATAATCCCGCGATAATTATTATTCCTATCTGCTGCGCGACACAGAACGGACAATAAGCGTTTATTTCGAATATTTCGGCGTAAGTTAAATACAGTGAAAACAAAATTCCAAAGTACGAAAGATATCGCAGTATACCCAGAACAACTCCGGGCCTGAGTTTTTTAATAATCTTCCAGAACGGAAAATTAAATACAGCTCCGATCGTTCCTAAAAAAAGAAGTCCGTAAAATCCAATCCCCCAGACTGAAACGGGCAGGCCTAAAAACACCGCGTAGCTGGAGGCGGCAACCGTTAAACAGCTCCAAACTGCGTTTATTTCACAGTATGCTTTTGGATCCGGAAAAAAATATTCATATGCAAGATAACATGAAAGCATCAGGTTTATTAAGGCAAAAACCCCCGCTGCAAATAAAATTTTATTTACATACCCGCGAACAAGTTTTGGCCCGTTTTCTTGTGTGTTTATTTTATCCATTAGTTTATTTCGTTACGTTTAATTAATGTGCATACCTATAAATTATACAGGCTTTGTGTACGCGATTAAAGAAAATTATTGTCCGGCGGCACATTTTATACACACTCCTGTGTTCAAATCTTTCATGTGTGGTTTTTCTTTATCTTAAGGCGTCTTATAAGCTGCCGATTGTATATCTTTTTTATTCATAAAATTCTTTTTTCCTTAACCTGTTCACTTTTATTTCTTTAAGTTATACTTTGTTATACTTTCTTTAAAAAAACAAGTGATTACTATTACTGTATTTATATATATAATATATTTAATACTTTTTATAATAGAGCAAAAAACAAGATTCTTGAAAATTTTATTCTATTGTAAATAATAAGCAGTTTTGTATAATACTTATTGAATTTATTCCAACATTAAAACAACTTTATATGAAACTTTTTTGCGAACAAAAAGATTTGGCTTACGCATTAAACATTGTAAATAAAGCTATAAGCCCAAACAACACCCTGCCGGTTTTAAACAACATTCTTTTAAAAGCCGAGGGCAAAAAGCTGTTTTTATCAGCTACAAACCTGGAACTCGCCATAAGCCTGGCTATAAACGCCGATGTTCGAAATGAAGGCGCCGTAACTGTTCCGGCAAGACTTCTTGTGAATTATGTTTCTTTGTTAAAAAATGAAAAACTTGAAATCAATTTAACAGAAGGGCTTACTTTAAACATTAAAGCAACTGAATCCGAGACGAAAATGAAAGGAATTAACGCGGACGAATTCCCTCTTATCCCAAAAATGGAAAACCCAAAACTTATTAACGTAAGCACTGAAGATCTTTGCACCGCGATTTCAAGAACTGTGTTTGCCGCATCATTAAACCCCGGAAAACCCGTTCTTTCAGGCGTTTGTTTTATTATCGACAAAGACGAGCTCAAAATAGTCGCAACCGATTCATACAGGCTTGCCGAACAAAAAATTCAGCTAAAAGAAAAAGCCGATTTTGAGGTTCATTCGATTATCCCCGCACGAACAATACAGGAGCTCGGAAAAATTTTGTCAAAAGAAGAAGATAAAAATGTTGAGCTTGAATTCACGCCGAGCCAGATTTTGTTTAAAGTCGACGGTATCGAACTTACTTCACGCCTTATTGAAGGCACATTCCCTGCGTATGAAAAAATCTTTCCAAAAACCAATAAAACCAAAATAGAAGTAAGCTCGGCCGATTTATCACAAACGGTAAAGAGGGTTTCTCTGTTCGCGCGCGAAAATAACAACAATATTAAGCTTGCCGCAACAAACGACGGAAAGCTTCTTATAAACACGGACGAAACAAAAGTGGGCGAGGAGCGCGCCTATCTTGATATTGTGATGAGCGGCGAAAACAACAAAATAGCGCTTAACTCCCAGTATTTAATGGATGTGCTTGCGTTTTTGGATACGGAAAAAGTTTGCCTGGAACTTAACGACAAGCTTTCACCCGCTGTAATAAAACCTTGCAAAGAAGAGGGTTATGTTTATATAATCATGCCACTTAAGATATAGCTGCTTCCTGGCAGCTACCTGCGGCCGGTAGGGCCGCAATGCATTTTCTTTCTTCTTATTATAATATAAAGTTTTAATATACTTCTTGTCTTCGAAAGAAATGAAAATCAGCGATATTTTTGTTGATAACCAAAACATGCGGGTTCTGGATCTTTTTTATAAACACAAAAAAATATCCATTTCAGGCACGGGAAATCACTCCTCAAAAATTTTTGTTATAACCGATCTTCTAAAAAAGTTTTCCGAAATTAAAAAAATTGTATGGATCGTTAACGATTATTCGGAACAGGAAAATCTTATAAAAAATTTAAGCATCTGGTGCGACAAAGAAATTTTCCCGTACGTGCTTAATGAGCGAAGCGAACGCCTTAATTTAATAGACAGGCTTTATGCCATCAGCCGCTTAAAAGACGCATCGTCCAAAATAATCATAGCGCCTTACACAACTCTTCTTGCGAATGTTCCTTCCGAAAAAGAGCTTGCAGAGCAGATGTTCACGCTTGAAGAAAAACAGCGCATTACAAACGTTGAACTTATTGAACAGCTTGTTTCAAAAGGCTACGAAGTTGCTCCAGGAGATTTTTTGGAAAAAGGAATGTATTACCAGAAGGGCGAAATCATAACTATTTACCCCGCAAACTGCGAGCATCCTTTAAAAGTCGAAATAGCTTTTGATGAAATTGAAGGCCTTAGCTACTACGACCAGAACGACGGAAAAGAAACAATTAAAAAACTTAAAAAAGCCGAAATTTATCCTATAAAAATTCAGAGCGACACCGGTCTTTTTCTCGATTATCTTGATCATAAAACTTTATTTATTGAAGACGAAATCGATGTTCTCGATGATTATTTTGAAGCGTGGAACACGATAATGGACGAGGCTTACCAAAAAAGCAGTTCTCTTACAATTACAACTTTTAACGAGGACGTAGAAACGCATGTTCACCTGCACTATCTGCCTATTCTTAAGTACCGCGGCATTTATGATTTTATAAGCGACCTGCGCGAAAAACAGAGAATGAAATGGAAAATAATTTTATTCACAAAAAAAATCGAGGAGGTTAAAAAAATTCTGCAGGAAAACAACATGCCTTTTGGAGACGACCAGTTTTTGTTAACGGTTCCCGTAGAAAAAGAAGCGCTTTTCCCTGAGGCTTTCCAGAATCCCGAATTAAAAGTTTTACTGATTACAGATAAAGATATTTCATTTTTGCAGGAGGAAGGAAAAAGAACATTTAACCAGAAAGTTTATCTCGACTTTTTAACGGGCTTAAAACCTAACGATTATGTTGTTCACGCTGATCACGGAATCGCTCTTTTTATGGGTCTTGAAAAAAAGACAATCGATGAAATTACCCGTGAATATTTAAAACTCGCGTATGCTGAAAACGACAAACTTTTTGTGCCGATTGACCAGGCGGATAAGATTTCCAAATACATCGGATCCGAAGGGCAGCTGCCAAAATTAACGCGTCTGGGGTCAGCCGAGTGGGCGACAATAACTTCACGTGTACGAAAAGAAACAGAACAGATTGCGAAGGAACTTTTAATTTTATACGCAAAACGAAAAAGCGCATTAGGGTTTAAATTTTCGCAGGACACGGGTCTTCAGGAAAAGTTTGAAAAAACTTTCCCGTACGAAGAAACCCCCGGACAAATAAAATCAATTATTGATGTAAAAGCGGACATGGAAAAAGATACTCCCATGGACCGCTTAATTTGCGGAGATGTTGGATTCGGGAAAACCGAAGTCGCAATGAGAGCCGCTTTTAAGGCTGTGCAGGACAAAAAACAGGTCGCGCTAATTTCTCCGATTACAATTCTTGCGGATCAGCACTTCCGTTCTTTTAAAAAACGCATGGACGATTTTCATATAAGGATCGAAATGCTTTCAAGATTTAAATCACCAAAAGAACAAAAAGAAATTTTAAAACAGCTTGAGCGCGGCGAAGTGGATATTGTTATCGGAACGCACAGATTAATTCAGCCGGATATAAAATTTAAAGACCTCGGACTTGTTATTGTTGATGAAGAGCAGAGATTCGGCGTTAAACAAAAGGAAAAATTAAAAGAGTTAAAAAGCGAAGTAGACATTTTAACTTTAACAGCGACCCCGATTCCGCGAACTTTAAATATTTGCTTAAACAAGCTCCGCGATATTTCAACAATCACAACCCCGCCTTACGGGCGTTTACCTATTATTACCGAAGTTCGAAGATTTTCAAACGGGCTTGTGCGCGAGGCAATATTAAAAGAAGTTGCCCGCCACGGACAGATTTATTTTTTGCATAACCGCGTAGAAACAATAGAAGGAATGGCGGATAAATTACGCCAGCTTGTGCCCGAGGCAAGCTTTGGTGTCGCGCACGGAAAGCTTGGTTCGGGAGATCTTGAAGAAACGATTATTGCCTTTAAAGATCACAAATTTGATGTTCTTGTAAGTTCAACAATTATTGAAAACGGAATTGATCTTTCAAACGCGAATACATTGATCGTGAATAATGCCGAACGTTTTGGACTAGCGCAGCTGTATCAGTTAAGAGGACGCGTGGGCCGCGGAAAACAGCAGGCGTATGCGTATTTTTTATATCACGGACAAAGATTAAAACTCGACGCGAAAAAACGATTAAGAGCAATTGTTGAAGCGTCCGATCTCGGCAGCGGATTCCAGATTGCAATGAAAGATTTGGAAATCAGAGGAGCCGGAGACATTTTAGGAGCGAACCAGCACGGGGTTATAAATGTAGTGGGAGTAAGCCATTTTATAAGAATGCTAAACAAGGCGGTTGAAGATTTAAAAGCGGGAAGAGTTGCGACAGGCAAAGAAGAAGAAATTATTCCGGAGGTTTCAATCGAGCTCCCCGTTACTGCGTTTATCCCCGATTCGTATGTTGTTAACGCGAAAGATAAAATTAACGCGTACCAAAAACTTTCATCAGCGGATAATATCGAATATCTAAATGATTTATATGAACAAATGGTTCAGGAATACGGCCAGATGCCGCGCGAAGTTCATAATTTATTCCGCGTACTTGAACTTAAAATCGAGGCGAAAAAATCCGGCTTAACAAATGTAAAAGCCGAAAACATCCATATGGAAAGAGGCAAACAAATCGTACTGACAATGTCAAAACTCGTGAAACCCGAAAATATAATGTGTTTACTGGAATTCAACAAAAAATGGATAATCTCTGGCACAAAGCTAAAAATCAACATCGAAGATTTAGGTCTGCACTGGTTTGATGAATTAAAAGAAAACGTAAAAAAACTTCAGGAAAAATTCGTAGGAAAAATCGGATAACATCAATTACAAACAAAATAAACGCGCCTTCTATTTGACAAGCGCGCCGATTTGTTATATATATCCTCTCCAACCATTAAATAGTATTTATGGCCAGAAAAGGGCGCTATGGCGATGAGGTAGTAGAGTCAGACGGGCTTGATGATAAACAAAGGCATCTTAAAACCCATATAACAGCTCAGCCTGATTTAGATATTCAAATTGAGGAAGGTTCAGTTCCCAAAGAACAGGCAGAGATCGTTATTAAGGTTGAAAGCCTGCTTGATGATCCGGAAGAGGATCCAGATGAAGAAACGGAGGAAGAAGCCCCCAAGCAACTTCGAAAGGAAATCGATCCTGCAAAGCTGATTGGAGGAAGGTGTTTTTTAGAAGGGAAAAGCCCGGCACAGATCGCTGAAATAATATATGACAGTAGCAAGTTAAATTTGTCTGAAAATAAAATGCATACACTTCTAGGAAAATTAAAGAAAATAAAATTATTTATTTCTGATCTCGAAATAAATCACAACTTAAAAGTAGCAAAGCAGCCGGATAAACAAAAAATTACCATTTTAACAGGTTACGGAACAAATAAACCGTACGAGGAGCTATCTGCTGGAGAGCAAGCCTGGTTAAGTTATTTATTGGAAATTATTAAATTTTGCTATCCGGGAATTTCAGAAAAAAGAACTTTTTGTCACCCTTTGGAATTTCGCGAAATAATTATTGAAAAATTAATTGTTCCGCTTGGTCCGACTCCCGGCCGAAAAAAACTTTGGGGCTGGTTTGAGAAAAGGGGGGAAGCGTTAAACCGAATAATGAGAGAAAAAATGCAGGAACTTGTTGAAAAAAGATTAAAACAAGCTTAAATAAGTGCAGAAGTTTCTCAGAAATGTGAACAATGCACGGGTCTGGCAGAAAGCGGATGTATTATTCCTGCTGATTTAGCTATTATTAGATAAATTAAATGAAAAACTTGATGATGCGTTTTATAAATTAGAAAATAAATTATAAAGACTCCAGAATCCTCAAATTGACAAACTTGCAAAAAAAGTTCAAAATATTCAAGCTCTATACAAAACGGGCTCTTTGAAATTTTGGGGATGTACAGGCATTCGACATAGACTTTCTTAAACACTGTACCGCAATCCGGGGATCGCGCTGTCTCCCCGCATATCCGTCAGCGCAACAACAGATGCAGAATCTGAAGAAAACATTGTCTACGGCAATCGTGCTTTGGCATATGCTTAGGCAGTGTTACAACTTGAACCAATTTTTTGGTTCAACGTTTTTATAAATGATGTCTGATAGTTTATAAAAACGCCATTTATCAGGCTGCGGAGGAGGCTCGGCTTCGGCCTCACCCTAAGCATTAGAAGCCACCGCTTTATGAGGTTTTGTGCATTTTCGATTCATAAGGTGTAAACAAATGTACTACGATTGTAGAAGTCAGCGTTTTTGGTCTTTGCACCCGGGTTCGACTCCCGGCATCTCCACCATATAGTCCCGCCTCGGCGGGGCTACTTGAGCGGGCGTAGAGCCCGCGTTCTTTCTTTTTTATACAATTGTATGCAAAATGTATACAATTGTATATAATTAATATACATTTGAAAAATTTATTATGTTCAATTTTCTTAAAAATGGGACAGGGCAAATTTTAAAAGTTTTTTTTAAAGACCCTGACAAACAGTTATATGTTAGAGAGTTAAGCAAATTATTAAAAAAAGAGCCTGGTTATTTTCAACGCATTCTTAATAATCTAGTTGAGGAAGGTATTTTAATTGATGAGAGAATTGCGAATCTGCGTTATTTTAAGCTAAACAAAGAATATCCGCTTTATTTCGAATTAAAAAAAATTATTTCAAAGACTTTGGGAATTGAAGCGAAATTAAAAGAATTAATAAATAATTTGAAAAGAATTAAATATGCTTTTGTTTTTGGTTCAATGGCTTCAAATAAAGAAAATACGCTTAGCGACATAGATCTGTTTTTAGTAGGCGAGGCAAATCAGGAAATTTTAACTGAAAAAATTAACAACCTGGAAAAAGAACTTAACAGGGAAATAAATTACCATTTATATCATAAAGATGAAGTTTTAAAGAAACTGCATGATAAAAATGACTTTATTGTTAAAATTTTAAAAGATCCAAAAATAATTTTAAAAGGAAATATAAATGAGCTTACAAGAGTTAATTAGTCAAAATATAGTAATGAAATTTGAAGGAGCCTCTTTAACGCAAATAAAGAAACGCCTCAATCTTGCCTATGCGCATTTAAACAATGCATCGGAAATGTTTAAGAAAAATCCTAAAAACGATATGAATAAAAATTTAATAATCTATAAAGAAGTATATGACGCCATGAGAATTGCTGCAGAAGCTTATTTGTTGTCAAAAGGCTGTAAAGCTGTGAAGGAAGATCATCATAAACAGACAATAAAAGCAACTGCGGACTTAATGAAAGAAGAAAGCCTGGAAAAGGTTTTTATTAGATGGGATAAAATGCGAAAAGTAAGGAACACCATTGATTATGATATAGATACAACGGACGTGTCCAATCAGTCTATTGAACAATCTCTTAAAGATGCTAAAAATTTATTAAATAAAATTGAATTTAATATAGAAAAGAAAAGTTCTCAGGCTAAATTAAAACTATTTCCTCACACTCCCCGCCAAACCTGATATATAATAATATGAAAATAACTAATAAAAATGGCTGGTTCTCCCGAATTAAAAAATACAGCTGAAACTACAGAAACTGTTCCACGCAGAAAGTTTCTGGTCCTTAATGTTTTTAAAGACATAGAAAGTAAACCCGAAGGAGCAACCTTTAAAGAAGCTGCTCTGAATTGGTTAAAAAACCGTATGAGCGCTGCGGAATTTAAAAGGTTACAGTTGAATTATAATGGCAAACCCAAATTGACCGATTTATTTAAAGAAATTGAAATTTTTATGTACACTTTTGATAATGAAAAACTGGTAAAAGAGGCAAGAAGAAGAAAGCTTTCCGAATCTGAATTTACCAGAAATACCACAAGTGCCATCTTGAAAGGATTGTCCGCGGATATCAGGTTAAAAACTCCGGATGTAAAATTATTAATGGAACGTTTAATTAAAGCCAACAGAGAAGATCCATATCCGACGTTATATATAAAAGATATCGTTGACCCTAAATTAGAAATCACGAAAGAGGTTTTATTGGTTATGAAAGCAAAGTTGCCGGAATTGCAATTAGCACAAATGTTAGGCTCTATCAGTCAGACACAATTTGATTCATTTAAAAAGTTAATTGCAGATGCAGAAGTAAAATTAAAAACACAGGATCCTTTTATTAAACATTTGAAAAAAATAGAAGATGATCCGGCTTTAAAAAACGCACTTAAAAAAATAAACGAAGTTTTATATAAATGGATGCAGGGACAAGTAGGGGGAGATGAATTCAAAAGAATTAAATTCAGACAAGTTTGGACATTGGAGGAAGGCCAGCCCATATTATTAAAGAAAATGTTCCAGGATGCTTTGCTCATAATGTACACACGAAACAATGGAAGATATTTAAAATTGTTTACGACTGCAAAAGGGGCCCAGCTTCAAGAGGGTTATAATAAATGTTTATCCGACTTTGGACGAGAACTTATGAACATTGCTCCACAAGAAAAGAAAGTGCTTGAAGATATTATCAAGGCTGCGGGGTTAAACGTGCAAAGATGATTAAAGCTTGATTTGTTTCTTGTTGGATGTATATCAAAATATACAGCAAAAAGCCGGCATTTTTTAGACGGGTTTATTTTATATTGGTGTTGAAATGCGCTAATTTTTTTTTACACAAACCATCCAAAAATAATAGGTGCTTCCCATTTTGATGCGCTGGTGATGGCGCATACGCTTTTACCTTTGAATTGATTTTGATGTCTTTAACCAGCCATAGAGCACATGTGATTATGCAACAATATAGACACATGTTTCACAGGGCAATCGTATTTTGTTGGCTTCCTTGTGCGGCGACTAGGAAATAACTTGACGCGGAATGCTAGTCGGTTTTGTTGAATTTCGGCTTTGTAGTGCTACTATTTAATATACATTTAAAATGTATTTTTAACCAAAAATATTATGATTAATCTTCAAAATTTATCCGACAAAAAACTTTTCTTAATTTGTAAAAAATGGGGAGCTGCCGCCTTGGAAGCACGCAGAAAGTTTGCGGGATTACTGCCTGAAGTGTTTGCTAGAGATCTTGCGGAAGGGGAAAAAGGCAGATCGTGGCTGCAAAAAAGAGGTTTTTCAAATGTTTATGAATTTGCTGCAAAATTAGCAGGGATGAGCCGTAATCAAGTCGATCTTGTGCTTCGCCTTGAAAAAAGACTTGAGGATAAACCGGTTTTACGCGGTGCGCTCGTGAGCGGAGAAGTGAGCGCGAATAAACTTGCGCGGGTGGTTTCGATTGCAACTGCTGAAAATCAACAAGATATTTTGGGGAAGGTTGAGGTTTTATCCAGTCGCGCGCTGGAAGTTTTTGTTAAGGATTTCAAAAATCAAAATGGCCTGGGGGAGCCAAAGATGGGCGATGCGAATCTGCACGTGCGGGTTTTAAAATCAAATTTAGATTTGGATTTGGAACTTGATGAAGACGTGAAAAACGAATTGATTGAAATGAAAAAGAAAGGGATAGACGTTAATCAGATTTTGCGCGAATTTTTGCGCGGGAGAAAAGAAAAACTTGAACAGGAAAAATCGGAAGTGGTGGAAAAGCAAATGCGCGAACGCCACGACAGAGCCATAATCGGCATGCCGGCAAATAGGTATATTTCGGTTGAAGTGCGTAGAGTCGTGACTCTAGAGTTCGGAAACAAGTGCAGCATGCCCGGATGTTCGAAACCAGCAGAAAACCTGCACCATGAAAAAGGATTCGCGAAAGATCAGTGCCACGATCCGCGCTTTTTGAAGCCAATGTGCAGAGGTCATCATGAAATTGCGCACGCGGGGTAACGCTCTTTGAGGGCGACTTGATGGTCGTGCTATGAGAAAAATTCATTCAAATGGAAAAAGATATGATCCGTTTTTCCTGGCGCATCAATTTGAGAACCTCCAAAAACTTTTTTGACATACGCCCATTTTTAGATATAATTATATCCTTTTAATAAATATTGCGAATATGCCCGAAACGCCCACCTCCCCAGACGACAGCCGCCAAACGCCTGATGTTAAAGAAGAATTTGACAGCGATCTTTTTGTAAGAAAGTTGCTTTTACTGAACCTGTATCTCTATAAAATAAAAAGTGAAAAAGCAAATCAGCTCGCAAAAATAATTCAGTCGGAATTAAGCGATGGAGAAAAAGAAACGCGGGTCCTGGAGCTTTCGGGGCAAATCAGGAAACGGATAAAGCAATGCGAGCAGGCTATAATTGATCATATTGCTAAGGATTTTTTAGACTCAAAGGAAGAAATACGCGGACTTCCGGAATTTGATCCGCAATATGACGGGAGATATATATCGTTTGATTTAGATCTCGAAGGAAGTGATCTTTGGGAAGAAGTTGAAAAACGCGCAAAAGAGCTGAAGATGGAAGAACTTAAAGCAAGCCGGGTTTATATTTCTCTCCAGGATCTTATAAAGAGTTTACATGATAAAGGATAGCTTTAGCCCGAGTACGATTTTTTTTATAACTGCTAAACCCGCCGAATAATTTTAACAATAAAATTTTTCAGCAAGGCCCTTGACTTCAAAGGATAATTATTGTAATATGTGCATGTACATGCGTCCAATATACTAATGCGCGTACAAAAAAACAAAATTTAACAAAAACAAAAATGAACACGCCAAAAAGCAATCTGCAGGCAACACAGGGCAAAACACCCCTACACATTCACCTGCACACGATTTTTCACAAACACAAATTTACCGGACTCGGGCTGATAATAGCGGGTCTGGCGATTTATTTAGGT